>Ga0208639_1000020_pt1 | contig 121776 bp, 126 predicted proteins | sample ETNtaG_33_FD_185772 | JGI IMG/M metagenome (GOLD analysis project Ga0208639, IMG submission 185772) | Marine microbial and viral communities from oxygen minimum zone, Eastern Pacific Ocean - ETNP201310SV76 (SPAdes) (version 2) | ecosystem: Environmental > Aquatic > Marine > Oceanic ...
AAGGCCGAAGGGGAAAAACAGTCCGCTATTCTTGAGGCTGAGGGGTTCAAGCAAGAATCCATTCTTAAAGCCCAGGGTGAAGCTGAAGCTATTCAAGCTGTCGCTGATGCTGAACGTTATCGTCAAGACACAGTTGCTCAGGGTGAAGCCGAAGCTATACGAAGCGTTTACCAAGCCATACATGATGGCAATCCAACACCCGACCTGATTGCTATCAAATATCTTGAAGCGTTAGGAACTGTGGCTGATGGTCAGGCTACAAAGATTTTTCTTCCCGCAGAAATGAGTTCAACAATGGGATCGCTTGGAGCGATCGCTGAGTTATTCACTGGGGAAGATCCAAAAACAAAGAAATAACCAAGTCAAAATCAAATTGGCTCTAGTTGGTCTTCTCCTTCTTCGTCATTTCTTAATACCCAACCGCACATACGTGCCAACATTTCACAGCCTTCATCTGGTCCACTAGCAATAACTTCGTCTCCAGCCACGAGAGTATTTCTACCTCTTGGGTGATACACGTACCTGCCACCACGTCTAATCGCTAGAACAGTGAAACCTGGCTCTATATTCCAGCGTAACTCTGAAAGGGATGCTTCGTCTGCTGTTGAACCTGGTGCGATTGGGTATTTAACAACAACTTCATCGGTTTCGCCAAGAGCTATCCCAAGAATGGGATGAAGTTCTTCTTCCTTTTCGATAAGCCATACCATGGCCTGAGCTTGATCTCCTAAATCTTCAGCTGCTTCAGCTAAGTGGAGAAGACCTCTTAACGCTCCGGGGTCTATATCGTCTCCTGCTGATCGAAGTACCCAGAGTTCAAGGTTCTCTTTCATCTCATCTAAACGGTCTTCTAAATGGCATACTTCTGCAGCTAACCCGCGATCTGCTAATACGAGTGCGCTGTAGGCAAGCCCAACTGCAGCTTCAGAAAGATTTTTCATCTCTACTAACACATCAACTGCTCTATCGAGATCTGTGACTGCTTGTTGATCTTCTGCTCGGGGTGGCTCCCAGACCGGAGCAGCGGCTAACTCACGCAACCGAGTTATTCCATCCGGTGATCCCCGAAGGAACAGCACGTCATCCGGGACTAGAACTGTTTCACCATTAACGTCAGTTATCCACTGTCGACCTCGACGTACTGCCATCACACTCATCCCAGCTTGAACAGTTAACTCAAGGGCCGACAATGGTCGATGCGCCATATGCGAACCTTCACTTACAAGAACCCTATGAGAAACTTCCTCTGCATCTGAAAGATCAGCTACCAGTTGGTGTGGAATTCCCAGACGCTTTGAAACAATTCGCGCGATATCGACGGCATCATTAGCCATTCTTTCTATCGAAGAAACTACCTGCAACACTGAAGACATACCTTCAGCTTCACGAGAACTTCGAGCTGCCAAGACGCATACAGCACGCATATCATGCACTAGTTCATTCATCTGACCTTCAAGCTCATCTACTTCTTCTGCCATATCTGGGTCATCGAAGTACAACGCGGCATAGGCCAAGTCCACCATCAGTTCTGACGTGTCCTTTGCTTCTGTCAACATAGCTCTTAAAGTTCGTGGTTTATCTTCCATAGTTCCTCACTTGAGGTTGTCGATTAATGCTAAACCCAGCAAGGGGCTGAGTGTCAAAAAAACTTTTATTTGGTGCACGTGATTCAGATTTTTCATATAACCCCTACTACCACCATGGCTATCACAAGGGTGAAAGCTCCTACTAAATCCAGAGAAGACGTGACCATCGGTATTCCATAAGTGTCAGGGTCTAACCCGAATCGGAAAGCAGCCATTGTGGAATAGTACGCAATCACTGTGACCATGGTTACTGCCAAAACGCCACCTATTAAAGCAACTAAAACTAATTGCCAGAATCCAGGAGAGTTTTGGCTGGTTATTACACCGAGGACATGAGCGGCGCCGGCAGCAGAAATGAACACAGGCATTGCTACCGCTACAAGAGAACGGATGTCTCTTACGCTAGTTCTACTAGGTATAGGTGTTGCATCATCTAGCCCTAGATGAAATTGTGTCGAAAGACGGCTTGAGAGAATCCCACCTAAAGCTCCTGCGGTCGCTAAAAATGCAGGCAACATGATAAGAACAGATTTTGATGTTAGTAAATCACCGATTCTTTTCTCAACAATTACTCCTGCTGCGATGTCTATCAATATCGCTATAAATAGGACTGGAGTTGATTGCCTCACGATTCGATGAAGATCATTCTCCCCTAATCTCCACATTAGAAAAGTGCCAATCAAAACTGTCGCCACTATAAGAACAGCTAAAAAGCCCACTGAAGACGAATTATTTATAAGGTTCGCTGCCAAAAGTAGAGCAGGCACCGTAACTAAATCTCCGAACGCTGTTACCAAAGGAGACGTTACGTTATCTAAATCCCATTTATAACGAACTGAACCAGCAACTAGAATGAGAGTTATTAGAAGCACCGCTGCAGATGCTAAAACTCCACCTAGCGTTGAAATGACTATGAAGTCCGCGAGACTCATAGTAGAAGAAATCCCAAAAAGGCTTGCCGCTCCTCGGCCCATGACCGCAAGCACTACACTAAGAAACAAGGTCAGAATGGCAGTGGCTAGTAAGTTTTGACCTACGACTCCATCTCTTCGAAGGTTAAGTCGGAACGTTCCAGTATGTACCGCTGTTCCAAGACGGCTACCCATCGCCCCGAATATGTTTCCTCGTAAAGCAATAGCTCCCGGAATCAGCATTAAAAGCCCAGGAAGTTCATCAAGTTTCACTTCGGCTCTTGCTAAAAAAAGCCCTCCTAATGATGCAGCTAATACTCCAAGAACAAGGGCGAAGAACCGTTGTTGAGCATCGATTGAGGGCACAAGGATTTTTTTCAGGCTCAAGCCTTCCCTCAAGTTGATCCCTGCTGACATTTACCCAGTCTGGTAGATGCCAACGTATAATTGGCGCATTCTTGCTAAATCAATCAAACTCCAAGACAGCAAACTTTCACTCGCCTTTATAAGTGTTCAGGTCTCTCTAAGATCACGAATGAACCTGTAGCAGAAGCAACTAATTCAGAACCAGAGGTAGCTTTTGCTTCAAGATGGACAAATCTTTTACCGAATTGAAGTATCGAAGCATGAGCTTCTATTTCTCCATCGAAAACAGGTTTTAAATAACGAACCTGAATTTCTATAGTTGCACAAATTTGATTGGATTGAATTGCTCGCATTGTGGCTATACCCATTGCTTGATCAATCAAGGTGAACATTACGCCACCATGTACAACTCCGTGAGGGTTGCGATGATTGTCGTTAATTACTATTCGACAACCATTCTGACCATCTTCAAAAATATTTTCCAAAGAGAAAAAATCTCCGATGGGGTACGGAACATCCAACTCTTTTTTTTCAGGTAGAGATTCTTGACTCATAATTTATCTGGCTTACTCATACTCCTAGTAGCGCCAGAATAGCATCGATATTTGCTAGAACACTTGCCGGACAATCTGTCAAAATCCCGTCAGATAAACAAGGAGCTCCAAATGCTGTAGCTGCTGCTTGCAAAGTTGAACTAGGTAGATACGAAAGATCAGGAAGCCCTGAATCAACAGTCGTTGTTGGCGGTGGTGTTGTTGACGTTGTGGTTGTCGTAGTTGGTACAGGAGGCACATTCGATGCACTTAGGCCCCGTACCTCAAGTTCTGCTAAGTGGGCGTTACGAGTTCCTCCTCCATACCAACCATCAGCTTCTACTCCGAGGACTGTCTGGAGGACAACTGCTTCGTCGCTGGGACCCCAAGGGTATGACGCCAATAAAACCGCTTCTTCATCAATCGGTGGCGCTGTTGTAGTTGTAGAAGCAGGAACTGCTGTAGTAGTTGTACTCGTTGTAGTGGTTGTGCTCGTTGTAGTGGTATTAGGGGTTTCAGTTGTAGTAGAAGTTGATTCAACTGGAGCCACAGTTGTAGTAGACGGTATGACTAACTGCGTAATTGTTGGATTATCTGAATCTCCAGCTGTTCCAGAAATAAGCAAGCCAATAACTGCAGCCAAGAGAAGGCTTGTTACCACTTGTGTAATCCATCTGACCATTTTTCTAGTCTCTCATTACTTAGGCTCTTTTTTGTGTCACCCCTTCTAGTTTTGATAAGTATTTCCAAGAAATTCCAGTCATTCAATTATAAATTTCAACATTTTGTCAAAAAGCAGCCGGTAACCTGCGAGTTATGAATAGTGGTAGCACAAATGTTGGCGTGGGTTCTTTTGAAGTTCCTACCTTTGATCCACAATCCTTTGATTTAGCCCATTTTGGCCTCTTTACCGAAATCGTTGACGACCAGCGATACCAACGCAGTGTTGAAAGATTCAGAGAACGCGGAATCGCTTTACCTACTTTCTCTCAACTAGCTGACCCAAATAAAATTTCTGATTCAATACGCTCAGACCTCAGTGAGATAGATCGCGATGCTGCTGATCCTTTGAATCTCTACCGAGTCCATTGGTATAACGATTTTCATGGTGGATTTGTTGACATTCCAGACCATGTGGTTCTGACTAGTGAAATGACGGGTGTGGACTCCCCTATTATTGTTGCATTTGGTAATCGTTTCCCAATGATTGGTGCCCATAAAGTCTTGGCTGCTTATTCCTGTTTAGTTCCACGAGTGGTAACTGGGCAATATGATCCAACCGCCCATAGAGCGATATGGCCTTCAACTGGAAATTACGCTCGTGGAGGTGTAGCTATTTCTCGGTTGATGGGTTGTCGAGGGGTCGCTGTTCTTCCAGAGAATATGAGCAGGGAACGATTTGAATGGCTTGATGAGTGGATAGCTGACCCAGAAGATGTGATAAAAACCACTGGCTCTGAAAGCAACGTGAAAGAAATTTATGATGCCTGTAACGAGCTTGAAAAAGATTCTGGCAATTTCATTCTCAATCAGTTCTCTGAATTTTCCAATCATATTGGTCATCATGAAGTCACTGGTCGTGCTCTTGAACACTTGTATTTGAATCTGGCAGAAAGTCATCCTGGTTTGAAACTCTCAGCATTTGTTGCTGCTTCCGGATCTGCGGGAACATTAGCGGCCGGTGAGCGTCTTAAAGCGGAATATGGTGCCCGAATAGTAGCTGTTGAAGCTCTGGAATGCCCGACCATGTTGTACAACGGTTTCGGAGAGCACAACATTCAAGGTATTGGAGACAAGCACATTCCATTGATTCATAATGTGACAAATACTGATGTGATTGTCGGAGTAAGCGATCGGGCTTGTGATGAACTTGGGGTTGTGTTCAACTCACCGGAAGGGCTCTCCCATCTCACTGACTTAGGGATTGATCCTTCAGTTGTTAGTCAACTCGGTCATTTTGGTTTATCTAGTATTTGCAATGTTTTAGCGGCTATTAAAACTGCGAAATCGCTTGGCCTCGGTTCTGACGATGCAATCGTAACGGTTGCTACTGATGGTGCGGAATTGTATGCCAGTGAACGTGAGGTAATGGCTGTAAGTCGTTATGTGAATGGTTTTAGTTCAGAGGATGCTTCAGCTGCTATTGAAGAGCATCTACAAGGAGCAGACACTAACGACGTTGAGGTTCTTGACGAAACCGGTAAGAATCGTATATTTAATCTTGGTTATTACACATGGGTAGAGCAACAAGGAATTGAATTTTCTGATTTTGAAATACGTCGGGATCAACATGTTTGGCAACATTTGCAGACTTTGGCTCCTGCGTGGGATGAATTGATTCAAGAATTCAATGACCAAACGGGAGTGCTAGCTGGTAGATGACTTCGTTATCTCAAAACCATGGGTGGCTGGGTTCTCCTGCCGGTGCTCTATGGCCTGCTGCGGAACTAGAAGCATCATCTGAGCAACAGAACCCTTTCATAAGATTTCGAAGTTTTTTATGGTCGTACAAGAATGCTGTTGAAAAAGGTTTCACCGACAGAGATTTCATCCAGTTGGTTAACCGGTTAGATAATTCAATTGGTGAAGTTGATGGAACAGGGTTTAGTCAAACGCCTTTTGAAAATTGTTCTGACTTAAGTTCCGCTATTGGCAGAACAGGCGATCTTTGGATTAAGAATGAAACTGAGAATGTTTCAGGAAGTCATAAAGCACGGCACTTGTTTGGGTTGGCTCTTCACCTTGAGGTAGATGAAGTTCCATTAACCACCCCTCTATCAATAGCGTCATGTGGCAATGCTGCCCTTGGAGCAGCTGTAGTGGCTCGAGCGGTTAACCGGCCTTTAATTGTTCATGTTCCGGTCTGGGCGGACACTTCAATTCTTGATCATCTTTCCAACTTGGATGCAGATATACGTATTTGTGAGCGGAAAGAAAATGAAGAAGGCGACCCTTGCGTTCTTAGGTCACAAGAAGCAGTAGCGGAAGGCGCTATTTCTTTTGGGTGTCAAGGAACAGAAAATATTTTCACAATTGATGGTGGACGTACTTTAGGTTTTGAGCTAGTTGATGCTTGGATAGGTACTCAAAAAACTCCTGAGCATCTTTTTATTCAAGTCGGTGGTGGAGCTCTTGCTTCCAGTGTGATCCAAGCCTTGTACACCTCTTTGAACCTGGGTGTTCTGGAACAGCTACCTGTACTGCATAGCGTCCAATCTGAGGGGTGTTCTCCTTTAAGTAGAGCTTTTGACATTGTGTCTTCTTCTGTGAACCCATTTGAAAGCTTGGATGGTGATGAACCAATGTGGGCTTGGGAAAATCCGAATTCAGTCGCTACCGGAATTCTTGATGATGTTGTATATGACTGGAAACCGATCGTATGGGCACTATTGGAGATGGGGAGTAGGCCTATGAGTGTGAACGAAGAAACTTTACTTAAAGCACATGAACTCGTTCATGGTCATACCAGTATTTCTCCGTGTATTACTGGTACTTCAGGATTCGCCGGCATACTTGCTTCCCATGAAGAAGGTACTTTGAGTCCCGATTCTGCTGTTGCTGCTCTTGTAACTGGAGTTGAGCGATAAAGCCCTTTACCTTTCTTCCCGCCGATAAACCTTTCCGATTTCAGAGGGTGAAGCTGATGGGCGGTGTCGTGCTCTAATGGAGATGATTAGGAGCACTCCAATGGTCAGCAGATAGGGAATCATTGAGAGCAGGATTGGTGAGAAATTAACTCCGAATGTTTGCAAACGTGTCTTAAGCGCTAGTAATCCGCCAAATAAGAGAGCCCCTATTGCCGCCCGCCCTGGTTTCCAAGCTCCAAAGATGACCAGTGCTACAGCAATCCAGCCTCGTCCCGCAGTAGCACCGTCTTGCCATGAGGTAGTAATACTTAAAGTCAAATACGCGCCTGCTGCGCCTGCTAAAGCTCCGCCAGTGGCAACTGCTGCGAGTCGTATTTTAACTACTGAGTAGCCTGCTGTATCTACAGTCGAAGCAGATTCTCCTGCCCCACGAAGAGCTAGGCCGATGCTGGTGCGAGTTAGCAAGAATGAAGTTAGAAGCCCAACAAGAATTGCGAAATAAACCATTGGTGACTGCTGGAAAAGAATCGGTCCAACCCAAGGTATGTCCGAGAGTGGCCCCCAATCGACATTTGAAAGTATTGCTCCTGGTGGGTTACCAACAGCACTCTTGCCAAAAAATGCGGAGAGTCCTAAACCTAAGAAAGTAAGTGATAAGCCTGAGACAACCTGTTCCGCCCCTAGCACGACGGTAAATATTCCGTGGATTGAAGCGAATGCAGCAGTGACGATCATTGCGACGAGTAAGGCCAACCAAGGGTTTTCGGTATTGAGAGCAACCAGAAATCCTGTTACCGCGCCTAGCGCCATCATTCCTTCTACTCCTAGATTTAAGACTCCGGCTTTTTCAGAGATAAGTTCTCCTATGCATGCAAGGTATAAAAGGGCGCCGAATGAGACCGTGGTGCTAAGCATTCCAATCATTGATGCTTCATTCATGTCGAGCCGCCTTTCTTCTCACGTTTTACGCTTTTCAAGCTATACCGATTGAAAACTCCAGCTCCGATTGCTCCAAAGAGAATAAGAGCCTGAAGGATAGTGGATACAGAAGATGAGACTCCTAGAGTTTGGATGCTTAAACCTCCGACTTGCACTGCACCAAAGATAAGGGCAACTGCAGCGACTCCTGAGGGCCGCATTAACGCAAGTGCTGCAACAATGATCCCAGCAAATCCGTAGCCTCCTGATACTCCTTCAACAATCCTGTCTGAAGTTCCTGATAATTCAATTCCGCCTGCTAAGCCTGCTATGCCTCCGCTTAGCACCATAACTGTGATGATTTTTTTATTTAAAGAAATACCGGCATAGCGGGCGGTTGCTCCTGAGGAGCCTGCAACTTTTAGCTCGTATCCCCAGGTTGTGCGACTAACTATAAATCCAAAAAATGCTATGACTAAAAAAGCAATAATTACGCCCCAATGAGCTCTTCCGAAGAGTTTAGGTAGCCGTGCTTCATCTGCAAGTAATGGTGCTAATGGAAACCCTCGAGATTCAGGATCTTTCCAAGGTCCGTGTATGAGCCACTGTAAAAGCCTTAATGCGACTTCATTGAGCATAAGTGTTGTAATGATTTCATTTACACCGATCTGAGCTCGGGCAATACCAGGTCCAGATGCAAGTAACGCCCCCCCAAGAATGGAAGCGATGAGCATCAATGGAATCAGTAACGGGCTAGCCCATCCTTCACCTATTTGCGCTATCCAAGCTGCCATCATTGCTCCAGCAAGAATTTGACCTTCAGCGCCAATATTCCATAGCCCCATGCTTCCAGCGACTGCAACGGCGAGCCCTGCCAGTCCAAGAGGAACTGCACGATTGAGTGTTTTAGCCCATGCATTGGAACTGCCTACGGAAGAGTTGAATAGTCGTTCATAGATTTCAATTGGATTATGGCCGGAAGCAACCAGTAGCAGTATCCCTGCCAGTAAGGCAACTACTAGGCCGATTAAGAATGAAAGAGGTTGCCCTCCTCGGAGTGGTTGTTCCCGGCGAACCAGTACTAGACGTTTCATGATTCGTCTCTTTTGCCTGCCATCGCTGCTCCGATATCGTGCCGATGGGCGGTCGTAGGATCAAATTCTTTTACTATTTCTCCCTCGTGCATGACTAGTAATCGGTCAGAAAGTGTAAGCAATTCATCGAGATCTTCAGAAATCAAAAGTACTGCTGCTCCTTCGGTGCGTTCATCTATAAGCAAGTCTTGAATTGCTTTCACACCTTGTATGTCTAATCCCCGAGTAGGTTGTGCCGCTAGGACTACTTTTGGGTTCCCGCTTAACTCTCTACCAACTAAAAGTCTTTGAAGGTTTCCGCCTGATAGACCAGCTATTGGTTCATCTATCGGTCCGGTTCTTACTCCAAATCGTTCAATTATTTCTTTGCAATAGTTCACTGCCTGTTCAGAAACAAGAAAAATGCTTTTCCTTAAATTTTTGTAGCTTCGTAAAATTGCATTTTCAGTGACGGTTAAGCGAGGAGCCAGTCCTACTCCTAGCCGGTCTTCAGGAACATAACCAAGCCCTGCAGTGAAGCGTTCTGAGGGCGGAGCATTTGTAAGATCTTTACCGGAGATAGTCACTTTTCCTGATGTAATTGGCCTTAAGCCAGCTATAGCTTGGGCCATTTCTCGTTGACCATTGCCAGAAACTCCGGCGATACCTACTATTTCGCCACTTTTTATCGTCAAATTCAGATTTTTTACGGCGGGAAGGAATCTATCGTCTAGCGTTCCAAGTCCTTCTATAGTCAGCATCGCCTCACCTGGTTCTTGATAAGGAGGCCTCTCGCTAATCATGGGCGATGAACCGACCATGAGGCCGGCTAAATCACTTTCATTTACTTCTTCTACTTTCAAAGAGGAAGCAACTGTTTTACCTCCGCGGAGCACTGTTGCTTCATCGCAGAAAGCGGTAACTTCATGTAATTTATGGCTTATAAATACAACTGTTCGACCATCTTCAGCTATTTTTCGCAAGACATTTCCAAGTTCGTCTGCCTCTGCAGGAGTTAATACTGCTGTTGGTTCATCCAGAATTAGTATCTGCGCTTTCCGCCATAATGTTTTGAGAATCTCTACGCGCTGTCGTTCTCCCATTGAGAGCTGCCATACAGGTCGTGTTGGATCTATAGCAAGTCCAAATTGTTGGGCTATTTGCTCTACTTCTTTCTCAATGAAACTCCGTCTAATAATTTTCTCTGAGGCGCCAAGAACGATATTTTCGGCGACTGTGAATGAAGGAACCAGTCGGAATTCTTGATGAACCATGCCAATACCAGAAGCTAAGGCATCTGAAGGAGAATGAAACCAGTGTTGCTCTCCATTGATGCGTACTTGACCTTCGTCTGGTCTGTAAACCCCAGAAAGAATATTCATTAAGGTTGATTTTCCAGCTCCATTTTCACCAAGTACAGCGTGTATCGTTCCTTTTTTGACACTCAAAGTGGCCCCCGCATTAGCAACCACACCGGGGAAACGTTTCCAAATGTCAACTAACTCGATAGCTAGTGGGGAATCAGAAGTCATAATCAAATTAATTTACCGTGTAGACGCGCTAACGGCGTCAGCGGGCTAACCCACTGACGCCGTCAATCAAATCAAATACTGGCGTCAGCCTGTTGATCCAATTACGCCTTCAACGAAGCTCATCATGCCGAGCATGTCGCCGTCACTCATTGTCTCTCCAGCAGCAACTAGAACACTGCCGTCTTGAGCATTAATAGGTCCAGCAAATACATGGAGTTCTCCATCAATGATGGCTTGTTGCGAGTCTGCTACTGCTGCTTGTACATCACCAGGAACATCATCAGCGATCGGAGCTAAAGCTACAACTCCGTCAGCCATTGATCCCCACCATGATCCGCCGGAATAAGTTCCATCTGCGGCTTGCTCAATAAGCTGAGCATAACGGTTGGACCAATCCCAAACCGGAGCAGTCAGGTGAGCATTTGGTGCAAAAGCACTCATGTCAGAGTTGTAGGCAACCCATCGAACGCCTGCCGCCTCAGCTCTTTCGCCTGCTGCGGTACTGTCTTGATGCATGGCTATAACGTCTGCACCCTTTTCAATTAGGGCTTGCGCAGAGTCGCCTTCAACTGCTGGGTCAAACCAAGTGCTGGTCCAAATCACTTCAACCTCGGCATCTGGGTTCATTGACCGTACACCAAGAGTGAAAGCATTGATTCCACGAATAACTTCAGGAATTGGGAACGCTGCAACGTAACCGAGGTGATTACTTTCGGTCATAGCACCGGCAACCATTCCTGATAGATAACGCGGCTCATACATCCGCCCAAAAGTATTACCAAAGTTGGTGTCATTGCTCATGTAACCAGAAATATGGTCAAATACAACGTCTGGGTACTCGTCTGCCAATGCTGCCATTGACTCCATATATCCAAATGACGTACCAATGATTATTGAATACCCATCATCGATGAATTCGCGAGCATAGTTAGCGAAATCTTCTGTTCCTTCAGGAACATTCTCAACAACTGCTGTAGTTGCTCCTGTTGCTTCTTCAGCCGCTATACGGCCTTGATCATGTGCATAGGTCCACCCAGCATCACCAGGTGTACCGATGTAAACAAATGCTGCCTTTACGTCACTGCTACCATCATCATCCGAACCACAAGCTGAAGCCACAGCTCCAAAGGTAAGGACAACGGCTAACAGCGCCAGTAGACGACGTCTCATTATTTTCTCCCTCTGCTCAACATGGGCGGAGACCCTACTAACCCTCCGACAACCCGCATCAATGCACGGCTATCTTGACATATTCTCAGCGTTCATGCATCTTTCAGGCAAAAAGACTTTAAACCTGAGTTACCTGCAATGAAATTCGTGTTGCTCCGTTGTCCACTGCAGCGCTCAACATTGAACTAATTAAAGGCAAAATAATGTTTGGGTCTCCTGTAATTGAATTACCAAATGGTCCAATTTCCACTTTTAGCCCTGCTTCTTCTGCGATCTGAATAGCGGCTTGAACATGAGGTCCCGGTGATCCTTCTACGAAAGGTTCTACGGTAAATTCGGCAGTGATCACTTCTATATAATGGCTTATTTTTTTGGAGAACAGGTGATTAGTCGTGCTTCCAGATTCTACGTGCATGTTTAGCCAAGTCTTGATGAGCTTTAGCTAAGTCTGTTCCAAGAACTTGACCATCTTTGACAATCAAATTTCCTTTTACCAAAACATGTTTTGCGCGACGGTCAGGTCCAAGAATGAGACCGTCTATGGGATTTCGAATATCTTCTAGATCGCTGCCTGGCCATACCGCAATGTCAGCGTTTTGTCCTATCTCCAAAGATCCAGAGTTGTACATTCCTAAGCATTGAGATCCTCCTTGTGTCGCGATTTTTAACACTTCTTCCGGCATGAGTGCATCTGGACGCATTTCTCGCAGGCGAGCAGTGTAAAGCGCTTGGCGCAGTTCAGGGAATAAACCTCCGACTTCATTTGAAGCGACTCCATCTACGCCTAACCCAACCGGAATTCCAGCTTTTATCAGATCAGTTACTCTGCACATGCCTGCAGCAATGCGGGCATTTGAAGAGGGGCAGTGAGCTACGCCTGTTCCAGCTGAACCAAGAACTTTCATCTCTGCATCATCTATATGTATCCCGTGAGCCAACCAAACATCGCTACCGACCCAGCCCCATTCGTCAAGCATCTCAACTGGTCGACGACCAAATCGTTCTAAGCAGTGCTGCTGTTCTTCAGGTGTTTCACAGAGGTGAGTGTGTAAGCGTAGCCCTAGTTCACGAGCTAGTTCTGCTGATTCAACCATCAATTCTGTTGTAACTGAAAAAGGGCTACATGGAGCTACTACTACATGAATCATGTCTCCGTCATGGTGGCGTTCTGCAATAGCTTTTGTTGAAGAGAGTATTGAATCTCTATCTTCTACCACCCGATCTGGTGGTAGACCGCCTTTACTTTCCCCTAGATCCATCGAACCACGAGATAGGAACAAGCGAATTCCCACTTGTTTAGATGCTTCGACGATTGCGTCAAATACTCTGTCGTCACCTCCTGGTACTAGATAATGATGATCTGAAGCAGTTGTGCATCCTGTGGCTGCTAATTCTCCAAGTCCCACTAAGGCAGCTATATAAACATCATCTACTGTTAGCTCGTTCCAGACAGGGTACAGATGAACTAACCAGTCAAATAGGTTGCAACCAGTCGCTTCACCACGTGTCATCCACTGGTAAAGATGATGATGAGTGTTAACTAAACCTGCAGTGACAATATCTCCTTCGCAGTCAAGCACAGAGTCTCCACTTAGAATTTCAATTGTTCCTAAAGCAGTAATCTTTCCGTCTTCAATTGCTATATCGTCAGGAAATCTAGCACCGCGTAAAATGAGTCGTGACATAGAGATCAGGGAGTCCAGTCGGCAAACACATCTACCATTTTCTTCACATCTGGACCTAGCGGATACAAAATAGGGCACGTGCACCCGTCAGCCATATATTGGCCAACTTTTTCTCGAACTTCGTCAGGAGTTCCAGCGGCACAAATCATTTGAACAATGTCATCTGGGACGAGCTTGGAGGCTGCTTCTACTTGTTCGTGAGTAGCTGGCCATGTTAGGACTTTTCCGATTTCATCAAGAAGAGACTCGGGTACCCCTGATGCTTTCATAATGTGAGGTTGTTGACCCAAATATTGTGTGACCATCAATCGGGCACCATCTAATGCTTCTTCGCGGGAATCTGCCACCGAACACACTACTAACTGAGGACGGTCCACTTCATCAAGACTACGTCCAGCACGTTTTGCTCCGTCCTCTAGAGACTGCATGGCTTTTTTATTGTATTCAGGTGAAACTAGGTAATTAAGTACAACTCCATCGGCAATTTCTCCGGATAGTTCAAGCATTTTAGGACCGGTTGCCCCAATATAGATTGGAACATCTTTTGGTCGACGTTCTTGATAGACGTAATCAAGCTCTACCCCATCTAAATTCACGAAGTCGCCCTGAAACGTGACAGTTTCATCCGCCAAGAGAGACCGTACTGCTGTCACTATTTCTCTCATAACTCGGAGAGGTTTATTTCTTTCAATGCCTACTTTGCTAGCAAGTGGATCCCACCAAGCCCCAATACCCAGAATCATACGTCCAGGAGCTAGATCATCTAACGTTGAGAAGGTTGAAGCTAGACGTGCAGGATTGCGAGTCCAGCAGTCAACTACTCCAGATCCAATCTTTATGGTTTCGGTACAAGCTCCAAAAGCTGCCATAGGCACTACCGCATCGCGAACCAATCTTGAATCTGCTTGCCATACAGCTTCGAATCCTTTCGCTTCAGCATATTGCACGTACTCAATTGCTTCCGTTATTGAATGAGCATCTTGTAAGTAGATAGCTAGCCGAGTCATAAATACTCTTTCTTTGTTTACTTAAATATTTTTACAGTTTTTGGTGAAGCTTCTTAGCTGCTTCTGCAGATTTAGCTCTTATTTCATCTTCATCCACTCGAGTGGACTCTCCATCTTTCCAGACTACTTCATCACCTATTTCTATCTCGGTTGGCCTTGTTCCTGTTGTGTAAGCAAGATGCCATGGATCTATATAGTCATAGTTCCAAGTCACTTTGTCGTCTATTGCTTCTGGAAATAGGTCCCATCCTGTAGATAACCACTCCCAAGACACATCCGGTGTCGCTGTGACATCATTTTCCCGGTGACGAGCATACGCGAGACGGAACTCTTCCAGCATGTTTGCACCAATACCGTCTGTTCCTAATGCGATCTTATTTTTGAACCTAGCGGGCTTGGCGTAGCCAACCCCGTTGTTCATATTTGATCTTGGATTGTGAACAATAGTTCCACTTAATCCATGATTTTCCTTTAAATGGACACCATGGATAATGAGCCAATCCTCATTGGTAAGGTCTTTTAATCTTTCCGGAGCTTTAACGTCCACTTCTCCTTCGGCTACATGAATGTGAACACCTACCCCTAACTCAGAAGCAAGCTGAGCGGCAGATTCAAGAGTTTCATCGCTACATGTAAAAGCAGCATGCACCCCTACCATGCCATGCCCTCCACTTTTTAAATACCGCTCATTCTCTGCCAAACCACGTTTCGCTCCTTCAGATCCATGCCGGTCTGTTACCCCATATGAGCAATTCACTCGAACTCCGACTTCAGCACAGGCTTCAGCAATTACTGAAAGTGAGCCTTCTATAACTGTCGGTGATTCATGGTGATCAATGATGGCAGTAGTTCCCTGCTCAAGTGCCTCTAGAGCACCAAGTTTCGCTGACCATTGAAGTATTTCTAAGTCCAAGGCTTGATCTAGTCGCCACCAAATTGTTTCTAAAATGTCCGTGAACCCCTTGGGAGTATAAAGAGGAGGAGGCATTCCACGAGCTAGAGCTGAATAAAGATGATGATGAGCGCAGACGAGACCTGGAGTCGTGTTCATCTAACTCCCATCCCAATCTGACCACTGTTCTTGTTGATTTGGTGCTGCTAAAGGAAGATTATTTCGCCAATCTCCATCATAATTTCTTAGTGCTGCAGCCACTGCGCCCGCAGTTGGTACTAGACCAATTTCTCCAACACCTTTGATGCCATATGGAGAGTTAGGTTGAGGAGATTCAACAAGTCGAACATCTACTTTTGGCATGCCGCTAGGTCTAATAATTCCTAACTTACGAAGCGTGTTGTTTACTGGATACGAATTCTCATCAACGGGAAATCCTTCAGTTAATGCGTAGCCAAGACCCATATGCACTGCTCCTTGAACTTGACCCTCACATAGCACTGGATTAACTGCTCTCCCGACGTCATGTGCCGCTACTACTTCTTCCACTTCTCCTGTATCTGGATCTATGACAACGACTTGTGCGGCATATCCAAATGTTGAATGAATAATAGGATTTTCAACTCCATCATTGAGAGAGTTGGTCCAATCAATCCGGTATTCACCGAGGTAATCAACCCCTTCTTTGCATCCATCTTTAAGAGCCATCTGGCATGCGTCCGCTACTGCTCCAGCACCCATTAGTGTTCCGCGACTTCCTGTAGTTTGTCCAGGTCCCATTTCTCTTGTGGTATCAACAATCACTTCAATACGTGAGGGATCTATCTTGAGTTCTTCTACAGCGACTTGTTGAGCCACAGTATGGATACCTTGACCCATTTCTGTCCAACAATGTCGGACTTCAACTTGTCCATCAGTTCGGAAGTGAACGACTGCTTGTGCTATTTCTTTGAATCCATTTCCAAGTCCAGAATTTTTCAAACCTAGTCCAATTCCTACTGCTTTACCGTTTGCGATCGCTTGTTCATAAGGTTCTTTAACTTCGTCTAAGCAAGCTTGGGCCCCTAAGCAACCATCGTCCATTATCTGGCCAGGCCCCCAAACTACGCCTGGGCTGATCACATTCAGGTTGCGCATTTCCCATCCGCTAATTCCTACTTTTTCGGCCAGTCGATCTATGACACCTTCCATGGCGAACTGTGCTTGATTAGCTCCGAAACCGCGAAAAGCACCACAGACAGGATTATTTGTACGAACTGCAGTTGCTTCAACATCAATATTTGGGACTACGTAAGGGCCGCTTGCATGTCCTGCTGCTCGCTCTAATACTTTCATTCCGACCGAAGCGTAGGGCCCTGAATCACCGATCATTCTGACCCGAAGTCCTTGTAACCGTCCTTCCCTGTCGCATCCTGCCTTAAATGACATCCTTATTGGGTGGCGTTTTGCATGCATCAGAAAGGATTCTTCACGAGAAAGTGTGCACCTAACAGGGGCTTTCAGAACCCATGCTGCCAATGCTGTTTGTGCTTGATTTGACATATCTTCTTTGCCGCCAAATGCTCCCCCATTTGAGACAAGTTCAACAGTTATATCTTTCGCTTCAATATTTAGTACCGAAGCTATTTGATTACGGTCATCCCAAATTCCTTGGCCTCCTGACCAAACATAGAGTTTTTCGTTTCCATTCGGGGCTGCCAAAGTTGACTCTGGTTCTAGAAATGCGTGCTCAATACGTTGAGTTTGAAACACTTCCTCTACTACGTATTCTGCTGATGCTATTGCCTCTTCAACGTCGCCTCTTTTGTAAGTGGAGACTGACAATATATTTCCGTCAAGTTCCCAAACAGCGTTTTCATCGGAAGCTGCCGCAATAACGGGATCATTGAAAACTGTTAGTGGGTTGTATTCAATTTTTACTAGAGATGCGGCCTGGCGTGCTGTTTCTCTATCTTCTGCTACAACAAAAGCCAGGACATCGCCTAAATATGAAGTTCGACCACCTTCAGGTATAAAGATTGGCCAATCAGTGTGGATTATGCCTACCCGAAGTTCTCCCGGTACATCTGATGCAGTGAAGACTCGGTGAACTCCTTCTATTTTTTCTGCTTCAGTTGTATCGATTTTTACAACTTCAGCTCTTGCATGACTTGCAAGATGCACCGCTCCATGTAGAAGTCCTTCGGGTCTTAAATCATCGATATAAGGGCGATCTCCTAATGCAAGTTTTTCGGCTTCGTATTTTCGATTACGGCTTCCAATACCACCAACTGGAGTTTCTTTCGGGGTTTCATTCGCAGCAATAGATTCGACTGCTTCTAGGATTTTTGTGTATCCGGTGCATCTACATAAGTGGGCACCAAGGTGGCGTTCCAAGTCTTTTCGACTGACACTCTCAGCTTTTTTATCAACTAAAGCCTTAGCGCGAACCACAATGCCAGGTATACAAAATCCGCATTGGAGTGCGCCGTGAGCTGCGAATGCTGATGCATATCGTTCTCTTTCTTCTTCTTCTATGCCTTCTAGTGTCAATACAGAAGTATTCTCAATGCGCTCCATAGACATTTGACATGCGACTCTGGCTTTTCCATCAATAAGAACTGTGCAACAGCCGCATTGCCCTGATGGCGAACACCCATCTTTAGGAGAAAGAACGCTAAGTTCTTCTCTTAGCGCTGACAGAAGATGCGGATGCTCCCCTTTAACTGTGACTAAGTCCCCATTTAGAGTGAATGTGGTCATCGTAAACTAATTTTCCTTCATTGCTTCTGGAATTTCGACCCCAGTTTGACTGGTGATACGTGTGTAAATCTCTGGGCGGCGGTATCGAGAAAAATTGAAAAGGGTTTCTTTGTAGTCGGCGCATAAGTCAAGATCACATTCAGCGACAATTAATTCATCATCAACCGTGGAACAAAGAGCTTTTATTTCACCAGAAGGTGCAATAATTGCACTTTCTCCTAAAAGATCGCATCCTTCTTCTTCTCCTGCTTTAGCGACCCCTACCACCCACATACCGTTCTGATAGGCACCTGCTTGCAGAACTAAATGATTATGAAATCCTTGGAGACGATCTTGATTTGGATCTGGGGCATAATGTATTGGTGTGTTATAGCCGATAAGAGCCATTTCGCAGCCTTGTAAGCTCAGAACTCGATAAGTTTCTGGCCAGCGTCGATCATTGCAGATCGCCATACCCATGATTCCCCCAAACGCTCCATGCACCTCAAAACCTGGACCTGGATCAAAGTAATAACGTTCTAGATGTTGAAATGCCCGCCATGGTTCATGCTCTTCATGTCCTGGAAGATGAACTTTTCGATAATGGGCTATGACATGGCCGGTTTTGTCAACGAGTACAGAGGTATTGAAGTGTTCTCCATTGGGTGTGAGTTCTGCATAACCAAGATGAAATCCAATTCCTAGTTTTTTTGCTTCATCAAAAAGAGGCTGGGTTTCCGGGCTAGGCATTTCTTTCTCAAAATAATGGTCAAACTCTTTCTTATCTTCTACGTACCATCTAGGGAAAAAAGTTGTTAGAGCTAGTTCAGGAAAGACCACTAAGTCGCAACCTGCTTGACTCCCTTGCCGGAGTAAATTGATAAGCCTCTCAACCACTTCAATGCGAGAGTCCTTTTCTTGTATTGGGCCGGTTTGCGCTGCTCCTACAGTTACTGTGCGGCTCACTGTTCAACTCCAGATAAGTCTTTAGCATCAAGAGTCAATATTGATTGCAATAAAGTATTGGCTCCTGCTATCAAATCATCACGGTCTGTATGTTCGGAAGGATTATGACTAATTCCATCTCGACTAGGTACAAATATCATTCCAGTTGGACATACTCTTGCAAGCATCTGAGCATCGTGTCCTGCTCCGGAAGGCATCTGCATTGAAGAAAAATTTAATTGAGAGGAGGTCTCAGAGACTATGTTGATCACTCTTGAGTCAAACACCACGGGTTCAAAGCGGGCAAGCGAGCGAGAGTTAATAACTACACCTTCAGACTCTTCTAAAGATCTAATACATGTCTCCATTTGGTTCTCTGCTTCTAATAATAGTGCCTCGTCTGTATTACGGAGATCTACTGTTAATCGTGCTTCTCTTGCAACGACATTGATTAGATCTGGATGAAATTGCATTCTGCCCACAGTTGCCACCTGTCGGCCGCCCATGCGTTTAGCAATTTCTCGGGCTTCTGTCGTTATTCGTGCTGCAACATATCCTGCATCATGCCGTAAATGCATAGGAGTAGTTCCGGCGTGATTGGATTGACCTGTGATGGAATATTCTGTCCATGAAATTCCTTGTACTCCTGTAACGATCCCGATTGTCGTTTCCTCGGTCTCTAGGAGCGGTCCTTGTTCTATATGCAACTCAACGAACGCCCGCGGAGGTATTCCTGGACACGGAGCCGATCCTCGGTATCCGATACGGTCAAGTTCTTCTCCTAGTATTGCTCCGTCGATACCCTCTACTTCTAAGGCTTGTTCAAGTGCTAGGCCTCCGACATATACCAAACTTCCCAGCATGTCTGGAGGGAACCTAGCGCCTTCTTCATCAGTGAAAAAAGCCACTCCAACAGGGTAACGAGTAGTTATATCATTCTCTATAAGCGTTTCAATTAGCTCAATTCCTGCAAGAACCCCAAGATTACCGTCATACCGGCCTCCCGTGGCCACTGTGTCTATATGACTGCCGGTAAGAGTTGGTGGCCCTTCCATTTTCCCAGGCCGAGTAGCAATAACGTTTCCGATACCATCAATTGTTATTTCTAAACCAAGATCTTTCATCCAAGTAACAACTAAATCACGGCCGTCTCGATCTTCATCTGTAAGAGCTAGACGGCAGGATCCAGTGTCTTCATGTGGTCCAATAGTCGCCAGATCCTCAATACGTTGCATTAGGCGATCTCCATTGATGCGAATAGATTGAAAATCCATCACGAAGACTCTTCTACTGAAACTATGTCGGTAAAGCGTACTGGGACACGCGCTAACTCAAGATCAGTCGCTGCACGTATAGCTGCTACAACTGCAGCAGTTGAAGATATCGATGGGGGCTCTCCAATGCCTTTAGCTCCGAATGGTGCTCCAGGTTCAGACTGCTCAATAAGCGCTGCTATTTCAACTGGAGGCATGTCTAAAGATGTAGGAATTAGATAATCAGTAAATGACGCATTTCGAATATTACCTTCAGTTACCAGAACTTCTTCCATGACTGCTAGTCCTAAACCTTGTGCTGCTCCACCTTCAAGTTGCCCAACTGCTTGCAAAGGGTTAAGTAACCGGCCCACATCTTGTGATGTAACTAATTCCACTACTTTCACTAAACCAAGCTCTGGATCAACATCCACTACTGCCCGATGAGCAGAGAATGCAAATGATACGTGTGCATCTCCTTGCCCATTTTCATCTAATGGAAACGTTGGAGCATGCCTATATTCAACTCTGGCTTCTAAAGGTTCCGCTGTGGCAACTTTTAACTCTATTGAAAAGTCTCCAGTTAATGAGAGCACTTGTCCTTCTACAAGAACAAGATTCTCAGTATCTATTTCATGTTCTTCAGCCAGCCTTTTCAGTAGTTGAACTCGTACCTCCTCGCAAGCTTTTTGAACTGCACCACCAGACATCCATGTTTGACGGCTAGCCGAAGTGGATCCGGCTGAACCTACAGTCTCAGTAGCGGCAGGAGCCAAAATGACCTCTTCTACGCCAAGAACTTCTCGAGTAATTTGTTGCGCTAACGTAACGAATCCTTGCCCTACTTCGGCGCAAGCACATGTAATAGTCGCCACGCCATCTTCTAGTTGACACACCGCTGAACTGAAGTCATCAAAACCTTCTGAAAACATAAGGTTTTTAAATCCGACTGCTATTGCTTCTCCACGCGAAATATGTTTTGGATCTGTTGTACGTCCCGCTCCACCGGGTAAGGACATTAGATCTGAAGATGCGCGGTAAGAAGAAACATGTTCTGCGCAAGTGCGAATCACTTCATCTACCGGAGCTGTTCCAGTAATTACCTGACCAGTAAGCAACTTATCTCCTGTTTTGAGTGCATTATCTAACCGTATTTGTACTGGATCTATATTGAGCGCTGCAGCTAATTTATCCATCTGAGCTTCATGCCCCATGCAGGTTTGTACCGCCCCAAAGCCTCTCATTGCTCCGCAGGGTGGATTATTTGTCCTTACTGCTATGCCTTCAATGTTTGCGCTTGGAATTTGATATGGACCTGCAGCAAAACAAGTGGCGTTCGCTACAACTGCCGCACTTGAAGATGCGTAAGCTCCCCCATCAAGTAAAACTCGCGCCTCAACTCTTAGAAGATTTCCTTTCATATCTGCATGATGCCGGTACCACATTTTGGCCGGATGACGATGAACGTGCCCATGGAAAGACTCTTCCCGAGAATAAATTATTTTGACAGGTCTATTTGTTCTCATCGCAAGCATGCATAAATGGACATGAAGACTCAGATCTTCTCGGGCTCCAAAAGCGCCACCCACTCCTGCCAAAGTAATACGTACATCTTCTTCGTTAAGCCCTAGGCAAGAAGCAACTTGTCTTCGATCTGCATGCAACCACTGAGTTGATACATATAAATCAACTCCTCCGTCTTCTCCTGGTACCGCAAGTCCCGATTCAGGGCCTAGAAAGGCTTGGTCTTGCATCCCCACCTCATAAATACCTTCTACCTGAATATCGCCTTGTACTTCTTGATCTCCATGGAGAAGATTTATTTTACGAATCACATTTCCGTCTGGGTGAATTGGTTCTGTCGACTCTGCTAACTCTGGATCAGTTAATGGAACTATTTCCTCATATTCAACTTTTATCGCAGCAAGCGCCCGTCGAACTACCTCAGGATGATTTGCCGCGACAATGGCAACCGGCTCTCCTTCATAACGAACTAGATCTGCTGCCATAACCGGCTGATCCGCGTACTCTAAGCCATATACCTTTTTTCCTGGAACATCTTCATGTGTCAACACTGCATGTACACCATCGATAAGTAGCGCTTCGGTGGTATCAAGTTTGTTAATTCGAGCAGCCGAGTAGGGGGAACGCAACGTTCCTCCCCAAAGCATTTTCTCATGCCATAGGTCGCTAGAAAAAGCAAATGTTCCCTTTACTTTTGGTATACCATCTGGACGTGGAGCGGAGTCTCCTATTCGAAATCCGGAGACAGGTATTTTTGTTTCTAAATCACTCACGTTTTTCACCCCGCCGAGAAGCAGCTGCCATTTGTACCGCTTCAAGAATTCGCCCATATCCAGTACATCGACATAAGTTTCCACTTATTGCTTCTCGTACGGTCAGATCATCAGGATTTTCATTTTTCTCTAAAAGATGGCCAATAGTCACAAGTAAACCTGGAGTGCAGAATCCGCACTGAACTGCTCCTGCATCTATAAACGCTTGTTGGACATCTCCTAATTCTCCTTCAGGAGATAGACCTTCGATAGTTGTAATTTCTTGATCTATGGCTGAGCCGGCCAAAACTAGGCAGCTGCACACAACTTCTTCACCTATTTGAACTGAACAAGATCCACATTCTCCCTCTTCGCACGCATTCTTCGCTCCAGGAAATCCCAACCGCTCACGCAATACCCAAAGTAAACTTTCACCCGCCCACGCATCAGCGACTTGATGGTCTTCTCCGTTCACATTAAGTGTGTAGAAAATATTACTCATGATTTGCCCTCAATAAAAATTCTGGATGCCGCTCGACGGGATAAAACCTTAATTGCATGACGACGGTATACAGCGGAACCACGATGGTCATCTATAGGCTTTGCTGCATCTGCACACAACGACGAAAAAGCATCTAATACTTCAGAACTAACTGTATTTTCTCCCCAATTCACGCTATTGGAAAGAAGATCTTCAGCTTCCATAGACCGAATCGGGACTGGTCCAACAGTACCTAAACAACTTCGAACTCGGTTTTCCTTTTGGTCTGCGAGAAGAGTAAAAGATGCAACAGAAATTACCATCGCGTTACGCGGTCCAATTTTGCAAAATTCTTGAGGCCCTTCAAGCACAGGAACACTAATTTTTTCAATCAACTCGCCCGGTTGTAAAGTATTACTTTTTACCCCCACTACAAATTGGCTTATCGGCACCTCTCGTAACTCAGTCGATGACCGAATTGTCAACACCGCATCTAAAGCAAACAAAACTGGCAAAGTATCTCCTGCTGGTGATGAAGTCCCTAAATTCCCACCTATTGTTCCGGCATTTCGTATCTGTGGAGACCCAACAGTTCTTGACGCTTGAGCTAAAGCAGGAACTAGTGAAGACAATTCTTCTCCCATCATTTCTGAATAAGTGACCGCAGCACCTAAATGAAGCCAGTCCCCTTCCCTTCGCCACCCTTGAAGTTCAGGTACACGGCCTATTGCAACCACTTGATCAACAGATACAGCCCCTTTATTTATTTGAACCATCACATCTGTTCCACCAGCCAGAATTAAAGCTTCTGGAAATTCTTCTAAAGCTGCTAGAGCATGGTCAAGTGAGCGCGCGACAGTAACTGGCATAAGTATTAATGCTGCCGGTATTTCAACATTTTGTCAACTTTCTTAAATGGAGTACTGTTAAAACGTGGCTACTTACAATCACCCTCTTTTAGAAACGCTAGCCGCTTTTGCTGAAGCCATCGGAGCGCGCTTGCTTCTACCAAATGAGATAACAGAAACTGACTTTCCTATATTTTGGGAAAATGAGATGGTGTGCGGGCTTAGGCGGCCCGATTTAAATGAGGCTCTAGATCATCTTCTGCAAACTGCTGAACAAAAAATCGGTACTTCTCGAGAAAATATGACTCGTATAGAGAAACAACAAACCGTAGCCCTGTTGAATGATTGGGGGGCATTCACTCTTCGTAAATCAGTTGAAGATGTGGCTGAAGCTCTTGGGGTTAGTCGGTTTACTATTTATAACTACTTAGAGCATTCTGAACAGAACTAATTAGGCGTCAAGCGCTCTATGGGTAGCTGAACCAAGATCCACTACTGGCGGCTCAGTTGACCAAGGGAAGTTAATCCAAAGATCTGTATGTTTCCAGACATACTCGCAGTCAACCACTGATTGAGGTTTTTGATATAAAACTGCTGAACGAACTTCAGCAACTTGCTCTTTTGCCGTATCGTGAACCAGTTTTAAGGTATGACCGGTATCGGCTACATCATCAGCTATCAAAATTTTAGCGTCGTCGAGGTTGACCCAGTCAACATAAGGCGGGAGCACAACAGGTAAATCAAGGCGCTCATCTACCCCGGTGTAGTACTCAACATTAATGACGTAAAGGTTTTTAACTGCGAGAGCATAACCGAGGGAGCCAGCTACAAACATTCCTCCTCGTACTATTGCCAAGATCATGTCAGGTTTGTAGCCATCGTCTGCAATAGTTTGAGCTAACTGTCTAACCGCGACGCCATATTTCACCCAATCCATCTCTTCACGTTCTTCCACGGTATTTACTCCTCTCTTCTTTGATTTATAAAAGTTAGCCGGTCATCAGCACTAAGCCCATAATTGTGTAGATCACCATAACGACAAGCATGGGGTACTGACTCCTTAAAGCAGTTCGTGGGGGCCATAGTTCCATGGATCGATCATGGGCGAATAGCACTCCGAGAAGATGGCCTCCAACAATGGATCCTATTTGTATCCATCCGATTGTGGTAGTAGAAATCACCGTCCAGTCAATTGCGTGGTTTGCTGTGCCAAATATGTTCCATCCTTGTCCATAGGGATCAGAAAGCAAGATCTTGAATGCTTGACCTTCAAGAAGTAGTAACGAGAAATAATGGGCTACGTCATATCCAATAAGAATTGGGATCAACGAACCCCCGAATTTATGTGCAAAATTTCGATCATCAGTAAACCGAGATCCAACACGTGCAGCTTGATGGTAAGTAACACCAACAATTAATGCCACCCAGACCAACCCCAAAGTGTTCACTACTGTTAAGCCGCCACCTGATTTACCAACTGTTAGATCCAACCACCACCCAGTCCTTGATACTCCATCAAATGCTGTTCCTCCTAGAGCCGCTAAGACGATTGCTACCGAAGGGGCTGACATTTTTAATGATGAGATTCCTACAAAGGGGTAACGGATTCTCAATTTGTTCTCCCGGTCAAAGAAAAATGGAGAAATAGCTGCAATTAAGTTGAATAGAATCCCAAATCCTTCAGCTTTTCTTGCTTCTTTCCATCCCCATCTCCAAGTTGTTGCCATGAGGAACCCCGTATAAATAAGGATGCTCCAACCAAGAACACGAGGACTTGAACCATTATGGTAAGCAAGTTCTAACCAATGAAAAATTGTGATTGGTACTAATGCAGTCCATCCCGAAGTGAGCCATTTGGGGGCTGGGCTTGTCTTATTTAACCGAATTTTGTCTATACATTTTCCTAAAGTTTCCCATGGGCTAACCACCTTCCAAATAGGACCAAAGAGAGCAGAAGCCACTGATACCCCAACCCAGAAAATAATGAAAACAGTTGTAGGAGCGATATTGGCAACCGTATTATCAGGCCCTAAAAAACAAGCAATAAGCACCGTGCAGAAAAGTAATATTGCTGCTATCTGAGTAATTGCTATCACTATTTGACTTACTGGAAAGGGTTTGGCAACTAATCTCCCTTTCAAAAGTTGCGGGAATCGCGGTTGATGCCAGAGAAAAGCAAGTACAGCAAAGGATAATAAGAGTGCAATCGCTCCGCTCCATGCTGCAATCCATTCTGAAATTGGGAGATCGCTTCTCCCTCCAACGCCGTGAGCAAATAGCGAACTATAAATACAGGTCACTACGAAACTTCAAGTGCAAATATTTGGTACCCAGCTTCATGGAGTTCGCCTTCAAAAACACCAGGGATATTCGCTTGGAATTGTAAAGTCTCTGGCTGTCCGGCTTTAAGAGAGAGTTCTAAATCATAAGCATGGAGATGAAACATATCTTCTACATCCGATACGACAGTTACTCTTACTTGATCTCCAACCTCTACCGCCATTCTTTGAATACCACCAGTTACTGTTTCGTTTTTCACCTCAATAACTATCTGGTTGTCTGCGGTGGGAGCTTCTTCACCATCTTCAATTTCTAAAGAGATTGAGTCAGAAACAATTTCTCCATTTACTGAATATTCCCTATGGTCATTTGTTGAAACTGTAACTCGAAAGCTGTGTAACCCTTGTGTGAGATCATTAACGGTGTAACTTGTTTCATCCAACATGGCAACTGAAACTCCATCTACATGTAGATGTAAATGTCCTTGACCTGCTTCGTGTTCAGAGGGTGGGTTTACTGGGATTAGTTCAAGGTTCTCTATAGAGAAGTTCAAAACCACTTCTCCTGTTTCTCCTGGTGTCCCCGACATAGTGACTATCGGTGGATTTGCTAATTGAGAAACATCAAGGCTGTTCCCATGATCGTGGCCGCCTTCGTGACTATCTTCATGCTCCATAGACATGTCTGCCTGTGAATTATTCTCACTGCTGCTAGAACCACAAGAAATCAATAACACCACTGTCAGAGCGAGCAATACTTTCTTCACTATCTCAATCATCTCTTTCTCTTATTTCTGCATGCTGTCGTATCCAAGTATGCATCGCTATTCCCGATGCTACTCCTGCGTTAATTGACCGAGTAGATCCGTACTGTGAAATTGAACAAACTTTAGTTACCGCTTCTCGAGCTCGGTCCGATAGTCCTGGTCCTTCTTGCCCTAACAGCAGAACACATCTCTCTGGAAGTTCTGTTTTCTCAAGAGCCACGGACCCTGGGAGATTATCAATTCCAATTATTGGAAGTCCTTCTTCACTAGCCCAAGACAGTAAATCCTCAATTGTGGGATGATGACTCACATGTTGGTAGCGATCAGTAACCATCGCACCTCGGCGATTCCATCTTCTACGTCCCACAATATGAACACCAGCTGCAAGAAAAGCATTGGCGTTACGAACAACCGTCCCAATATTTAAATCATGTGCCCAATTCTCTATCGCTATATGAAAACCGTGCCGACTTAAATCAAGTTCTTCAACAATTGCTTCGCGACTCCAGTACCTGAATCGGTCTATCACGTTACGGCGATCTCCGTTAGCCAAAAGCTCTGGATCATAACGTGAATCAGTAGGCCATGGCTCAGAATGTGGGCCTACTCCTACGTCAGATTGTTTCTCCTCCACCTAAATATCCTGCTATTTGACGATCAAGTATTCTCTGCAGTTATTTCTTCATCAGTGGGCACCTCTACTCCTTCGGTGTAGTAAAGGTGAAGATCAGCTATAACTTCTGCCACTCCATCAGTTTGACCTTCTCCTACCTCAATAGTGACCACGTTGGCATTTACATGCACCCCGGCAAAATTACCGTGTTCAAATAGACGACGCGCGAGTTCATCTGCTGGCGTTGAACCGACAATCTCCCGATCTGGAAGATACCGTTCATGACCCATTCCGGTGAGGTTTCGATTGATTTCAAATCGAATAATCCCCTGACGTGAAGATGTTTTTTCTACAACTGTAATTGGTTGCCCCATACTGCGAGGCTAGCGGACGACAGATCTATCTCCCCAATTTAGGAACTTACTTTTTGGGCGATCTCCGGCTCTATAGAGTAAAGATCCGAGAAAAATAGACACGAGTGCAAGACCTAAGTGAATAAATTTGAATCCAAAGTCATGATGACTTGCAAAAAGTATTCCTACTCCACGGATAAACCAAAAGGCTGACGTTCCTAGACCAAAAATTGCAGCAAACCGAGCTGTTCCTGAGCCATATTTTTTCCAAAACCCAACCAAAAGAGTCAAAGAAATGAGGGCAAGAAAAAAGAAAATCCCTGAAATTATGAAAACCCAAATTTTTTCAGAAGATGTAACTTCAGAGTCGCTAATGAGATTCCTTACTCGGTTTACCCATATGAAGACAGTCCAGATCGTAAGTACCCACAACCTTCTAATAATTTTTGCCATGAAGACAAAGAGTAGTGAAATTAACTGTGTGTAAACAACACTGGCTTAATCAAATAACTTGAACTGTGGGTTATAGCGAAAGCGACGTGGTTCCCCAATGTTGGGCAGATTTTCCATAAATCTCCACGACCTTCTATGAAATTTAGTTGCCCCAAAACTAGATAGAGCTTCACGGTGACGTGGACATGGATAGCCTTTATTACTGGAGAAAGAATATTCTGGCCACTTCTCACTAGCTTCACGCAATAAGCGGTCTCGAGTAACTTTTGCAACTACTGATGCAGAAGCTATAGAAAGACTCGTCGCATCTCCTTTGACTATGGTTTGAGCTATTCCTCCACCGACGAAGTCCCATTTCCCGTCAAGTAATGCCTTATCAGGACTCACTGTAAGTTTGTCTAATGCTCGTCTAGCAGCCAGTCGCTGAGCCTCAGACATTCCAAGTTCATCACATTCATCGTTTGAAGCATGGCCCACAGCCCAACTTGTAGCCCAATTAGTTATCCGATCAAAAAGAATTTCTCTCTCTTTTTCGGTCAACATTTTTGAATCACGAACCCCGGTTATTCTTTTTTTCGGATTGACCACTACTGCCCCAACGGTTAGTGGTCCAGCCCATGCCCCTTTGCCGACTTCGTCTAGACCAACGACGATTTTTTTGCCTGCGTCCCACAAGATTCTCTCCGCAGTGAGACCTGGTGCTTTACCTTGGAGGGCGGATCTCATTTTCGGGCGACCCATTATTTCAATCTTTCGATAAAAGGGAAGTAAGTAAAGTTTCCCCTTCTGGTTCAGAAGTGGAAAATTCCATACTTAGTCCTGGGATAGTAATTAGTGGTACAAAATTTCCATGTGGTTCTATTTCCCACAGGAGTGCTGCATTCTTTCCATGCCATCGAACAGCAAAACCCAAGTTTCCCCAGCGTGTTGCAAGCCCATGCAATTCAAAGTCTTGCCCATACCAAGACCGAGGCAATGATTTAGTCAGAAGTTGTATTCCTTCAGAAGATTCGAAAACTAAATCGTCAAACGGACGCAATGGAGAGCCAGGGAATCCCTTATTTAAACGCTCAAGATCTCCAGCAGCTCTATCTTCTCCAAGGGCTCGTAAAAGCGAAACTAAACCATCAGTTGACACTTGCCCAAGAACATCTCCTTTTCCTAAGGACCGAACCAGAGGCTCTATCTTGATAGCAGTAGAAGATAAAAAATCTTCCACTCTTCGATGTCGAACCCAAAGTTCAATTGCTGCATTTAGCCACTGTGGGTTTGGGTCTGCAGAAGCTATTCTTTCAGATGCATCATCTGCTAAACCCCAGGCCGCAAGCCGAATAGTAGCCTCGGGGGTGGAATTTGAAATCAGCAAATCTACAAGCCCTTTTAGATCAGAGCCCCCAAGTTCACTAGTAGGCAATCTGACAGTAGCTCCTGTTTTTAATCGTTGACCCCAACCTGCTTCAACACGAGAAGAATTAGGGAGATTTCCGGGTTCTATCATTTTTTTTGCTGTGGGTGTTATAGCAAACCTGAGTCCGCTCTTGTGTATCAATGGGACAACCAATGCACCAGTTGCATTTTTTTTTCTGCTTCTTAATGGTGTTGGGACTTCTTTTGTTGCTTGTCCGTTGAATATTTCATTTTCAAGATCTCTCAACTCTTCTTGCAACACGTAATAGCCCGATGGTCGGTCGATCGTGATTTGTGAAGACTCATCTATGACCAAGGAGTTTTCTTCCACTCTTAAACGCTCTATCCCGCCAAAAGGAGTAACAACAATTGCTAAAGCAACTGGTGTATTTGATTCATTTAGAATTTCTGTCACTACTGATGGTTCTTCCACCTCACGACCAATAGTTGCCCAAGTTGTGGCCGTGATTTGGCCGGTTGAAATGATGAGGCGAGTCTCAAAGACTGGTGCTGTTCCAATGCGTTTATGCGAAAAAACTGTTTCGGATTCTGGTTTATACCACCTGCCTCCTTCTCCTACCCACCACTCAACCTGATAATCACCCGACGAAGGCTGGATGGAGCCAAACTCATTAATAGTTGCAGAAATTCCACTATCAGTGCCTATTAGTTCTTTAGGAGATGCAACTTTAGTTGTCATAATGCTGATCCTATTCGCTGCAACCTCTACACTGCCCGTTGTGACCAATTCCACCTTTGTTCTTATTCCTTTAAAATCATTCGTTGAAGCCAAATTTCGTCTGGCTGAAGTAATGGGAGAAGAAGAGCGAATTGATCTAGCCAAAAAAATGGCTCAAATAGTTGTTGAAGCCGCTACGCCTCTTCCAGTAGCAATAGTTTGTGATGATGAAGAAGTAGCAGCTTGGGCTCACGAAAAAGGAGCCGAAGTAATTTGGGCTGATAAATCGGGGTTAAATGCTGCTGTTGAAACTGGGGTGAACGCTTTAGCGAGTCAAGGGGTGGGGAAAGTAATTATTGCTCATGGTGACTTACCTAAAGCGATTCAACTCTCTCATTGCGCAGATTTTGATGGAATAACTTTAGTCCCGGATCGCCATAAAGATGGAACGCCGGTGTTGACAGTTCCTACTAATTCAAATTTTGAATTCTCGTACGGCCTCGGTTCATATGCTCGTCACGTTTCAGCAGCAGAACGTTCAGGCCTTCCTTGGAGGAGTATTATTGATGTCAACTTGAATCATGATGTAGATGAGCCTGAAGATCTTGAAGGTATTGATTTATAATTCAACCAGTCTTTCTTTGTTCTTTCTACTGCGATGTGAAGACTCCTTGTGATAGAAATGCTTCTATGGAATACGTAAGTTTTACTCATATGGAAGATGGGACTGCCGAAGATTGGGCTCTCATAAATTCTGAATTCAATGCGCATGCTTCGAAGCATCTTCCGGATTCTTTAATGGAAACTTTGCGTTCCATGAAAGGGCCAACTTTTGGCTATCAAATTGATCGTTATCGACATTCATTGCAAAGTGCCACAAGAGCTTTAAAGAATGGAGAAAGCGATGAGATGATTGTTGCAGCTCTTTTTCATGACGTTGCAGACCCTATAGCTCCGACAAACCATTCTGCAGTTGCAGCTGAAATTCTCAAACCGTATGTAGATGAAAGAATTTTTTGGATTATCCGGCATCATGGAGTATTTCAGGGTTACTACTACTTCCATCACTTAGGTGGAGACCGTGATGTTAGAGAAATCTTTCGTGAGCACGAGTGGTTTGATGACTGTGCTTTTTTCTGCCATGAATACGACCAAAACTGTTTTGATCCAGGTTATGACGAGATGCCTCTTGAAGAATTTGCTCCTCTTGTTAACGACATTTTTAGTCGTCCGAGTCGCTTTGGTAGTTTTGAGTTAGCCTGACTCTCGACGATTTTTGTCTGCTTGCTCTAAAGTGTCAAAAACACTAGTGAAGCCAGGAATTTTTTTCATCATTTTATTCAAGTAAAAAAGAGATCCAAGAATCACTGTCGTAGCTGCTGGCCATCCAACAAGAGTACGAATGATCAAATACCCGTCCACAGAAGTTTGACGGAATAGCCAGATATCCCAAGCAGATGTGATGAATTGCCATACTCCCGCTATAACAGTTAACCGTGAAGTGGCTCGTCTATAAATCTCATGTCTACGCACATCTCGCTCAAATGGGATGACGTAATGCATGAAACGTTCAACAAATGAGCGTTGAGAAAAAACCGTAGCGATTAATGCCACTCCTATAAGTGCTTTGGTTCCAATACCAATACCAAAATAGACAGCCTCAGAATCAGTGATTATTCCAATAACACCTCGAACCACCAGATATATGATCAGTCCAGGAAGATATCTTCCAATCATTTCACCTCTTTGATGACGCCCTATCACGGCTTTAATGCCCCAAAGGGTCGCTCCAATTACTCCCCAAGTCAATCCAAAGAATCTATTTAGAAGTATGAAAAGAAGAATTGGAAGTACTGAATCCAAATTTCGATTTGAATTTGGTTGAATATCATTAGATGAGTCGTTCATATCTTCAAATTCTTACCTAAAAGGTGGTAGCCATATCCATCCGAGGCTATCTACTAGAGAAGGGTTGTCGTAGTCCTGTTCTTCTGGGAAGTAAACACGTTCCGACCACTCATCTCCAATACGTATCCGTTGCCGCGGATTCGAAATATTTGCTGCAGTCATAACTTCTTGAGTAGAAGAATATGTTTCAAGCCTCTGTAGCACTGAACGAGTAGGTGTAATCATTGTTAGAAGACCTTTTTTCCAATTATCCAGTATTTCAGAGGGTCTTCCCCAAGTTGCCTCAATTGCTTCATACCCGTCAACAACAGGAGTTGTTTCGGAATCTACAGTAGCAACGAAGAAATACGTGTCGTAACGTCTCGGGCTTGGTTCTGGAGTAATCCATCTGCTTATCGGAAGAACTTGGCTAAAATCCAGACTCTCTGACTGTGACAAAAGGTCAACTAAAAAGATTTCATTTTGTTCAAGTTCGCGACGGTTTTCAAGCAGGAGGTGATTTTCGCTTCCAACCAAGATGCCTACTTCTTCAATTGTCTCACGTACTGCTGCAATAAAATGAGCGAGGCCTCCTTCTTCTACTTCTAATTTTTTATTTGCTTCCTCTGCGGTAATCCCTGAGATCAATTTGGGCCAACGTAGATCACCATCGCTTTCCTCAACTACCCCACCAGGAAAAACAGTGAATCCAGGAGCGAACGCAAGTTTTTCGCTCCGCCGTATAGTCAATACATGCAAATCGGGTCTATCGCTAAGTAAAACTACCGTAGATGCAGGTTTAGGAATTACCATATTTGTTTTCCGAACCTAGATCCCCTATTTGCCATGCATGAACACTACCCTTCAAGTCTTTTGAAAGTTGAAACTACATTGAACTTTACAATTGGTAAAAAAATTGTTCCCAACACCGCGCGAATCTCTTCAACATGCGAATATTTAATTGATGACTGAACTGAGATGGAACCCTGACTTTCAATCAAGTACCGATCTTGATCGACCAGTATTAGCTGTAGCGTTCAAAGGGCTCTTTGACGCGTCAGGAGCAGCCACTTCAGCCCTTGAGTGGCTAAGCAACTACTTCCCGGTTATAAAACTGGGAGAAATCGATCCAGAAACCTTCTTTGATTTCACACAAGAACGACCCACTGTCTCTTTTGGAGAGGATGGAGGTCGAGAACTGCAGTGGCCATCTAATGAAATAAACGCCCTTAAAACACCTGAAGGGCAGAGAGATTTAGTAGTGATCGCGGGCGTTGAACCACACTTGAGATGGCGAACCTTTTCGGCTGTCCTAACAGAAGTAGCGCATCAAGTTCAAGCAGAAACGGTAACCACATTGGGTTCTATGATCGGAATGATTCCTCATACGCGGCCACTTACCATCATCGGAAGCTCTACAAATCATGACTTGGCAAAACGTCTTGGTTTAAACCGTCCTTCTTATCAAGGACCCACAGGTTTAGTTGGGGCTTTACATGACACACTAGATAAAGCAAATATGCCCGTTCTTTCTTTACGAGTATCAGTTCCTCATTACATTCCTGATGCTCCTAACCCAAAAGCAACTCGTGCACTTCTAAGACGCTTTGAAATGGTTACAGGAATTGACACTGGCTATATGGGGCTTGATTCGGATGCTTCTGATTGGGAGAAAAGAGTTGATGAAGCGGTTGCAGGAGATCCGGAAATTACTGCATATGTAAGCCGCCTTGAAATGCAGTCAGATCAGTCAGAAGAAAAAATGCCTTCAGGCGATGATTTAGCTGCTGAATTTGAGGCTTTTCTTCGAGATCACAATCGTTCAAGCGATGACCAGTAACCTTTTTAGAAAGCGTTGGGAGAATTTTTGTCTATAGATCACTTGCCCGTACTTGAAAAAGACATAGGAGTTCTGCAGATTGCTTGCACAAATAATCCAGAAGCTCCAGTTTCCGCTTGCCCTGGTTGGAACAACGCTGATCTCTACAATCATGTGAACTCAGTTTGGCACTTTGCAGCAACTCAAGTACTTGCATGCAATCCAGAGAAACCAACTCGCCCTGAAACACTAGATTACGATGCGGGTTCTGAGATTTACGAAACTTTGGCATCATGTGATCCTCACCAGCCTGCTTGGAACTGGTCTCCTGATTTGACTTGTGGCTTTTGGATAAGACGTATGGTTCATGAAACAGCTATTCATCGATGGGATGCAGAGAACGCCATTGGTAAACAAGCAGGGATTGATTCATCTATTTCTTTAGACACTCTGGCGGAAGTGATTGAAGTAGCTATGCAGTTTCATGTGAGTGGACTAGTTGCTGAATTTCCAAAAGGGTCTCTTCATGTGCACTGCACAGATGTAGAAGGGGAATGGTTATTAACTTCTTCAGGTAGCGATTTAGTAGTAGTTAGAGAACACGCTAAAGCTGATGTTGCTGCACGAGGCACTGCCGCGGATTTGGCTCTTTGGCTTTGGCATCGAGGTGAAGGTGAAGGGGTGGAATTCTTCGGAGACCAAACTCTTCTCGACTCGTGGGCGTCTCTAGTTCCTTAACCAGATATCCCTACTGGACAGGCAACACCGGTACCGCCAATGCCGCAATACCCCCAGGGAATTCGCGCAAGGTACTGCTGGTGACCTCTTTCTGCATAGTAGAAAGTATCTAGTTTCTGAATTTCGGTCGTGATTATTCCGTAACCAGCGGCTGACAGAGCTTCGCTATAGGAAGCCTTTGTGCTCTGAGCTTTCTCTGATTGTTCAGCACTGTTGAAATAGATCCCTGATCGATACTGGGTCCCGACATCATTCCCTTGGCGCATGCCTTGAGTAGGGTCATGATTCTCCCAAAAGATAGTGAGAACCTCTTCCAGAGAAATAGTGAAAGGATCAAATGCCACTAGAACTACTTCTGTGTGTCCAGTCAAACCAGTACACACTTCTTCATAAGTTGGATTGGGTGTTATTCCACCGGCGTAACCGGCAGCGGTAACCCAGACCCCTGGGGTTTCCCAAAATTTTCTTTCCGCTCCCCAAAAACATCCCATAGCTACTACAAGAGTTTCGGTTTCTTCTGGGAATGGTTCAACTAGACTTCGCCCATTTACTATATGGGAATCGACAACGGTCAATGGTTCAGTTCTGCCTGGCAGAGCTTCATTTATGTTAGGGAGTGTTAAGCGTTTCATTTGGATTCCTTTACACCGTAAACGCTAAATTCTCGGATATTTGTTCACCTAATTCTTGAGCACCCTCAATGATGAGTCGGCCATCGTTTACATATTGGCTTGCGGAGCTCCGTCCTCCAGTAAGTGCTAAGAAGTCTGTAGAAGTAAGGATTAAAGAGACTGTAGGTTCTTCTTCGAAATGTGCTACTAACTGGGCCTTTTCATTGACTTGAATGCTTAAAGTTCGCTCTATTGGTCCGGTAAGGAGAATCTCAATGCGGCTTCCTTGAGGTGCTTTGCCTCGCTTGCCAACAATGTATCCGATGGCCTCAACTACTTCTTGGACAGAGATTTCTGCAGATTTTCCGTCTTCGTCTCCAGCTCGTCCTAGTGGTTCACGACAATCTTGAAGATGAAGCCAAGAATCATAAATGCGTATCTGCATAAACCTGCCATAGGGAGCTTCTCCGGCTGGTGTCCATCCCACATTTGCGAATTCTTCTTCTGTTAGATGCCGCAACACGTCTAATCGTTCCGAAGTTATTTCACCAAAAGCTTTCAAGACTTCAGTGCCGGGAAGGCTCCTAAATGATTCAACCCATTTTTCGTTTGCCTCACCTATTGGATTTTTGATGTGTTCACCCTCTGGTGAATTTTTTGGCGCTGGATTACCTGCCAACATATTTTCTGTTCCCACGATATGAGCGAGGTTGTCTTTAACTGTCCATCCCGGACATCTACTTAAAGTCATCCATTCATCTTCGGAAAGATTTGAACCAAAACCTTCCCAAGCCTCCCATACTTCTTCAAGGCCTTCAATAATGTCTTGTTTCCCAATCATCTATATTCCTAGCGTGTGGGGTTAGCCACAGTGTTCCAGTCGCGTGCTTCGACGTAAGGACGAAAGGCGGAAGCGATATCTTTCATGTCTTCATCGCTCTTTGGGCGTTGTAGTTCAAATAAGTGTGGGAATTCAAGCCAGCCGACAACTAAATCCCAAAGACGATCTGCTTCCTCTTCTTTTGGAGGATCAATTAATACAGGGCCAAATAATTTCTGATCGTTCTCAAAAACTAGAGTAGGGACACCCCACCCTCCTAGATCAACTACTCGTTTATGATCTTCATGAACATCATTGTGTGTAGTTAAGTCTTCAAGAGCTTCATCCACAAAAGATGGATCCAAATCAATTTCAGTAAGAAGTTGTTTTGCGACATCTGGATCATGCGGTTTACGACCCTCTACGTGCAGCGCAGTACCAGCCTTTAGATACCAAGCATTATTGAGTTCCGGATCTTGACGCTTTAAGAGTGCTCCCACTCGCATCATCGACCACCCGTAGGTCCAGTCTCTTTCCCATGGATGTTTTTTGCCTTCAGTTAAATTGATTTCTTCTAAACTGAAAAAGCGCCAATTCACTTCGATATTGCGTCTGCTAGATACTTCACGCATCCATAAAGAAGTTTGGTACGCCCATGGGCACATTACGTCAAAGTGAAAGTCAACTTTTGTAGGGCTATTTGTTTTGTTCATATTTCAATACTCGCGCAATTCGTGTCGTAACACCTTGCCCAAAGCATTTCTTGGCAAGTCGTCAACTATCACTAATCTTTGTGGAAGTTTATAGGCCGCTAGGTGCTGTCGCCCGAAATCACGTACTGTTTTAAGGGATGGTAATTTCTCTTGTGGGCTCGGAACTATCCACGCTACTACTTCTTCACCCCATTCTTCAGAAGGTACGCCTGCAACCGCTACCTGTTCTATGCCCGGGTGAGTTATCAACACGTCATCTACCTCACGTGGGTACACGTTGTATCCACCACTGATGATTAATTCTTTTTTTCGCCCAACGATTTCTAAATACCCGTCTTCGTCTAGTTTTCCTAAATCACCGGTACGAAACCAACGGCCAGTCGAATTATCAACAAATGATTCCTGATCTGTGTCTAAACGATTCCAATAACCGTTGAAAACGTTGGGTCCACTTACCAAAATCTCTCCAGATTGTTTTTCTATGTCTATCTTCACGCCTGGAAGTGGAAAGCCGACTGTTCCAGGTTTTCGTTCTCCCAAATATGGGTTAGAGGCAAGCATCACTGTTTCAGTCATTCCATAACGCTCTAAAACTTGAATACCTGCTTCTTTATTTAGACGTTTATGGAGTGAGGGAGCTAAAGGAGCAGAACCTGAAACACACAGTCTTATTTTTGCTAGTTTTTGAATTCTTGGATGTTCAGCAAGTCGATGGTACATAGTTGGCACACCAAAAAACATTGATACTTGGTGTTCTTGAATTGCTTGAATTACTTCTTCGGCTTGGAACCCATTTTGAAGAACTACTGAAGAACCTATTAGTAATGTCCCATGTAACCCAACTCCCATCCCGTGCATATGAAATAGCGGTAGACATAACAATAATCTGTCGTTTTTTTTCCACTGCCACGCTAATCGGACGGAGTGTGCACCAGCTAATAAGTTTTTCTGAGACAAAACAGCGCCTTTAGGTTTGCCTGTTGTCCCAGAGGTATAGACAATTAAAGCAGGGTCATGTGGTTCTACTTGATCTATTTTAGTTATGGACCCTTTAGGAAAATTTACTTCTGTGGTCGAAATAAAAATGTTTGGGTTTATGGATTTGATCCATTCTTCCCAGTTTGGATGATCAATTAAGGCTGCTCGTGGGGAGGCATCATTTATAACGTGTTCTAGTTCTGCTTTCTGATATAGCCCATTGACCGGAACGACTATGAGGCCGAAACGAAGAGCCGCCATATGCGCTACTGTCAAATTAATTGATGACGGTCCTGAAATAAGGATCCTGTCCCCTTTACAAAGACCTATCTGTTTGAAACTTCCGGCTAATTCTAAAGTTCGTTGTAAAAATTCTTCTCGGTTAATCCACCCACGACTGTCGTGTAACAAGGGGGACGATAAATTTTTAGAAAGAGTTGAGATACAGGCACTGACTAGAGTTTCTGGTGTCGGAAGAACAAAATCATTTTTGCCGATGTGCTGCGGCCATTTAGAGAGGGACATGGGGTCAGTTCTTTTTCTCAGAATTAGCCTTCGTTTTCGGTTTCTTTCTTTCGTTCAAAAATCTCTTTGCAGGTGGGACATACCGTGTAGCGGTCAGGGTCACGGCTTGGAATCCAGACTTTTCCGCAAAGAGCGACAACTGGTTTACCGGAAACAGCAGATTTAAGAATGTCAGATTTCCGGGCATAGTGAGCGAACCGGTCATGATCTCCTTCACCTTCACGCGTTTTTGGATCAACAACTGTTGGTGTAGTTACTAGTGGATCGGGCATAGAAGAGACCCGGCTACTCTTCACTTAGGGTATTAAGTTTTTCGACTCTTGTTAGATGCCGTCCACCTTCAAACTCTGCATTTAACCATGCTTCCACGGCATCCTCTGCTGCTTTGAAGTCGATTGATCTTTCACCGAAACAGAGGACATTAGCGTCGTTGTGTTGGCGGGTTAGCTCTGCTGATGCAGCATCATTAACGAGCGCGGCTCTTACTCCAGAAATCTTGTTTGCTGCCATAGAAATTCCAACACCAGATCCGCAGACACATACGCCATACTTTGCTTCTCCACCCGCAACAGCGCGACCTACAGCTGCTCCATATTCAGGGTAATCAACTCTGTCTGTTGAATAAGTTCCAAGATCTAAGACTTCGTATCCAAGTCCTTTTAAATGTTCTGCTAAATGTTTTTTTAAGTTGTAGCCTGCATGGTCGCAGCCGACGGCAATAGTAGTCATAATGAGATTTTAGCCGTCGTTATCAATAAGCCCTGCTTTGGAAAGTTCTTCTTTGCTGATCTCGCCTAGTCGAATTATTTTTGGGTTAGATAATGAAAGATCAACCAGAGTTGAAGGTCTGCCGGCACAAGAGCCACCATCTAATACAAGTAGATCATTTCCGAGTTGTTCTGCTACCTCAAATGCTGTTAGTGGAGTAGGTACTCCAGATAAGTTTGCTGAAGTAACTACTAAAGGTCCAACTTCCTTAGCTATGGTGCGAACAAAATCATGATTTGGGCACCGGATACCTACCGTGGATTTTTCTAACCCGACGTAGATAGGCATTTCGAAGCGTTGTGGGACTATGACTGTTAGCGGGCCTGGCCAAAATTTCTTTACCACTTCTGGTATTGAATCAGTCACTGCTATTTCACTAGCTTGATCGAAATCTGCGACTAAGACTGGTAAAGATTGACTAAAAGGCCTTTCTTTGATTTCGAATACCTTGTCGACTGCTTCAATATTCGAAGACAACGCCCCTAATCCATAAACAGTGTCGGTGGGTAAGACTACTGGGTTGCCTAATTTCAATTCTTTAATAGCTTCAGATACTGCTAAATCACAGTTATTTTTGATGCTGAGAATACGGCTTGTCATGATTTTCGGGCTACTAACGATCGTGGTTTATCTGCCAAGTCTGATAATACAAGCACTTCTTTAAAACCCGAAGATAAAGCTAATTTTGCCATTTTTTCTGTCTGTTTTGGTGACATTTCTAGAACTAGCGAGCCCCGAGGCATAAGCCAAGAAACCGATTCTTGAATAAGTTTTTCAAGATGATCAGTTCCTTCCACTCCACCAAATAAAGCTAAAGATGGTTCCCAATCTTTCACTTCATCTGGGAGCACTTCTGTAATTGGAACGTAAGGGGCGTTAGAAGCCACTACATGAAGTTTGCCTTGAAGAGATTCCGGTAACGCTTTAAACCATGACCCGTGACTAAGAGCGACTCGTTTGGCTGGTTGCCCTAAACCAGCGAGATTGGCTCTTGTTACTGATAAAACATCCTCAGATAAATCCGTGCACCATACTCTGGTCGAAGAGCGCTCAGAAGCGACAGATAACCCAATAGCTCCAGAGCCTGTCCCTAAATCTGCCACTAAAATTTCTCCACTATGGCGATCTACTTCAGTTAATACACAGTCAACTACTGTTTCCGTTTCTTGACGAGGAATCAACACTCTTTGGTCAATCATTAAATCTAGGTTCCTGAATTGCCAATGGCCTAAGACGTATTGCAAGGGTTCACCGCTTAAACGACGAGCTAAAAGATTGTCGTAAAGTGCCATTTTTCTATTTGTGACTAATTCATCAAGAGAAGCGCCAACTAACTCACAACCTGCAACTTCTTCAACTAACCAACGTGCCTCCATCTCTGAGAAACCAGATTGATAGAAGCGCTGGATTGCTTCGCCTAGAACAACACCCCAGGACACTGTCCCATCTGGGGAATCACTTTTCATGAACTATCTGTTTCTTGTCTTTCCATAAGTTGCTGTGAACGCTCATTCGTCAAGAGTTCATCTACAACTTCGTCTAGGCTTCCAGTCAAAATTCTTTCCAACTTATGAAGAGTGAGTCCAATCCGATGATCAGTTACCCGATTCTCTTTAAAGTTGTACGTTCTTATTTTCTCTGATCTTCCACCTGTACCTACTTGACCTTTACGTGCTGCAGATGCTTCAGCTTGTTGCTTGTCTTGTTCGTTTTGCATTAGACGTGAACGCAATACCCTCAACGCTTTCGCCTTGTTTTGTAGTTGACTTTTTTCATCTTGCATTGAAACGACTAATCCGGTAGGCAGATGAGTAATTCTTACTGCTGAATCTGTTGTATTGACTGATTGACCGCCCGGACCTGACGAGCGGTAAACATCAACTTGCAGATCATTATCAGAAATTTCAATATCAACTTCTTGGGCTTCTGGAAGAACACTTACAGTAGCTGATGAAGTATGAACTCTGCCTTGTGATTCAGTAACGGGCACTCTTTGCACTCGATGGACTCCACCTTCGTGTTTGAGTCTTGTCCAAGCAGATGTTCCACTAATGAGAATAGAAACTTCGCTGTATCCACCCATATCGGATTCTTGAGAACCTAAAGATTCCACTTTCCACTTATGCAAACCTGCAAAAGCCAAATACATGTTATGCAAATCTCGTGCAAATAAGTTTGCTTCTTCTCCGCCTTCGGCTCCTCTTATTTCAAGAATTACATTCCTGCCATCATTCGGATCATTTGGTAATAACCGAATTCGTAGTTGTTCTTCAAGATCAGGGATTTTTGACTCTAAATCTTCAATTTCTTGACGTAGTTGTTGTCGATCTTCATCGGAAGCAATATCGAGAAGTTCTTTTGCAGCTTCTATATCTTCGTACAAGATTTTTAGTGGTCTGCCGACTTCTAATATTTCTCCAATTTCTTTCAAACGTTTTCCGGCTTTCTCAAGCAGAGAGGGGTCGCCAATAATTTCAGGGTCAGATAACTGTTTCTCAGCTTCTTCTTGTTCTTTTTCAAGAGTTGAAATCTGTTCCTTCATAAAATCAGAGTATCGCTCTATTGGCTTCCTGTGGGGCAGGCCCATGCTCCTTCTACTCCAATAAGAGTAGTAGGAGTATCTAAAAGGTGACTTGCTTCTTCAATTAGAGGGAGGAGATCTTGTGGTGGAAGCGCAATAACTATTTGTATTGGATCATGCAGAGATGCCAATTCCGCGACTAATGGGATTAATCCGATATCTACTCCAACAGAACATACACATAAAACTTTTTCTTTTTCTTCACTCTTGCCAATTGCCGCTGCAGGGAAACAGTCTTTTAAATTTTTTGGTTCATGAACTGGATCTATAGGTTCTAACTCTGATAGTCCGATAATTTTCGGATCGGATACCAACTTGTGTCTCAACCATTTTTCGCGTGACAAGGTAGCTAACGGATGAGCACCTGCTTCTGGAGTTCGTTGTGAACGAACTTGGTTAGCTGCTGCGATTAACTGTTCAACCCGATTTTTACCATTGTTTAAAAGTTCTCCAGCTTCACGGTCAAACCGGCCTACACCTACTTGAATATCCCCTCCGTTTACCCTCACCACTTCAAGTCCAAGAATTTCACCTTTCCAGATCCCATTTTCACAAATTGTTGACACTCCAGCGTTCTGGCACATTGCTTCAAATTCTTTGAGAGGAGGAGGTGGAACAGCAACATCAGGGAAAGAGGTAGGAGCGACTTGAATGAGTTCACCTTCACAAAAATGCATGATTTTGATTTCAGTGTTGAGTCCAGTTGCTTGACGTGCAGCAATTCCAGCAGTTTTTTTATTTTCAAATATCACGCGAAGTTCTAACTCTGGATTTCGGGTAAGTAAAAAAATGCCTCTACCTAAAACAATTTGTGGGTTCTCATCTTCTGCAAGTAACCAACAATGATCTTTGGTGAGGAGCGCAGATCCATAGCTGTTATTTTCTGGTTGCGCTTCTGTGATGTCGTATCCAGCTGATCTAACTAGGCCGGTAAGTTTTCCCTTGAGTAATTCGACACGACGCTCTGGTTCGATAGACAAACTGCACCTATAGTTGAAAAGTACTCAGGCTTTACTCAACGTTGTGAGAATCTAACCTTTACGGCGTGAGCCATAACGGCGTTCGAAGCGTTCAACACGTCCAGCAGTGTCAATAATCTTCATCGTTCCGGTAAAGAACGGATGACTAGCCGAAGTAATTTCAACTTTTGCTAATGGGTATTCAATACCATCATCAAGTGTGATGGTCTCAGAAGTTTCAATAGTTGATCGGATAAGAAAGTGAGTACCATCCGTCAAATCTTGAAACACTACTGGTCTGTAGCTTGGGTGAATATCTGTTTTCATAACTGATCCAGTCTGCGAGCAAGAATGGTCATCACCAACCTGCGAGGTCTTGATTTTCCTGATTTAGGCGCCCATGTTTGGGCCTTTAGCCACTTCGGCTAAAAACTCTTCGTTATTGCTAAAGGTTTTCAAGCGATCTGTAAGGAGTTCCAGTCCGGCAGCTGCTCCTCCAGTATCTGTAGCTAAACCATTTAATACTCGCCGTAATTTCCATACTTGAGTAAGTTGCTTACGTTCGAATAAGAGTTCTTCGTGACGAGTTGAGGATGCATCTACATCTATGGCGGGGTAAATTCGACGCTCAGCAATCCGTCTATCTAGACGGAGTTCCATATTTCCTGTTCCCTTAAATTCTTCAAAGATGACTTCATCCATCTTTGACCCTGTTTCAACTAGTGCAGTAGCGAGAATGGTGAGAGATCCTCCCTCTTCTACATTTCGAGCTGCTCCGAAGAAACGCTTAGGTGGGTATAGGGCCCCGCTATCAACACCACCGGACATGATTCTTCCAGTAGCAGGAGCGGCTAAATTGTAGGCCCTAGATAGACGAGTGATTCCATCAAGGATGATGACGACATCTTCGCCGCCTTCAACCATACGTTTTGCCCGTTCAATTGTGAGCTCTGCAATTTGTGTATGTTCTTCGCTAGGACGATCAAAAGTGCTTGCTGCTACTTCACCGTGAGCTAGCCATCTTTTCATATCAGTAACTTCTTCTGGACGTTCATCCACCAGTAATACAATCAGTTTCACTTCAGGATTATTTGTTTCAATTGAACGCGCTATTTGCTTCATAATCGTGGTTTTACCTGCTTTAGGCGGTGACACGATAAGGCCGCGTTGTCCCTTACCTATAGGAGAAAGCAAATCAATGATCCGAGCCGTCATATTGTTCGGGTCATCTGGAAGTTCCATGCTGAGTTTCTCATCCGGGAAGAGTGGTGTTAGGTCTTCAAACTTTGGGCGATCTTTAATTCCTTCTGGATCTCCTCCATTAATGGTGTCTATTCGAAGCAACGCAGGATTTTTTTCACTCCTATTAGGAGGCCGTGAGCCTCCAACGAGATAATCACCTTTACGTAAATGCAACTGGCGTACTTGTTTTACAGATATGTACGCATCTGCCTTTGATGGCTTAAACCCAGTGGTACGTAAGAATCCGTAGCCTTCATCGCGTAGATCAACATATCCTTCTACTGAAACCGGGTCTCCATCCCAAGATTCATCAGATCCTTGCTCTCGCCCACCGCGCCTACGGCGTCTCCGGTTTCCAGGCCCGGCTGGATCATTCTGTTTGTTCTGCGGGTTTTGATTTCTTTGCCCCTGACGGTCAGAACTTTCTTTTTTCTTTTCAGTTGGAGTTTCATCAGCGTTATCAGCAGGTTTTTCTGCTGCATCACTAACTTCTTCTTCAGCTGCTTGAACCTCCCACTCAGCTAGCGGTTCTTCTTGATCTGTCTCTTCAGCTTCTTGAGTTTCTTTTGGTTTAGATCCGTTTGAAGATCCTTTAGTTCCGGCTGTCATTTCAAGAATCAAATCGACTATTTCTGCCTTACGTGCTCGCGAACTAGGTTTACCGCCAAGCGCGGTAGCCATCGTTACAAGTGCGTCACGATCTTTGCTTTCTAATGTTTCACGTTCTAATTGGGTGGAGGCCATGCTCGTACACCTTGGTTTATCGTGGGCAAATGCCCGGTTGGAAGTCCTCATCAGGGTTGATAAGAACAGTTTGGTCCAGATGGATCAATTTGGCGAGTGTGAACAAGTCTTTAAAGAATTGGCACAGATTTCGTTTTAAACGAATGATTTTCATCAACCGAGATCGCCGCCTTCGGTCTGATGTAAATCTATTCTACCGAATAATTTGTTTTCAACACAACTATCACCAAAGATGTGCACAAATTTTTAGTCAGCTAGACCTTCGGATCGGCTGTTTAAAGTCTCAATAATTCTGGTAAAAGTTGATGAGCTTTAACTAACGGAGACTCAGATACTCCATTTTCCGTGAACACTCCTCCAGGTCCATCATTCTGTGAATCCACTATGAGATACGGAACCGGATCAGAGGTATGTGTGCGCGTGGTTAAAGGTGTGGCGTGATCTGGCAGCATTAGCATGCGCCATGGTCCTAGGTCATCGAGGCTTGGTATTAGATCTTTAAGAATTCGTTGATCCCAATTTTCTAGAGCTTGAACTTTGGCTTCTATATCGCCTGCATGACCAGCTTCATCGGTTGCTTCAACATGAATAATGAATAGGTCCATTCCTTCTTGCAGTCGTTGAAGCGCTATGTCACGTTTGCCTTCATAATCAGTATCACATTGTCCTGTCGCTCCAGGAATATCGCATACTTCAATTCCTGTGAGAGTCGCTATGCCTCGTAGTAAGTCAACTGCTGTAACTAGTCCAGCTGACTTGCTATACGTTTCTGAGAAACTAGGCATCTGAGGCATGAAACCCTGTCCCCATAGCCAGATTTGTGTTGCTCGGAGATCTGAATCTGCTAGCACGCTCTTTGATGCTTCCATGATTTTGATAAGAGATTCAGAACTTGGGCCAGATGGCAGGACTAAGGAATCTCCCGTTAGGTCGTGTGGTGGGGTGCAAGAAACTTCTGCCCAGTCGGAGGGGGCAACTACTGAATGACGGAAACTCACACCAGAGTGAAATGAAATTTCTTCATTTCCTAGTTCTTTATTTAATTGGTTGATAACTACAGCTGCAGAATCAGAACTCGGGCTACCGCCGGCATAGTCAATCATGACGTTGTTTTCTACAGAGACTAAATTGCACCGGAACGCTACTTGATCTGTCTTTAAAGAAAGCCCCAACGCTGCTGCTTCAATGGGTGCGCGACCTGTATGAAATTGAGTGGGGTCAAAGCCGAAGATAGACATGTTTCCTACATCGCTTCCGGGAGGCATTCCTTCAGGAATTACTTGGGCCCGACCAACGGTGGCTCTGGCTGCGAGCGCATCTAAATGAGGAGTATTCGCTGCCTCTAGTGGTGTGCGTCCTCCGAGTTCTGGGACTGGTAGATCTGCGCACCCGTCGGGGATACATACGACGTATTTCATCCAACTACCTCTTCAATATGGCTCTGAACAATCTCTAGGTCATTAGGTTGCTGTACGTACTGTTCTGGTCGATCTAGAAGATCTGCCAAATGCGAAGGTAGTTCAGGACGTATTCCTGTTGCGTCTTCTACAGCGTCAGGGAACTTTGCAGGATGAGCAGTTGCTAGTGCAACCATTGGGATTGATTTATCTTTCCTGCATTCGCGGGCTGCTAACACCCCAACTGCGCTATGCGGATCTAGAACTATTCCTGAACGATCTGCTTCTTCAGAGATGCATCTTTTTACTTCTTCATCTGTGAAACAAGCTCCGTTCCATTCGTTGCGTAACATCTCATGCAATTCGGGGGCAATACTTACTGTCTTTTCTTCTCTGAAGTTTTTAAGCAACTCTTCTACTTTTCGTCCATCTCTATTCAACAAGTCAAATAAAAGCCTTTCGAGGTTTGAGGAGACTTGTATATCCATACTTGGAGATGTAGTGGGTATGACTTCATTTATGTTCATGGTTCCAGTATTAAAAAACTGGGTAAGAATGTCATTTGTATTTGATCCGACAACTAACTGATTTATGTTAAGGCCACTCATGCGGGCTACATATCCAGAAAAGACATTTCCGAAATTCCCAGTTGGAACTGAAAAAGCTATTGGAGATTTACGCCCACCTAGCCTTTCTGCCGCTACTACGAAATACACAATCTGGGCCATGACTCTGGCCCAGTTAATTGAGTTAATTGCTGAGAGGTGTATCCGGTGACGGAAGTCATGGTCAGCGAACATGCCTTTAACTAGGTCTTGACAGTCATCAAATGTTCCTTCTATAGCCACATTATGTATGTTCTTTGCCTTGACGGTTGTCATTTGGCGCCGCTGTATTTCTGAGACTCTGCCAGCTGGATGAAGAATAATCATTTCAATATTTTCTTTGTCTCGGCAAGCCTCTATGGCCGCTGAACCAGTGTCTCCAGAAGTCGCTCCTACAATGGTTACCCGCTTGTTCTGTTTCTTTAATTCATAATCAAAAAGTCTGCCCACCAGCTGAAGCGCTATATCTTTGAACGCGAGAGTTGGGCCGTGAAACAACTCAAGTAAATGTAAGCCTTGACCCATGTCAACAAGTGGAGTGATCTCTTCATTTCGAAAGCTTGAATAGGCATCTACCACTATTTCTTCAAAGACTTCTTTAGGGATGCTTGATCCCAGAAATGGACTCATAGTTTCAACTGCTGTTTTTAAGTAATCTCCATTGGCTGAGTCAGACAGTTGTGGCCAAACATCGGGAACATAAAGTCCCCCATCTTTACCTAATCCTTCAAGTAAGACATCGCTAAAATTAAGAACTGGAGCCATACCTCTGGTACTGATATAACGCATGTTTAATCGCCGATAACTCTCAACACGCTGTCTACATCGCTTACAACATTTAGCGCTCTAAGGCTCTCAAGAGTAGAAAATAAATCTTTCTCTCGACTTGAGTGAGTGATAAAAATAAGTCGTGCTTCGGAGCCCATGCCTTCTTGTTCCATTGATTGTATTGATACACCGTGGTTGCCGAAAACTTCTGTTACTTGGGCAAGAACACCTGGCTGGTCTTCAACTTTCAAATTCAAATAGAACGCTGACTCTAGATTTTCAGAAGGAATCATGTGGGGCTTATCAAGTGCTCCAATTAATGCACCATGGCTTCGTTGTAGATTTCCAGATGCATCAATAACATCGCCGAAAACTGCTGAAGCTGTTGGTCGCCCTCCTGCTCCAGGTCCGTAAAACATGAGTTCGCCAACTGCATCCCCTTCAACAAAGACTGCATTAAAACTGCCATTAACAGCAGCTAAAGGATGGCTCAAAGGTATTAATGCTGGGTAAACACGAGCACCAACCTCTGATCTTCCTTCTTGATTTGCTTTTCTTTCGGCTACAGCCAACAACTTGATGCAGTAGCCAAGTTGATTGGCAAATTTCATATCATCAACTGTGATCTTTGAAATACCCTCATGCTGAACGTCTTCAGAAGTTACTTCAACTCCGAAAGCTAACGTCGCAATGATTGCTACCTTCGCGCCTGCGTCATAGCCTTCAACATCGTAAGTTGAATCTAATTCCGCGAATCCGAGTTCCTGTGCTTCTTTTAATGCTTCGTCAAATGAAGCACCGTCTTGAGCCATTCGTGTCAGAATAAAGTTTGTAGTACCGTTTATGATCCCACGAATTCGAGTAATTGGTTCACCTGATAACGATTCTCTTAAAGGCCTGACTATCGGAATCGCTCCTGCTACTGCAGCTTCAAATAAAAGGTCTACCCCGGAATTTTCTGCCGCAGCATAAAGTTCTGCTCCGTGAGCTGCTAAAAGTTCTTTGTTTGCCGTAACTACAGGTTGACCTGAATTCAAAGCTCCCAATATTAGTTCACGAGCTGGTTCGATATTTCCCATTACTTCAACAATTAGGTTGATTTCAGGATTGCCTACGATTGATGATGCATCATCGGTAAATATTTCATCAGACAAAGGAATAGAGCGATTTTTGTTTAAATCCTTTACAGCAATCGCTTCAATACTCAAATTTAAACCCGTGCGACGTTCCACAGAGTCATGTTGTTCAGCTAATAAATGGACTAATGCTGCTCCGACATTGCCGCAGCCAAGCAGTCCTATACGTATTGAAGATGATTTCATAGATACAACGCTACTCCTGTGAACAGGCTGATGGGGTGCGATTTAATGTTCTCTTCTAACCAAGTCAGCAAAAGTTTCTCTAGCTACAACTTCCGTAGCTTCTCCGTCTTTAACAAAGATAACGGGAGGTCGTAAAACCTGATTGTAATTTGACCCCATGGAATGCCCATACGCACCCGTCACAGGTGTTGCGATAACGTCGCCAATAGCGACATCAGAAGGGACCCATCCTTCGCGAACTAGAAGATCACCGGATTCACAATGTTTTCCGACCATACGAATTGGTCGATCTCGTATCGCATCAACGGATCTAGGGAGAAAAGTTTCATAGCCTGAACCGTAAAGAACAGGCCTCGGGTTATCGCTCATTCCTCCATCAACAGCAACATACGTTCTTAAGCCTTCTAACTCTTTAATCGTTCCAACTCGGTAGAGGGTTACTGCCGCTGCAGCCGCAATAGCACGTCCAGGTTCAGCAGTAACTTTTGCTTTTATTCCCGTTTGTAAACATGCAGTTTTAACCGCTTCACCCCACTCTGTGATTGAAGGAGCCGTGTCTTCTTCTAAGTAAGAAACACCTAACCCACCTCCTATAGATAATTCTGGCAATTCAAGTGGGTTAGAAAATTCTGCCATTACTTCAACGGCTCGTACAAAAGAATCAACTTTGAAGACTTGACTTCCGATATGTGCATGAATTCCAACAAGTTCTACGGCCTCTGTTCTTATGGCTCTTTCTACTGCTTCAAGAGCAACTCCAGTTGAGACAGTAAAACCAAATTTGGAGTCGTCTTGACCTGTTGAAATGTACTCATGTGTATGTGCCTCAACTCCTGGCGTGATACGTAACAAAATCTTTGGAGACGTCCCTGTTTCTTTGTGAAGCGTTTGTAATCGATCAAGTTCATCAAAAGAGTCGACGACAATACGTGAAACGTCGGCCTCTAAAGCCATTCGTAATTCACTCTCACTTTTATTATTTCCATGCATGATTAAGCGACTGCCATCAATTCCCGCATGAAGCGCCATGTAAAGTTCGCCACCGGTAGATACATCTATGTTCATACCCTCCTCTACTACCAATCTGGACATGGCTCCGCATAAAAAAGCTTTTCCGGCATAAGCAACACCTTCTCCGAATGCTTTTACTGCTTCTTGACAACGAGCCCTTAAGTGACTCTCGTCGTACACGAAAAGTGGAGTGCCAAACTCTTCCGCTAATTCAACGAGATCACATCCACCTATAGACCCATTACCATTTTCATCAATAAAGGTGTTATCGGGCAGCAACCGAGAAGGAATTGGGTTAGCCATGAAATTCTTCTCCTTCTTCGTTTCGCCACATTTCTGTTGGGGCACTAACCCCTAGGAGGTCTAGTGAAACCACTAGGCCGACGCGGGCTGCTTCAACCAACCAGAGGCGGGCTTCAGTAACCGTGATACTTATATCTTCACCGAGTACTCGACAATCGTGGTAAAAGCTATGGAATAAAGATGCAAAGTCTCGTGACCAATTGGTTATACGGTGCGGAGCTACTTCTTGTGTTGAACGAAGAACCATATCGGGCAATTCTTGCAAAGATCGTAGTATCGCTAGCTCACTTGGATGATTAAGAACTGACAAATCCGTTTCTGCTATGGAAGGACGCTCTATTCCTGCCTCCTGAGATTTTTTCATTATTGAATGAATTCTGGCATGTGCATACTGGACATAGAAAACAGGGTTTTCATTTACTTGTTGTGCAACTAATTCCAAATCAAAGTTTTGAGAAGAATCAACTGACAGCAGCAAATAGGTAAACCGTGCAGCATCTGAGCCAACCTCTTCTATCACCTCAGCTAGTTCAACAATGTCGCCAGTTCGTTTTGAAAGTTTTACTTCCTGACCATCACGTTGCAATCTAACCATCTGAGTGATCGCAATCTTAAGATCTTCCGGTTTATGGCCTAGAGCTGACATTGCAGCATGCATACGGGTGATATACCCGTGATGGTCTGCTCCCCAAACATTGACCAATAAGTCTGCTCGTTTGAATTTGTCTCGATGATATGTCACATCTGGAAGCAAATAGGTGTATTCGCCGTCTGATTTAACCAGAACTCGGTCTTTATCATCTCCCCAATTAGTACTTCGAAGCCATACTGCTCCATCTGATTCAAATACAGCTTCAGCGCTTCGTAGATCGGTCAACGTCTCTTCAATTGCTCCAGAGGCAACCATTGAGCGTTCTGAAAACCAGTTATCAAAATAAATATTTAAGGCTTCTAAAGCTTCACGGTGAGAACGTAATGCTCGTTGATACCCCCATTCGAATGGATCTACATCAGGCGGCATCTCTGCTGCCCACTCTTTTATGTACTCTCCTCGATATCCATCTTCAGGAATTTTTTCATCAGACGCTTCAGCTGCCAGTGATTCGGCATAAAGTTTCATCTGAGTTCCTCGATCATTGATGTAAAAATCGCGCTGAACCGAGTAGCCACATCTTTGGTAAAGGCGTGCTACTGAGTCTCCGAAACAAGCTCCTCTTCCATGACCTGCATGAAGTGGCCCAGTCGGGTTGGCGCTTACAAATTCAACAATGACTTTTTTGTTATTACCAATTTTATGCTTCGCCCAATTATCTGTTCCTGCATCTACGACTTGATTTAGAACGTCATGAAGCCAAGAGTTTTCTAATTTAAAGTTGATAAATCCGGGCCCCGCTATTTCTATCTTCTTCACATGATCAGGCGATTGATGTATTAAGACTTCAGTAACTTCAGATGCGAAGTCTCGGGGATTCCTATTGAGTTTTTTAGAAATAGCGAGAGCGACATTAGTTGACCAATCCCCGTGTTCAGGGTTCGCAGGGCGCTCCAAATGAATCTCTTCAAAAGAGAGATCCACCGTTAATTTTTGTAAAGCCTTTTGTATAGCTTCAATAAGACTGCTACGTACATCCATCAAAAAATCCAACGTAAAGAAACTTATGCGGCTTCCGCCACTATCTGATGTTACCGCAAGTGCTTCCTGCGCTGGGTATGGTTTTCAACGAAAGAAAACGCAAAATTTTTCGTAAGACTTTAAGCCCTTGTCCCAGTGAACGTTCCTGTACCGAATGCCCCTAATTTAGACTCTCCAGTGATTGTGTCGCCATCCACTGTTGCTGTTGATTCAATTGTTATTGCCATTGGAGAAGTGATGTTTACTTTCCAGGAGTAGGAGCCATCTCCGACCTGTCCATCTTCTATGTCCTTAGCACCCTGAGGTGAAGACATGGTTCCTGTTAAAGTGTCTCCATCTGTTGCCAGAGTAAGAGTTCCTTCTTGAGCTCCCATCGGGGTTTGAAGAGTTACATTCCATGTGCCATCAATACTCATATTTGGATCCTTTCCATGATTTGTAAAAAGTAATTCTAGTTTATTTTTTTGTTAATCTCTTATCGCGACGGCTATCTCAGCTTCACGTTTAGCAACCAAAATTAAGGTTGCGATGACAATAACCATCCCAGCTGCTTGAACGACAGTGACATGCTCGTTAAGAAATAACCATGCTCCTATAGAAGAGAGAACAGGTATGGACAGCAGCATCATTCCTGCAAATGAAAGGGGTATGTGTAGGTGTGCCCAATTCATGAGGGAATGTCCTGTTCCAGGAACTAGTAAGAGAATAAGAAGTATTACCCACTCTTCCCAAGATGGAAATGGAATCGCTACCGTTCCAACTTCTACCGCGACTATGGGAAACACCGTCACTGAAGCCACGAGCATAGCCATCGATTGAAGAGTAAAAGTGTCCACTTCGCCCCGCACGTTTTTCACCACAATGAAATAAACAGAAAATAAAATCATTGCCGCAAAGGCCAAAAAATCTCCGCGAGGACTCCACGCCAATTCATTTGAAGCTCCCAAAATAACTAAAGCCACTCCCCCTGTTGCTATAAGTGAAGCCCCGATAAGCCATCGAGTAACCGATTCCTGAAATCGCCGTGAAGCTACGGCTAGAAGAACTATTGTCTGCAAAGCTCCAATCATGGTTGCATTCGCAACTGTTGTGTTCCTAAGTGCCGTAAAAAAGACAGCGAGTTCTAATCCCAAAAGAATGCCCGGTAAAGCCACCAATCGAAGTTTCTTCAGACTCATTCTTTGACCTGTAAGAAAGTAAACAGTTGAATACAACACCCCGCCAAGAAGCAGCCTCCAGAACGCTATTTGAAGCCCGGGTAAATCTGTTCCGGCAACGATCACATTCCCCGCTGACCAACAAATTGCAGCCATTATTGAAGCCAAATGCCCAAGGCTTAATTGAGGAAAATTTTTGGTTGACATCAAGCACTTACACTAGGTGTATCTCCGGCCTAATCGGGTCATATCCTGTTCTTAATGATTATTGGATTCGATATAGGCGGGACAAATATTCGGGCCCTGTTGGTTGACCCAAACTCTGGCGAGATTTTTTCCAGAACGCAAGGTTCAAGTGCTGGCAGTGAGAATCAACTATTGGAAACCCTCGTTGAACTAGTTGAGTTCTTAAAAACCCAGTCATCTGAAGAAGTTACTGGTATTGGTTTGGCTATTGCTGGATTGATCAGCCATGACGGCGTAGTTCACTACTCCCCTAACTTGCCGAATCTTCTTGAATTTCCGATTGGTGCACGCTTACAAGATCTAACCAGTCTTCCGGTATTTGTAGGTAACGACGCAACGGCTGGAGCTTGGGCTGAGGCGCAGTTAGGAGCGGGACGTGGAATCGACAACTTTGCTTTTGTCGCTTTGGGGACAGGAATAGGAACTGGGTTAGTAGTTAACAAAAACATTGTTTTGGGGGCTCACGGATTTGCCGGTGAGGCAGGTCATGCAACTACGAACTCAGACGGTCCAACTCATATCACTGGTCTTAATGGATCCTGGGAGTACTTTGCTTCTGGTAACGCGCTGGGTCGATTGGGGAGACAGGCATCTAAGCAAGGAGAGTTTGCTCTCGGGCTTGAATTAGCTGGTTCAGAGGAACAAATTACCGGTCTGCATGTTTCCGAGGGTTTGATCATCGGAGATCAACAGTCCTTAGTTATCTTTGATGAATTCTGCCGACAAGTGGCCATTGGAATCTCAAACCTAATCACCATTTTGGATACAGAACAGGTCATTCTTGGAGGAGGGCTTGTTCAAATTGGAGATCTTTTGGTGGCAGGAGTGGAAAAATGGTTGCCTGAATTTATGTTTGGTTGGGAATACCGTCCTCAAGTACCAATTCGTCTTGCTGAATTAGGGATGGACGCTGGTTCTCTTGGAGCGAGTTTATTGGTTAACGAAATCGGAGAAAATAGAGAATGATTGCTGACGAAAAATATGTTTCTTTTACTACCTTCACTCAATCCGGTAAACCTAAACCTTTGCCTGTTTGGATAGCTGATTTAGAAGATGGAACGTATGGATTTACTTCCGACGCGGATGCGTGGAAAGTAAAACGACTCGCAAACAATCCCAACGTTACTTTGCAGCCATGCAATATTCGAGGAGTAGTCAAAGAAGATTCAACAATAATCACTGGAACTGCACAAGCAGTCACAGGTGAAGATTTTATGAAAGTTCTAAAAGCAATAAAAGTAAAATACGGGCTCATGGCTCACCTAATTCATTTAGATATTTCACGATGGTTTAAAAAATCTCCTGAAAAACATTCAGGTTGTGCGATCATCGTCACTGTAAATAGTTAGCGTTTATAGTTGTTCAGATTTGCTAGCCCCTGTAGCTCAGCGGATAGAGCATCGGCTTCCGGAGCCGTGAGCGCAGGTTCGAGTCCTGCCAGGGGCGCTTAATAAATTGATTAGGCTAGGTTTTAACTATGGCTACTACCAAAAAGTGGACATTCCAGTGGAAAGAACTTTATGACGAAGTCATTACTTCGGGTCTTTGTACGGGTTGTGCCGGCTGTGTAATTGCCTGTCCACATGACGTAATCGGATATCAACATGCGCCAGGTGCCTATAAGCCATTTCATCTTGAAGAAGAATTAGGTCTTACTGACTGTGGACATGGGCAAAAGGGATGCACCTCTTGCACGCGAGCCTGCCCGCGTTTTCGCGATTGGGAAACAGAAGCAGACAACCATCTCTTCGCCCGTCATCGTCAACCCGAAGAACTATCTGGGATCTACAAAGATGTTTTGTTGACACGAGCTTCAGATAGTACGGTTCATCAACTCGGTCAAGATGGAGGTCTAGTATCTGCCATTCTCATTTGGTGTTTAGAAAACAATGTTATTGATGGAGCATTAACATCGCATCTTGAAGCGAACTCAAATGAGGAAATAACTAGTTGGAAGGCTGTTCCTGCTTTAGCCACAGATCGTGAATCCGTACTAGCAGGAGCTGGGAGCCGCTACACCTATTCTGCTAACACTCTCGCCATCAAAGAAGCTCGAGAAAAGAAACTTGAATCTTTAGCTTTAGTTGGAATGAGTTGCCAAACCTCAGTTGGGCCAGTTATGTGGCATCGTCGGGTCGGTAAAGCTGGTAAGCCCATCAAACTCAACATTGGGCTTCTTTGTTCTAAGTCTTTTGATGACTCAATATTTGAAGATCTTTTTTGGGCCAAGTATGGGTTAGCAAAAAAAGAAATGATCAAGATGAACATCAAAGGTGTATTTCAAATTTGGATGCGTAATGGTGATTACCACGAAATCAATTTAAAGGAATGCCATGCGTGGACTAGAGAAGGTTGCAATCATTGTCCGGATTTCGCCGCCGAACATGCCGATATTTCCACGGGAGGTATCGGCGAGAACAATGATTGGACATTGACGATAGTTCGAACCGAATTAGGCCGGCAAATCATTATGAAAATGCTTGAAGAAGGTGTCATTGAGGGAAAGCCTGGTGATAGCGATCCGGGAGCGATAGCTCTAATGCATAAACTTTCAGCTAAAAGCAGAAGTCGTTGGCCTGATTGGGCCAACCCTCAACCTCGAACAGGACTTGAAGTCACAGCTGGTTAAACGCTGTAATCATTTCTTCAAAAGCCTTATTCATCTCTGCTGCTTCATAGTCAGAAAGCGACTCCAATGGAGGAAAGACTTTATTCCATTGTTCCTGCTTGTCTTGTTTTTCTTTTACGGATTTTAATGCTGCTATCGGTGGATATTTCTCAAGAACTTCACGAAATTTCATGACTACAGAATGTAACTCTTCCGCTTTTTCGATTTTTCGATTTTTGTAGGACGTGATCACACTACTCAATATCGGAGCGGCAACATTCGCTGTTGCAGTAATACACCCTCGTGCGCCAAGTAATAATGCATCAAGTAACGTCCGCTCTGAACCTGGATACACGTCTAGGCCTTCAATTTCAAAAAGCAACTCAGTGTTAGCCCAATCACCTGAAGAATCTTTGACCCCTGCAACCACATTAGGAAAATCCACATGCAGTTTTCGCACTACAGAAACTGGAAATCCGACTCCTGCTACTTGGGGAATATGGTAAAGAAAGATCCGTAGACGGTCATCAGCTATTTGATCAATCAATGAAGCGAAATATCTGTAGAGACCTTGCTCACTAAGGTTCTTGTAATAAAATGGCGGCAGTACCAGAACCCCCGCGCTGCCCACCTCTAATGCGTGTCGGGTGAGAATAAGTGTGTCTTCAAGATTAGTTTGACCGGTCCCAACAAGTAACTTGGAAGAGGCAATACCACCTTCGAGAAGGGCTTCAAGCGAAGCAACTCTTTCATCTCGCCCCACTGACAATGCCTCTCCAGTGGTGCCAAATGGAACAATTCCTACACATCCTTCGTTTAAAACTTTGGATGCATGACCGACTAATAGGTCTGTATCTACTTTGTAGTCGTTTGTTAATGGAGTGACTATTGGAGCGAGAACCCCGTTTGGAAAAAGAGACTCTTGAGAATTCATCTAACTCTGGACGATAGAACCGGCACAATTCTCATTGACCTCAACGAACCATGGGAACCCATCTTCAAGTCCACTCTCAGTGATTTCATTGCTGTGTTTTTTTATGTGGTCATCTAGCTTTTTGAATTCGCTAAACGTCACTGCTTGTTTTATTCCATCAAGAAGGCACCCACAAAACTCTTCTCTAACGATTTCAGGTAGGTCTTCGTTTGCGGCATTACAAGAATCAAGAAAATTACGCTCAGCTAAACCTTCTCCGTTGACAGCTTGTTCTTCCCAATCATTAGGGGTTGCAGAATTTGCACATCCAGTAGCCAATACAAGAACTACCAGAATCGATGAAAATCTAGTAAAGCGAAAACGTTGAATTTTTTTCACAAGAAGATGCTACCAATCTGTTTGCTTTATTGGTCTTTAACTAGATCTTTTGCTCTCTCTAAGACTGAATCAAACATTGGTTCAGTCAGCCTTCCAGTGAAAGTGTTCTGTTGGCTTACATGATAGGAACAAAGGATGGTCTGTCCATTAGGGAGAGAGGCTTCTACACCGTGCCCGAATTTAGGTTTAGGATTTAACCCTAGTTCTACAGCTGCTGATTGATATCCGATTTGGCCGAGTACTAAAACTACTTTCACGTGGGCAAGCGTTCGTAGTTCTCGTTGGAAAAATGGTCGACAAGTTGCTTTCTCTTCAGAAGTGGGTTTGTTGGCAGGAGGAGCGCATTTAACAGGGGCAGTCACATAAACATCTTTTAGTTTTAAACCATCTTCACGATTTTTTGATTCAGGTTGGTTAGCTAGACCCATCCTGTGTAGTGCTGCGAACAAGAAATCTCCAGATCTGTCACCAGTAAATACTCTGCCTGTACGATTTGCCCCATGGGCAGCTGGGGCAAGGCCCACTATGAGAATCCGTGCTTTGGGGTCACCAAATCCTGGAACTCCTTTCCCCCAATATTCTTCCTCGATGAAGGCCGCACGCTTCTCAGTTGACACCTTTTCTCTCCAGTCAACCAACCTTGGACAAGCAGTACAAAGAGTTACTTCTTTGTTGACTTTCTCTAAAGTTCGAATCGGATCCACTCTGGCAGGGTAGATTAATTAAGCCATGACCTCCACACTTGTTCTTTATATTCGTCACGGAAGCACCCCCACTACAGGGGCAGTCCTGCCTGGGCGTGCTCCAAATCTCCACCTTTCTGACGTTGGAAAAGAACAAGCAGAAGCCGTAGCTGCCCACATAAATGCTGGTCAACAGTTCTTTCTCAGTAAGAAAGTTTCTGCTGTTTACGCTTCTCCGATGGAACGAGCTAAAGAGACTGCCTCTCCCATATCTAAAGCAGTTGGTCTGCGTGTGCGTACTGCAGAAGGTTTAATTGAATGCGACTTTGGTAAATGGACTGGAAAAAAATTGAAAGACCTTTTCAAACTGCAAGACTGGCGAACCGTTCAATCTCAGCCTTCGCAATTTCGTTTTCCTGGAGGTGAATCTTTTATAGAGATGCAGGCTCGTGTAACTTCTCAAGTGTCCGATCTTGTTGCAAAGCATCGAAATGAAACTATTATCTGCGTTTCTCATGCAGATCCGATCAAAGCCGTTCTAGCATCAGCATTAGGAACCCCTCTAGATCTCTTTCAAAGAATTGTTGTTGGGCCATGTTCTACAAGTGCTGTTCTGTACAACGAAAATCGGCCCATAGTCCTAACAATGAACAACAACGGACCGCTTAGTAATTTGGTGGCGTCATGAGTCATCCCGAGATCAACTGGGAAGATACCGACGTATTTGTTGTCGGCACTACTGGGCCTCAAGGAAGAAGAGTTTTTTATCTGCAAGCAAGGCGAATAAATGATTTAATTTCTCTCAAATTAGAGAAACAACAGGTAGCTGGCCTAGCAGAATTTCTAGATCGAATGCTTGACGATCTCCCTCCTTCAGATATTGAAGACGAAGATCTTCTCTCCTTAGATGAAGCATTCATTGAACCCGGAGAACCTGCTTGGGTCATTGGAAGTCTCGGTGTTACTTATCAACAAAGCAACGACAGAATAATTCTTTTCGTAGAAGAGTTGATACGCGACGAAGACGACATTCCTGCTCAAGCCCGTTTCCCATTGAATCGTAAACAAGTTGCAGCATTTATAGAGCAGGCGAAAGATCTTGTCGATGCGGGAAGGCCTCCTTGTCCTTGGTGTGATGCCCCACTGGAGTCAACCAACGAGGGTTGGTGCCCTTGTGCAAACTGAGGAATTTCCAGAAGCATCTAACCCTTTTCGAGATAGAGACCCTCTTGCAGACTCTTTAGCTGTGAAGATGCTACTAGAAGGCGAAATTGATCTTTTGGGGCGTATGCCGTGGTCTTCAAATGCAACATTTTTGGTCGATATAAACCTTGAAGGATCAATCATTCAAGGTGTTTATAAGCCTTCAACTGGGGAAAGGCCTCTTCACGATTTTCCACCGGAAATCTATAAGCGTGAAGTCGCTGCTTGGGAACTTACAAAGCAACTTGAGTGGGGAATAATCCCCCCTACTATTACTCGATTGGGACCTTTTGGTGAAGGATCTATCCAGTTATATATCCCTTGCGATTATGAGCAACATTATTTCACGTTGCGTGATAATCCTTCGCACTTAAAAACACTTAAAAGACTCGCTGTATTTGATTTGGTGTCTAATAATACGGACCGCAAAGCCGGACACGTATTAGAAGGAAAAGATGGAGAGATTTGGGCGGTTGATAATGCCTTAAGCTTTCATCATCAATTCAAAGTTCGCACGGTAATTTGGGATTGGGCTGGTGAACCAATTGACTCAGCCCTAATTGAGGATTTAAACGAATTAATCACCAATGGACCCTCGGAACCCTTGCTAGGTTTGTTGGATTCTCTTGAGATTGATGCTCTTCTTTCAAGAGCACAAGCAATATGTTCAACTGGTTCTCTTCCTTACGATACGACTGGACGTCGTGTTCCTTGGCCGCTTCTATGAGTGGTGAACTTGATCGGTTATTAGAACTTGGAGACTTAGATGGGCTCATACGTTTAATTGATCAATGCTGTGTAGATGAATCTTGGGTACTTCTAGAAAGTATCGCTATCCGCTCTCGACAAGCTAACGAACGAGGTCATCAACTTTGGCCTGCCGGAGATCACGCTGAGCACCGTTTAGCCCTTGAGTCTCCTGGAGAATTTGCCGCCCGTGCTGTAAGTCGGGATGCACAAATTTTTGGCTTAGCTCCCCTAACTGAAGTCGCTGCATCTTCTCATACATGGGGAGAACTTGATCCATACTTAACCGCCAGTCCTGCTCGCGCTGTAATAGCACATGAAAGAGTTTTCAGAGGTGAGAATCTATCTGATATTGAACTCGAAGAAGATCCTCTGAGCCTTCCTTTAGCCCTTGCAGAATGGGAACACTCTATAAAAGGATCCGAAATTAAAAAATATGAAATTGTAGATATAGCTCCAAGTCTCGAAGGGCTCACTCCTCTTTCATTACCAAGTTCCCGTGAGATAATGCATGATTCGGCAACCAAGGCTCTACGCAACCTTGTTCATATATGGACAGAACAATCAAATGGAAGCTCAACAGCTGTAAGAGTGGACGGAGATGCGAAAGTAGCAATTGCTTCATTAGGTATAGAAGAAGTCAAAGGTAGACAAGTTTCTACCTCTGAAATGTGGACCTACATGACATGGGCAGCGTCTTCAGGGGGAGCTTTTGGCCGCCGGCCAGGGTGTGCTAAAGGACGTTTTGAAGTTTGGTGGTGTGCTACTGCTTTGGCTGGATTAGATCAAGAAGATACTTGGCCGCCAGATGTCAGTGATTTGGAGGAAGCTCTAAACGAGATGAACTGGTGGATATGGGATGATGAACCTCTCTCTAAAGGGTGGAGATTAAAAATAGCAATTGAAGATCCCATTGAAGGATTGTCTTGGGCGTTGAACGCTCAAGACCAAACAAATTAGTTCTGAAGTTATAAGTTGAATTAGCCTCTAGCTTCAAGCGCAGAAATGAGTTGAGGTAGGACTTTGTGTACATCTCCTACGATGCCAAGATCTGCAACTCCAAAGATTGGGGCTTCTTCATCTTTATTGATTGCGATAATATTCGCAGAACCCTTCATGCCAACTAAGTGTTGGGTCGCACCTGAAATTCCACAAGCCAGGTAGACCGTTGGTTTAACCACTTTTCCTGTTTGTCCAACTTGGTAAGAATACGGTACCCATCCAGAGTCAACCACCGCCCGTGATGCACCTGGAGCACCCTTCAATAACTTTGCGAGATTTTCAATCATCTCGTATTTTTCAGACTCGCCTAGGCCACGTCCTCCAGAAACCACTATGGCCGCTTCATCAAGTTTGGGACCGGTTGTTTCTTCCACAAATCGATCTTTTACAACTGAGGTATTGGTATTGCCAGTATCACCGACCTGCATATCGCCCACACTTGCGGCAGCACCGCCAGATGGATCTGCCTCAAAGGACTTAGGTCTCACTAAAAATATGGCTGCACTGGAACCAGTGAATCCAGTTGTGACGTTAGTTGCACCACCGAAAACTGGTTCGACACCTAATAGGCGATCACCTTCTAATTTTAATTCGACGACATTAGTTATAACTGGCGTATCTATCTTTGCAGATAACCGGCCAGCAACATCTCTGCCGTCATATGTAGTTGCACATAGGACTGCTGACGGACCATTACCTTCGGCTATGGCTCCTGCTATTGCTGAAGCCACTTGTGGACCAGGTAAGGCATTACCCAAGTCACCAATAGATTTGACACCTGCAGCTCCGTATTCTCCTAATTGAGATGCCAAAGCTGAAGCATCGCCGTGAACTATTACTTCTACTGTGTCTGCTAACTGGCGCGCTCCAGTGATCAACTCCAGTGTTGTAGTTGAAACTGATCCGTTTGTTGCTTCACCATAAATCCAAATAGTTGAGATGCTCATAATTGCCTCCTAAAGAACTTTAAGTTCGTCTAAAAACGCCATGATGCGTTCATGGGCATCACCTTCATCAACAATGATTTCTCCAGCTTCGCGTGCAGGGGCCTCTGCTATTTCTGAAATTTCTTGTCTTGCTCCAGCCCAGCCGACGGTTCCTTTTTCGATACCTAAAGCTGTCAAATCAAGTTCTTCAACTGGCTTGTTCTTTGCCGCCATAATTCCTTTGAAAGAGGGGTAACGTGGCTCAACCACTCCAGCAGTGACTGAAACGACACAAGGCAGTGGACATTCAACTTCGTCGTAACCCTCTTCTGTTTGCCTCTTTACAGAAACAGTTTCGCCATTAACTGAAATTTCTTTTGCAAACGTAATTGAAGGGAGATCAAGAATTTCAGCTATCTGTACTGGAACAGTACCGGTATATCCATCACTCGACTCTGTAGCAGTGAGTATCAATGTTGGTTCGCTGCGGTCAATTGCTGCGGCCAAAACCTTGGCAGTTGATAATGCATCTGATCCCGCTAAAGCCTCGTCGCTTACAAGCACCGCGCTATCTGCTCCCATCGCAAGAGCAGTACGCAATCCACTCGTCTCATTGTTCGGAGCCATCGACACCAGTCGTACTTCACCTTCACCAGCTTCATCTCTAAGTTGTAGGGCCATTTCAACTCCATAGGAGTCAGACTCATCAAGAATAAGTTTTACATCTCTCTTGAGGGTTTTGGTTTCGGGATCCAACGCTCCAGGATCGGCGGGATCGGGAATTTGCTTTACGCATACAACAATGTTCATGGCAAATATTCTGCCTTATATAAAGTGTTTGGCAACAGTTCGCGGACAATTTTCTCAAATGGTCATTAGTCACTTGCTGAAATTTTGACTTTATTTTGGTATTACTTACCTAAATAAAGATAAAAAAATCTTCCTTTCATCAAGTTTGCAACGCCTAGTGTCACCTTCAGCGATACTCTCGTTATTGTCATGAAATTACTTTTAGTCGTTAATCCCTCTGCTTCGTCCGTAACGGCCCGTACGCGAATAGTCATCCAAAAAGCTCTTTCTGCTGATCACCGGCTCGAAGTGGCAGCTACAAGCAGACGTGGTCATGCTACGCGACTGGCTCAAAGTGCCGCAAATGATGGGTTTGACCTTGTGGTAGTTCTTGGCGGAGATGGGACTCTTAACGAGGTTGCCAATGGGTTAGCTGGAACCGAGACCGCATTAGCAGCTCTCCCAGGAGGATCTACAAACGTTTTCGCTAGAACTATTGGTCTACCAGATGATCCGGTAGAAGCTACTGGGTCTTTACTTGACGCTCTTGAAGCCGGATCAACTCGCCGAATTGGCTTGGGAGCCATCAATGACCGTTATTTCTTATTCCATGCGGGGGTTGGTTTTGATGCTGCGGTAGTAGAGCAGGTAGAGCGGCAAGGAGGGTTTTTAAAAAGATTCGCTGGGCATCCACTATTTGTTGTAGCGACGATCAATACATGGCTACGTCACTACAACCATAAAAAACCATCATTTCATATTTCTTCATCGAGCGAAGATGCCGCTCAAGAAAGATTCGAAGCTAACGGAATGTTTGCCGTTTGTTTAAATACGGATCCATACACTTACCTTGGTTCAAGGGAGATTTCCTTCTCGCCTGAAACCACTCTTCACACCCCGCTCGCCATAGTTAATTTCAGATCTTTATCTCCAAGTCGTTTGCTTCCCGTACTTGCTGCCTCTCTCGGATTAGGAAATAACCATATTAGCGATAGCAACATCATCGACTACCAAGTTCATGTCACAGAAGGATCCATCACCGGTCATGACCCCGTTCCATGGCAAGTAGACGGTGACTATTTAGGAACAGAAAAAGAATTTAACTTCAGACACGAACCAGAAGCATTGAATCTTGTCTTGCCCCTTGGCACCAGAGATATATATTAATCAAACTGTTGATCTACTATCTGACGTGCTAATGCAGGCCGGTTAGTAATAACCGCATCTACAGACCAGGACGACAATTCTTCTATTCTCTTTTGTTCATCTACTGTCCAAACAAATACTTTGAGGCCTCGTTTATGAGCTTCAAGCACAAATGTCTCATCAACTAGTTCATCCCATGGATGTACTGCTCCATGCCCATGTCTTATTATCCGATCCAGAATTTGATCAGAACTGGTCCGCTCTAGGACTAACCAACCTGTTGGTAAATCTTCATCGGTGCTACGAATATGGTCCACAGCATTAATATCAAAGGAAGAAACGCGCAATAATTCAGGCGGCCGGTAAGCCTGTGCAAGACCAACCACTGCCTCACAAACCATTGTTACATCTGCCCTATCAGGTTCACCTGGAAGGCTTTTTACTTCGATATTGACACCAAGTCCTTCAATAGATTCGAAGGCCTCAGCAAGACTTGGAATATACGCAGGGAGATCTTTGGAATCGATTTCTCTGATCAGACGCCCATCTTCAAGATGGGCATCATGGTGCACTACAAGAACTCCATCTTCAGATCTTCGAACATCTAACTCAACCCAGTCTGCTCCTTGTTCTTTTGCTGCCTCAAAAGCTGCAATCGTATTTTCATAATGATCAATTGACGCTCCTCGATGAGCGATGACTAGTGGTTTAATGGGCAATTGAGAAATATTCATAATTTATATAAAGCAACCTACCTAGTGTTTAAACCTCTGGCTCCTGTGCATCGTCCCAAAGCCCAAGTAAACGATTAGCAGGAATTTTGACTTCTGCTATAGTTCCACTTCCTTTATCAACTGGTTGCAAAGTCAGTGAACCTCCTAATTCTCCCTCAATAAAGGTACGGACAATCGTTAATCCAAGACCTTGAGCTTTTTCAATCTCAAATTCCTTTGGTAGCCCTACCCCATCATCAACCACTCGAACACTAAGTCCTTCAGATCGCCGGTCAAGTTCTATGGTCACATTTCCAGAAATTTCTTTGTTTGAAAGACTTAACTCTGCATATCCATGATCTACCGCGTTTTGTAATAGTTCTGTCACCACAATGGCCAATGTAGTAGTGGCTTGTGATGGCAAAGTTCCACCTTCTCCTACGACGCTAAATCGTAAAGGTCTTTCTGGTAAAGAGACAGTTTCTTCTACAAGTTTGACAAGCAGTCTCACTATTTCAGTGAACTCTGCATCGTCTTCTGCGCTTTGAGCAAGAGTCTCATGCACTACAGAGATAGCGCTAATTCTTCGTACTGATTCTTGTACTGCTGCGCGTGCTTCCTCGGTTTCTAGCCGGCGACTTTGTAGCCGAAGAAGTGAAGAAATCGTTTGAAGATTATTTTTTACCCTGTGATGAACTTCACGTATCGTTGTGTCTTTAGACACTAACTCCCGATCACGGCGCCTCAGGTCCGTTACATCGCGAAGAAGCACTATCGCTCCGGTCGCTGAACGTCTATCGAGTATGGGTAAACAATGAGATACCACTACGACCTCTGTTCCATGAGTGGTTTCTTCAATAACTGCTGTGCGGCGAGCAAACGCTTGCCGCAGCATCACTGCTCCTAAATTTGTCTCTTCAAGACGTGACCCAACTACTGCACGATGCATTCCTAACCGATGTAATGCAGATACGGCATTCGGTGAAGCAAATTCAATGCGACCCTGATCATCAACTAGTAGAAGACCATCTCCCACACGCGGAGTCCGATGACGCAAACGTTCCTCTTCTCGGTAAGGAAACTCCCCTCGCTCAATCATCTCTGCAAATCGATGAAATACCCGCCGATAGGTTCTCTCTAATACACTGCTGGCTTTGTCGGTTGAATGCACCCGTTCTCTAGCTAGTACAGCTATGACTTGACCACCTAAACGGACTGGAATTGCGCGTACAGAAATTTCTCGATCGGGACCGGTTTGAATCAGCCCATCAATATCTTTTTCTTGAGTGAAACAATCAGCAATTAAGGGTCGTTGTCGAGATTCAAAGATCTGTCCGATCATGTCCGCACGATAAATTGTGGTTCCAGTTGTTGGTCGAATATGTCCCAATAGAACCAAGGTATTTTCGGACTTAGAAGAATCCGTTCCATAAAGCAGCAGATCAGCAAACGAGAGGTCTGCCAGTAGTCCCCATATAGCTGTCAGATTTTGTAAATGAGATACCTGATCACTGTCTAACTCTGTGTGCGCGTGACAAAGTTCGGTCAATGTAGCCATATCTTGAGCCTAGGGCAGACTTTGATGAGGACCGAGATTCTTAAATCAGCTGAAACCTACAGGGTTGCCAGAACCGGCAGCTCCAATGTCAACATAAGCTATTTTGTTTGTCGGAATCCCTACTTGTCGACCTTTGATATCAGTAAGCCAAAAGAGGCTGTTCTCTTCAGAAAGTGCTGAGTCAATATCCTTTTTGAGTTTTTTTAAATCTGTCTTATCAGATAACTCAACTGTTATTTCTTTTGGAGTTTCAGATACCCCTATACGTATGTCCACTATTCTTCCTTGCTCTATTTAATTACTTTTACGAAACTACCCCAGTAAATTCAACTCTGGGTGTGACCGCCTAGTCGGTTTAAGATCTTCATCTATAACTCGAGCCAATTCTTCAAATACCTTCCCCGATTCGGTTGAAGGGTTCGCAGCAACTGGGTTCCCCGTGTCCGCTCCTTCTCTGAGTTCAGGGACAAGAGGAACTTTGCCTAAAAGAGAAACACCTAGCTGGTCTGCGAGTTCTTGTCCTCCTCCTTCACCAAAAAGTTGGTACCGAGCGCCATCATCTGCCGTGAACCAAGACATATTCTCAATCACGCCGTTCACTGAAACGTTTACTTTCTCTGCCATATATGCAGCTCTCTGCGCTACTTTTTGTGCAGCAGGCTGTGGTGTTGTTACGACGATCATCTCAGCTGTAGGTAGAAATCCGGCTAAAGAAATTGAAATATCTCCTGTGCCTGGAGGTAAATCAACTAATAAATAGTCTGGGTTATCCCAATAGACATCTGTAAGAAACTGCTCAAGAGCTTTATGGAGCATTGGTCCGCGCCAAATTACTGGCTGATCCTCTTCCGCAAAGAATCCCATTGATATACAACGCACCCCATTAGCTACTGGCGGAATAAGCATGTCGTCAATAACAGTCGGTGGTTCTTGTACTCCCAACATGCGGGGTATAGAAAATCCCCATACATCCGCATCAACCACTGCAACATCTCTGTCTCGTCGCGCTAAAGCAACCGCTAAATTTGCTGTCAAGGAAGACTTTCCTACTCCGCCTTTTCCAGAAGCAATTAGTAGGACTCTTGTTTTGCTTCCAGGACGCCCAAATGGAACCTCTCGTCCTTCTGCATGACCTTGAGCAGGGTTGGTGCCTGCAGTGGCTTGTGGATCTCCGTGAACCATCAATCGGACAGATTCACGTTGCTCATCTGACATGACAGTGAATTCAACACCCACTTCAGTTATCTCTTCAATAGGGTTGAGCGCTTGTTCAATTGATTCTTTGATTTGATTTTTTAGTGGACAACCAGGGATAGTAAGCGCTATTAATACTTCTACTTTTGAACCATCTATTGAAACATTTTGAACCATTCCAAGTTCGACAATGCTTCTTCTCAACTCAGGATCCTGAACCGGTTCTAAGGCTTTAATTATTCGGTCTTCAATTGCCGTCACAGAATCTCCTAACTAATTAATTTCAAACTACTTTAAATGATCTAATGAGCATTGCCCTTAAGTTCGCTAGGCTATCTGTGTGGACAAGCCACCGCTAACACCTACAGAGTTTGCTTCAGCAGTAACTGCGATAACTGGAGCTTTCGGCGACCCTACACGAAGAGATATCTACCTTTTCGTTCGCGAAAATAATGACGGGGTAACAGCAACTGCTGCTGCGACTCATTTTGATCTTCATCCAAATGTTGCCCGTCATCATTTAGACAAGTTGACATCTGGCGGGTACCTAGAAGTATCTGTCGCTAAAAGTTCAGAAGCTACTGCTGGACGACCTTCAAAAATTTATCAAATTACAGACTTTCCTTCGTCTTTAGAGTTGCCAATGCGTCAAGATTCTGTTCTGGTAAGTTTGCTTGGGCGAACTCTAGCGCTCCTACCTCCTTCTAAAGCAGAAGAAATGGCCGAAGAAGTTGGAATTGAAGTTGGACGCTCAATGGCAGAAACAATCCGGCCAAACGAAATCCAACAGTCTTTTCAGTCAGCTCTGCACTCCATCGCTGCTGCTCTTACAGCCCATGGGTTCGCTGCTCGTGCGGAAAAAGATAATGAATCTTCAAAATTGAGAATTATTTCGGAGCATTGTCCTTTCGGAGTTACTGCTATTGAACATCCAGTGATTTGCGCAGTTGATCGTGGCTTAGTCAAAGGAATGCTCTCATCGTTATACGGAGAAGCCACAACTGATTTATCTTCCTCTCTGCCTATGGGCGACGATGTCTGTATCACCGACATAAATGCTTAACTTTTTGAACTTCAACTTTTTATTTTCTTTTGCTCCGGAGACAAACAAATTGTGGACTATTTCTAAATGATTTATCTCGTGCGGCATGCTTCCGCTGGAGGAAGATATACCTTTGACAGAGATGACACTGACCGTCCGTTAGACCCTCAGGGAGTTCTTCAAGCAGAGCAATTAGATATGGCTTTACGGTCTCGTTCAATAGAGCGAATATTGTCAAGTCGAGCAGTTCGTTGCCAACAGTCAGTAGCCCCTTTAGCACGTTTTCTTAATTTAGAGATAAATATTGAACCTGACCTGTTTGAAGGGTCACATTTTTCTGCGACTGCCTTAATTAGGAAATTTCTTGACCACCCAAGTGGTGTAGTCGCTTGCAGTCATGGCGATGTTATTCCGGAAATTTTAGGTGACCTAATAAAGGAAGGTCTTCAAATTAAGGGTGGGAGATCTTGCGGTAAAGGTTCCATTTGGGCCTTATCTTCTTCTTCAGAGGGCCAAATTTTAGGTTCTTACTACCCGTCTCCTCTTGAAATCAATTAACTCAACCAAGTAACCCTTGATTTTGGAGAAGTTGAACTAATAGTTCTGGAGGGTCCGTTAAATCTTGGAATTTTTTGATATCTAAAGCAGCCCCTTCTTGATCTTCTAGCAATACTGATCTAACTAGCGCACGGTAAGCCAAAGCATTTGGATGTGTTGGATCGTAAATCAAAGCATTATTGAGAGATTCAATAGCTGCATCTATGAGACTGACTTCGAAAGTGTTGGCTAGTAACCATCCTCTTTCAGCAAGCAATGAAGCATCTTCATTATTTCTAGAAATTCCAGAGTCAAGAAGTTGTAATGCTCCAACTAAATCCCCTTCAGAAGCTAGAGCTGAAGCAATCCTCTCTCGAAGTTTGCTAGCGGAAACTAAGTCCCAGACAATTGGAGGAGCATCTAGAGAGTCGAGAACGACTAGATCTGCTGATGCTTTGGTGTATTCAGCATCAGAAAATAGTTGTGAAGCTCTAAATACTCGCGCATCGGGGAATGCTGGGTCAATCTCAATCGCCGTAGATAAATCGTTCCTAGCAGCTTCATAATCCCCTGTTCGCCAGAAAGTCCAGCCACGATATGTAAGCGCTTCAACATTAGATGGTTGAATTGTTAGCACTTCGTCATAAATTAGGACCTTATTTTCATCTGATGCCGTTTGAGCTTCTATTAGAAGAGTTCGAGTTGAGGAACGAATATCTCCAGTTGCAGCATCACCAGTTCCTCGACTTCCTGTGAATTGCACTATAAGTATCCAAGCAACGAGAGCTATACCCATAATAAAAATCATTGTGGTTACCCGTTTATTTTTAAAAGTAAATGGCTTTATTTTCTCTTTGCTTTGCCATTTCTTAAAAGTTGTTCCTAAAAGAGTTATCGCTATGGCGCCAACCAGAATCGGCAACGCCCAAATAAGGCCTGTCAAGCCTGATCTTTGCGGTGTGTAGTCAATACTTTCGCCAAAACGAGATACTAAATCTGCTCTAATAGCACTGTCAGACAACCCTTCATCAACCATGCGGGCGATTTCAGTTCGTATAGCTTGAGCTATCGGAACATCTGATTCTGCTACTGACTGCCCATCACAAACAGGGCAAGCAAGATCATCTGCAATTCGCTGAACTTTGTCTGCGTTAGTTAAGACAGGCTGCTCAGCCAATTCAGAGAAAGTTAGAGCCCCGGCAACAACGATAAGTAACAGAATCCAGCGATAACGGATCATTAGGTTTGTGCCTCGGCTAATAGACCCTCAAGATATTCCTGTGTCACTCCTCCGATGACTTTCGCTGTTACAAATCCAGACGGAGACACCAGATATGATTCAGGTACTGCAACTACCCCCCAATCAACAGCGACACGTTCGGTGTTAGAGGCAAGCACTGGCCAATCTCCCCCATGGAGTTGAAAGAAATCTTTGACCGCTGTTTCTGTATCGGAAAAAGAAACAGTAACAATACGAACATCGTCTCTTCGATTGTGTTCTTCTGCAAATGCGACAAGTTCAGGGTGTTCTCGTACACAAGGTACACAAGTAGTGGAAAAGAAATTGACAAGCACCCATCTGCCGCGTTGATCGTCTAAATCCCATAACTCTCCTTGAAGAGTTTGTGCTTTGATCTCTGGAGCGACTTCACCAACTAGATAAGTGGTCATTCGCTCATTTCCTGAATCTCTTGTCGCCATTATCCCAACGAGAACTAGCATCAGGACTCCAACCGTTGCAGCGGTAACACGCAATGATGTCATGTTGTTACCTCAATTATGTTCTCTTCCTTACTATTCTTGTTGCTTCGGCGAGATGGCACTGCAGACATTAAAGTCCCCAAAGCCATCACTGCTCCTCCAGCCCAAATCCACCAAACAAGTGGTTGAACGGTCACTCTGACTACAGTCGGCTCATCTTCACTTTCTGGAATTTTGAGCACTGAAAGTTGAACATCGTCTTTCCATGTAGATCTAGTACTTGGAGTGCCTATGGGTTGTCCACTAAACGGAAATATGTTTATTGAAGGATTAAACATTCTTTCGTCAACTGTTACTTTTACTTGGGTTTCAATCTTTTCTTCTTTTTCGACAACGACGTTTCCTTGAAAAACAAGTTCGTGGCCTGCAAAAGTGACTGAATCTCCAACTTCCGAAAACCGAAACTCGGTTTGTCGAATGTAAGAAGAAGAAACTGCAAAAGCTACTGCAACAATTGCTACACCTACATGTACCACCATGCCGCCGCTTGATCTACCGAAGAGTCCTGCAAATCCGCGAGATTTAACCGCGAGAACAAGTGGACGTACTGCTCCGCCTATTGCAAATCCTGCTAATCCGATTGCAAGAGTTGAAGTCCAACCTCTTGCTCCAAGTAGTACTCCTACAATTGTTATTAGTGTTCCAAAAACTGCCGGCCACCAAAGTCTTTTAGATAGTACTTCGCCCCCTGTTTTCCCCCAAGGAAGAGCAGGAGCTATTGCCATCAAAAAAAGAAGCAAGAATCCGATCGGCATCGTCATACGTTCGAAATAAGGATTTCCAACCGATATGCGATTCCCATTAATAGCCTCAACTATGAGTGGGAAAACTGTTCCAAGAAGAACCACAAAAGCGAAGCCAGCAAAGAGCAAGTTATTGGTTAAAAATGCTCCTGTTCTAGAAATTGGGGTGTCTATGGAACCTTCAGAGCGAATATCATCTCCACGTAAAATTATGAGCACTAAGACACCGACGACCACCAAAGTGAAGAATGCGAGCAACATCGGTCCAATACCTGATTCAGTAAAGGCGTGTACTGAATCCAAGACTCCTGAACGGGTAATAAACGTTCCTAGGATCGTCAAAGCAAACGTGGAACAAAGTAGTGACAAGTTCCAGACCCTAAGCATGCCTTTTTGTTCTTGAACCATTACTGAATGGAGATAGGCAGTTCCTGTTAACCATGGCAACAGTGAAGCATTTTCAACTGGGTCCCAAGCCCAATAGCCACCCCAACCCAGTACTTCATATGACCACCAAGCCCCAAGTAAGATGCCAACTGTTAGACACCCCCAAGCAGTAAGTGTCCATCTTCTTGTTTCCGTAAGCCAGCCTTCTCCATGGCGCCTCGTCACAAGAAGTGCTACTGCGAAAGCAAACGGAACGGAAAATCCTACATAACCGAGATAAAGCACTGGAGGGTGAAAGGCCATCAATACATGATTCTGAAGGAGAGGATTTGGACCGGGGCCGTCATATCCAGGCCATGGACTAAACGAGTGAAATGGGAATGCTGGGCCTGCAAGAAGCAAGAAGAAGAATAAACATATTAAGAAAAGGATAAGTAAAGCCCAAATGACTACTGGGTCTGTTAAACGTTTTCGGAATCTCCAGAACACTAAAACTAAATACCCGACAAGAATCAATACCCAAAGAAGGATTGAGCCTTCTAGGGCTGACCATAATGTCGCAAAATTAAACAAGGCTGGAGTTCGAGAACTCCCGTGTTCAGCAACAAACGCGACTGTGAAATCACGAGTAATTAGTGCGTTTTCCATCACAGCAAACTGGCCAACAGCAGCTATTCCGATCATGAGAACGAACCAGCGAATACGGATTAACGAACGCTGCGATCCAGCAACTAGACCATGAATGATAGTTAAAACCCCTAAAAAGGATGAGGTGAGACCAAAAGCTACGAATCCTGAACCTAATGTTGTGTTCACTGATTTTTCATTCTTTCAGCCCACAAGATTCAATATCTGTCTCACGATCTTGATCAGTTCGATAGTCGTTATCGTGTTTTACCACCATGTGATCAGTTAATAGATACCAGCCGTCTCTTGCAGCATTCGGAAGAGTTTGAAACTCTAGTAGAGACCCTGAGACCCATTCACCTTGAAGCACTACAGGAACTCCAGGCTGAAATAATTCAGCAGGATCTCCGATATGGGCCACATCGGCATAAGTTCCCGCGGCACAGAATGTGAAGATAACAGCTGATTCTCCATCAACACTTGTTTCTACTATCCCTGGTAGTGGGGTGCCGACAACTCTAAAACGTTTCTCAACCAGTTCTTCTCTTTGCTCTACGACTTCATTTACTTCATAAAAAACTAAAGTCGCATCTCCAAGTGTCACAAACAGCACTGCGGCGACCGCAATCAACAAAAGTACTATTACTGCGATGGGTCCACGTCGGCGCTTTGCCCTTTCAGGTCGAGTCGGGGAAGGAGCGAGATCGTCAGTCACGGATCTCACTCTCTGAAGAAGTCATCCATCTTTGCCGCCCTGAAGGCACCCGAGAAGCAACGGAACGTGCTCGGCGAAATACTGAAGTTATATAAGAAAGGATCACTATTAAAGTTATTCCCCAACCTGCAATCAAATACCCTAAATGCGTCATGATGTTTCCTCTTCATTAGTTGTCGCCTCAGCTCTTCTTTCTGCAATCGCTGTTAAGGCTTCTTGTTCTAAAGATTCTTTCTCGAGCCAACCCAATCTAAAACGGTGTAACACAAGCCACGTAAACAGCATTAAGAAAACAACGATTCCCATCATGAGTGTAAAAAAAGTTAGATCTTCAATTTTTAGTTCACTTAAAGTTGATTTTTGATGAAGTGTGCGGCTTTCCCACCACTCAACGGAGCGATTAATAATCGGAAGGTTTATTGCTGCGACTAACGCCACAATCGCTGATCTGCGCGCTTGCTTGTGTTCATCAGCAACTATGCGGCGAAGAGCTAAGTAGCCGAGGAGCATTAAGAAAAGAATCAAGGTGGTCATTATCCGGACGTCTCCCCATTCCCACCATGTATTCCATACTGGTCGACCCCAGATAGAGCCCTGCACAAGAACTAACCCACAAAATATAGTGCCTACTTCAATTGCGGCATTTGCAGTTACGTCCCACCATGGTGTTCGTTTAATTAAATAACCAACCGATGCAACAGCACCTACTAAAGGAGCTAGATAGGGGCCGATGATTGCCATTGGGACATGAAGGTAAAGTAACCGAACTGCATCGAATTGGCCTATCTCTTCTCCTGTTGTGGGATGAAGACGCACATCAGGATCTGTGAGAAAGAAAGCGAAGACAAAAAGTGTGACTAAACCCAGCAAGGTGGCGAATCCTAATAGTCGTGATTTAGGAGAGCTGGTGACACCTTGATTTTGTTTAAACATTTTCCTTGCACTCATTTCGCTTCTCTTAATATTTTACTCTTCTACCAATACTCCGTAAGCCAGTGAACCCAGTGTCGCGGCTATTAATGCGAATAGTGACAAAAGTCCTGTCCATTGCCACCCATTTGACACTGTCTCTCCAAGAGCCCCGCTATAAGCCTTTGTAGCCCCTATAAGCACAGGGGCCAACACCGGAAGTAACAAGATTGGTAAAAGTGTTTCTCGTACTTCAAGCCCGGAGGCTAAAGCCCCATAGAGGGTACCAGTCACCGACACTGCTATGGCAGTTACAAGTCCTGCTACTACCCATAATGTCGGGTCTTCAATGACTGATCCATAAAAAATAATTATTCCCCCGGTCAAGAAAATTTCTAGAACTACTATTTGTGCAAAGATGGCCATTGATTTTCCAAGGAAAATAGCTATTGGAGATAATCCGGCTAATTTGAGTCCTGTCAAAGAATCATTAACGGTTTCTAGCGAAACCGATCGCTGAATAGCAAGCAACAAGGAAAGTAGTACAGCTACCCAGAACAGTCCAGGAGAAAATAAGCGAAGAGTTCTTTGATCAGCATCAAGAGCGAAACCAAATAAAACTAATACAAGTACTGCAAATGGGACTACCTGATTGATGATGACTCGTGACCTGATTTCAATACGAAGATCTTTTTTTGCCACAAGAAGAAAGTCGTGCATAAATTGCTTCATTGATCTTCATTCTCCAAAGCGACTCCACCGACAACTGTCATTATTCGGGGAGAAAGAGCGCTGATTCGATCAAGTTCATGTGATGCCACAACTACAGTTGCTCCTGCGTTCACAACTTCTTTAATAAAAGAGTCAACTACTTCTCTCCCGTCTTGATCTAGGCCAGAATGTGGTTCATCCAGTAACCAGAGTTGAGGTCGTCGCACGATGAGAGAAGCTAACGAGGTTCTTCTTTTTTGTCCGGCTGATAAGCGAGATACCGGCAGGCCTAGTAAACGTTTTTCAACCCCCATTCTCTCAATAGCATTCTCGGCTCTTTCAAAGGCTGTCGTTTTATCTAAGCCAGCTGCTTGGGCCCAAAAAGTTACATTTTCTCTTACAGTTAAGTCGTCATAAAGGCCACTTGTGTGTCCCAACATTGCAACTGAACGGCGAATTGACTGCTGTTCGGTAAATAAATCATGACCTAATACTTTTCCCGAACCTGTACCTAAAGGGATGAGTCCAGCGCAAAGTCTAAGAAGAGTAGTTTTTCCTGCTCCATTTGGTCCTTGTAAAGCAACTATTTCTCCAGATTCAACGGTTAAATTAACCCCTGCTAAAGCCGGGAATCTTCCGAGAAATACCATTGCTTCATGAAGTTCAATTACATCCACGATGTCACGGTACCTCCCAGCCTCGCTACTCTAATCTTATGAGCGTTTATCGTTTTTTCTATGTGATGGTTTTTTTTGGTTTATTAGCCTCAGCCTGTGGAGGTGGAAGTGAGGCAGATTCAAATTCTGCTGGAAACTCTCCCTCTACAACCGCGATTGAGACCCGCCCCTCGCTTGCTGACGAAGTTGCACCTGATTGGCATGGAGTGCCTGTAAATCTTCATGATCTAGCCGAAGGAGACTGTTTTAACATGTATGCGTGGGTTAATAACGACCGTCATATCGAAATCAACACTCATGTTCCTTGTGACTCTCCGCACCAATTTGAGATTTACCGACTGGTGCAGCATCCTGCACGAAATGGAGCAGTGTGGCCGGGGAATGAGGAAATGGCTGCTTTCGCAGTTAGTCAATGTTATGAGAGTTTTGAAGACTTTGTGGGAGTCATTTATGAACTTTCAGAGTTAGAAATTAACTATTTGACTCCTAATCGAACGAACTTTGAGCACGAAGTTGCTCAATTTCGTGGTGTCCATTGTTATTTATTCCACGACGATGGTTCTGAGCTTTTAGGTTCAGCCGAACAATCTCTTCGCTGAGACTAACGAGATCCCAGTCCAAGACTGGGGAATCGCTCCTAACCCCTTTCCAGTCTCTGGATGCCAGTATTCTGCGAATCCTGAAACCTTGGCCCCTTCAATTGTTGCCAATGCAAGTTGTTCAGCTGTTTTAAGATCAAATCTAGAAACAGCAAGACTCATTAAATACGAAAGTTGTGGCCAGACAGGACCGCGCCAATATTTTTGTGGGTCGAACACTTTCTCTCGTTGATGAACTCCTCTTGGCCCGAACTGTCCTCTAAATGCCTCAACGGAATCAAGTTGTTCTATTAACTTTGATGGAAGTTGTTTTTTATCTATGACCAACAACGGCAGTAACGCATCAAGTGTTCGACATTTTCCAGATCTATTTGCGTGAGGCCCTGCATCAACCCATGTATAAGAAGACTCATCCCATCTTTTGGCTATGGCATGTACTAACTCATTTGCTAAGTCAGCCATATTCTTATCTCTAGTAACTGAAGCCAGTTCTCGGGCATTAAAAGCAACAAGAGCATTGAAACCTATTGAAGCTACTTGAAACTCTGGGTTGTGAATCGGAGAACCATCAGTCGAGCGTTTTATCGTTTCTACTAGAAAATTTTTTTGCTTCTTCCAGCGCTTCTTAGTGAATCCCCCGGGGCAAAAGTCGTCCCACCTTGGACTGTCATCGGTTCCTGATTCCCACGGATGACATAGTAGCAATAGTCCTGAATCATGACGTGCTCGTTCATTAACCAAAAAAGATAAACCTGAAGTTGCCGCTGATAGTAATTCTTGAGTTAGGCAAACCCCAGCGCGATCAAGTTCTGCTATTGCGTGCCCATACATGGGAGGCTGAGTAATTGAAGATCCATGTGAGCAACCCCAGAGATCAGAGTGTACGTCTGGATCACGAGCATAATTAATATGAGGAACAAACCCTGAATCAAATTGTGGACGAAATATCTCTGTTAGTTCTTGCTCTGCTCGATCAGGTCTTCCCAACTCATTCCAAATAAGTGCATGGAAACAAGAGTCCCATAGCCACTGCCAGGGGTATGTCTTCTTATTCGGAGCTGCGTAGCCTTCAGTAACCCAATTCTCTTCCATTATCTGGTTAACTGAATTCTTAAAATTAGTATCAAACAGTCTTGAGTGATCCATGCCTACATGTTCTTTCTTGTCATTTAGATTCGGTCCTACCGATGGTGTTTCAGTTGTCGCCCAAAATTGGGCTGAAGTTCTTATCAATCTCGGATTTGATGTTTCTTGGATAGCAGGTTCCTTTGAGTCAGGGTGGAAAGCTCTTGGCGATACAACAGTAATAGAAGGACTCGGGATAGGAGATAGTAAAGCTCCGGATTCAAACGAACTTCACAATGCTCTTGAAGGCAAAGATTTAGTCATAGTTGAAAATCTTCTTTCAATCCCTTTGAATCTTTCTGCGTCAAATAGCGTCGCTAAATCGTTAAAAGGGCGTCCAGCGATACTCCATCATCATGATCCCCCTTGGCAGCGTGAACAGTTTGCTCATATAGATGAACTTCCTGTCGATGATCCGGCTTGGCGACATGTAACCATAAATGAACTAACCCGTCGGCAAATGTCTGATCGAGATATTGAAGCCACCACCATTTATAACGGCTTCAACATAGACGCAGAACTAGGTGATAGAGATTCAACTAGAGAGAGACTATGTATTTCTGAAGAAACACTTCTAGTAGCTCACCCGGTACGTGCTATTGAACGCAAAGGAATTCATCAGGCGATACAAGTAACTGAGTGTCTTGGGGGAACCTATTGGATCTCTGGTCCTGCTGAAGATGGATATGGATCGAAGCTTGTCACTGAACTGTCCTCTGCGCACTGTCCAGTTATACATGCTTCGATTGTAAGTCGTTCTGATATTTATGCTGCCGCTGACCTTGTTGCTTTTCCATCTACTTGGGAAGGTTTTGGCAACCCTCCGATAGAAGCAGCGATATATCGCCGACCTGTTTTTGTTGGCAACTACCCTGTCGCTGACGAGTTAAGAGGCTTGGGATTTCATTGGTTTGCTTCTGAAGATACTGAGGCGATGGGTGAAAGGTTGAAGGATTCAGCCGGGTTAAATAATCTTTTAGAACACAACTATCAAATAGCTTCACGCGAGCTTTCATTTAAAAAAATGGCTCAACGTTTGGAGAATCTAATCATTGAGGCAGGCTGGACGCATGTCTCATCTTAACGATCCTGTTCTTTTTCGAAGAAAGCGTTTAGCTCGGTTAGCTCAGCTCGGCCAACGTTGCGGATACTGTTCTTATCTTGTCGCAGTAGTCATTTTCGTTATTGGTTTCGTAACGAGTTTCACAAATGCTGTAGCTATTTCGTTAGTTATTTTACTTATAGGCGGTTCATTTTTTCTTGCCCCATCTATCGTTTTGCATCATGCGGTAAAAGCAGCAGATGATTTAGACAAAGAATAATTTCTACCCAATAAGAAATGGGTTCCTCTTCCTGACTACGTTGCAAGTATGGCTAGTACTCCAACTGTCTCTCGTCTTCCTGCGTCTGAGCGTCGCGAGCAGCTATTAGAAAACGCTTTACATGTAATTGCTCGCCAAGGTTTTCATCAAACCTCTATGAATGACGTTGCAAAAAAAGCTGGAGTTACAAAACCTGTCTTATATCAACATTTTGAATCAAAGCAAGAAATGTATTTCTCAGTTCTGCGTGAAATTTTGGGTCAAGTTCAGGATTCGATTGATTCACACCGCAAATCTTCTAGCGGTCCTTTGGAATGGGTTGAGTTAGGCATATTAGGGTTCTTCAAATTCTTTGAAAATAAGCCAGATGCTTTCAACTTTCTTTATGGGAGGGCAGATATTCAAGACGCAGAAGTTAGAGATGAACTTAGGAAGATACAAGACAACATGACTTTGCGTTTGGCTAAAAACTTTTCAGTAAATTTCGATATTGAAAAATCAGTTGCTGCGGCTTCCGGAGCATTTGGTTTAATTTTGGGGGTGCTTCGTCACTGGATGCAGGACGGGCAGAGAAAATCTGCTGAAGAGATGGCTAATTTGACTTCAAAAATGGTCACGCGTGGCATAGCGGGACTGATCGAAGACCTTAATCAGAGTTCTTAGGAGAAATATCTATAGGCGTGGAGGGGATATTCCCGTGAATTAGATCAGGGAAAAATTCTCTTAGACGTTCAGGTAAAACAGGAAATTCTGAAGACAATAGATCTTCTGCAGACCACCACTGAGCCTCTATAAACGCAGCAGCTTCCAAAGCCTCAAGATGCTTTGGCTGATACTCTCCTCCGTCGCACCACGCAATGTGAATTTTTTCATCGTTATCGAAAAAGTAGGGTCCAAAAGTGAACTGGACTTGCTGTGTCCATATCACCGGTCCCATTTCTGCTTCTATTCCGGTTTCTTCCCATAACTCTCTTGAGGCTGCTGTAGCAGAATCTTCTCCCCACCCGACTCCTCCGCCTGGAATCTCCCACCAAGATGGTTTAAATGGGTCAATCGGGTCTTCAGAATGAATAAGAAAAATTTCGTTTGACGGGTTTAATAGAACCACTCGTGCAGCTTGGCGTTTTTGAGACATGAGTTAGGCGCATTCTGGGCATCGGCCGAGAATATCGAACCGATGGCTGCCGGCTTTAAATCCTTGCCGTTCAGCCGTTTTAACCAAATCTTTTACAATTTGTTCAAATTCTTCTGGCACTGCAAAATCTTCTAGACGTCCACATCGTGTGCACTCGAGGTGATGATGGTGTCCGGTTAATGACTCATCTAACTCGAATCGACTGTGGTCATCACCAGAATTGATATGTCGAACGATCCCTATCCCTGACATCTCACTTAGATTTCGGTAGGCAGAACTTTGTGCTAGCCCTTGAGACTTTCCTGCTTCAAGTATCTCCGGCAGCGTCATGGGTCTTCGTTCATCTATAAGAATTTTTACAATGGCGTATCGTGATTTGCTGTACCTCATTTTGGCGGCATGCAATCTACGTCCCACGGTGATGTGGAGTTCTTTAATCTCTGAAGGGGAATGCTCCATAAAGAAATTCTAGACATTATTGAGAATTAATGAGAATACAGGAACGAAATTTTCCAATTATTTCTATTTTCGTCTCGCACTTAGGAAGAAAGACAGGTTCAAATATTTATCTAATCACCGAGTTCTAATGCCAGTCAGATCTATCACTGCTTCTTGGTTACGATCTTTCGTCGGTTCGCTCCCACTAATTATCCGTCGACGAACCATGCCAGAAAGTGTGTCAACAGTTAAGACCATTGCGATAGTAATAATTAATACAGCGCCTACTTCTGGGAAGTTTCGGAATTGCAGTTGAGAAACTAGTTCAGAACCAACTCCACCAGCTCCAATCATTCCAAGTACGGCAGAAGCTCTAACATTTATTTCAAATCGGAAAAGCCAATAAGAAGTAATTGTTGGCATCACTTGAGGTAAAACACCCCAACGCATCTCGGAAATCCAAGCACCACCGCACGATTCAACTGCTTCAACTGGTCCATCGTCACTGTCTTCAATTGCTTCATAAGCCCATTTACCGAGAGTTCCCACAGAATGAATTCCAATTGCTAGTCCTCCAGCCCAAGGGCCAAGTCCTGTAATCGGAATGAAAATAACCGCCATAATCAGTTCCGGAACTGCTCTGACAACATTAAATATTTGACGTATCGGTACTCGTATCCAGCGTGGACTGACATTCATTGCTGCAAGGAAAGCAAGTGGGAGAGATACAACAGCTCCAATAACTGTTCCAATCCAAGCGATGTATACAGATTCAAACACCTTCTCTACAACTCCACGCTGATGAACTTCACCAAAAGCTGGAGGAATCATTCGATGTAAAATATTCCAAGCATCACTTGGAGCATTAAGTAGTCGAGCAAGAGTGACTTCTAACCCCATGATGGACCAAACAGCCCCAGCCAATAAAATTGCGGCAAGAAGCCAACGGAGTCGCTTGTTTTGTGGTTTTGATGGGATCGTTGCCAACATCTAAATAAGTCGCTTTCTTAAGGCAACACTTACTTGTTCAATTACAAGAACAATCACAAAAATAATCAATAACACTCCAAGAACTCGATCAAAACGGAAATATTGACGCTGAGCCTCAACAACTCTTCCAATACCACCTGCTCCTACTAGTCCAAGTACGATTGAAGCCCTAATGTTGAGTTCAAAAACATACAACGCGTAAGCCACATAAGCAGGGAAAACTGTCGGAAACACCCCTGTGCTCACGGATGGAGCATGACGACCTCCAGCAGCTCGAGCTGCTTCAAGTGGCCTAGGATCGGCACCATCTATGGTCTCGGAAAAAAGCTTAACCATAACTGCCAAAGAGAAAATTGAAAGGGCCCAAGATCCAGCAAATGCTCCAATGCCAATGGCTGTGACCAGTAACTTTGCCCAAAATAAATCTGGTATTGCTCTCACTATGTTCATTACAGCTTTCGTAACAAAATAAGTTGGTCGATTTGGAGTGGTAAGCGACGAAATTGCAAATGAAATCGGGAGAGCTAAAGAGCAACCAATTAATGTAGAAATAATTGCTATCTGAAAAGTTTCTAGTAGAGGATCAACAACATTATGTCGGTCAAATATCCACTCCCATGGCACGGGCCAGAACTTTTCCCAAAGCGGGTTACTCCACATCTCCCAAAATGTAGAAAAAGAGAAACCAACTTTTCTTGCAGAGAAAACTGTAAAAACTATAAGGAAAGCTGCGACTAGAAAAGTACGCAACTTTGGTCGCGGACGAACTGGGCGAGAGTTTGAAATTTCAGTCATTCCGTGTTTCTGTAGTTAGTAAATCCTCTTCTGTAATAGAACGGCCATAGATTTGTTGAAAAGTTTCGTCGGTTACGTCAGCAATATCCCCATCAAAAACTAGCTCTCCCTCACGCAGACCAATCAATCTTTTACCGTATTCGCGGGCTAGATCGAGAAAATGTAAGTTCACCAACGTAGTGATACCAAGATCTTCATTTATGCGTTGCAGGTCAGTCATGACTTGGCGACTCGTTATCGGATCTAAAGCTGCAACTGGTTCGTCAGCAAGCATGATTAAAGGGTCTTGAGCAAGAGCACGTGCTATTCCTACACGTTGTTGTTGCCCGCCCGAAAGATCTGAGGCTCGAACATAAGCTTTTTCTACAATGCCAACTCTCTCCAAAGACTGCATAGCTTTTTCTCGATCTTTTTCCGGCCAGAGACCAAAAGTTGAACGCCAAGCTGGAACCGCAGATAAACGCCCCATTAGTACGTTGTTCAAAACTGTTGTTCTATGAACCAAATTAAACGTCTGAAAGATCATTCCTATTTTTGATCTAATTTCACGTAATTTGGCGGCAGAAGCACCAACGACCTCTGTCTCATTGACGGTGATTGAACCTTCCGTCGCCGGGACAAGGCCGTTCAGTGCACGTAAAAGTGTTGATTTGCCAGCACCTGATAAGCCAACTATGACTACAAATTCGCCCTCTTCCACTGTTAGGTCAAGACCGCGCAGCGCTTTTACTCCGCCTCGGTAGGTAACCGAGACATTATCGAATCGAATCATGAGTTGACCAACGCTTCTTTATCGTGTTGGAAATTAATTATCCAAGTGGTTCTGAAATGCCAAGTTCGGCTGCAGCGTCTCTAACAACGTCAAAGTCAGCTTCAACCGCTCGACGAATATCTGTCCATCCATAAATTTCATCGAACTTAGCTTCACCTTCTTCAGTTCCTAAGTATTCCTCAATTGCTGTGTATATAGCTTCTTTGAGGTCGCTCGGCAGATCAGAAGAAGCAGCAACTACGTCATTTGGAATTTCGTCTGTGATGTGAAATACGATTACTTTCTCACCCACATCGGTGCTCTCTTTTCGTAATGTACGTCGAGCATCATCGTAAGAAAGACCTACATCGGCATCGCCGTTATAGACCGCTACTACCGATGCATCATGACCACCCGTGAAAATCGGATTAATGCCATCAACAGGGTCAATTCCTGCGTTAATCAACTGGAGGGCAGGAAAGAGGTAACCGGAAGTTGAACTTTCAGCAGTAAATGCAACAGTTTTTCCTGCAATAGAGGAGAGTGAAGCTGTGCATGAACTACCAGGAGAAACATCACCTGCGTCAACGGATTCACCCAACGCCTTACCATCATCACCAAAATAGACACCGACTTGTAGCGCTACTGCTTCAAGTGCTTCGACTTGAACAACGCCTTCTGCTGAATTCTCTAAAGCTGTTGCTGCCACAGGGTCAGAGTCACAAATTGATGCATCATTTGTAAACCATTGCCCATGGTAAGTACCTGATCCGTAACGTACTGACTGGATCAAAGCTTCAATCCCATCAAAATTTTGTTGTGCCAGAATGTACCCAAAAGGACCAAAGGCACCTAAATCTGCTTGTCCGGTACCCATCGCCGTAACTAAACCTGTGTAATCAGTAGTAACTACACCTTCAACTTCTATGCCTAATGCATCTTCCAGCACATCAATAAAGGGCTGGATATCATCTTGAAGAGTTTCTTGTTCTTGACTAGGGACAAAGCCAAATACTATTTTGTCTGGCCACCCATCTTCCTCTGCTGGAGCATCAGTCTCTGCTGGAGCATCAGTCTCTGCTGGAGCATCAGTCTCTGCTGGAGCATCAGTCTCTGCTGGAGCATCAGTCTCTGCTGGAGCATCAGTTTCTGAAGAACTACTAGAAGTACTGTCGCTGCTACAAGCACCCGCAAGTAGTGCAAATCCCAATAGAAGGGGGAATAGGAACCTAAATCGTTGTTTCATCAAATTACCTCTTTTAATTTTTAAAGTTGATTTCAAGTTGAATTTGTTATTAAAAAATACAAACCCAACCTAAGCGTGATTGGATTGTAAATCAAACCCAAAACTCACTGTCTGATTAACTAACCAACTAAATCAATAATTTAGACTTGAGTACTCATAGAACTAGAGTCCTAGGTCCTTATCCCAAATAAAACAAGTAAAAAATTGTCATCTATTTCTACTATGAGGAGTCATGACTGCTAAAGCATCGTCTATGCCAAAGATCTTTGTCTTGATTGTGGTGATGTGGCGGCCAGGCTGAACTGCAGGTTTTAGAGGTGTTGTAAAATCACCAAGAAATTCAACTGTCTTTTCTATCTGTTCTGAAATAAGCGCAAGGCCCCAAATCTCTGCCGGCTCGTCACCACTTTTTATATCCGGTCCAACTAGTTCAAGTATGACATCACCGAGCCAAAAAAATGTTTGTCTCATTTCTCTTTCACCAACGCCAAATGTTCTAACTCTACGAAGCTCAATACCAGTTTCTTCTAATGCTTTTGTGGTTCGGTCACAATCTGGAGTTGTAACTACAATGTGGTCAATTCGACTGACAAAATTGGGGTGACTTGAATATCCTAGATTTTTTTCTGTATTGGGTAAATCAACAAAGAATTCTAATCCGTCAATAACTCTGTTTATATTTCTTGTTCCAATAGCGTAAATTCCTCGTTGCGCTGATTCGTTATGGAACTTAAGCGGAACGTCATTAATAAAGCATGTTGGAGGTTCTTGTTTTAATTCCAAAACATTGAATCCAGCAGACCTCCACCCTTCTGGATCGGTACCGATCCTCAAACTTGTTAAATGAGCATTCCGTTGGGTAGACATATTGATCTCTCAAGGCCTTCCTATTTCAGGAAGTCGATGCATCAAAGCATTTCGCCGACACCGACACACCAAATCGCCATTCTGGTTAAATGCTCGATGTTCAAAAGTGACTATTCCAGTTTCAGGCCGTGACGAAGACAACCGTGAATCAACAACTTCTGTCTCAAAGGACAAAGTGTCATCTAAAAAAACGGGATTTGGGAAAATTGTTTCTTCAAACCCTAAATTTGCCACGGTGGTACCGAGGGTGGTGTCTTTCACGCTAATTCCTACTGCTAAGCCTAGAGTCAGTAAACTATTAACTATCCGTTGTCCAAAAACTGTTGTAGCCGCAAACTCAGGATCCAGATGTAAAGGTTGCGGATTGTGAGTCATCGCACAAAAATCTGCGTTGTCTGCCTCGGAGATTGTACGTTTTATGTCATGTTGTATAACTAAACCGACCTCTAGTTCTTCAAACCATAAACCCTGAGATTCTGTTTTTTTATCCACTCATCTATTGTGGCTCGTTTAAGTCTGACTACGCTCGTCGGCAATGGATAATTATTTATGGAGCCCCTCTTTTAAGCGGTCAGACTCTAGTCAAATGCGTTTATTTTCTGCCGTAGCCAATACTCCGGAAGAAGATTTACATAATTGGTCTATTAAGAACCCTTCAGAATTCTGGGATCTGGTTTGGAGCCACTTTCAAGTAATTGGAGAGCGAGGAGAAAATCCAGCATTTTTGGCTGGCTCTGAACTTTCTGAAGCCAAATTTTTTGATGGAGCTTCACTGAACTACGCAAAAAATCTGATGCGTCGCTCCGATGACGCCCCAGCTATAGTTTCTTACTCTGAAAATGGAATACCTAATCAAATCTCTTGGGCCGAATTGCATGACCTTGTTTCACAACTCCAACAATCCCTACAAGCTTTAGGTGTTAAAGAGAAAGACCGGGTTGCTGCTTGGTTACCAAATGGAATAGAGATTTATGCTGTGATGCTGGCCTGTGCATCTATAGGCGCTGTCTTCTCCTCTGTGTCTCCTGACTTTGGATCAAAAGGTGTAGTCGATCGCTTTGGCCAGATTAAACCCAAAGTGCTCTTTACAACTACTGGTTACTGCTATGGCGGTCGACGATTTAGTTTGACTGAAAAAATAATTGCCGTAACAAAAGAACTTTCGACCGTAGAACAAGTTGTGGTTATTTCAGAAGATGAAAGCGACTTCTCACTATTGGGAGAATGTAAAACTTTTGAAGAGTTCTGCTTTTCTTATGAGCCGAAAGCAGTTTCTTTCACTGACCTCCCATTTGATCACCCTCTTTATATTCTGTATTCATCTGGCACAACGGGTATTCCAAAATGCATTATTCATAGAGCAGGTGGCTTACTTCTCAAACATCTGGTTGAACACCGCTTGCATTGTGATGTTCAATCAGGAGACCGTGTTTTCTATTTCACTACTGCTGGATGGATGATGTGGAATTGGTTAGCAGCAGGATTAGCAGCAGAGGCCACCCTTGTTCTTTACGATGGTTCACCTTTTTATCCAGATGGATCACGCTTATTTGATTTGATAGAAGAAGCCCGCATAACCCTTTTAGGTGTTTCAGCAAAATTTATTGACTCTGTTTCTTCCGCGGGTTTGCGCCCTACAGAAACTCATGATTTGGAGACTTTACGAACAGTCTGTTCTACTGGAAGCCCTCTTAGTCCAGAAAGTTTTACCCATGTTTATAAAGACTGGAAAGAAGATGTTCATCTCGCTTCAATTTCTGGAGGAACAGACCTTTGCGGGTGTTTAGTAGGCGGTAATCCTAACAAGCCAGTTTTTGCTGGAGAGATACAAGGGCCAATTTTGGGTCAAGACATGGATGTTGTGAATGATGACGGAAGTGCAGCTGATTCTGGGATTCAAGGTGAGTTGGTATGCAGATCAGCATTTCCCTCCATGCCGATAGGGTTCTGGAACGATCCAGAAAATGTTCGATATAAAGCTACTTATTTTGAGAAGTTTCCAGGTCTTTGGCATCAAGGAGATTTCGCAGAAAAAACTACGACAGGTGGTTTCATTATTCATGGAAGATCTGATGCAACTCTTAACCCTGGTGGAGTCCGTATAGGCACTTCTGAAATTTATCGAAGAGTCGACCTTTTTGATGAAATTTTAGAAAGCCTTGCGGTGGGCCAATCATGGAAAGGTGATACTAGAATTATTCTCTTCGTAGTAGTTGCTGATGAATTTTCATTTGATGCTGATCTGGAGGAACGCCTCCGCCAATCAATTCGCAACGGTGCTTCTCCTCGACATGTGCCTGCTGTGATCCTGAGTGTTCCAGATCTTCCTCGAACGAGGTCAGGAAAGCTTGTAGAACTCGCGGTGAAAAAAGTTATTGAGGGGCTTCCCGTATCTAATATTGAATCTCTCTTAAATCCGGAAGTTTTAGAGAACTTCAAAAATCTTCCTGAATTAGATTAATTCTTCTGATAGGAAGAAAGCGGAACGTTAGCTACTTGTAAGTGTCCAAGTTCGTTCATTGAAACTACGCTGCGTTCACCAGTTGAAGCCCCCATCACTCTGTTTATTGATGTGTAATGTGCCTCGAAGAATAATGGACGGCTTATACCCATGAGATGGGCAAGATAAACCCCTATAACTCCTCCATGACAACCCACCACAACTCTGTCACCTGAATGATTTGAAATAATGGACTCAATACCGTCTATTACCTGTTCTTGAAATGCTCCCGGGTCTGGTATGCCTGCAGCAATCATCTCATACCACTCAGGTTCTCCCTTGATTTCTTCAATCGGAATGTAAGCAGTTTCTCCGACATCGTATTCAACGACTCGAGGTTCAATAATGATTTCTTTCCTTAAGCCTTTTGCTAACGGTTTCACTGTCTCGAATGCCCGTTTTTTTGGACTTGAATAGATTGCGTCAATTCGTTGTGTCCCCGGCCCTTCTATTAGCCAGTCCGCTAGTGCCTGTGCCTGGCGTTCTCCCAAAGGGGAAAGAGAAGGGTCTGCTTCTTCGCCAGTATCAGAATTATCAACTCTTACGGGTAGGCCATGCCGAATCAAAATAAGTTCCATACGTCCGGACCATATCGCCGGTTTCTCTCTGCGCTATGGTTTTCTCCATGAAGATTGATAGCGGATTACCAATGGCCCTACCCACCTCTGATAGTGGTGGGTTCTCTGAAATAGCTTCTGTTGCTAAAGAAATTGAAGCAGGTGGTTATGCGGGTGCATGGACTGCAGAAACAAGCCATGATCCTTTCTTACCGCATATGATCGCAGCCGAACATACAGAAAGTATTGAGCTTGGAACAGGAATTGCAGTGGCTTTCGCTCGTAACCCTATGCTTCTAGCGAACTTAGGATATGACTTGCAGAAATATAGCGGCGGACGATTTATTCTCGGATTAGGCACCCAAATCAAACCGCACATCACTAAACGTTTTTCTATGGAATGGTCCCGTCCTGCTGCTCGAATGAGAGAAATGATTCTGGCTATAAGAGCTATATGGGATGCGTGGGAAACCGGTGAACGACTTAACTTTCGTGGAGAGTTCTACCAACACACCCTTATGACTCCTTTCTTTGACCCTGGTCCTAACTCGGCAGGAATACCAAAGATTTTCATTTCAGCTGTTGGTCCGATGATGACCGAAGTCGCGGGAGAAGTGTGTGACGGCATCGTTTGCCATAGTTTCTCTACTGAGGCATACTTGCGTGAAGTAACCTTGCCGGCATTAGAACGGGGCCTAGCTGCTTCTGGACGAACTCTTGATGACTTCGAGATCTCAGGACCAGGATTCATTGTTACTGGGAGAAACGAAGAAGAAATGGCTGATGCCGCCCGCGGAATCCGACAACAAATCGCTTTTTATGCTTCAACCCCGGCTTATAGGCCTGTCTTGGATATGCATGGATGGGGTGACCTTCAATCAGAATTAAACACTCTTTCAAAGAAAGGCGAATGGGTCGCCATGGGAGATCTTATTGATGATGAAATACTTGAAACTTTCGCCATCGTCGGTGAGCCCGATCAAATTGCTGGACGTATTACTGCTCGTTGGGGTGATTGCGTTGACAGAATGACCTTTTATTCTGTCTCTCGACACCTAAACCTTGAGTTCTGGGCTCCTATCGTCTCAGAGTTATCTTCTAATTAAACCCCAGTGTTGCTTGACGCAGCGCTACCGTTGTGTCTATGGATGAAGCGGAGTTCAACTTCACTGATTTATTACCCCTTACTAGCGACCCCTATACAACAACGGACTTTCGGAAACTCTCTGAAAAAGGGGTCCAAGTAATTGAAGGCCCTCAAGGGAGAAACTTCTTAGAAGTTAGCAACGAAGCAATCCGTTTACTGACCGCTACTGCCATGCGCGACATAGCGCATCTACTACGGCCTGAACATTTATCTCAAGTAGCCGCAATTCTTGATGACTCTGAAGCTTCCACTAACGACCGTTTTGTAGCTATTGAACTACTTCAAAATGCTTGCATCGCTGCAGGTGGGGTGCTCCCCTCATGTCAGGACACCGGCACCGCTATAGTGTCTGCCAAAAAAGGGCAGCAAGTACTAACAGAGGGCGATGACCGTGAAGAAATATCGCGGGGCGTCTACGACACCTATCAAACCAACAATCTCAGATATTCTCAGTTGGCTCCTTTAGATATGTTCACAGAGGAAAACACGAAGAATAATTTGCCAGCTCAAATTGAAATTGAATCTGTCCCTGGAGAAGAATACAAATTTCTTTTTATGGCAAAAGGCGGCGGCTCCGCAAACAAAAGTTTCCTCTACCAGGAAACAAAGGCTCTACTAAACCCCGAAAGTTTGAGTTCGTTTCTTGAAGAGAAACTTAGGAATCTCGGCACCTCCGCTTGCCCTCCCTACCATTTGGCAGTTGTTATTGGTGGAACTTCAGCTGAACATACTTTGAAAGTCGCCAAGTACGCCTCCGCACACTACCTTGATAATTTGCCTACGTCTGGAACTGTTTCCGGACATGCTTTCCGTGACTTGGATTGGGAAGAGCGCGTTTTAGAAATGACACGTAATTTTGGTATTGGCGCACAATTTGGAGGCAAATATTTCTGTCATGACGTTCGAGTGATTCGTTTACCTCGCCACGGTGCTTCGAATCCTGTTGGTATCGCTGTTTCCTGTTCTGCGGATCGGCAAGCTTTGGGGAAAATCACAAAAGAGGGAGTATTTCTCGAAGTTCTTGAAGAAGATCCTGCGCGATTTCTTCCCGAAATAATTAGTAATGAACTAACAGATGAAGTTATTCCAATCGATCTTGATCAACCAATGACAGCGATACAGAACGAACTCTCAAAACATCCTGTGACTACTCGACTTTCGCTTACAGGAACTCTTGTAGTAGCCCGCGATATTGCACATGCAAAAATAGCTGAATTGCTTGATTCCGGTGAAGAAATGCCGGACTATTTAAAAAACCATCCTGTCTACTACGCAGGTCCAGCAAAAACACCAGAAGGTTATGCTTCGGGTTCATTTGGCCCAACTACTGCTGGTCGTATGGACTCATATGTTGAACGATTCCAAGCTGCTGGTGGGAGTTTAGTAATGCTAGCTAAAGGTAACCGGTCTACTCAGGTCTCTGATTCTTGCGCTCATCACGGAGGGTTCTATCTTGGCTCCATCGGAGGACCTGCTGCTCGGCTAGCAAAAGATTCCATTAAAAAAGTTGAAGTTCTTGAATACCCAGAATTAGGCATGGAAGCCATATGGCGTATTACCGTTGAAGGCTTTCCAGCTTTTATCGTTATTGATGATAAGGGAAATGATTTCTACAATCAGATCACAACTCCAGTAAACATTAAATAAGAATTTCTGACTTTATAACTTCGTTGACCAGCCAACCAAAACCGGATTTACATGACATTGGTGGTTAAATACGCGAAGATCAATTAAACAAAACATAAAGTTTGAATAGGGGCTGACGTGGCTAAACCACATGACATTTGTGATATTGATCTACTTACTCACGGAGACGTTGAATCTAAAGATAGAGACAGTGCATTAACAAAAATCCGTCATCTATGCGAACTTGGGCATGAACCTGTACTTGCTGCAGTAGTGAAACTAAAAATCAGGAAGTCAAAATCAGAATTACCAGCAATCGCCGAAGCTTCGTTAAATATAAATGGCACTCTAATTCGAGCTCACGCTGCCGGCTGGTCGATGCGTGAAGCAATTGACTTGCTAGCTGAGAAGTTAAGTAGACGTCTTAGAAGAAGACGTAAGCGATTTGAAAATAGGCGGCGACAAACACTTAGTCGCTTGCGACGGCAAACAGACCATGAGAACGTTCACCACGAAATAAGTTCGGAAGAGCGCGGACAATTACCCGGCTATTCGAAAGTGCCCATTGACGAACGCGAAGTCGTCAGACACAAAAGTCTAGCTATGAGGCCCGTCAGCCTTGAAGAAGCTGCTGACGAAATGGACCAACTAGACCATGGCTTCTATCTCTTCTTTGACTGTGACCACAATATTGACAGAGTGGTTTACCGAAATGGAGGGGGGAAATTGTATGCGATACCAAAGATAAATGAAGAAAATCTTCCCGGCGATACAAGACCTCCTATCCTCCTCAGTCCACTAGTCCTGAACCATCTTCCTCTAACCGAAGCTAAAGCTTTACTGAATGCAGGGGAAGAACCTTTTGTTTTCTTTACCGATTCACCAAGCGGACGTGGTCAAATCCTCTATAGGAGATTTGATGGGCACTACGGACTGATCACTCCAGCGAATTAAGTTTCTTTCGCCTTACAGGTGTAACGATGGGGCCAAATTCATCATTAATGACTTTTATTGAAGCTCCATAATGTCGCGTTATCTGTTCTTCAGTCAACACCTCTTGTGGAGACCCTGAAGCGACAACTTGGCCTTGCTCTATCAAAATTAAAGAATCAGCGTATTGACCAGCGAGAGTAAGGTCATGCATTGTTGCTAAAACAGTTAAGCTGAGCCGATACCTTAACTGATCTATAACCTCCAACATCTCTTGTTGATGTCCTATGTCTAAGGCGGTAGTTGGTTCATCCAATAACAAAACTGGGGACCCTTGTGTCAAAGCTCGAGCCACAACCACTCTTTGTAACTCGCCACCAGACAAAGTTCCCATCGTTCGTGCTTCAGCAAAACTGACATCAAGTTCATCTAAAGATGAATGAGCCATTTCTATGTCAGATTTTTTTTCAGTTTCAAAAATTCCGAGATGGGACGTACGCCCTAACAATACGTAATCAAGAACTCTCATCCCATGAGGTATGACTGGTTGTTGTGGCACAATCGCTATTTGTTTAGCTATCTCTTTACGGGTGTAAGCCCCAAGAGAATGGCCATCAATCTGTATCAAACCCTGAGATGTTTGAAGTCCGGCAACAGTTCGTAAAAGTGTTGTCTTCCCTGAACCATTGGGGCCCACAACTGCTGTCCATCCACCTTTTGGCACCTCTAAATTAATTCCGCTTAAAACTTCAGTTGTGCCAAAACTGACTCGAAGAGATCGACAAGAAATCATTTCCATCAGAGCCTCCGAGAAGTTCGAAGAACTAAGACGAAAAATGGTGCACCCATGAAAGCGGTGACAACTCCGATCGGAATTTCTGCAGGCTCAAGAGCCAATCGAGCTACTAGATCTGCTCCAACTAAAAATGCCCCACCGAACAAAACAGTCAACGGCAAAATCACTCGATAACTAAAGCCAAAAATTAATCTAATGGTATGAGGAACAATGATGCCAACAAAACCAATAAGCCCACTTACAGCAACAACAGCAGCAGTTCCTAATGATGCTGCCAGTACTGTCGCCAACCGCACCAAACGAACGTCCACGCCTAACGATCCGGCTTCCTCATCGCCAACTCCGAGAACATCTAACCGTCGTCTTAAGAGCAATAAAACAACCAGACAAACCCCCACATATGGAGAGACAAGTATCACTTCATCCCATCCCGCGGTACGCAGTTGCCCAAGCACAAAGAAATAAACTTGACGAATTGTTTCTGAATCACGCTGCTGCACGAAGGTCTGAACTGCAGTAAAAAAACTGGCTACAGCCACTCCTGCAAGTACCAAACTTGTCACTGGATCACTACGCCCTGCAGAAAATCCAACAAGATAAGTAAGAGTGACTGCTACAAGAGCTCCTGCGAACGCAAACATCGGAACAGCGTCAAAAGTTCCTATACCATCGCCAAGACCCGAAACAATTGCAACTGTGGCTCCAAATCCTGCACCAGCTGCTACACCTAATAGGTAGGGATCAGCTAGAGGATTACGAAATACTCCCTGATATGAGGCGCCAGCAGTAGCTAACATCGCTCCAACTAGTAAACCTAAGACCACCCTCGGAAGACGGATCTCCCACACTATTGCCTGTTCACGTGCTGATAACCCTGAATCAGTTTCAACAAACGGTAAATGGTCTAATACCTCAACTAGTACTTCTCTAATCCCAAGAGAAGCCGGGCCTAGTATCAGTCCTAATAACACAACCGTTCCTGCAGTTAACGCAGCTACAGCAAGCCACCAGATTTTTAGTTTCGCTGGACCTTCATGATTTTCCGAATCATCGACTTGAATTGAAGATCCCATATTTGAACTAACTTAATTTTCTAAGTCCGTAATTGCTGAATGTATCTGAGTCAAAAAGTCAACAACTCGCGGACCCCAGCGACCAGAAGTCTCATCTAAAGCAACTACTCTGTTATTTTTTATTGCGGTGAGTTCTGCCCATCCCGGTCGTTCAGCCAGCGTCTCTATCGATTCTCCCCAAACCGCGTCAGCGAGAAAAATTAGATCTGGGTCAGCACCAATTATGTATTCAGGAGACAACTGTGGATACCCAAACCCTTGATCATCTGCAGGGTCCGCAATATTTTCTAATCCTAAAAGTGCATAAAGCTGACCGATGAAGGTTGAAGAAGTTGCAGTATAAAGAGTGTTATCAACTTCATGGAAATAAGTAAGACCCGCCCCTACTGGATTTTCAGTTAAAGAAGACAAGTCTGTAGATATAGAAGCGTTCAATTCTTCTGCAGCAGCAAAATGTCCAGTTTTTTCACCTAATTCAATTATTTGAGAATAAGTTTCTTCCAGAGAAGAAGCTGTTCCTTGCACGAGTACATCAATGTCAAGAAGCTCCAAGCCTGCAACAAGATCTCCTGGATCATAAGAAATCAGCACTAGGTCAGGGTCATATTCTGCTATTGCTTCAACATTAGGGGTGAACCCTGACAAATCTGTTACTGGTGCTTCCGGAGGAAACGTTGAATATTCATCAACTGCAATTACCTGATCTCCTGCACCAATAGCGAAGAGTATCTCCGTCGCTGTTGCCGATAGAGAGATAATCGCTTGAGGAAAATCTGACGCTGAAGGTTCAATCAAAGTTACAACCTCTGTTGTGGATGTAGTTTCAATGATTACTTCTGTTGTAGTTGAAGTTTCAAAATTTTCAGAAACAGCCACCATTCCAGAATCTTGTTGAGAGCTACAAGCAGAGCCTAGAAACAATGCACCAAATACTGCGAATACAACTATGTTTCGCTTTGTATTTGAACGTGAATTAAACACTTTTCTCCTGTCTATGCCTCGTCAAACGGCGTGACAGGAAACTGTCAGCATCCGCTCTTCCTCGAGAATTTTGCTGAAGCCTTGTGAAGGTCGGCCTGGCTCACTCAAATCTTGAGTACACAGTTGCGGGACAGCGTTGGATTCACACCAACTTCGCCTTTCACAAGGTAAAGAAACATTACCTTAAGATTTCATTGAATTGCACCTTTTGAAGGATTACCAACGAAGAGTTTCTTTTACCACTTCTGTGTATTCCGGGCGAGAAATCAAAAGCCCTGCTACAACAGGTCGCGGTTTATTAAAGTGAAGACGCTCACCGTCAACTCCACTAACGTCAAATCCGGCAGCCGCTGCCACTGCTGCTGGAGCACAGGTATCCCATTCATAAAGACCGCTGGGATGAACATAAACATCAACCGCCCCTGACACTACTGCCATAGCTTTAAACCCTGCAGATCCACATGCTTGAACTGTGCCGCCAATAGCCCGTGCTACTTCTTCGGCCTCTCCCCATTGACTGCGACTCGTAATAACAATCGGTTCTTGCCGTGCTGGAGGGAGATGAAACGGAGTTTGGCTTGTTCCAAAAAGACGACTATCAGCTGGAAGAGCTACCGATGCCGCAACAGGTTGTCCGTCTGTTACTAAAGCGACATGCACCGCCCACTCTCTACTGCTTGGATATGCATAGTCCCGAGTTCCATCTAATGGATCGACAATCCATGTACGTTTTGCTTCAAGTCTTTCAAAATTATCATTTCCTTCTTCAGACAGAACTGCGTCATCTGGACGGAATTCAGCCAACTTCTGGACTAAGTATTCATGAGATAAACGATCACCCAGCATTTGAACTTCCTTGCCAGATCTACCAGACGCAAAAGCTTTTTCGCGTATCTCCAATAGTAAAGAACCTGTTTCTTGGGCTAATAAGCCAGCTAATTCGTGATCATTCATGGCTCAGCAGACACTACCTGCCTCTTGTCTGAGGTAGCGTGGTGAGGAGCAGAAAATTTCTTTTAAGTAAAGAGCACGCAATATGTCATATGGACGAATAACTGGATGGGCTACCAACTTGCCGGATCGAATACTTACCAATGACAACCTTGCTCAGATGGTGGATACTTCCGATGAATGGATTACCGCTCGGACAGGAATAAAAACTCGACATATTGATGGCAAAGTAACTGAAATGTCTTCTGCCGCTGCTCTTGATGCTATGAAAATGGCTGGAGTCTCCCCTGATCAGGTCGATCTTCTTTTACTTGCTACTACTTCTCCAGATCAACAAATTCCTGCTAGTGCTTCCGTGATTCAAGACAACCTTGGTTTAAGTTGTGGAGCTTTTGATTTAAATGCTGCATGTTCCGGGTTCGTTTACGGTCTTGTAACCGCTATGCAATTCATCCAAGGCGGAATGGAACGAATTTTGGTTATTGGCAGCGACTCTCTAAGCTCAATCACAAATTGGGAAGACCGAGGCACTTGCATACTTTTTGGCGATGGAGCAGGTGCAGTGGTAGTTGAAAATTCTGCCAACGAACCCTCTTTACTTGGCTGGGATTTAATGTCCAACGGAGATGCAGCAGACCTTCTTTACTGTGACCATGGCGACAACATAGTAATGGATGGACAAGCAGTTTTTCGTAAAGCTGTTCTCGCTATGGAAGCTGCTGCTCTAAATGCTATGGAGAAAGCAGGTGTGACATCTGACGAAATCAAATTAGTAGTTCCCCATCAAGCGAATGTTCGCATAATTGAAGCAGCTTTAAAACGCCTAGATATTTCAATTGAGAAAGCAGCGTTGGTCTTAAATTATACCGGGAACACATCAGCAGCTTCCATTCCATTGGCTCTCGTTGATGCCCTAAATGCTGAAAGAGTGGACCCTGGCGATTTAATACTTCTAGTTGGGTTTGGGGCTGGTATGACTTCTGCTGCAGCAGTAGTCCGTTGGGACCCTCCAACCACTTAAGTTTGTTTCATGCTTACTGCTTCAGAACTATCTAGATCTTTTGGTCCTCGTACGCTTTTTACAAATGTTTCTCTTCAACTTGGCCGCGGTAGAAAAGTTGCTTTAGTTGGAGGAAATGGAACTGGGAAAACTACCTTGTTAGAAATTTTGGTAGGAGTCCAATCCCCAGATCAGGGAAAAGTTCACCGGCCAAAAGATCTTCGAGTCGGTTATCTCCCTCAAGAACTCCCTCCCGAAACAGGAAGATCCGTTTTCCAGCAAGTAATGCTTGGAGCCGAACAAGTCACTCATCTAAGTGGTGAGATTGAGAAATTAGGAAATCTTGTTGCTTCTAGTTCTGGAGACGAACAAGCTCGATCTCTAAAAGCCTTAGGTGAAGCTCAATCACGCTTTGAACAAATCGGCGGCTACTCGACAGAGTCCGATGCTCACCGCATCCTCTCTGGTCTCGGTTTCAGTTCGGATGATCATGAACGACCAATGGGTGAGATGTCTGGAGGGTGGAGAATGAGAATTGCTCTTGCCAGACTCCTACTCTCATCTCCTGATCTTTTAATTATGGACGAGCCGACAAACCATTTAGATATCGATTCAGTCAACTGGCTTGAAGATCATTTAAAAAACTGGCATAAAGGGCTCTTATTTGTTAGCCACGATAGGGACTTCATAGATGGTGTCGCTAATCGAATATTAGAACTTTCTGGTACCCATGTTTCTGAATATGTAGGAGGTTTCGCAGATTTCGTTGTAGCCCGAGAGGAACTACTTGCCTCACAGCGCGCAACAGCAGCACAACAAACTCGCCAAATAGCAAAGACAGAGCAATTCATTGAACGATTCCGATATAAGGCAACCAAAGCTAGGCAAGTACAGAGCAGAATCAAAGCATTAGAAAAGATGGAAAGAATCGTTGTAGAAGACGTTGGAGATCAAAAAATTCGATTTGGATTTCCTTCTCCTCGCCGTTCATCACGGTTGGTGGCCGAACTTAGTGGTGTTACAGCTGGTTATGAAAAGGAAATTGTTTTACAAGAAGTTTCTTTTTCTATCGAACGCGGAAGCACGGTTGCTCTAGTCGGGCCAAATGGTGCTGGGAAAACTACTCTGGTGAAACTACTTACTGATCAATTACCACCTTTAAAAGGTAATTTAAAGCTTGGAACTAACGTTGACCTATCAAGTTTTAACCAGTTGCAAACAGAAATTCTTGATGAGAAAAGAACAGTACTTGAAGAGTTGAGAACGGTGCCAGGGGTTGAAGTCGATGGCCGTAACCTTCGAACTTATTTGGCTTCTTTTGGATTTCGTGAAGAAGCAGCAGATCGGAAGGTGGGTGATCTCTCCGGAGGAGAACAAACTCGATTGGCCCTAGCTAAAACTTTAGCTGTGCCGGTAAATCTACTTATCCTAGATGAGCCCACTAACCATCTTGATCTACCTAGTTGTGATGTTTTAGAAGATGCTTTAAACGTTTACCCAGGCACTGTGATTTTAATAACTCACGACAGGCATCTGATTCGCTCTGTTGCTGACTCGCTTATAGAAGTACGTGATGGTAGGACTTCTTGGCATGACGGAGTTCCAGACCATGTTCTATTCCCCACGCAAGAAAATTCTTCAAAGTCTGTTGAAAATTCTTCACCAAAAACCACTCCTTCTACAAAGAAGAAACCTAACGACGCCGAGACTACGTTAAAACGGCGTATACAGAAAGTTGAACAGGAATGGGAAATAGCTGAATCCGAAGTTCTAACAACTCAAGGAGCTCTCGCTGATCCTGACCTTTACCAAGACACCGAAAGTGTTGATATGGCGGTTGCTGTCCATAATGCTGCGAAAGACGAAGCTGCTCGCCTCATGGCTCTATGGGAAAAGTTGAGTAGTTCACTGAATGAACCCAAGTAAGTGAATTAACAATCCATATACCTGTTATTCATTTCTTCGGGCTACTGTCGTCCTTATGCGTATTTTGGTAACTAATGATGACGGTATTGACTCTTTAGGCCTCCACGAGTTAGCTCGTTCATTAAAGGGTCTTGGTGATGTGACCGTAGTTGCTCCTGACAGAGAATACTCAGGCGCAGGTGCAGCTCTGGGTTCTGTGCACCTTATTCGCCCAGAAGTTCATGATGCGCACATAGACGGAATAGAAACTTCATGGTCTGTGAGTGGGCCCCCCGGGCTTTGTGTTATTTATGCTCGTCTCGGCTTATTTGGAGATCCTTTCGACTTAGTGGTCTCCGGAATCAATCCAGGAATAAATGTAGGTAGATCTGTCTATCATTCGGGAACTATCGGAGCTGCACTTACCGCGCGTAACGGCGGCATAACCGGTATTGCCATTAGTCAAGCTGTTACCGATTGGGGGGTTGAAGGCCAAGCTTCTGATGAGGTTCTCGATAAACAAATATGGAGCTCAGCTGCAGAAGTAGCCAGAATTGTTACTTCTTCAGTTATTGAAAGTCCACCTTCAGAAGCTTCTGTTCTTAATGTTAATATTCCAAACTTGCCATTAAATGAAATAGCAGGATGGCGTAGCACTAAAGTTGGATTTGAACCAATGCGTTCTTTATCCAAAGCGGAACTTACTTCAAAACCAGGTCATGCAGGAAGTTACAAAGTGGATATGAACTGGGGAGACCCATCACCGTTGCCCGGAGATACTGATGGTGGAGCAGTCATGGAAGATCATGTAAGTCTTACTTGGCTGGGTTATATTCCCACTCAAACGCCTCCTCAAAATGACCCTGTCGCACAAGCTTTAGACAAACTTTTTACACAATAAGACTTCAGGATGGTCCGTAACTCTGATCAGGAAGTCTGGTATGTCGCTTACGGATCCAACCTTCTCACCGCACGAATGTTGGCATACTTAGAAGGGTCCACCGAAGACTCTCTCTGGGGGAAACACAGGGGTGCAAAAGATCCAACATTTCCACGAGATGCTCAAAAAATAGAAGTACCGTATCCCATTCGATTTGGTGGATATAGCCAACGTTGGAAAGGAGGAGTGGCCTGGTGTCCACATAAGGTTCTCTCAGGAAAAGAAATTGCTCCAATTGGACGTGCTTGGCGTATAACTCGGGGACAACTCGCAGACATCGTCGCTCAAGAAAACCGTAAAGAAACAAAGGAAATATCTATTCCAGATAATTTCCCAAAACCGGGTGAAGCATTCAAAACCAATGATGGGTTGATTGATCTACTTATTTCTTTAGATCAGATTGTCGGGGTTCCGGCAGTTACTCTTGGATCGAGTAGCCCACCACCACCTGGGCCTCCAAGCCCGTCTTATCGTGCAGTGTTGGTGGCCGGCATGAGTGAAATGGGTTTAACCAGTGCAGAAATTATGGAATATCTTTCTGTTCTTGAAACTTAAAGCGTGAAAAACTCTTTTACCGCGGGCAGACTATGAGTATGAAAATTGTTGTCTTGCATCAAAGCCGTACCGGAAACACAAAGAGAGCTGCTGAACTGATTGGAGGCGCTGTCCAGTCTTCAGGGGCGTCAGTTGCTGTTCGACCAGTAAGTAATATTGATTACAAAGAGTTAGCTGATGCTGATCTAATTTTTGTTGGAACTTGGGTAGATGGTCTGATACTTCTAGGACACCGTCCAGGAGATTCTGGAAAAATAAAAAAGGTTCCAAAACTATGGAATAAAAAAGTTGTAGCTTTTATGACTCATGCTATAAACCCAGGAAACGCTGCGGAAAAGATGTCTTCTTTACTTGAAGAACATGGAGCTACCGTCATTGCTGCTCGTTCCCTCAACCGGCACAAACTTGAATTAGAAGCGCCCGCTTTTGCAAATGAAGTGCTCTCACTTGTCGACGCTTAAAAATTCTTCTCACTGTTGTTACGTAAAGCGAGCAACCCATCAACCGCAAATAGTGCTACCGCAGCCCAGATAATGGAGTAACCCACTAATTCACCTTGGGCTATTACCTCACCATAAACGACCACTCCAAGAATGAGTTGTGTCGTAGGTGCCACATATTGCATCATCCCCAGCACTCCAAGAGGAACTTTTTGTACCGCAACAGCAAAAAACAGAAGCGGTACAGATGTTGCAATGCCTGTTGAAATTAGCCAGATACTATCTGCAGGTACCGACAGTCCCATAGCTCCATAACCGTCAATTCCTCTAAGAACTAGGTAGATGAGAGCTGGGATGGACATGAACATAACTTCGACAGTCAAAGTATTAAGCGCAGGACGATTAACTTTTGATTTCACTAGTCCATAAAAACCAAAACTTGTGGCGAGATACAAGGCGACAACAGGGATTGAACCAACCGCGACAGTTAAGACGACAACGCCAGCTACTGCGAACCCGATTGACATTTTCTGGAATGAACGAAATTTCTCTCCGAGAAACAAGTAGCCAAGCAAAACGTTAACTAATGGGTTCATGAAATAACCGAGACTTGCTTCTACGACTTGACCGTCCCCGATAGCCCAAACAAATACAAGCCAGTTTGTAGATAAAAGACCTGCTGCGGTTATTTGTAAAAATCTTTGCCTGCGGTCTCTTAAAAGATCCTTTATCTCATGCCATGAATGTCTAGCTAAATGAACTCCAGAGAGAAGAATAAACGTCCATACCATGCGGAAACAAGTGACATCTAAAGAGGGAATATGATTAAGTTGCTTCCAATAAACTGGCGTAAATCCCCACCAGATATAAGCCCCCAATCCAAAAGCAATTCCGCGTTTCATGAGTAAAGTCTTTCTGCTTGGATGTGTAGGACTATCTCTGCTTGATTTAGGTTGCTAAGAAACATTATTTAGATGATTCAATAGGTTTAGTGACGACCTGAGAAAGAGCAATCATAACAACTGCTATTCCAAGTACTTGTAACCCTCCAAGTTTTTCTTCAACCAAAATCCAAGCATAAATCGGAGCGATTACCGTAAATAAAAGATTAACGAGACCCATCGTTACAAGTGGGACATACGCATGTGCATAGTTTGCAAGCCAATGTCCTGCACCAGGAAGTAATGCCATGAGAACTACTGGCCACCACTCATTTCCTGCTGGTGGGCTTATGCCATGTCCGAAAGCAAAAGCAAACGGGACAATAGTTACAGCAGCCGCAAGAGTGAGTCCTAATTGGTAGACCATTGAATCAAGCTCTGCACGAGTTTGCTTAGAAATAACGTAATACGCGCTAAATAAAAGCATGCCTATAAGGGCTAATAGGTCTCCTTGGCGTGTAGCTACACCAGTCGTGTCTGAAGTATAAGTAAAGAAAGCTACCCCACCCATTGCTATCAGCGACCAGAAATAAACTGTTTTGAGCGGTTTCTCCCCAAAAAGGGGGCCTGCTACACCAAGAAGTACAACAGGCTGAAGCGCTCCGATCATTACGGCGTTTGCAGCGCTTGTTCTTCGCATAGCCATAACGAAAAAAACTAAATTGACTCCGAAAACTATTCCACCTTTTAACGAGCTTCGAAGCTCACTTTTTCCGAGCTTTCCACCAGTTAGTCGCATCGCTACCCAGTAACCGAAAGCTGCCGCTAATAATCTCCAGAAAATAAAAGTCATTTCAGGTAGGTCTGAAATCTTTACGATGCTTGGGCCAGACGCAAGTAAGAAAACAGAAAGTAATGCAGCTCCTCTACCAATAATTACTTTTTGCTGCATCGTCTCAGCCTCTCATGACTTATAGCCAATGCCCGAACCCGCCGCAAAGGTTATATAACTTCTAAAATTATTCTTATGAGTTCTAAAACTTTTGGTCTTTTGTTGAATGACGAAATTGATGGGTCTTTGTACAAAAACTATGGTGGGTACCAAAAAAAATTTTCTAACCTTCTTACCGCTGACGAAGAGGCCGTGAGAATTTCTGTATATGACGTGATGAAAGGTCAACTACCTAAAGACCCTTTTGAACAACAAGGCTGGTTAGTTGGAGGTTCTCGTTCTTCAATTACAGCTTTAGAGCCGTGGATGTTTGATCTTTTTGATTTTCTGCGTGAGTTGGACATCAACAAAGTTCCGACAGTAGGAATTTGTTTCGGGCATCAAGCATTAGCTCATACTTTAGGTGGAGAAGTAAAACGACGAGATGTTTGGGGGTTAGGAGCGCAACCAATAAATATTCATTGTGTGAAACCATGGATGATTCCACAATTGAGTTCTCCCATCATCTCTTTTTGTCATGAAGACGAAGTGACGAAACTACCAGAAGGGGGAAAGTTAGTAGGAGGTAACGAAAGTTGTGAAATAGCAATGTTCACTAAAGGTGACCACATTTTTTCTATGCAACCTCATCCTGAATTTTCAAATGAATTCACTCGAGATCTCTATTGTGAGTGGAGCCACCTCTTTGATGATTCTTCTTTGGAGACCGCTAATAATTCTCTTGAATCCCCATCAGATCGTCTTATTATTGCTGCTTGGATAAGGGAGTTCTTCTCTTATCCAAGAGCCTGATTTTGCGCTTTCTGAAGTGCAATTGATAATTGGTTAGTCCACGCGGCAAGTTCACTTCTTTTTGCTTTTGATTCAGGTGGACGGATCGCTTCACCTACAACCACTTGAACTTTTTTAGGTCGAGGAAACTTAGCCCCTGAAGGTAGCGCCTCTTCTGTTCCACGTATGCCTACTGGAACGACAGTTGACCCAGTTTTAGCCGCTAAATAGGCGGTTCCATCAAATAACTCTGCGATTTGAGATCCTTCATGTCGAGTGCCTTCAGGGAAAACAAGAACAATATTTCCTTCTGATAAAAGATTCCTAGCTATACGTATTGATTCTCGATCAGCCGCTCCACGTCGAACCGGAAACCCTCCTAAAGATGCTAAAGCCCATGCCAAGGGGCGAGATTTAAACAAACTCTCTTTAGCCAAAGAGCGCATACGACGGCGCATTAGAGGCGCCATCAAGAGTCCATCCAGATTTGAGCGGTGCACTGGAGCAAGAATAGTAGGTCCGTCTTTGGGAATATTTTTACGTCCGGTGGTCTTAACTCGAAAATAAGGCCACATGATTCCCAAAATTGCTGTACGAATCAGTGCATAGAACGGCAACGCTGTCCATGCTTCGCTAACTCGTGTAGCTCGCTCTTGGTATTCCGTAGCCATAATATTTCAACTTACGCTGTTGGGGTGAGAAACAGTTGAATTTCGATAAGGCCATTGTCTGCAACAGATACAACTATGGGGGCAGTTGGTACTTCTACTCCAAAATCACTGAAAACCATTGGAAACTGTCCAGTAACAGTAATAATTTGTCCAATTCTCTGAGCAACAAGTTCTACGGAAACTTCTTGAGTTACACCTTTGATTGTCAACTCTCCTACTGCTGAAATTGGGTGTTCTATTCTTTCTGCTTCTGGATCATCAAGTGTTAATGGGCCAACCAAAGAAAATACGGCATTTGGATGATTCTGAACATCTAATGCTTCATAAACATTGTCATCTCGCCAATTACGATCTGTAGTGATTTGAGAAAGGTCTGCTGTTATTTCAGCACTTAAAAGAGCCGTTTCAGAGAATTCTAAAGTTCCACTTACAATTGGAGTTCTACCGACTGCCGTAGTTTTTCCTATCCCTTGAGCTAATTCTTCCTCTATGCGAAATCCAACGTAGGTGCTAGAGAAGTCCTCAAAAGACCCAATTGTGGTATTCACCATCCAAGATCCTTCAACACTTATATCTGCTTCAGTAGTCGTGGTTACAACTTGAGTTGTGGTTGTTGAATTTTCGTTTGTAGTCGATGGAGTAGTTGTAGTTGAAGGAATAATTGTAGTTGAAGGAATAGTTGTAGTGGTCTGTGCAGCTTCGGCAATTGCAGCTGCGGCTTGTGCATCAGGAGGAGGCGGTGCATCATCTCGAAATAAGAAGAACCAAATAGCAACGACCACAAGAACAACGAGAAGCGGAATACCGATAAGAAGTTTTTTTCGCATATTTATAAGACTAAACCTAAATTTCTTCAATATTCCGACTGTTCAGATTTTCCTCTAAACTGCAGTTATGTTTCTAAAACGGCCCTTATTGGTTTGTATTCTAATTTCTTGTTCTATTGCCGCAGCTTGCAGCGCGTCAACAAGTGAAGGGGCTGAAAGTCTTTCATCACCAACAACCACCAAAACCCCTGCAACAACAGAAGCGCCAACAACCACCAAAACCCCTGCAACAACAGAAGCGCCAACAACCACTATTGATCCAAGTGCTGTGGAAAACGCTTTACAACTTGAAAACTACATTGCTCAAGCTGCTTCCTTTAGCCAGTCTGATGCTGCTTGGCTTCTTCCAACAGATTTAACCCCGAAAGCAGGCGGTGCACCCGGGTACACCCGCTACGTGTTTCGTGAAACATCTAATGGAGTTGTCCCAACTCTTGTAGAGGGACCGATTGGGGCACAAACTCGTTGCGACCAGCCATCTCTTCCTTGCTCTTATCTTGATTTAGTTGATCTTAAAAATAGTGGAGACAATCCTCCTTCCGAGTTGAATATGTCCCAAGGCGACTTAAACGTTCTTGTAGATCAACTTGATACTTTGTCTACGTTTGCTTTGTCCTACACAGATGTGGATACTGCCTGCAGTGACGGGTTTATTTCAGATCAAATCCAAACCCCAAATATGGGATCACATTTTTATAAACCCGAATTTGTAGCCGATGGAATATTTGATCCGGCTAAACCTGAGATTCTTATTTATGCCCCAGCAGATGGCTCTCTTCATCAAGGATCGTTGGGTAGATGCAGAAATGGTGTATGGGAGGGACCATCAGTAGTACTTACGGGTACGGCTTTTATTCTTCCTCCGAATGCTTTTGGCTCTGACCATCCGGAAGCTTTCGTTAGTGATCTTGATAACTGGCATGCTCATTTTAATCTTTGTCGGGGAAGAAGTACTGGGTCTGACTCGTTTGTCACTAAACAGGAATGTGAAGCTTCAGGTGGGAATTGGAACGATGCTATTGGATGGATGCTTCATGCTTGGGTTGTTCCTGACTTTGACAGCCAACTCGGGGTTTTCTCTATGTGGAATTCTTCTATCGCTCCAGTTAGCACTAGCTCTCAAATAGCAGGTGACCGTCTTGTCCGAGGTTCGGATTTCCCGGAAGGAGCTCAACAATCTTTAATTTCAAATTTTGCCTTTGATCCAGTTATTGAAGTTGATGTTGGACAGAGTGTTTTCTTCAACAACAGTGACTCCGTCCCACATACAGTTAGTGCCGGTACCCCTGATGCCCCAAATCTGAACACTTTTGATTCTGGGCTGCTCAATCCAGGAGATAACTACGAACTCGATACGAGTCAAGCAGGATCATTTACTTTTTTCTGTGCTCTTCATCCTGACATGACTGCAACTGTAATTGTTGGTTGACGCAGAGTCCTCTAATGATAATTTCAGCGAACAAGCTATTTCTAATTTCGACTCTTTCTTTAATAATTCTTGGGGCTTGTAGCAATAGCACAGACCCTGTTTCCTCTCTCGACTCTGAAGTCCTAAGCTCAACCACAACCACCGCAACACCACCCACCACCACTGGGGGCAACGGTGGCCAATCGAGTGGAGTAGATGCCGGAAAGGGCCGGCCGGACGACAGGTACGCCTGCAATTTCGATTCCTTGGGTTACTGCATATTCACGGGGACTCCGCATCAAACCGGGCTCGATCCGGGGACCGAAGACATCGTCGATCGTGACGGGAACTTCCTCTTTTCGGCAAACGAGGCAGTGGCGGTGAATGCCCAGGGTGAAGCACTCCAGGCGAGAGGAACGCCCGCCTTTGACGGAGATGACCTTCAGAGGTCCTCACAAGACGGACTAGGCGAAGACGAGAAAGCCTTCCAGAGAGTCATGGCAATCATGTTCCCAATCCGCAATGTCCTCATGTACGACATCGCGGTAGTCACCCAAACCGAATGGGATCTCCTCGTCAGCGAACTCGAACAGAGGGAGATCAAAGAAACAACCTTCACTTCAGGGCCGACACCCAAAGACAACTACTACGGGCGGCAGGGCGTCTTCGACCTTGCGAAAAACCCAGGAGGTAGGGACATCCATCATGACGTCATGAAGTTTTTGGAAGAAGCAGGCCTGTACTTGCTCTGCCACGTGACGACAAATGACTTCGGGGAGATGCTTCAGGAAACCCATCCTGAAGGTCATGACCCCTGCGGAGACGCAGGGATTGCGACGAAGATTCCCTTCCCCCATCTGATGTCTTCGACCACTGCGGCTACTACCGCAACCACCGCAGCACCAACCACAACGACGCTTGCTCCTGAGCCCCCTTCCATCTCTGATTTGCTTGATGCCTCCTACCCTTTGAATATTGCCCATGCGGGAGGAGATCAGGATTACCCACACTCAACCATGTATGCCTTTCAACAAGCAGTAATAGAGGGCGTAGACATGTTAGAGATGGATGTTCGTATCACTGCCGATGGAGTTTTAGTGGTCCATCATGATGAAACTGTTGATGGAACCACTGGGGTTTCTGGGATTGTCTCAGAAATGAATGTTGGTGAGTTGCAACTTTTAGATAATGCATGGTGGTGGTCTCCTACTTGTTGGCCTTGCCGAGATCTCAACGGAGACGACTACCCGCTTCGAGGTGTACGTACTGGTGACGTACCTCCTCCAGATGGTTTCACTTCAGAAGATTTCCGTATCGAAACTTTTTTTGACATCGCTTCAGCATTTCCGGAAATGCCGTTGGATATTGAGATAAAAGATGAAGGTGCTCTTGCTTCAGAAGCTATCGCTGCTCTGATTTCTGATATTGATGCCCTTGATCGACGTGATTCTGTAATCGTGGCTTCTTTTTCTTCGGATGTTATTGCAGAATTCAAACAAGCCGCTCCGGATATTTCCACTAGTCCCGGAACAGATGAAATGGTTGCTTGGGTTCTAAATGGAGAACCCCTCGGAGATCATGCAGTGGTTCAAGTTCCTCCGTTTTATGGGGAAGTTGAAGTTTTAGTTCCTAGTTTTTTTGAGGCTGCGGAAACAGCGAGTGTTGATGTGTGGGTTTGGATGAGTGATACCTCGCAAGAAACTTACAATTACTATCTCGAGCTTGTATCTATGGGTGCAGACGGAATAATTAATGGGAGACCAGAAGCCATGACACGAGTCTCTTCAGGGTCGTAGAGATACTCTTGATTCAGTAACCCTTAACAACCATTGAGTCAATAACCTAAACTCCCTGTTCTTATCTCTTCAATAGCTGAGTCATCTCCTGAGATTTCTACTAATGCTTTATCACGTCGCCCAGTTATAAACATCGCTATCTCTATAGGTTCTCCGATTAAAGTTGCTGGTCGACCAGATTTGTTGATATGAGTTGTTTCTCCGGATGGCCTACACAGAGTTAAATCAATGTCTTCAAGTTTACGTGTCATCAAATGTGCTGAACGCTTTTGAATCTTCCAAATAATTTCTTGAAGTTCATCTAGATTTTGTCGTTCTTCCCATTCGCCGAATGCCCGGCGGATGTCTTCATGATGAACAGTGTATTCAAGAACATTTATCTGTCCATCGATTCGTTTCAAAGGTAACGGTGGGCCTTTTCGTAACTTTTTTATTAAACCATCAAAAGACGTTGCTGCTAATCGCTTCGTAGTTCTCTCTGTACGTTGAGCGAATGCGCCCCCAAATATTATTCCGAGAGCTGCTATCGGTTTGCGTTCTCTTAGAACTAGATGAGCGGCCAAATGTGCGGTAGACCATCCTTCACATAATGTTGGTGCGTCAGGACCTACTACTTCTAATAGGTCGCACAAGTTTTGTCGTTCTATTTGTGCCCAGCGTTGTGCATTCATCTGTTTACTCTGTTGGTGTGCCGATCAAGGTTTCACGTAATTCTCGTTTGAGAAATTTTCCATTTGCGTTACGAGGCAATGCTTCTTCACTAAACCAAATATGTTCTGGAACTTTGAATGATGCTATTAACGTGCGGACATGGTTTTGAAGTTCTTCTGCTGTCAGTTGAGCTCCTGGTAACCGAACGATTGCTACTCCAACGGCTTCGCCAAGTCGCTCATCAGGTACAGCAAACACTGCTGCTTCGGCCACGGAAGGATGTTCATAAATTGCTGCTTCTACTTCGGCTGAATAAACGTTCTCTCCCCCTCGCAGCACCATGTCCTTAGCTCTATCTACGAGAAAAAGGAAACCGTCTTCATCGAGATACCCGATATCTCCGGTATGGAACCAACCATCAGTAAGAATTTCTTCGTTTGCTTCAGGTCGGTTTAAGTATCCACGGAATACATTGCCTCCTCTGACCCATAGTTCTCCCAACTGTCCCGCTTTCTGATCCTCTCCGTTTTCACTCACAATCCGTGATTCAAGAACGGGAACAACAGGTCCGGTAGATTCAGGTTTAGCAGTGAAGAAATGGGCTGAATTCATAGCAATCACACCATTAACCTCAGTGAGTCCGTAACCAGTAGAGGGTCGGCCCTCAATTTTTTCCTCAATTTTGTGTACTAGATCAGGTTGGACTGCAGCACCTCCGCCTCCTAAGTGGCTGAGGCTTGAGGTGTCTCTTTTTTCGAAATCTGGATGATTAATCAACTCTCTAGCCATAGTGGGAACACCAGTAAATGTTGAAGGTCGTTCCTTCTCAATAAGTTCAAGAGCTACTCCCGCATCCCACCGATACATCAGGATCAGCCGACCTCCCTGAGCTGTAATCGGGTGTAAACAACAGTTGCAGCCCGTCACATGAAATAAAGGAACTGCTAGAACAGAACCGGGATTAGATTCCCCAGGTCGTTTGTCTGAACCTGAAGGATTTTCTCCGGCTTCAACTGCTTTGACTCCTGCTGTCAGGCTTACTGTATTCCAAAATCCAAGATTCAAAAGATTGGAGACTGCTCCGCGATGAGTTAAAACAGCGCCCTTTGGTCGACCAGTGGTCCCGGAAGTGTAGAAAATACAAACATCATCTTCAGGACTAATATCAATCTCAGGAAGTGGGGGCAGTTCAGAAGCTTGCTGTATCGCATCTTTCCAATGAATTGAGTCTTCAGGGAGATCTCCCTCTACACGTACACCTATGACGTGAAGCGGGTTTTTTGTTCTTAAACCTTCTAATTCTGGGTGCGCTCTTGCAAGACGCTCTTCATCTGCTATCAAAACTTTTGGAGTACTGTCTGAAAGCCCAAATTCCATTTCAGATCCAGTCCACCAAGCATTCATCCCGACTACAGCAGCCCCAATTTTCAATGTTGCCCAATAGGCAAGAGCCCATTCCGGATAATTTCTCATAGATAAGGCCACTCGATCTCCGTGCCCTACTCCAATAGATACGAGATAGGTGGCTAGCGCATCTACTTCTTGATGTGCTTCTCCATAGCTAATGCGTTCATCGCCATAAATGATGTAATCATTTTCTGCGTAAGCAAGAGAAGCGGCCCACACTAAAGCCATATTTGGTGGAGCAGCGTCATAAACCCGTGTAGGCACGCCTCTTACTTCAACAACTGACCAGGCGAATGGACCACCAGGTCCAGTTAACTCATCCCAAGCTTCTTGATAATGTTCGTCAACTGGTGATTCTTTCACGCTTATTTTCCCCTTCACTGTTTGCAATTAGTAAACTCTAGAGCCGTATTTACTCGCCCGCCTTGACGGGCGGATAGTTTTGCGGCCACGGTAGAGGAATAAAACCTTAACTGGAGTGTGAGCAACATGATTGAAATAGCTTTTGATGATATTGAAGGCCTGCTGGCTGCGGCTACTGAAGAGTGGAGTGGCTGGGGTCCAGAATTTGAAATGACTCAAGAAAAAATCGATGCTTTTGCCGAATTGACGGGCGACCATCAATGGATACATGTTGACGTTGAACGAGCAAAAACAGAAAGCCCTTTTGGTGGACCTATTGCTCATGGGTTCTTCACATTGAGTTTGGTTGCTTCTATAAGTTGGAACGACAAAGTTCGCATCACTGGATTTCGGAATGCAGTGAACTATGGAGCTGACGGCCTACGATTTCTTGCTCCCGTACCTTCCGGGTCAGTACTTCAAGCAAGAAGCCGTCTAAAAGAAGCTCGTGAACATAAAAAAGGAACTCTTGTAGCCTCTCAAGTTGCTATCCATGTTCAAGGCATAGAAGTTCCTTCTGTTCTTTACGATTCCCTTACTCTTTACCAAGGCTAGATAGATAACAGGTAGTAAAGCCTCTCTATAAACGAAGAAGCCTTAACGCCAGTTAGAGTAATTACTAGACCATAGATGTTTTAATTTCAGGAGTTTCTATGTCACCAATTGTGATCCTTAGCGGTGCTCGGACACCAATAGGACGCTTACAAGGCGCTCTTTCTAATCAGGCAGCAACGAGCCTTGGATCAATCACTATCGATGCTGCCTTAAATCGAGCTGAACTAAGCGGTGATCAAGTGGATTTCACTTATTTAGGGAATGTCATTAGCGCCGGAATTGGTCAGGTACCTGCAAGACGTGCCGCCGCAGATGCGGGAATTCCATTAACTTCCCCTTCTACTCTTCTTAATCGTGCTTGCCTCTCAGGGATGCACGCCATCCACCTAGCTAGCCAAATGATTCGTCTTGGTGAAGCCACGGTCGTGGTAGCTGGAGGAATGGAATCAATGAGCAAAGCTCCTCATTTATTGATGCAATCACGTTCGGGGTACCGCATCGGAGATGGGGTCATAGTTGATTCAATGATGTTTGATGGTTTGACTTGCACTATTGAGCATTGCGCCATGGGAGAAGCAACCGAACGCTACGCACAAGAACTTGACTTAAGTAGAGAATCACAAGATACATTTGCTGTCCAGTCCCATGAACGGGCAGCAAAAGCGCAAAAAGATGGCTTATTTGTTGATGAAATCACTCCAGTATCAATGTCTTCAAGACATGGTGACGACATTATTGTTACAGAAGATGAAGGTATTCGCCCTGATATAGACATGTCTTCTCTTGGGCGGCTCTCCCCTGCTTTTGAAGCCAATGGCAACATCACTGCTGGTAATGCTTCTCAGATATCTGATGGTGCAGCAGCAGTCATTGTGACCACTCTGGATCACGCAGATTCTCTAGGCATTGAACCTTTAGCTGAAATTGTTTCACATGGGCAAGTGGCAGGACCTGATACAAGTTTGCTTTTCCAGCCATCTAACGCCATTAAAAAATCTTTACAAAATACTGATCTGAATATTTCTGATCTTGAGCTTTTTGAAATTAATGAAGCTTTTGCTGCAGTAGCACTTGCTTCAATGCAAGATTTAGGAATTCCAGAAGACATCGTGAATGTGAACGGGGGGGCTATCGCTTTAGGACATCCGATCGGCATGTCAGGTACACGGGTTGCTTTGACTCTTGCACTTGAACTGAAACGACGAGGCGGAGGGCTTGGTGCTGCAGCTTTGTGTGGTGGAGGAGGCCAAGGCGAAGCTTTGGTACTTAAAGTCTAATGTCACTTACCTCTCAAGAAGATCCAGTAGTAAAAATCCATTCAGGTTTAATCAAAGGACGTAACCGGCGCGAAGTTCAAACTTTTTTTGATATTCCCTATGCAGCTCCCCCTGTTGAAGAGTTAAGGTTTGCCCCACCACAGCCACCAATTCCTTGGGAAGGTGTGCTTGATGCTCAACGGCCAGGGAAAGCCGCTCCTCAACTTCCTGGCGAAGGACTCACAAACCGTATTCCTGTTCCTTGGGATGAGGACTGTTTGAAACTTAACGTGACTACTCCAAACGCTGACGACAAAAACCGCCCTGTTTACGTATGGATCCACGGAGGTGGCTATCTTTCTGGTCAAGGAGCTATCCCGTGGTATGACGGAACTTCTTTCGCTTTCAACCACGACATCGTTACTGTCTCAATTAACTACCGTTTAGGAGCTCTAGGTTTCTGCAACCTTGCTTCAAGTTTTCCTGGAGAAACAACTTTTACTTCTTCAGGTTTACATGGAACTATGGACCAAATCGCAGCGCTTGAATGGGTTCAAAAAAATATCTCCTTGTTTGGAGGAGATCCTGAGAAAGTGACTATTGGAGGGGAATCAGCTGGGGCCTTTAGTGTTTGCAACTTATTAGCTTCTCCTGTTACTGAGGGGCTTTTTCATCAAGCTATAGCTCAAAGTGGGGCTGCACATCACATCCACAGCCCCGAAGACTCTTCGGCTATAGCCAAAAAATTTCTCACAGAACTTGATAGCCCAACCGCAGATGAGCTCCGGTCAATCCCTGCTTCTAAAATTCTTGAAGCTCAACATCGTGTAATTGATAATGATGGCAACAGAGACTTCGGTGTTGACGCTTTTTATCCCTCGTGGGGAAGTGAAGTTCTTCCGCGGCCCCCGGCTGAACTAATAAATGAAAGTGCGGGCTCTCATATCCCTCTTTTAATTGGCACTAATGAAGATGAAATGTCTCTTTGGGGAATAACTAGTTTTGATGACAAAAACACCGAGAGATACATACAACGAATTACTAAAGATTCAGAAAACTTTAAAAGTGTTTACAGAAAACGTCTCGGTGATGTTAAAGCAGGTTGGCTAGGTTGTGCTATCTCCTCAGATTGGGTTTTCCGAATACCTGCAGTAAGAGTCGCTGAATCTCGAGACCTATTTGATTCCGAAACCTTCATGTATAAATTCTCTTGGGATTCCACTGCATTTGATGGACAGTTGGGAGCTGCACACGCACTAGAAATACCTTTCACATTCAACATGTTAGATAGACCTGGAGTAACTCTCTTTATTGGTACCGGCCCACGACCTGATGCACTTGCCCAAACCATGCACGATGCGTGGGCGTCTTTCATAAAAACTGGGGATCCTTCGACTTCAACACTTGGGGAATGGCCAATTTACAATTCTGAAACCAGAACTGTGATGAATTTTGATGAAGAATGCTCTCTTTTGTTTGATCCGGAAACTGAAGAAAGAACACTCTGGCATCAACTGCGATGACACGAGAAACGCTTCAAACCGACACCAATGGTTTATTAATTCGAAAAAACCCTTTACCAGCTCCAAAGGGTCCTTGGAATACGACAGACATTCTTGATTACGGCGTTTCTGCACATCCAGAAAGAACTGCTCTCAAACATCAAAGAGTGGTACTTAGTTGGAGAGAGTTAGAATCTCGTGTTTCTTTAGTTACGGGCTGGCTTCTAAGTCATGGGGCTTTTACGGGATGTCGCATAGTTGTACAACTTTCAAACAGCACCATTCCAGTTGAAATTTTCTTAGCCTCTCAACGTCTTGGATCTATCTGGGTCGGAGCTAATCCCAATCTCAGTCAAGATGAAACCGAATGGATTCTTCAAGATTGCGACGCAACTCTCTTCATCACCGAACAAGATTATGCGTCAAAAAACTGCAAAACGATTTTTATTGAAACGAATGAAAAAAGTTGGGTGAACCTTTTTGGTTCTTGTAACAAAGTTCCAAAGAAAGAAGTGGATCCACATTCTCCTGCTGCTATTGCCTATACGAGCGGAACAAGCGGGCGCCCAAAAGGAGCAGTTCACAGCCAGCACAATCTTCTCTGGCCAGGAATTTCAAGCAGAGCTCTTTATCCGCCAACAGATAATGAAAAAATTGGAACCGCTTTATCTCTAACGGTCTTGAATATCTTGGTTATAGGTCCTCTCTTTTCTCTCCTACGTGGAACAACTTCAGTTATTTTGAATCCATCTAATGCCGCGAAAATGGCTGAACAACTTCGAGATGCCGAAGTAAACGATCTTCTACTCGTTCCTACACAGGCATACGATCTTGTTCATACACCCTCCGTGAAACCTGAAGACCTTTCGTCTCTTCATCGGGTAGTGATTGGAGCTAGTCATACTCCGCAAGAACTTAGAGACGAGTGGGAGAAGAAATTCGGGTTCCCTTGCACCGTCGGTTACGGACTCTCAGAAGCACCTTCAGGAGTAACACGCCTACGACATGACCGAGAGCACGTTCCAAACGGAGCAGGACATGCGCTTGAACCTATGGAAATAGGAATATTTGATGAAGATGGAAAAGAGATACCAACTGGCGGAGTAGGAGAAATTTGTGTCTTCCCACGTAAAGAAGGACCGTGGCGAGAAGCATGGTCACCAATGCTCGGATACTGGGGTAAATCTAATCAAACAATCAACGCTTTAAAGGGGAATATGCTCCATACCGGCGATATTGGTTCTAAGAACGAAGATGGTCATCTAACTGTCATAGGGAGGCTTAGTGACTTGATCGTTCGTGGTGGAGCAAACATTTACCCCGCGGAAGTAGAAAGAGTGTTTCTTTCATTCTCCTCAGTTGATCAAGTTGCTGTAATTGGAATACCTGATAAACGGCTAGGAGAACGCGTTTGTGTTGCTCTTGTTACACAAAAAGACTTGGATATATCTGAGTTGTCTGAACAAGCCGAAAAACATTTAGCTCACTACAAAGTTCCTGAAGAAATACGCATAGTTCCTTCGTTACCGCGCAATGCTATGGGAAAAGTAGATAGAGAAAAACTCAGACAACTATTCCATTAACTTAAAGGAACTACTGCCGAGTGTGAAAGATGCAGATTAACTCTGTCTGAGATTTTCACCGGTTCTGTCGTAGAGGTTGAAAGTTCTATGTCCCCGATGGCGACTTTGATCAAAGTTCGACCAGCATGAAAAATAGCGGATTTGACTTCCCCAACTATTTCTGTGGTTTCTGAGACTATGGAGATCCCGTCTTCTCGAATCAATACCGTACCCGATCCAGATCCAAGTTTTCCTAGTGCACAATTGCCGGAGGCATCAAGATTTATCAAATTTTCGTGACCGATACATCGAGCCGAAGATTCAGAACCAGGATCTAACCAAACTTCATTTGGGCTGCCTATTCTTTCAATTTTCCCTTCATGCATGATTGCGATCTGATCAGCGATAGAAAACGCCTCGTCATGGTCGTGGGTTACGTAAATTGCGGCTTGGTTCAAATTTCGTAGAAGGTCCGATATGTCAGCTAACAATCGATCTCGGAGTGCACGATCAAGTGAAGCCATAGGTTCATCTAACATCAGAAGCTGTGGTTTAGGAGCAAGAGACCTTGCAAGAGCTACCCGTTGAGCTTCACCACCAGACAAACCTCCGATCTCTCTTTTTTGAAATCCCTCTAAACCAACCATGGCCAATAAATCTTTTACTCTTTGTTGTCGTTCAGTCGTAGCCATTCGAAGAATTTGTAAACCAAAATCGATGTTCTCTTCAACATTTCGATGTGGGAAAAGGGCATGATTCTGGAACATCAACCCAAAACCTCGTTTGTGTGGAGGGACCGTAGTCATATCTTCTTCGTCCCACCAGATTTTTCCAGCTTCTACTTTTTCTAGACCGGCTACTGTTCTCAATAAGGTGCTCTTCCCGCATCCAGAAGGGCCAAGAAGTACAACAATTTCTCCTTCTCCTACTTCAAGGGCACATTCATTAAGTATTCCACTTCCGTCAAATGAAACTTTTATATTCTCAACTCTCAACATTAGAAATCACTCCTAGTCGTTCCCTTGTTAAAAAAAGAGCCTTCAACGAGTATGACCGTCAAGGCAGTAATTGTCATCAACACCACAGCTAACGCCATGGCTTGACCCCGCAAAACCTCTCCAGGAGCTCCAAGTAAACGAAAAAGAACTAAAGGGGCTGTAAGACGATCTGGGTTTCGCGGCAGAAAAGAAGTTGCCCCGAACTCTCCGATAGAAATGGCGAACGCAAAAGCGGCACCCACGCTAAGTGCCCTAAGCGCTATCGGGAAATCAATACGTCGGTTTACTTGTCGTGGCGAGGCTCCTAATAAAGCGGCGGATTCACGCAAGGAAGGATCAATACGTCGTAATGTTGGAACCACTGTACGCATCACGAATGGGATTCCTAAAAGAGCATGAGCTATCGGCACAAGAATCCAAGAAGATCGGAGATCCAGAGGTGGAGTGTCTAAGGCAATAAGCATCCCAAAACCTAAAACAACTGCTGATATTCCCAATGGGAGCATCATGCTCATATCAAACAAATTTGAAATCCAACGGCGTCCGTGAACGACGACCAATGAAGCTATCCCACCAAGCAACGAAGCGAAGATAGCCGCAAGAGCAGCAAAAAATAATGAGTTTTTTAAAGCTGTCAAGGCAGACACTGGAACTAATGCAACACGATCAGCTAATGAAATAAAATTCTGGATTGAATACCCTTCTCCCACTGCTATTGATCTCTCTAGAAGGACAATGATTGGCAAACCAACCACAACCAATAAAAGAACAATATTTCCAGCCAGAAACTTTCTAGGTGGTTTCTCGTATACCCAATTAGTTCTATTTTCGATTACGGACTGTCGTCTTTGTAAAAAGTTCATCAAAAAGACCATTACTAATACAGTAATTAATTGGATAACTGCAAGAGAAGAAGCGGCTGCTATATCTCCTCTCCAAACAGCCTGTCTCCAAATTTCTGTTTCTATTGTTGCTCGTGTTGGCCCACTTAAAAGGAGGATTACTCCAAAAGAAGTTAAACAAAACAAAAATACAATTGATGCTGCAGCAGTTAGCGCAGGAACAAGTCGAGGAAAAGTAACTTTTCTAAAAATACGCCCTGGAGTCGCTCCTAAAAGTTTTGCTTGTTCTTCAATTCTTGGATCAAGGCCAGACCAAAATGAACTCACTGTTCTTATCGCTATAGCCAAATTGAAAAACACATGAGCTGCGAGTAGAGCCCACACAGTGTGGCGAAGACGAAATGCTCCTCCATCCAATCCAAATCTTTCAAACAAAGCAGTGAAAGCTCCGGCTACCACTACTGTCGGTAAGACAAAAGGAACTGTGATAAGAATCTGAAGTATTCGACGTCCTCGAAATGAATATCGTGCCATTAAATATGAAACTGGAAGAGCTAAAAGCATCGTTAATACAGTGGATAGAGCAGCCTGCCAGACAGTAAACCATGCAATCTGATGAAAAGAACCGCTTAGAAGCAGAGCTCCGAATTCATCTATCTTTTCACTTCCTAAAGCATGACTGAAAATCCTGATCAATGGCCAGTAAAAGAAAGCTCCGATGAAAATAGCAGGTAAGGAAGCTAGAGTTATCCACCTAATTTTTTTCGTGAAAGTCATCGAAGTACTATCTCAGTCCATCGTTCAGTCCAATCATTTCGATTTTCTTCTATGTAATCTGGGGCAAGCATGTAAGGGTTCTCAACGACTTCAGCAAAGTCGCTAAATATTTTTGGCAAATCTGCGTCAGTTGAAGCGGGAAACATCAGCATTGAATTTGGTATATCTTCTTGGAACTTTTTAGAAAGCATGAAATCAATCAGGGCTTCAGAAGTTTCTTGATGTTTAGTTCCATTTACAACACCAGCAAATTCAATTTGACGAAAGCAAGTATCAGTTAATACACCAGTTGGAGGACTACTAATAGGAGTTTCAGAATAAATTACTTCAGCAGGTGGGCTTGAAGCATAAGAAACTACAAGTGGATGATCTCCACCTCCAGCAACAAACTCTCCTTCGTATGCATCTTCCCATCCCGAAGTGACCGTTACACCATTATCTCTTAATCCAGCCCACCAAGTCTCCCAGTCTTCTCCGTATTCTGCGATTGTTGCTAATAGAAATGCCAGTCCTGGAGAAGAAGTTTCTGGATTTTGTACTACTAGTTGACCGTAGTACTGCGGATCAATAAGGTCTTCTAGGCTTTCTGGTGCAGGAAGATCTGAATCAAAACTGTCAATCCAATAGTTGATGCAAACATCACCGAAATCTATTGGAGTTACCCTGTGTTTAGAGTCAAGTTGAATTTCTTCAGGCACATGACGTAGAGATGGAGATTCATAGGTAGAGAATATGTCTGCGTCAAGAGCTCGTTGAAGAAACGTATTATCTATTCCAAATATCACATCTGCTGCTGGGTTGCTGGCAGTAAGTATCGCTGAAGCTAGAAGTTGACCTGTGTCACCGGCCATTTGGAGCTCTACTTTTGTTCCGGTCTGGTCAGTGAACTCTTGGAGCACCTCGTCGGATATCCAGAATGAGTCGTGAGTTAGAAGAGTGATTGTTCTGTTTTCCTCTTCTCCACATGCTGTAACTGTTATTGCAAATATTAAGAGTGTGATGAAGAATAGATTTTTTTTCATTTCTCTCCCTCCGCTGGCATTACCCAGTTCAGGTTCAAGCGGGTCGGTAGCACCTCCATGAAAATCTATGGCGACAGCTACCCTCTCAGCCCGGCATGGTGGTCCGAGCTCCCCGGTGTTTTTTGAGGTTAGTACGTTTAGGGAGATAGGTCCAGAGGAAGAACCTTGCATATCTCGGTTGAAGAAGTTCCGATCTTGAGTTCAAATTTGCCTGGATCAATGAACCATCCTGATTCTGAACGGTGGCCAATGTGATGGCCGCCTGCGGCAACTGGAATACGATGATTACGAGATTCATAATCAGGGTCTCCTGGATCAAATACAGCAAAAGATCGGTAATCCAATTCAATAAGAGCTTCAGTTGTTTCTCCCGGTTGGAGTTTTATCTTTGCGAAGCCTTTCAATTCTTGAGGCGGCCTTAGAGATATAGGGTTAAGTGGGGACACATAGCACTGTGTTGTCTCGCTCCCTAAGCGATCACCCACGTTTGTGATTGGAATTGAGATGAGAATTTTTTCGCCGCCTTCTAATTCTTTGATAGTGCTGGCACCGCTAATAGTTGCTTCGCCCCATTCAAATGTGGTGTAGCCCAAGCCATGCCCAAAGGGGTATGCAACATCTATATCTCTCGCTTGATACCAGCGATAGCCTACAAACACTCCTTCTCCATAATTCACTACACCTGCCTCACCTGGGTAGTTAACAAATGCGGGAGTATCTTCTAGCCGGTGTGGCCAAGAATTTGGAAGTCGCCCCCCTGGTTCTTCTTCCCCAGTTAAAACATCCACTAGTGCATGACTCATCTCTTGCCCTCCAAACCATGTTTGGAGAATCGCTGGAGCAGCATTCGACCAGTCTGTAGTTACGACTGAACCAGAATTGATAACTACAACAGTATTTGGGTTTGCTTCACAAACTCGACGAATTAACTCGGGTTGTTTTCCCGGAAGTTCCATGAATTCACGATCACGACCTTCTGTTTCCCAATCATCGTTGGTTCCTACAATGACGATCGCTGCATCACAATTAGCAGCAGTGCTTACTGCTTGTTCTATTAAATCTCCGACCATAGGGAAACGAAGACCGAGCTGGATTCCATGCAAAAAGACGCTTTGTTCGCTTGAGAATTCAACAGTGACCTCAACCGGTTCGTTAGCGGATAAAGAGATTGGTGTTTCTATTTCGATGCTTCCCATTCCAAAAAAAGCTTCTCCTTGTGGAGGAGGTTCAGTTATCCCATCAAGAACCACGTCTCCATTGACTAACACTCGAGATCGCCCTGCTTGAATAAGAGTCAATATATGATCTCCGTCTACTTCAGTTTGAAGTTGTGCTGTAGCTCGAAATGAAAAGGAGCCAAGCTCATCAGCACCCGATTGGTCTTCTGGGGTAAGCAATCGACCGCTTTTCCCGGTATGGGTTGCATAAGGCTCCCCTTCCCAAGTCACTCCATTGAAATATTCAACTTTGAATCCGTTGCTTCCTTCAGAGTTAGTAAGTAAGCGTTGAGGAACAGGGCGAGACGACCTATCTGTAATTGCGCCAATTTCATAATGGATTTCACTCTGATCAGTGAGTCGTGTTTCCAAAGCTTCAAGGGGTGTGATTTCATATTGTGGTACAAGAGAAGCTGACCCTCCCCCCATAAGCATCGCTCCAGCAGCATTCGGTCCTATAACTGCTAATGAGGAAATATCTTCCATTTTGAATGGGAGAACGCCATCATTTTTTAAAAGAACCATTGCTTCAGAGGCTGCAGTTCTTGCTAACTCTCTGTGTTTACTTATATCTAGCGTTTGTTCATCTTGATTTAATGGCTCATCAAATGCATTAGTTCGTTCAAGAAGTAGAAGAAGCCGTTTAACTGCCGAATCAATAACTTCTTCTGATACTTCACCCTTTTGCACTGCTTCTACTAAACGAGATCCATAAAAACGTCCAGGGCCCGGCATTTCTAAGTCCAAGCCAGCTTTTGCCATTTCAATTGTGGTCTTTGCTGCGTACCAGTCTGTAACAACTATTCCTGTAAAGCCCCAATCTTTTCGAAGAATCTCTGTTAATAACGTCGGGTTCTCGCAAGCAAACGTCCCGTTAACTCGGTTGTAGGAACCCATGATTCCCCATGGTTCTGCTTCTTTTACTGCCATTTCAAAGGGTCGTAAATATATTTCTCTTAACGCCCGTTCAGGAACTTGTGAATCAATACTGTTTCTTTCAAACTCAGAATCGTTAGCCACAAAATGTTTGATAGTTGTTCCTACTTTTTCACTTTGGACTCCCTTAATGAAACTAATTGCTATACGGCCGGTCAAATATGGATCTTCTGAGTAGCATTCAAAATTCCTCCCCCCGAGAGGAGTGCGATGGATGTTGACAGTTGGGGCTAATAAAACGTGACAGGCGCGAGCTCGTGTTTCCATCGCTAATGCTTTACCTAGTTCTTCAATGAGAGAAGGATTCCATGTAGCTCCTAATGCTGAACCGCATGGAATACAGAGCGCAGGTACCCCAGTGCCTAAAAGCCCCGCTCCTCGTGCACCATTTGGGCCATCCGTTACTTTTAAGGCAGGAATCTGAAGACGTTCTACAGGATTCGCATCCCAAATTCCTCTGCCGGTCATCAGAGAAACCTTCTCCTCTAAAGTCATCTCTTCTAGAAGAGAGTCGTGATCAGTATTCATAATTCCTCTTATTTTTCTTTTATTTGAAAAGATTAATGCTCGCTGGATTCTTTATTGCGTAACTTCCACCATGCATCAAGTCGAATTCGGAGTTCTTTTGAATCTAGATCTCCTTCATTTCTTTTTATCTCCAATAAATGTGTAAGTGCCTCGGCTACGTCTGGTCCAGGGTTAATATTAAGGTACTCCATTATTTCTACTCCATTTAAACCTGGGCGCTCAGCGGCTTGACGATCTTCTTCTGCTAAAGCAGCGATTCGACGCTCCAAGTCGTCCATGGCTTCTTGAACGCCTCGTGCTTTATTTTCATTTCGTGTTGTACAGTCGCATCGAATCAGATGATTCAATTTCCCTAATAACGGGCCCGCATCTCTCGCGTATCTTCGAACTGCTGAATCAGACCATCCGTCGGCATATCCTTTAAACCGGCCAGAAAGACGCACAAGTTCTACTACCTCATCTATGACTTGTTCTGAGTATCCAAGTTTTCCGAGTCTTTTTCGAGCCATGCGTGAACCAACAATTTCATGGTGTCGAAAAGTCACTCCACCATGTTCAAATGAACGTGTTTTTGGTTTCCCTATGTCGTGAAATAACGCACTCAACCGAACAGTTATTTCAGGTTCGGTCTTAGATACCACGGCGATGGTGTGGGCTAAAACATCTTTATGTTTATGGATTGGGTCTTGTTCCATACTCAGTAATGACAATTCAGGAACTAACGAATCCATTTCACCTGATTCAAGAGCTTGCAATAGCGAAGCCTCGCAGTCGGGAGCCAACAAAATCTCGGAAAGGTTGTCACTAGACATATTGAAAGTCTAGAGAGATCTGACGTAACAACATGTGCGGCCTAGGCTTATACCTATGTAACGTTTGCGTTATAAGCAGATTGACTTTAAATGACTAACTGGATGAGAGATCCACGTAATAGTGGAAATAGGAGTTTTGGGCCAGCCTTTGGTGGTCCGCGTCGTTCTGCGCCTAATCGTAG
>Ga0208639_1000021_pt1 | contig 120461 bp, 122 predicted proteins | sample ETNtaG_33_FD_185772 | JGI IMG/M metagenome (GOLD analysis project Ga0208639, IMG submission 185772) | Marine microbial and viral communities from oxygen minimum zone, Eastern Pacific Ocean - ETNP201310SV76 (SPAdes) (version 2) | ecosystem: Environmental > Aquatic > Marine > Oceanic ...
AATTACGACCTGGTTGTTGTGGTTAGGGTGAAAACCAATGACGATCTGGCACGCTTGGTAACAGATCACCTGATCAAAATTGAAGGTATCGAGTCAACAGAGTCAATGATCGCCTTCAAAGCTTATTCCAGGCATGATCTTGAGGAGATGTTCTCAATCGGAACTTAAAAGAGTGATCCGGGCGGTCTGGATTAGAGATGGTGGCTGATGAAATCAGTTATCGCCAGAAGGATTTTTTCCGGCTGGTCTCTGTGGGGTGAATGAGCGCACGCCTCAAGCACAATTGTTTTTGAGTATCCGGCCACCTGACGCTCGATCGCCTCCAGCTGGTTCAGTGTTCCATATTGATCCTCTCTGCCCTGGATAAGGAGCAGAGGCGGCTGGATTGCTGACAGGTACTCCTCAATATTCCACTCAAGAAAGTCGGGATTGAGCCAGACACGGTTCCACCCCCAGAAGGCCCGGTCGACCTGCTCTCCATGGTACCGCGTCAGCTTATCCCGCAGGTCTGTCTCTCGATAAAGACGGGCCGCCTCGGAAATACTTCGCACACTCAAGGGTTCATTGAAAACATGGGGGGCGAACAGGATCAGCCCTGAGATTCGTTGGTTGAGATCGCAGCCGGCATGGATGAGCGCAATGGAGCCCCCATCACTGTGGCCGACGAGGAGGGCATTTTGAATTTCGAAGGCATCAAGGAGCCTGGGGAGTACCTCCTTGGCCTCTTGGTGCATATAGTCAACCGACCGGGATAGTGGCGCCGAGCCAGATTTTCCGTAGCCACAGCGGCTGTAACAGAGCAGAGAGAGCCTGGTTTGGTGGTGTAGGCGGGCGGGGAAATCCCCCCACATCTCAACACAGCCCAACCCCTCATGAAGGAGTACCAGGGTGGGGCTCTGTGGAGAGGGTTCGGGGCCATACCAGTTGTATTCCAGGGCGCAGCCGGCGATATCTGCCGTGCCAGCGCGGGTTGGAGAGCTCTGTGCTGGATCCATGTGATCGACCGGGCAGGAGATCCCCCTGGTTAGGGGGCCTCTTTTTGCTGGAGCTTAAAACGCTGCCTGCTCTCTTCTGTGCCATTGAAAGCGGCGGCCATCAGGGACCGGGTGTAGGGCTCTTGGGGCGATTGGAAGAGGAGGTCAGCAGCGCCCTGCTCCACCACACGGCCTTGATGCATAACAATCAGTGTATTGGCCAGTGCACGGACAACCTTAAGATCATGACTGATGAAGAGGTAGGCGAGTCTGTGGTCGGACTGGAGCTGGCGCAGAAGCGCAATAATCTGTAGCTGGACAGAGCGATCCAGTGCAGATGTCGGTTCATCAAGAATCAGTAGCTTGGGTTTCATTATGATCGCACGGGCTATGGCGATACGCTGACGCTCTCCTCCGGAGAACTCATGGGGGTAGTGGTGGCGGATCTTGGGATCAAGCCCTACCTCTTCGAGGGTGGAGATGACCTGTTTTGTTTGTTCTTTTGGAGTGCCTACCTTGTGTGCTCGCAACCCCTCGACAATAATCTGCTCAACCGAGAATCGGGGATTGAGTGAGCTGAAAGGGTCCTGGAAGACAATCTGCATCTCCTGACGCAGGGGGAGGAGGGCTCGTCGTGAAAGGTTCTCGATCGGCTCGCCTCGAAAGAGAATTACCCCTTTGCAGTTGATCAGTCTAAGCAGGCTGAGCGCGAGTGTGGTTTTACCGGAGCCCGATTCACCCACCACCCCTACCGTCTCTCCCTCGTTCACCGAGATGTCAATCGAATCGACGGCTTTTACTAGGCCGACTGTTCTTCGCAGCACGCCTTTGCGTACCGGGAACCCAACACTGATTTTTTTAGCTCGAATGATGTTGGGCGCATCCGGATCTGCCATGGTGGTGTTTTTTGATGGTTCGGCATCAATCAGCATCCGGGAGTAGTCGTGCTTTGGGGTGTTAAAAAGAGTTTCGGTCCCAGCGCTCTCGACGATCTCGCCCTCCTTCATGACACAGACGCGGTCAGCGATCTGGCGAACAATGGCCAGGTCGTGAGTAATCAGCAACAGCGACATGTCGAGCTGTTGCTGTAGTTTTTTCAGGAGGGTAAGAATTTGGGCCTGGATGGTGACATCCAGGGCAGTGGTCGGCTCGTCAGCAATAAGCAGTTCAGGGCGATTGGCGAGTGCCATAGCGATCATTACCCGTTGGCGCTCTCCGCCGGAGAGTTGGTGCGGAAAGACACCGAGGCGGTTTTGGGCTTGCGGCAGCCCTACCATCTCAAACAGCTCAATGGTTCGGTCGCGGGCGGCAGCTCCAGTCAGTCCCTGGTGGAGTTCGAGGGTCTCTCCGACCTGGCGAGAGAGTGAATGGAGTGGATTGAGTGAGCTCATAGGCTCCTGAAAGATCATACTGATGCGATCACCCCGGATGGCTTTTAGTCGCTCCCCCGAAGCACCGACCAACTCATCCCCAAAAAAAGTGATGCTGCCTGTGGGATGAGAGGCGATGGGATAGGGGAGAAGCTGCAGGATAGAGAGCGCGGTGACCGACTTTCCTGAACCGGACTCACCTACCAGGGCGACACTCTCTCCGCGGTTAATCTCAAAGTTGATGCGGCGTACCGCATCGACACTCCCCTGGGAGGTGGAGAAACGGGAGGAGAGGTCCTGAACTCTGAGCAGAGGGTGGTTCACCTGATTCATTGTTGGCTCTTCCTCGGGTCAAAGGCATCCCGTGCGGCCTCACCGATGAAGATGAGCAGGCTCAGCATCAAGGCGAGGACGATAAAGGCGCTCATTCCGAGCCAGGGGGCATGGATATTGGCTTTTCCCTGAGCAAGCAGCTCTCCCAGCGAGGCCGATCCCGGGGGCAGTCCAAAACCAAGGAAGTCAAGAGAGGTGAGGGTGGTGATTGAGCCATTGAGGATGAAGGGGAGAAAGGTAAGGGTCGCCACCATGGCATTGGGGAGGAGGTGGCGGAACATTATTGTCGGGGTGCCTACCCCAAGGGCTTGGGCCGCGCGGGCATAGTCAAAATTGCGGGCTCTCAGGAATTCAGCCCGCACCACCCCAACCAGTCCCATCCAGCTGAAGAGCAGCATCAATCCGAGAAGCCACCAGAAATTGGGTTCCACCACACTGGCCATGATAATGAGCAGGTAAAGTGTGGGCAGTCCGGACCAGATCTCGATAAATCGCTGGAAGAGAAGATCGGTCCACCCCCCCAGATAGCCCTGAACCGCACCAGCCATAATTCCGATCAGGGAACTCAACAGAGTGAGTATGAGACCAAAAAGGACAGAGATTCGAAAGCCATAGATCAGCCTGGCGAGGACATCACGCCCCTGATCATCAGTCCCCAGCCAGTTTTCCATGGTGGGGGGAGAGGGGGCTGGGACCTGGAGGTTGTAGTTGATGGTATCAAAGGAGTAGGGGATCAGCGGCCAGGCCATCCACCCGCCCTCTTCAATCAGCTGCCGGACCACCGGATCCCGGTAGTCGGCCTCGGTCTCAAACAGCCCCCCAAACCGGGTTTCAGGATATTCTGTCATGAAAGGAGCCATCCACTCACCCTCAAAGACGATGATCAGCGGTTTGTCATTGGCGATCAGTTCTGCAAAGAGGGTGGCGACAAAAAAAACAAGAAAAACCCACAACGAAATCCACCCCCTGCGGTTGGTCCGGAAGCTCAGGAGCCGCCGCCGAGTGAGGGGGCTAATGCTCATTTCTGGCGGCAGGTTGAGAGGGGGTGTTGGATCGCTCGAACCAGAGGGGTGAAGTCATCGATCACCCCCTGCTCTCAAAGTCGATCCGGGGGTCGATCACGGTATAGATCAGATCACCCACCAGATTAAGGAGAAGGCCAAGGAGGGTGAAGAAGTAGAGCGAACCAAACATAACCGGGTAGTCCCGTTCGAGTGCAGCCTCAAAGCCGAGCAGCCCCAGTCCGTCGAGGGAGAAGATCACCTCGATCAAGAGCGCTCCGGTAAAGAGGATGCTGACGAATGCGCTTGGAAAACCGGCGACGACAATCAGCATGGCATTACGAAAGACATGGCCATAGAGAACCCGATGTTCTGAGAGTCCCTTAGCCCGGGCAGTGGTGACATACTGCTTGTTGATCTCCTCAAGAAAGGAGTTTTTGGTCAGCATGGTGAGGCCGGCAAATCCCCCAATAACCATGGCAATAATAGGGAGGGTGAGGTGCCAGAAGTAGTCTTTAATTCGACCTAACCAACTCAGGGTCTCCCAGTTGTCTGAGGTCAGACCACGCAATGGGAACCAGTCATAAAAATTTCCGCCGGCAAAGACGACAATCAGCAGGATGGCAAAGAGGAACCCTGGGATGGCGTAGCCGATAATCACCACCCCACTCGACCAGAGGTCAAAGCGGGAGCCGTCGTGAACTGCCTTTCGAATGCCGAGCGGAATAGAGATCAGATAGACAAGGAGTGTGGTCCAGAGCCCCAGTGAGATGGAGACAGGAAGCTTATCGATCACCAGATCAACCACCTTGCGATCCCGAAAAAAGCTCTCACCAAAATCAAACAGAAGATATTGCCCCATCATCTTCAGGAAGCGGTCAAGGGGGGGTTTATCAAAACCGTAGAGCCGTTCAATCTCAAGTATGAGGTCGGGGTCGATGCCACGAGCCCCACGGTATCGGAGTCCCTCCCCGGAAGAGCTCGCATCCGACCTGCTCTCACTCACCTCTCCCTGATCTGTTCCATCCAGACGGGCGGTGGTTGATACGGCGGTGCCGTGGATCTGGGCCAGCATACTCTCAACGGGCCCGCCCGGTGCTGCCTGAACGACAATAAAGTTCACCACCATAATCCCCAGCAAAGTGGGGATTATGAGCAGGAGACGACGGATGACGTAGGTAATCACGCCGTTTTGCCTCTTCGCCAGACGCTACTGAATAGCGCTTTTCCGCTCTTCAAGAGAGCGGGCTCTTTCAGGATCAACCCACCAGTTATCCATAAATCCAAGTGCGTATTTAGGGGTCTTGGCAGGCCGGGCAAACTTATCCCAGTAGGCGATGCGAAAGGCGCTCATATGCCACTGGGGGATAACATAGTGGCCGTGGAGAAGCACCCTGTCCAGAGCACGGGTCCGCTGAACCAGGCCCTCTCTGTCAGGAGCACTGATGACCTGCTCAATGAGTTCATCGATTGCCGAATCCTTGATTCCTGCCAGATTACGTGACCCCGGTTGATCCGCGACCTCGCTTCCCCAGAAGTTGCGTTGTTCATTACCGGGTGAAAGGGACTGTCCTATTACCGAAACGATCATATCGAAGTCATAGTTCTCCAGCCGTTTCTGGTACTGGGCCCCATCAATGGTGCGTACACTCATTTCAATCCCCAGGCGTTCGAGGTTCTTCTTGTAGGGGAGCACGATGCGTTCAAAGGCAGGGCTCACCAGCAACATTTCGAACTTCATGGCCTCATCGCTCTTAAGCTGGGTCAGCTTCTTGTCCCTGACCTCCCAACCGGCCTCCTTGAGCAGCTCCAGGGCAGTGCGCAGGTTGTCACGGGCATTGCCTGAGCCGTCGGTAAGGGGTGGGGTGTAGGCGGTGTCGAAGACGGCATCCGGAATTCGGCCCCGGTAGGCTTCCAGAATCTCAAGTTCTTCACCGGACGGCAGACCCTTGGAAGCGAGCTCTGAGTTAGAGAAGTAGCTGGCAGTTCGGGTATAGGCTCCATAGAACAGGGTCTTGTTGGTCCATTCAAAGTCAAACGCATGGGCGAGTGCCTGGCGTACCCGGGGATCCTCAAAGAGGGGGCGGCGGGTGTTGAAGACAAAGCCTTGCATCCCGGTCGGGTTATCATTGGGGATCAATTCCTGCTTGAGCAGCCCATTCTCCAGTGCCGGGCTCTGATAGCCCGTTGCCCAGCGCTTCGATGAGTTCTCTGATCGGAAGTCATACTCACCCGCCTTAAGAGCTTCAAGGGCGATGGTGGCGTCTCGGTAGTAGTCGTAGCGGATGGTGTCGTAGTTGTATTTGCCTTGGCTGACGGCCAGATCCCTGGCCCAGTAGTCCTCTACACGCTGGTAGGTGATTGAGCGCCCTGCCTCGACCTTCTCGATCCGGTAGGGGCCGCTGCCCAGTAGGATGTTAAGATCTGCTTTTTGGAACTCCCTGTCCGCCCAGAAGTGTTTGGGAAGCACCACCATCTCTGAGATGATCAGGGGAAGTTCCCTGTTCTCACCACCGGCAAAGGTGAATTTGACCTGGCGATCCCCCACTTTTTCGGCTCCTGTTACTGAGCCGTAGTAGGAGCGGTAGAAGGGGTGCCCCTCGCTCTTGAGGGTCTCAAAGGTCCAGATCACATCTTCAACCGTGATCGGGTGACCATCATGGAAGCGGGCCTCAGCCCTCAGGGTAAAGGTGACCGAAGAGCGATCCTCTGGCATATCAATGGTCTCAGCAATTAGCCCGTAACGTGAGAAGGCCTCATCATCCGAACTGACGGTGAGGGCATCAAAGGTCAGCCCAATACCAGTGGCAGACCGCCCCTTCAGAATAAAGGGATTAAGGGAGTCAAAGCCGCCAATGGCTGCAAGTTTGACCGTTCCTCCTTTAGGGGCATCCGGATTGGTGTAGTCAAAATGGGTAAAATCAGCTTCATAACGGGGTTCACCGTGCATGGCCACCCCGTGGAGAGGCGTAGCCAGAGCAGCAGTGGGGGATGAGAGTATGAGCAGGGTAGATACCATCAAAAGGGTAGTTTTGCCGTTTATCATGGGGGGGAGTCTCCTCAGTAAAAAAATGCCCTGATTAATGATCTTCTCTATTAGGCAGAGCGTAACATGATGTGAGGTGAAAGCATTAATTGTGAATAGTTCAGGGACAGAGTTTGCAACCAGGGTAATCAGATGGCACCACCTTTGGGGGCGCCACCACCTCCCCTGGCAGCAGACCCAGGATCCCTATCGGATCTGGGTGTCTGAGATCATGCTCCAGCAGACTCAGGTGGCCACCGTGATCCCCTACTTCAACCGCTTTCTCAAAGCACTGCCCACCCTCAATGATCTTGCCCAGGCCGAACTGGATGAAGTGCTCAGACTGTGGACGGGCCTTGGTTACTATGCACGTGCACGACACCTCCATCGTGCCGCAAGAGAGGTCATTAAGACCCATCACGGGCTCTTTCCAGAGCGCATCGAAGAGGTGGCGGCGCTGCCCGGCATCGGTCGCTCCACGGCAGGGGCCATTCTGGTCTTCGCCTTTGGCCACCACCTCCCGATTCTTGACGGCAATGTCAAACGGGTACTGGCCCGGTGGTATGCCCTCCCCGGATGGCCGGGTCATCGAGAGGTGGAGTCGAAGTTGTGGCAGCACGCCTGGAGAAATACACCCCAAGAGGGGGTTGGGCGTTATACCCAGGGGATCATGGATATTGGGGCTACCATCTGTCTTCGCCGCGCCCCCCTCTGCGAGAGCTGCCCGGTAGGGTGGCGATGCCGGGCGCGACGGGCCTCCTCACAGGCCCTCTTTCCGGCACCAAAACCCAGTCATCATCGACCCCTGCGCACGACGACAGCCCTCATGATCCACAATTCCAGGGGTGAACTGCTACTTGAGCGACGACCCCCTTCAGGGGTCTGGGGAGGGCTCTGGAGCCTACCGGAGAGCGGGACAAGCAGCGGTTCGAGATGGCAGGGGGTGCTGGAGGGACCGGGGGTTGAGGTCGGCTGTCCATGGCCTGAAATCCGCCACACCTTCAGCCACTTTACCCTGGTTATCACCCCCCTCCCTGTCCATCTGAAATCCCTGCCGAAGTTTGTGGAAGAAGGTCCCAAGTGGGTGTGGTACCGTCAGGGTGGTGAGTTGCCCGGTGGCGTCGCCGCCCCGGTACTCAAGCTGCTGAAGAGGTGGAGCACAATCAACAATGAGAGCCCGTGAGGGAAGAGAAGATGGGAGAGAGAGTACACTGTGTCAAACTCAACCGAGAGGCCGAGGGTCTCGATTTTGCCCCCTGGCCAGGTGCTCTGGGAGAACGTCTTCTTGCCAGTGTCTCCAAGGAGGCCTGGCAGGAGTGGATGGCCCACCAGACCCGGTTGATCAATGAACAACAGCTCAACCCCATGGAGCGATCGGCCCGGGAGTATCTGGCCCAGCAGGCAGAGGCGTGGTTCTTTGGAGGTGAAGTAGAGCAGCCCGAGGGCTTTATCGCCCCCGGCAAGCAGGAGTGACTTGACGAATGGCCTCTCCTGTCGTCTAATCCCGCGTCTCTTCCTATATGGCCAGGTAGCTCAGTTGGTAGAGCAGTGGACTGAAAATCCTCGTGTCGGCAGTTCAATTCTGCCCCTGGCCACCAAATCTAAATTTCCAGGCCTTCAGAACAGCCACAATAACCGATAGATTATCGGGGCCTCTTTGGGGAGGCCCACGGTCAATTACAGCTACGCCCTCTTATTGAGGTTGCTCGATTTCCGGTATCTGGATCGAATAGTTGCCGATATCAACTGATTTGTAGTGGGCTCTGTCGTATTCTGGAGTGTGTGGGTAAGGCCGACAACAGTCAAAACCCACCTTCGTCCCAAGGTAGTCAGAAAAAGTGGGATTCAGGCCGTGACCGAAGCTGTTTTCTATCGTCACGATACCGGTCTTCACATTGAGACGAGTGGCCATCGCCCACTCGACATCGGTTGAGCTGCGAATATCGACGTCTTCATCAACCACAGTGACTATCTTCAGTGGTGGAAAAGCGCTGAAAGCCGCCATGATCGCCTGTTTGGACCAGCCGGCGCGTTGCTGTTGAAGTTGAACGATGGCATGGTAGAACCCACAACCGCCATGGCTGAAGTAGACGTCCTGGGTCCCGGGAACCTGACGTTGCAGGGTCGCAAGGACATTGGCTTCTCCCAGCAGTCCGACCGAATTCCATACCTCACTGCCGGATAAGATGGTCTGGAATACGGGATCAGGTCGGGCGTGAAGGGCACGGACATGGACAACTGGCCGAGGTTCACGATTTGCATAGTAGCCGGTGACTTCTGCAAAGGGGCCTTCATCACCGAGTTCGTCTGGAATCATTTCGCACTCCAGGGCGTACATTGCATTGGCCACGATGTGCACCGGCAGGGTCCGGCCCTCAACCAGCTCGAGCGCCGCACCATGAAACTCGCTCGCAATCCCGAGTTCGTCGGTGTCCGGCGGTGCCGCTTCAGCCGGCGCAGCTGCCGCAAAATGGAGACCCGGACCAACACCACAATTCAGGGAGAATGTTAGGGACTCGTTTCTCTGCTTTGCCTTTTCCAGGTAGAGCCCCAAATGCCGGCCGGCGTCGATATTGATGTGAAGGGTGTTTTTGTTGACGACCATGAACCTTTGAATGGAGGCATTGCGCACTCCGCTTTCCGGATCCCGTGCGATCACAACAGCGGCGTCAAAATAAGGTCCTCCATCTTTTATGGCGTGGGTCGGTATAGGGAGAGTCGAAAGGTCCAGGGGGTGCTCGCCGCCGTCGAAAATCGGTCCGTGTTTAACCATCACTGGGGGTACGGGATTTTTCTTCCAGTTCTGGATACAGCCACTGACAAAGCTGGGCAGGGTCGTCTCTTCCTCTGCCATCAGTTGTGCCAGCAGTTCTCTTGACCAGTACAGTCCGGTCAACACGGGGACGTCGTAACCTTTTACCTTTTCGAACAGCAACGCTCGCGGTGTCGATTCGAAGTGGGCCGCAATGCCGGCCAGCTCATGTTTGGGGTCAACCTCCGTGGTCACCCGGTTCAATCGGCCACACGAGTCCAGATGGTCAATGATGGTTCTTAAGTCAGCGAGAGGGTTGGCAGTCATATCTTTACCTTGGCAATATTCTGTGGGGCAGTCTGAGGGCGAAGGCCACACTCCCAGTCGGGCTCCAGAATACTACTTTGACAATTGACGACATCAGGATAGGTACAAATTCGTGGTAGATCAAGATGGTTAAGTTAGAGGGCTACCGATGCAATCACAGCTTGTCGGTTGAGGTGTCGTTTTAGTTCTCGACGGGTCTCTTGCCAGCGGAAGCGGATCGAGTTCCGGACGATTCCCTCATCCAGCACCTTGAGTTCATCAACAATGGGCGCCCAGTGGACCAGAGCGTCGGGGCTTGCGGTAAAGATGCGGTCATCTTCGGTGATCTCTGCGAGACTCTCGCTCTCAATGCGAGAGTGAACCGTTTGTAGCGAGGCAGTAAATGCCTCACCGGCCTCATCAGGTCTGCCGGTAGAGGAGATCAGAGAATCAATTATTGTAACCAGTATCGACTTGACCTGTTTTGAATCTTCAGTGTGTTGGTAGAGGAGGCCGCCACAATAGAGGGTCAGGTCGGAGATACAGGCCACCCAGATCTGCCATTTGGCAATATTGATCGATTCGAGGAAAACACTATTTTCAAACAGGTCGGGGAATCGTGTGCCTGCACGTGTTTTGACGTAACCGTAGAGTGAAGTCTGAGAAACGAAGCTGGCCCTGGCATTGATGAAGGTGCCGAGTTGCTCAACATCGCTTATTGACTTCTCTCCTCCACTGGAGAGGCCTAGATAGTCTCTGGCGTGAGAGAGAACATTTCTGATGTCCAATGGGGTTCCTCGATCAGGCTGAAATAGAACCCCTGATTCAACCAGATGGAGTGGAAAAGTGGTAGTCATTAATGGTGAGCGTAGTGATCAAAGGGTTAAATCAAGCCCTCTGAGCCGATCACCCCCAGGGTAAAACCCAGTCAGATGGCGGGTGGCAGCTGTTACTTTTCTACCCACAATATTGTTACATTAAGTAACACTTATAGCTGATTGATGAAGACACGATAGAGCTAGAAGTTAATAACCTTATGTAATTAAAGTTTTATTAATTCTGGCATTAAAATTGCTACATAATTTATGACGCACCGCTTTATTGGTGCGGAATTTAACTTACAACAACTGCACTTAAATTCGTGGGAAGTTAGAGTGTGAATAGATACCTACGAAATGGAGGACGACTATGAATGACGTGGATCAATCAACACGTGAAGCACACTGGGCCAAGACGAAGAGTTTGATGATAACTACCTTAGTTATCTGGTTTATTTTTTCGTTTGCAGTTCACTGGTTTGCTGGCAGCTTGAACTCTATCACTTTCCTTGGTTTTCCCCTTGGCTTCTATATGGCTGCCCAGGGTTCCTTAATTGTCTTTGTGGTGCTGATTTTCTGGTTCGCCAGACGGCAGCACTCGATTGACATGGAACACGGCGTTGCCGAAGAGGAAGACAAGCCAAGCCGACGATATAACTAAGGAGATAACAATATGGCAATTATTAAAGGTGATTTTATAGACAATCTGCCTAAAGTGTATGGGTTATACACCGGCGGATTTTTAATCTTTGTTCTGCTTATGGCGGTTTTAGAGCAGATGGGAGTCGGAGCCGATACCATCGGCATTCTATTTGTAGCCTTCACGGTAGTGATCTATGCCACCATTGGCTGGCTATCGCGAACGATGCAGGTGGATGCCTACTATGTCGCGGGCCGACAGGTCCCCGCAGTATTTAATGGTATGGCAACAGCGGCTGACTGGATGTCCGGTGCCTCTTTTGTGGCAATGGCTGGCGGCATTTACTTTGGCGGCCACGGTTACATCGCTTTTGTGGTTGGCTGGACCGGCGGTTATGTTCTTGTGGCCTCACTGATGGCGCCCTACCTGAGAAAGTTTGGCTGCTACACCGTGCCTGACTTTATCGGTACCCGCTATGGTGGAAACCTGGCTCGTTTTCTTGCGGTCTGTGTATTGACCCTCGCATCCTTCACCTATGTGACCGCTCAGATCAATGCAACCGGCACAATCGCATCCCGTGCCCTGCAGATTCCGTTTGAGGTCGGTGTCTGGTTTGGTCTGCTGGGTATTCTGCTCTGCTCCATGCTTGGAGGCATGCGTGCGGTGACGTGGACCCAGGTGGCTCAGTATATTGTACTGATCATCGCCTATCTGGTGCCGGTCTTCTGGATGTCCAACAAGCAGGGCTTTGGCCTTATTCCTCAGCTGGCCTACGGCGATGCGGTAATGCGACTGGGTGAGTTGGAGACGATGCATGGCCTGGGTGCCACGGGCGTCTCTCCAGTGGCCGGACTGAAGTCCCTGGTGGTGCCTCATTACATTGCGGGTGAGACAGTAATGGCCAAATGGAAGTTTGTTACCCTCGTCTTCTGCATGATGGCGGGTACCGCTTCACTGCCGCACATCCTGATGCGCTACTTCACCACACCTTCGGTGAAGGCAGCACGCCAGTCTGTAGCCTGGTCATTGTTCTTTATCTTCCTGCTCTATTTCACCGCCCCGGCGCTGGCTACCTTTACCAAGCTGCAGGTGCTCGATCCTAATCTTGCTACCAGCATCATTGGCAAGGCCGTGACCGAAGTGAATGCAATGGAGTGGATTCAGAAGTGGAGCAATGTAGGATTCCTCGCTGTGGTGGATGCCAACGGTGACGGTATAGTCCAGATCAACGAGTTCTTCATGCGTGGAGATATTGTTGTATTGGCTACACCTGAGATAGCGGGTCTGCCCTATGTCATCTCCGGCCTGGTTGCTGCAGGTGGTATGGCTGCGGCGATGTCTACAGCGGATGGTTTGCTGCTCGCGATCGCCAATGCGCTCTCTCATGATCTCTACTACAAGATCATTGATCCAAAAGCGGATACTAAACACAGGCTGATTGTGGCTCGTGTGCTGCTTCTGTTTATCGGTGCAGCAGGTGCCTTTGTCGCCAGCCTTAAGCTCACCAGTATTCTTGGTGCAGTGGCCTGGGCTTTCGACTTCGCCATGTCAGGCCTCTTCTTCCCACTGGTGCTCGGCATCTGGTGGAAGCGGGCCAACAGACAGGGTGCGATTGCCGGTATGTTCTTCGGCCTGCTCTCCGGAACCTGGTATCTCTATATGGTCAAGTGGGGTGGAATGACACCTTGGATAGGTATTGACCATCTTCGCTTCGGCATCATCGGCTGTGTGGTCAGTCTGGTTGCAATGATTGTGGTCACTCTGCTTACTGAAGAGCCTGATGAAGAGACCCAGAGGATGGTGGATGAAGTCCGCATACCGAAGGGTGAATCAGTATTGTCCTCGACTCACTGATTCAATCTCTCGTAAACTTAAGCCGGGGCGAATGTTCGCCCCGGCTTTTTTTTGACAACTTATGGGCTGAGGGCCAATTACAATGTATCAATCTTTTCCAACCTGGGTACTGGTAACCGACTATATTCTTGGTGTGGTAATGTGGACCCTGATCGGTCGTTTTGGAATGTCCATTTTTTTGCGAGAAGATACGAACTTCTTTTTTGCCCGCTTCTTTATCCGGGCCACTAACCCCCTTCTTCACCTCTTTAGGCCGATTACTCCCAAGTTTCTGATCCAGCCCCTTATTCCACTCTACATCGCCTGGTTTTTTTATATGATTCGGTTCTATCTGATGCCCTGGATCCTGGGTTATTCAGTGATGGGGATGCTCTCATTTCCACTTGAGAGCGAGTTTTCTGCCGCCCTTGCAAACTTTATTGGCAAGTTTGTGAATTGAGGGGGCTCCAAGCTAAGCGGATGTAGGCCAGGTGATCGGCCATCCAGTGTAGCTCTATGCACATTTTTTCATGCAGATGGTATATGCAGAAGGGATGTTCCTGAGCACAAATTTCTTATTGAGTACCGTCATGTGTTTCTTGAAAGTATTGATTTTCAACGTTGAGTATTGAAAGGTAATGAATAGCGTCTCATCAGACATAATCTTTTTTGTGTTTTCCAGGATGTCCTCTGTCATCTTTTTTGGAATAGAAGAGAAGGGGATGCCCGAGATAATATAATCAACCCTATCGATATTGGCCCTTTTTAAAATCTTGGAAGTGTTGGTCACGCAGTCCTGGTGGATGAAGACGTTCTTAGCCCCAGCTAGCTGCTCTCTTAGTCTCTTTGCAAATATTTTATTTTGTTCTATTACAATTAATGTATCGCCCTCTTTCATCCCCTTGACAATCTCCCTGGTAAAGGTGCCTGATCCTGGCCCGTATTCAACAATCACCAGATTCTTTTTGGTGAGATCAGTGTATGAAAGGATATTTTTTGTCAGAAACTTTGAAGAGGGTATCAAGGCGCCAACTGATTTTGGCTTATCAATAAATTGATAGATGAAATCTATATTCTCTTTAATTTTCTTTTTCATAAGAGGGTCATTAAATAGATATCGGGACTTCAGCTCACAAGTGTAACAGCTGAACGGCTATCCCGACATCTTCTCAAAGGAGTTAATCTCACCATCAATTGGAGTTGAGGGAAGAGCCCGCGAGCGGTAAACATTAACAGTGGGTTTGAACCAGCTGGCATCATCGATCACTCCAATCCGAACCCCCATCATCCCTACTCGAGCGTTGTTGCGGGTGAAGAGTTGGGAGCCACACTTTGTACAGAAGAGCTTTTCCATCTCACTTCCGCGGTCACTGGAATGGCTATAGCTTCCCGGAGTCTCACCGTTCACGGTAAGCGCCTCTTCAGGAACAAAAGCCAGCGCCCCATAGGGGCTTCCTGTAGCACGGCGACAGTCATCGCAATGACAGTTGACTTCGCGCAGGGGTTTTGCTGCAACTTTGAACTGGATGGCTCCGCACAAGCATCGGCCTGAAAAGTGTTGATTGCTCATTTTGATTCTCCCTGTCTGGAATATCATCTGCCATGGAGTTGACCATGGACCTGTGTTATGGGTGGGTCTGTTATTGTAGAGAGCCTTGGTTGTCCAACAACACACAGAGTAGTCTAGGAGATATGGATAACGGATAAAAGGTTATATTCGATTCTATTGAGTTAAGTCATCAACTTTGATGAAGGCTTCCAGCGCTTTAAAAGCAGGGAGTTAGAGACTACCGAGAGACTGCTCAGTGCCATTGCCGCACCAGCAATGACCGGAGTGATCGCTCCAAAGAAGGCGAGGGGAATCATAAAGAGGTTATAGATAAAGGCCCAGAAGAGGTTCTGCCAGATTTTGTAATGGGTAGCGTGAGAGATGGAGATAGCCTCAATCACCAGGAGGGGATCACTGCGCATCAGAGTAATCCCTGCTGTCTCCATGGCGACGTCAGTACCTGATCCCATTGCCAGCCCAACATCGGCGGTCGCCAGGGCTGGAGCATCATTGATACCGTCACCCACCATTGCCACAGTCCTGTTTTTGCCCATCAGGTTGCTCACAACAGCAGCTTTCTCCTCAGGGAGCACCTCGGCAATGAAATCATGGGCGCCCAGTTGGTCGGCAACAGAGGCCGCACTCTGTTGGTGATCACCGGTCAGCATGATGGTCTCTATTCCATTTGCGTTGAGCTCGGCAATGGCCTCTTTGGAGGTGGGCCGGACAACATCATCGATAGCAATGATGCCTTTAAGCCGCTGGTCAACAGCTACCCAGATCACAGTGGAGCCTCTGCTTGAAAGAGCGTTTGCTTGTTCTAGGAGAGGGGCTTGCTCAATACCCGACTCTGCCATCAACCGCTGGTTTCCGGCCACAACCTGGCGGTTATCAACTGTGGCCCTGATTCCTCTGCCGGGGATTGCAGAAAAGTCTGAGAGCGGCGCTAATGGTGCTGTCTTTCTGACCCTATTGAGCACGGCACGGGCCAGGGGGTGTTCACTTCCCTGCTGCGCGGCTGCTGTCAGTGCCAGGAGTTCATCCTCTTCCATATCAAGCGGATGTACAGTAACAACGTTGGGCTGACCTGCGGTAAGCGTCCCTGTTTTGTCAAAGATGACGGTGGTTGTTTTGTGGGCCTGTTCCAGTGATTCCGCATCTCGTATCAGAATACCCCATTGTGCGGCTACCCCGGTACCGACCATGATGGCAGTCGGTGTGGCCAGCCCCAGGGCGCAGGGGCAGGCCACCACAAGAACGGTCACGGCAGAGATGATTGCTTCTGCCTGAGATGAGGAGAGCAATAAGAAGGAGTAGAGATAGGCACCAATGGCAATAACGATGACCGCAGGGACAAAAAGGGCTGATATTCGGTCGACCAGATGCTGTACAGGGGCTTTGCTGGCCTGCGCCTCTTCAACCGCGCGAATGATCCGGTTGAGGACTGATTCTGCCCCCACTGCAGTGACTTTGACTCGGATCATCCCAGAGCCATTGATGCTGCCACCGGTTACCGTATCACCGATGGAGCGCTCAACAGGCAGGCTCTCTCCGGTGATCAGGGATTCATCGATCTGGGTATCACCATCGGTAATGATGCCATCAACAGGAAGGTGTTCTCCCGGCCGGACCACCACCACCTCACCCACAGCAACCAGCGAGGCAGGCACTTCAACTTCACCACCTTCCCGGATGATCCGAGCTGTTTGTGGCCGTAGAGCGACCAGGGAGCGGATAGCTGTGGTTGTGTTCTTTTTTGCCCGATCTTCAAGGTGCCGGCCGAGAAGGACAAGGGTGATGACACTGGATGACGCTTCAAAATAGTAGTCTGAAGAGTCGGGTGAGAAGAGAACCAGGTAGGTGCTCAGGCCCCAGGCTGCAGAGGTGCCGAGCACCACCAGCAGATCCATGTTCCCGGCGCCGGCCTTGAGGGCCCGCCATGCGGGCAGATAAAACCGCGCTCCGGCAATAAACTGCACCGGGGTTGCCAAGGCAAATTGCCATAGGGCGGGCAGCGTAGAGGGCTGGAGTTGGGTCCACATCAAGCCCATTTGTACGATAAATGGCAGTGTGAAAAGGGCAGCCCCGATGAGTATGATCAGTTCCAGCCGGGCCCGGTCAGCGGCTCGTCTTGCTGCTTGCTGGAGCGCTTCGCTCGAGGTCTCTATCGCTCTTCCTGTGAAGCCGGCTCGCTCTACCGCAACAATGAGATCTGAGACGGATAGTGTGCCGGAGGTGACCGAAACCCTTGCGTTAGAGGTTGCCAGATTAACGCTGGCACCATAGACCCCATCGAGCTTAGAGAGCACCTTTTCAAGCCGGGTTGAGCAGGCGGAACAAGTCATCCCCTCAATAGCCAGATCAAATGAACGGCTGGGAACAGAGAACCCGGTCTTTTTAATGGCATCGGCAATCTCGATCGGCGAAACCTGTTCGGAGTCAAAAGAGACCGCTGCCGAACCATTAATCAGGTTGACATTGGCCTGTGTGATTCCTGGAATTTTTGCAAGAGTGCGTTCTACCCGAGTTGAGCAGGCGGCACAGCTCATCCCCTCTACAGGGAGAGAGATCTGGCTTGGATCTTGTGAAATGTTGCTTTTTCCCATTGGGTCCGCTTTTCACTTGAGTGGCGGGTAACTTTAACCGATGTGGTGATTCTGTGTTAGAGCAGGAGAGACGCCAGGAGCATGAGTGGGAAAATAATGGGTTATTGGACAAAAAGAGCATTAAGTCACTCAAATTTAGGGTTCTAGGCCAAAAGAGGTAGTTTTTGGTGGTCGTGGGTAGGCTATCCTTATGCCACTGGTAACGTAAAAAAAAGGAAAAAGGATGAAAGTTAGCGACATCGGCACAAAAGCACGCATCGGCGTTGTCACTGTCTCAGATCGAGCCAGCGCAGGTGAATATGAAGACCTTTCGGGCAAGGCAATTATCGATACGCTTAACGCTTATCTGACATCCCTGTGGGAACCTGTTTATCTTCTGGTTCCGGATGAGCAGCCACAGATTGAGCAGTCCCTGATTCTGCTTGCTGATGAGGAGGGCTGTTCACTCATAGTGACTACTGGCGGTACCGGCCCTGCGCGTCGAGATGTTACCCCTGAGGCAACCGCAGCGGTCTGTGACCGGATGATGCCTGGTTTTGGTGAGTTGATGCGCCAGGTGAGCCTGCAGTATGTGCCGACAGCCATTCTTTCACGGCAGAGTGCCGGTCTGCGGGGGCAGACACTGATTGTCAATTTGCCGGGCAAGCCAAAATCGATCAGAGAGTGCCTTGATGCCGTCTTTCCTGCCATTCCCTACTGTATCGATTTGATGGAGGGGCCTTTCCTTGAGACTGACGAATCAGTGATTAAGGCGTTCCGCCCAAAATCAAAGTAGGTTGCCCCCTCCACCGGCAAAATACCTATGATATTGGAGGTGGGCCCACGGGGAGCACCGTAGCCTCCGGGTACCTCCACCCATCATGCGTATGTTCTGCGACCACTTGGGTATAGATCCCTCCCCTGACATTAAAGTAAGCGGTGATTCGCATGAACCTGGGGTCGATCGCACCAGCGAGGTCGGCAAGGATCTGGTTGGTCACGGCCTCATGGAAGGCGCCCTCATTACGGAAGGACCAGAAGTAGTTTTTTAGCGACTTCAGTTCAACACAGAGTGCTTCTGGGACATATTCGATATGAATAGAACCAAAGTCAGGCTGCCCTGTTATTGGACACAGGCAGGTAAACTCGGGTACTTCGATCCGAATCGTATAGTCTCTTTCAGGGTTAGGATTGCTAAAAGTGGCGAGTTCTTTTGAAGGGGCTGAGGGCATGTTTTTTCGACTCCTGCTGGGTTAACACTCTTTTGCTGTGCGCCCAAGTGTACCGATACCAAACACCAATTTGGAGCCCCTGTCCAATATGGGCCGAAAGTTTTATCGGTTGGTCATATCTTTATTATTACCAATCGAGTGTGTCCGCGATCACATTCATCACCACGACTTGTCTGTTAGCTTCGGCATACAGGGAAGTGTTTGTGGCGCAAGGACGCGCACCTCTTCGAGTAACATCTCGTCCATTAATTATCCAAAGATAATTAATACAGGGGATGATTAAATGTAATGACTCATTTATCATTGCACTGTCATTGTGGTGCTATGCCACACGACATTTTATAAAACCGCATAAAGGAGAGTGAATAAATGGCAAAGAAAAGTGATCTCGTAGAGGTGCTAGCTAAAAGTGGAGGTGTCTCCAAGGCAGCTGCCGGTCGTCAGATGGCAGCCCTAATTAACGCTATGACCAAATCATTGAAGAAAGGTGAGTCTGTTACCGTTTCCGGATTTGGAAATTTTACCGTCGCCAAGCGGAGTCGTCGCAAGGGACGCAACCCACAGACCGGTGAGAGCATCTGGATCAGTGCTTCAAAGTCAGCCCGTTTCAAGGGCGCCAAGGCACTGCGTGATGCATTAAATCCCCGCAGAAAAAAATAGTTGTTGATCTGATCTGAAAACGCCCGCCCGGCTTGTCCGGCGGGCTTTTTTGTTTCGGCCGTTGCCCAAGAGGGCAGAGCGTATAGGGACGAAAGGGGGCTTGCGGCCCCTGTTATGCTTGACTCAAATGGCCTGTCGTTGAGGTGAGCGGCCTGGCTGATTGAGAGCCTCAATTCACCTCTTGTTCTATTGGTGGTGTGAAGGTAATGTAGACTTTATGGGTTGTGGTTTTCTATGATGGAGCATTAATTATGAGCAAGACTTATTTCAGCTACCCCACTATTGCAGATCATTTGTGGCAGACAGAGGGGTCATCACGGTTATTTCGAGGGGTCATCCTCGCATTTTTTGGGAGTGTATTGCTGGCGATATCGGCAAAAGTACAGATCCCGTTCTGGCCTGTTCCCATGACCATGCAGACTTTTGTTGTCCTGGTAATTGGAATGACCTATGGATGGCGATTGGGTGGGGCAACATTGCTCCTCTATCTTGCTGAAGGGGCGATGGGGATTCCGGTTTTTGCCAAAGGGGGTGGTCTGGCCTATCTTGCGGGTCCTACAGCAGGATATCTCTTCGGTTTCCTGGCATCAGCAACCTTGATGGGATGGCTGGCCCAGTCAGGGTGGGACCGTGGGATTATCGGCACCTTAGGTGCAATGCTCCTGGGGACGATGACTATATTTATTTTCGGTGTGGGCTGGCTCTCCACCTTTATTGGCTTTGAGAAAGCCATTGCTGCCGGTCTTGTCCCTTTCCTGATGGCAGAGGGGTTCAAGATAGCACTGGCTGTTGTCACACTGCCGCTGATCTGGAAGCAGTTAGACCGTCAGCAGGACTAAAACACCCCTCCGGTGTGATCGCTACTCCAACCAGGCTTCAGCAGAAGCCTGGGTTGGGAAGCGCTGGACATCAGCTCCAGCAAAGACACCGGTCAGCCAGGTAAACCATACCAGCCATTGATCATTCGCAACCACTGCAACACGCTTGTAATCACCCACATGTTGGCGATTGAATTGAATCTCCTCTATGGCAGCATCAAGAGTAAATCCTGACATATTTTCAAGGTCAAACAACACATTGACCTGATTGTGATTTTCTAGCCCCCCCGTAACAGCCTCCTCAAACTCTCTTAAGTCATCCAGGGTGAGTTGAGCGTATACATGTGCCCGCAGGAGGTCCTGATGTTCTTCAATAACGATCATGATTGAGACTCCACATTCGGTAATGAACCCGGTCGGTCGCTCCTTTTTTTGTCGGTTCTGAATAGATCAGAGAATTCCCGTACCGCAAGAGGAGGACTCAGCGTATGGGTAGAACATTTAACTAATAGAGCACTTCTTCTGTTTCCTTTCATACTGTCAGCATAGCAGATTGATCGCTTGCCAGAGGGTTTCTTGCATCGGTTTATCTCAAAATACCAATGCAATTTCATCTTTGAGCCATCGGGTAGTTCAGTTACCCTAGAGAGAAAGGGAGGTTGGATGAAAAAAGAGCAGAAATTACCCGAAATACTAGAGAGCCGTGAAGTAGCCGCTACCCGTAACTTTGTTGTAGAAGAGGTTGACCTCAGGTTTTCAAATGGGGTTGAAGTCACCTATGAGCGACTTAAATCAAAAGCGGTGGGAGCGGTCCTGATAGTACCGGTTCTGGAGGAGAGAGAACTGCTGTTGATCCGGGAATATGCTGTGGGCCTTGAAAATTATCAATTGGTGTTTCCAAAGGGACGTGTTGATTCTGGCGAGAGGCCAGAAGATACGGCTGACCGTGAACTCCGGGAGGAGATCGGCTATGGCGCCGGAAGCCTTACACCTTTAAGGGCTGTCTCCCTGGCCCCTGGATATGCCTCTCACTGTACGCAACTTTTTCTTGCCACAAGCCTCTACCCAGACAATCTGGCGGGAGATGAGCCGGAAGAGCTGGAAGTGGTCTCATGGCCGCTTGATCAGATTGAAAGTCTCTTCCTGCAGGATGATTTTACTGAGGCCCGTAGCATTCTGGCACTTTATCTGACACTTGACCAACTTGGCCGGGGTTCAAAAAAAGGTGAATTCTGAGCAGTTGGAGTGGTTGCCCCCTCTGCATCAGAGGGGGTCTTCAATAGTATTTTTACTCTCGATCCGAACCATTTTGTCGCCCGGGCACTCGGTGCCGATGGCGTCTCCAGAGTACAACCCCGGCAAGATAGAGTCGTCGAGCCAAGGGAAAGTCAACTGCAAGCAAGATCAGCCCAAGTGGTATCATCCAGAAGCCAAGGACAGGCAGAAAGCCTAAAATGCCACCCAGAATAAGCGAGAGTGCCACCGGCACCCTAACCCAGGAGTTGGGATGGGATCGAATCCAGTGAAACCAGGCTCGTAATTGGGTTTTTATTCTTTCCATTCTAACTGTCATGATACAGGCACTTTGAGGATCGCTCTTGTTGTTTAACCCAGAGTATATTCAAGTTAGCAGACAACTTCTCTAAAGCATGTGAGACTATTTGGATTATGAAACTCGCCTTTACCAAAATGCAGGGCCTGGGAAATGATTTTGTTGTTTTTGACGGCATCAGTCAGCCACTGTCTATCGGGCCACAACTGGCAACAAGGGTGGCAGATCGTCACACCGGCATTGGCTGTGATCAAATCCTCGTTGCAGAAGCCAGCCGTTCTCCCGATGCAGATATCTTCTATCGTATCTTCAATGCAGACGGCAGTGAGGTCGGGCAGTGTGCAAATGGGGTTCGCTGTATTGCCCGTTTTCTGTTTGATCAAGGGGTTATTCAGAGCCGTGAAATCGTGGTTGAGACGAAGACGACAAAAATGAGAGCAACCCTTGAAGAGGGTGGGATGGTCAGAGTTGATATGGGGGCGCCGCGTCTTGATCCAGGAGAGATTCCGATATCCTTTCAACGAAGGCAGCCCCGCTATGAACTGGATCTTGGCAGCCATCAGGTCTCAGTCCTCTCGCTCTCCCTGGGAAATCCACATGCCGTGCAGTTTGTCAGTGATGTGGCAGTGACGGCGGTGGAGGAGCTGGGCGGCCTGATTGAGAGTCACCCCCTGTTTCCCGAGAGAACTAATGCTGAGTTTGTAGAGGTGGTTGATAGAGAGACGATAAGGGCCAGGATCTTTGAACGTGGTGTCGGAGAGACCCGGGCAAGCGGAAGTGGAGGTGTCGCCTCTGCGGTTGCTGCACACCTTGCAGGCTTGGTAGATAATGCGGTTAAAGTGATCATGCCGGGGGGAGAGATGCTGGTAAGCTGGGAGGGTGAGGGTTTCCCGGTGTTGATGATCGGCCCGGCAGTGACTGTTTTTGAGGGGATAGTGGAGACTGACAGTTTATGAGCCCACAAAAGGATAAATTGGAAGATTCGATCACTTCTCTGAAGGAAGAGGATATTGCAGATTATCTTCGCAATCATCAGGATTATTTTGAAAGGTATCCGGATGTATTGGGGTTGCTGCGGGTTCCATCCGCTCGCAGAGGGGATATTGCTTCATTTGCTGAACGACAAGTTGACGCCCTTCGGCTGGACAGACAGTCACTGGTTCAGCAATTTGAGGGGCTGGTGGAAAATGCCCGATTGAATGAGCGCAGGGAGGAGATTATCCAAAAAGTGGCCATTGCGGCAGCTGCGGCTGATGATCCTGGTGCAGCATTTAAAGAGATCCCAGCCCTATTGGCAGAACAGTTCCAGGTCGATTTCGTTACTCTTCGGTGTTCAGGTCCTTCTGAACATAGCGACCATTATCCTGAGGTCTGCTCGCCGGATGACCCTGCGCTACAAGCGGCCCTTGAACGAGTTTCCCAGGGCAGGGGTGTTTGTGATGACCGTCTGCCCGCTCAAATCCAGGACTTTCTCTTTGCTGACAGAGCTTCTGAAGTCTCAAGCTGTGCTCTGGCGCCATTAGTGGCGAGGGGAAAGGTGTGCGGGGTTATTGGGTTCGGGACACTCCAGACAGATCGTTTCCAGCCCACCATGGGCACCCTCTATCTTGATCGGCTGGGGGAAATTATAGGTTCGGCACTTGAACGGTTGATTGAGGCCACCGCCACAGGAGAGTTGTCGCGAAATGGATCGTGAATGGATCAGGCGGTTTTTGGTCTACCTTAAATCTGAGAGGCAATTCTCACCACAAACGATCTCAGCCTATCGTCGAGACCTTGAATCCCTCTTTCTCCATGTTACGGAGTTAGGCAGTGTCAAGAGCTGGCATAATTTGAAGGTCGAGCAGGCCCGATCATTTGCATCCAGGCTTCACCAACGAGGTCTTTCGGGGCGGTCAATTGCCAGATCACTCTCCGCCGCACGTTCCTTCTATCGTTTTCTTGGGCGAGAGTCGGGCGTAAAGCTCAACCCCTTTGAAGGAGTAAGAGCACCGAAATCGAGGAAAAAACTACCTCATACCCTAACGGCGGAAGAGGCGGCCCATCTTGTAGCACTGCCAGGGAGCAAACCCCTTGAGGTGCGTGATCGAGCCCTGCTTGAACTGCTCTACTCTTCAGGTTTACGAGTCAGTGAAGTGGTTGCCCTCGATATTCATGATCTTGATCTCAAGGAAGGGTCAGTGAGGGTGTTGGGCAAGGGTAACAGGGAGCGGGTCGTCCCCGTTGGGCGTTATGCACAAAATGCAATCAAGGCGTGGTTTGAACATCGTTCATTGCTGGTTAGAGAGGGCAGCCCCGCTCTTTTTGTCAGCCGTCTTGGGGGCCGTCTCTCTGTCCGCTCAGTGCAGTCTCGACTGGCTGGCTGGGCAAAGAAGCTGGGGCTGGGTGTGGATGTCTCACCACACATGTTAAGACACTCTTTTGCCAGCCATCTTCTGGAATCCAGTGGGGACCTGCGAGCCGTCCAGGAGTTGCTTGGCCACGCTGATATTGCAACCACTCAAGTCTATACCCACCTTGATTTCCAGCACCTCTCAAAAGTATATGACAAGGCTCACCCCAGGGCCCGTCGGAAGAGGTAAGGGGACGCGCGCGATCTCTAGTTAAATCCCTTTATGGGTACCCCGGGCCTGAACTCAAAAACAGATTCAAGATCAAGCATCCGAATCAGTCGGTCAACGGCCACCTGGCCGTGGTCACGCTGAACCTCTGCAAGGATCAGGCGTGCGGCATTTCGATTGTAGAACCCCCCAAAGCCGACTTGTATTTTAAGGAGTTCCTCGGCTTTCTCAAGAGTCACAAAAGAGGGCCCCCGGGGTTAAACCTTGAATGGTTTCAGTGTCTTTTTCACTGCTATATTCTTAAGCCTGATATACCTGGGCATCCCATTTTTATAGGGAGGATAGTCCTCACCTTTAATCAGTGGGGTAAGGTAGGCCCGGCATTTGGGTGTGATTCCAAACCCATCTCGGCTGATGTAACTCCTTGGCATCATCTTTTCAACATTGGCCACTTTATTCAAAGAGGCCTCTCCAATACTCCAAAGATAGGGTTTATCGGATTTCCGCACCACGATAGGCATGACAGCGTTTTTTCCTGCCAGGGCCAACTCAACAGCAGCTTTCCCCATGGCGTAAGCCTGGTCGACATCACTCTTTGAGGCAACATGGCGAGCCGCCCTTTGCAGATAGTCGGCTACAGCCCAGTGATATTTGAGCCCGAGGCCTTCTTTTACAATACCGGCAACGACAGGTGCGACCCCGCCAAGCTGGGCGTGACCGAAGGCATCACGCAACCCTTGGTCAGCAAGGAATTTCCCCTTCGCATTTTTGACCCCTTCAGAAACCACCACTGAACAGTAACCAAATTTTTTCACCAGACGATCTGTTTTGGCGAGGAATTTTTTCTTGTCAAAGGTGATCTCCGGAAACAGGATCACAATTGGAATTTCACAGTCTTCTGTTGAGGCCAGTCCACCTGCAGCCGCAATCCAGCCGGCATGGCGACCCATTACTTCCAGGATAAAGACCTTGGTCGATGTCTTTGCCATTGAGGCCACATCAAAAGAGGCTTCACGGGTTGAGACCGCAATATATTTGGCGACTGAGCCAAACCCTGGGCAGTTGTCAGTAATGGGCAGGTCGTTATCAACCGTCTTGGGGACATGTATGGCCTGGATCGGATAGCCGACTGTTTCAGAAAGCTGGGAAATTTTCAGGCAGGTATCTGCTGAGTCTCCACCGCCATTATAGAAAAAATAGCCGATATTATGTGCTTCAAAGACCTCGATCAGGCGCTCATATTCGGCTCTGTTCTCCTCAAGACTCTTGAGCTTGTAGCGGCAAGATCCAAAGGCTCCTGATGGAGTATGGCGAAGTGAAGCAATGGCACGTGCACCCTCTTTACTGGTATCAATCAGATCTTCAGTCAGTGCGCCAATAATGCCATTATGACCAGCGTAGACTTTGCCGATCTTGTTCTTATTCTTTCTTGCTGTTTCAATCACGCCACAAGCACTGGCATTAATGACTGCGGTAACTCCTCCAGACTGGGCGTAAAAGGCATTTTTTGGTTTTGCCATGGTTAATTACTCTCCTCAATAGGTATTGGATTAATTGGGTATTCGGTTTTAAAAGGGGGCAGAAAGATGGTTATTTGCTCTCTTCACGTTGATTTTCGTGGTCCGCCTGTACCTGAAGGAGGGTGGTAACACACTCTTCCAGGTTGTCGTACTCATCTTTTCCGGTTCCGTAGTGGTCATTCGTGGAGTAGAAGAACTGACAGCGAAAGCGCTCACCGGGTGTTTTGAATATGACAAAGCTTGCATCCCGTGCTCCCCAGAAGAGAGTGGGGCAACTAGTCATTGTCGAGGAGTCGGGATTGAGTCGCAGCTCGGCATCAGCCAGATGGAGATCAATATCTTGGTGGTACCGAGCCTGTATCAGGCTACGAACAAGGTCAATCTGAGACGCTGTAAAATCACTAACAGTAGACATGGTTTATTCCTAAATATAGTTAAAAAACAGTGTAATAGGGATAAATGAAACAATTTCGCAGAACCTGAACACCAACTCCAGACCGCAGTGACCGCAATATCCTCATTGACGACGCGGGGTGCAAGCGAGTAGTGTAGCGCGCAATTTTTTTGTTCTCCTTTCTCTCATGGCCCATTTTCAGAGGGACGGGAAGAAAAATACAGCAAAAATCCACTGGTCGAAATATATCTAAAGTAAGGCATAAATCAATGCGAATTCTACTATTAGGAGCCCCAGGCTCAGGAAAAGGCACTCAGGCAAAACGTCTTGCTGAACGCTATAAAGTACTTCACATCTCAACCGGAGAGATTCTGCGTGAAGCGGTGGCCGATGAGACGGAACTTGGCAAACAGGCGAAAGAGGCCATGGACAAGGGAGAGCTGGTCTCTGATGAGATTGTCGTCTCAATCCTTGAAGAACGACTCAGAAGCCCAAATACTAAACGTGGATTTATTCTCGACGGTTATCCCAGAAACAACCCTCAGGCACAGGAGCTGGATAATCGGCTCGGATGGATGGGCAAGCCACTACAGTTAGCCCTTTATTTAGACGTCTCAGAGGATGTCTTGGTGAAACGGCTTACAGGGAGATTAACCTGTGGTGAGTGTGGCGAGATCTACAATACTTATTTTTCCCCACCCGCCAAGAGGGGGATATGTGATCAGTGTGGAGCCAAGGAGCTGGAAAAGCGCACCGATGACAACAAGCAAGCCGTGGCAGTCCGGCTGAGGGCCTATAATCGGGAGACAGCTCCGCTGGTCAACTATTTCAAGGCACAGCACAAACTGAGGACAGTACCGGCTACAGTGGATGTAGATACGATCTATTCTATATTGACTGAGACCATCGATACTGAGATCCACCCTCTGGATATGAAGATTGTCGATGCAGGGTCACCCGTATCGGTTTCTACTCGATCTGATGATGAGGTTGAGGTTCTGCTGGAAAAAGTGGCAACCCTGAGCAAGAAGAGCAAGTCCTCTTCAAAGAAGATAAAAAGCGAGCAAAAAAAGACGACAGCCAAGAAGGCAACTACTAAGGCAGCCCCAAAAAAGGCAGCGGTCAAGAAGGAAGCCAAGAAGGCAACTACTAAGGCGGCTCCAAAAAAGGCAGCGGTCAAGAAGGCGGCCCCTAAAAAGGCAGCGGTCAAGAAGGTAGCCAAGAAGGCAATTACGAAGGCGGCTCCTAAAAAGGCAGCGGTCAAGAAGATAGCCAAGAAGGCAACTACGAAGGCAGCCCCAAAAAAGGCAGCGGTCAAGAAGGTAGCTAAGAAGGCAAGCAAGAAGGCGGCTCCTAAAAAGGCAGCGGCCAGGAAAGCAGTCAAGAAGACGGCCCCAAAAAAGGCAGCGGCCAGGAAAGTAGCCAAGAAAGCGGCTAAAAAGGTTGCCTCCAACAAGATCGCAAAACCATCCGGGACAAAAGGATCGAAATAGTAGTTATCCCTTCGGCGGGAAGGTACTCTTGTAGACTATTCTTGTGAGGTGAGTAGTGATGAGTGAGCCAACAAGCAGAGGTTTCCCCAGAACACGACTGCGTCGAATGCGCAGAGACCGCTTCAGCAGAGAGTTGATGCGCGAGTCTCACCTGGGTCCAGGTGATTTGATCCAGCCTGTTTTTGTCTCTGAGGGTACAAACCATCGACAGCCCGTTGAATCAATGCCCGGGGTGGAGAGAACCAGTATTGACCTGCTTTGTCAGCGAGCCCAGCGTCTTGTTGAACTGGGGATTCCTGCGATTGCCCTATTTCCAGTTGTTGGCAGAGATAAGAAGAGTGAGGGTGCTGAAGAGTCATTCAATCAGGATGGGCTTGTCCAGCGCGCCGTACGCGCCGTCCGACAGGCTGCTCCAGAGATCGGGGTAATCACCGATGTGGCACTAGATCCCTACACCAGCCATGGACAAGATGGACTTATCGATGATGAGGGCTATGTAGTCAATGATCCGACGGTGGAGGTGCTTGTTAAACAGGCGCTCTCTCATGCCCAGGCCGGAGCTCAGGTTGTTGCCCCCTCTGACATGATGGACGGGCGGGTGGGTGCTATCCGAGGTGCCCTTGAATCCTCCGGGCACAACAACACCCGAATTTTGGCTTATGCCGCCAAGTACGCCTCAAGCTTTTATGGGCCATTTCGTGATGCAGTGGGTTCTGCTGACAATCTCGGCGGAGGCAGCAAAGAGAGCTACCAGATGGATCCGGGAAACAGCGATGAGGCACTCAGAGAGGTAATGTTTGACCTGGATGAGGGTGCAGATATGGTGATGGTTAAACCCGGTATGCCTTATCTGGATATTGTCTCCAGGGTCAAGCGAGAGCTGGGAGTGCCTACTTATGCTTATCAAGTCAGTGGTGAGTATGCAATGCTAATGGCGGCATCGGCTAATGGCTGGCTTACTGAAAGGAGTGTTGTTCTTGAGTCATTACTCTGCTTTAAGCGTGCAGGTGCAGATGGGATTTTGACCTATTTTGCTGAAAAAGCGGCGGGTTGGCTTGGGGAATGACCTGCCAAGATAAAAGTCAGTTGGTGATCGCCAGCCAGCTGAACCCTTGATCTCTCCTTAAGGATTGTCCAGGTTTGGCCCTCCCGCAAATAAATCAGCCGTTCTTTGATTCTTGGTTGTCGCTATACTACTGTGAGTCTTTTCACTCTTAATTGTGTGAATACAAATGAACAAGAGATCTCCAAAGCCAACAGATATCAAACTCCACCAGCTCTCCAAGGTGCTTGAAATTGGGTTTAACAGTGGGGAGCGCTTTGATTTTCCCTGCGAATACCTCAGGGTTTTTTCACCCTCTGCAGAAGTAAGAGGACATGGTCCGGGTCAGGAACAACTGCAGATGGGGAAAGAGAACGTCAATATTGAAGATATCGAACCTGTAGGGGCATATGCCGTTACCCTTAAATTTGATGATGGTCACGATACCGGTATTTTTTCCTGGGAGACTCTTTATGATCTTGGAGTCAACTATCAACAGTACTGGGAGGAATACCTGATGAAGCTCAAACAAGCAGGTTATCTCCGAAAAGTGCCTGATGCCTGAGATCTTTTGACGTGTCAGACAACAGAGATACCAATACCACCCATTTCGGCTATCGTCAGGTTGATGAAGAAGTAAAAGCCGATCTTGTTGGTGGGGTCTTTAGCTCTGTTGCCAATCGCTATGATCTAATGAATGACCTGATGTCACTGGGAGTCCATCGTCTCTGGAAGAGGTTTGCCATTGGCCGCAGCGGGGTTCACCAAGGCGACAGGGTTTTAGATGTGGCCGGCGGCAGTGGTGACCTTGCATTACAATTTGCCGAACGAGTTGGAACCTCCGGTGAAGTTATACTCACTGACATCAACAAGGCTATGCTTGGGCAAGGCAGGAGTCGGATGATTGATCTGGGGATAATGGGCAATGTGCGTTATATTCAGTGCAATGCAGAGCAGCTTTGTTTTCCCAACGCAGCTTTTGATTGTGTCTCTATCAGCTTTGGCTTGCGAAATGTAACTCGAATTCCTAAGGCTCTTAAAGCGATGAAGCAGGTGTTGAAGCCTGGCGGAAGACTGCTGATTCTTGAGTTTTCAAAACCGGCCTTTCCTCTGCTTGAAGAGCTATACGATATCTACTCCTTTAATATGATCCCCCGGCTGGGAGGGTTGGTGACCGGAGACAGGGAGAGTTACCAATACCTTGTTGAGTCGATACGCAAACATCCGGATCAGTTGACCCTGAAAAAGATGATGGAGGAGGCGGGTCTGGAGCGGGTCTCCTACCATAATCTGAGCGGTGGAATTGTAGCGCTGCATGTCGGCTTTAGCCTCTGAGGCCAGGAAGAGAGATGCTTGCTCGATTTGCAGAAGGGATTGCTGACCATCTCTTGCAGTTGGATCCATCCTCCCTGGAGAAGCTTGCCGAGTTGTCAGGCAGAGTAGTTAAGGTTGAACTGAAACAATCCTCTGTCTACTTCTACCTTCTTCCTGATCAGGAGGGGATCCGAATTGAGCGTGAAGTAGATAGAGAGCCTGATCTTCTGTTGAGGGGGTCATTTTCAGCGTTAATCTCTTTTTTCCATAAAGGCCGGTTCGATCCTGAAGGTGGGAGTCTGTATTTTCAAGGTGATCCTGAGTTGGGCAATGACCTCGGCGCTTTCTTTGAACACCTTGATCTTGATTGGGAGGAGGGGCTCTCCCGGTTGATCGGTGATACTCCAGCAACAAAAGTGGGCAATGGGGTGAGGGGCTTTGCAGGCCGGGTCTCTCAGGCAAGGGAGTCAGTAGAGAGGAATGTGGCTGAGTATTTTCAGGAGGAGTTGCGCAGTCTGCCCGCTCCACCTGAAATTGAATCGTTCTCAAAAGCAGTGATTCAGCTTGAGCAGAGGGTTACCCTCCTGCAACAACGGGTAGAAAAAGCAGTGAGGCAATAGGGTGATTCATCTTTCACAACTCCACCGGCTGCTTCATATCACCACTATTTTTGTGCGCCATGGTTTGGATGAGTTCGTTATAACACTCCATCTTTTTCGACCCTATCGCTGGCTTCTCTATCTGCACCCTGAACGGTGGAGAAGAGATAACAACAAACCAAGAGCAATACGACTTCGAGAAGCGCTTGAGGAGTTGGGGCCTGTATTCATCAAATTCGGTCAGGCGCTCTCAACCCGTCCTGATCTGCTGCCTGATGATATTGCATTTGAATTGACCCGACTTCAGGATAAGGTGCCACCCTTCCCTGGAGAAGAGGCAGAAGCCATCATCGCACGGGCTTATGAAACCTCCATTGATGCTCATTTTCAAAGCTTTGATTTGGAGCCTTTCGCTTCCGCTTCAGTTGCACAGGTTCACTATGCCACTTTGTATGATGATACTGAAGTTGTGGTCAAGGTACTTCGTCCCGGAATTGAGGTGAAAATCAATAGAGATGTTGAGCTTCTCTATACCCTGGCCCGATTGGCAGAGCGGTATTGGCCGGATGGCCGCAGGCTGAGAGTGACCGAGACCGTAGGCGAATTTGATAAGACCATCCACGATGAGCTTGATCTGCAGCGTGAGGCCGCCAATGCGAGCCAACTCGGGGAGAATTTTAAAAATTCAGAGCTAATCTATATTCCTAGAATCTATTGGGATCATACTCGTCGCCAAGTCATGGTTATGGAACGCATCCATGGCATACCCATCCGTGACATTGAAGCGATCAGGGAAGCGGGTGTCGATATGAAAAAGTTGGCACATGATGGGGTTGAGATATTTTATACCCAGGCTTTTAGAGACGGGTTCTTTCACGCGGATATGCATCCGGGAAACATTTTTGTCAGCGAAGAGGGTCAGTATCGGGCCGTTGATTTCGGCATCATGGGGACATTGAGTGATGCTGATAAGCGTTATCTGGCTGATAACATGCTGGCTTTCTTTAATCGGGACTACCGGGGTGTGGCTGAGGCACATCTCAGGGCAGGGTGGATCTCATCACAGATCCGTGTTGAGGAGTTTGAAGCTGCTATTCGTACTGTCTGTGAGCCCATCTTTGCCAAGCCTATCAGCGAGATCTCTTTCGGTCGTCTTCTTGTAAGGCTGTTTCAAGTTGCACGGCGCTTTCAGATGCCGGTTCAGCCACAGTTGATACTGTTGCAGAAAACACTTCTTGCCATCGAAGGTCTGGGTCTACAACTCTACCCCCAGCTGGACCTGTGGGAGACAGCTAAGCCTTTCTTAGAGGACTGGATGAGTGAACAGGTGGGGCCAAAGGCGCTGCTTAAAGGGCTTCATCGCGACCTGCCGAAGTACATGGCCATGGCCCCGGAGTTGCCGGGAATGGCCCACGAACTGTTGAGCAGATTAAGGGACAATGAACTTGAACTTAAGACCAGGGATAGGGAGGTTCAAACCCTAAAAAAAGCAGTACAACAGGGCCACCGACGTCTCTTTTATGCCCTGGTGGGCAGTGTATTTATTGCTACTGGAGGTCTGATGATGCCACTTACCCTCTTCAATGGTCACAGGGGCACGGGTGAGCCTGGTCTTTTCAGGGTAATAGTTGAATACTGGCCACTTGGGCTTGCCCTTCTTGGGTTTGTCCTCCTTTTCAGGGTTTGGCCAAGAGGTGGTGAGGACCAGGAAGGGTAGGAGGCGTTGTTAAATAGGGCGGGGGAAAAATAATTTTAGTGAGAAAATAGGGGTGTTTTTTATCTTGACTGTTGTGCTAGGTTTTTATACTCTCTAATCTTGACATAAATACATGGTTATTGTCCGGAAATCCGGAGAGGAAAAAAATATGCGTCTGACAACAAAAGGCCGCTATGCGGTAACAGCAATGCTGGATCTGGTTCTACATGAGAAAAAAGGGCCGGTCACCCTGATGGACATTGCCGATAATCAGGAGATCTCTCTTTCATATCTGGAGCAGCTTTTCGCCAAGCTGAGGAAGTCAGGATTGGTGAAAGGAATGCGTGGACCAGGTGGCGGCTATCGGCTCGGCAGGTCAGCCCAGGAGATCTCAATTGCGGATATTATCTTTGCCGTTGACGAAAAGTTCGATGCCAGGCGATGTGGCGGGGGTGAAGGTTGTCAGGATGGTGAACGCTGCCTGACCCATGAGCTCTGGTGCCAGCTCAGTGACCATATACAAACTTTCCTGAACGGGATTAACCTTCTTGAGGTGGCCAAGTGGTCTGCTGTTCAGGAGACGGTGGCTCGCCAGGATGATCGCTCTTCTGTCTTACATCCAGCCAATTTGCATATTCTGCCAATAGCTGCCGCTAAGGAATTCAACCGATAACTGACATATTGTTATTGTTCTGATTGATCGGATCGAATAATCTTCCCCACCCCCGAGGGAGAACCTCTCCCCCGGGTCCCAGATATTATTGGAGAACTTCGAAAGCATGAGTGATTCCGCTACTCATATCGACAGATTAATTCAGCGTGACTATAAGGAAGGCTTTGTTACAGACATTGAGTCTGACTCCTTCCCACCCGGTCTCGATGAAGCGGTAATCCATGCGCTCTCAGCAAAGAAACAAGAACCCGAATTTATGCTCGATTGGCGCCTTGAGGCTTTTAGACAGTGGCAAGAGCTTGAAGAGCCTGGCTGGGCAAAGGTCAACTACACCCCTATCGATTATCAGGAGATCAGTTACTACTCAGCCCCAAAATCAAAAGAGGATGGGCCCCAAAGCCTCGACGAGGTTGACCCAGAAATTCTTGATACCTATAACAAGCTCGGGATTCCACTTGAGGAGCAGAAAGCACTTGCCGGGGTGGCGGTTGATGCGGTTTTTGACAGTGTTTCTGTGGCAACCACTTTTAAGGAGAAACTATACGAAGCCGGGGTTATATTCTGTCCTCTTTCAGAAGCACTGAAAGATCACCCAGATCTGGTTAAAAAATATCTGGGAACGGTAGTTCCTGTACAGGACAATTTCTTCTCTGCGCTCAATTCCGCCGTTTTTTCTGATGGCTCTTTCGTCTACATCCCCAAAGGGGTGCGGTGTCCAATGGAGTTGAGCACCTATTTTCGAATCAATGCATCAAATACAGGACAGTTTGAGAGAACACTGATTGTTGCTGATGAAGATAGTTATGTCAGCTATCTTGAGGGCTGTACCGCACCCATGCGTGATGAGAATCAGCTTCATGCAGCGGTTGTTGAGCTGGTGGCGATGAAAGGCGCAGAGATCAAATACTCAACAGTGCAGAACTGGTATCCCGGTGATCAAGAAGGTCGTGGTGGTATCTATAATTTTGTCACCAAGCGCGGGGCCTGTCGGGGTGAGAAGTCAAAGATCTCATGGACCCAGGTTGAGACCGGATCAGCAATCACATGGAAATATCCAAGCGTCCTGCTTGAAGGTGACAATTCGATCGGTGAGTTCTACTCTGTTGCCCTAACCAATAATTTGCAACAGGCCGATACCGGCACCAAGATGATTCATCTGGGAAGCAACACCTCAAGCACGATCATCTCAAAAGGGATCTCTGCCGGTCGTGCGCAAAATACCTACCGGGGATTGGTCAAGGTTATTGGAAGTGCTGAAAATGCACGGAACTATTCCCAGTGTGATTCACTGCTCTTGGGCGATCGTTGTGGGGCTCATACATTTCCCTATCTCGAGGTTAAAAACCCATCGGCAAAAGTAGAACACGAGGCGACCACATCACGGATTGGTGAAGATCAGCTTTTTTATTGCCGTCAACGAGGTCTCACAGAGGAAGATGCCGTTTCGATGATCGTCAATGGATTCTGTAAAGAGGTCTTCAAGGAGTTGCCCATGGAGTTTGCAGTGGAAGCCCAGAAACTGCTGGGGATAAGCCTTGAGGGCGCTGTCGGCTAAAACATCGATCAAAAATCATCAAGAGACTGATTCAACTTAATTTAACATGAGAGACGATATATGCTGACGATTAAAAACCTGGAGGCCAGTGTTGAAGGGACACAGATTCTCAAGGGCATCAACCTTGAAGTTAAGTCAGGTGAAGTGCACGCCGTAATGGGCCCAAATGGCTCCGGAAAGAGCACCCTGGCAAATGTTCTCGCTGGTCGCGACCAATATCAGGTGACAGGCGGAGAGATCACCTTTAAGGGCAAAAACCTCCTTGATTTAGAGCCGGAAGTTCGTGCCTGTGAAGGACTCTTTCTGGCCTTTCAATATCCAGTAGAGATTCCCGGAGTCAGTAACATTGCCTTTCTGAAAGCCGCGCTCAATGCAAAACGAAAGTACCTTGGAGAGCCTGAGCTTGATGCGATGGATTTTCTACAACTTATAAAGAACAAGGTAAAACTGGTTAAGATGCGTGATGAGTTTCTCTATCGATCAGTTAATCATGGGTTCTCTGGAGGTGAGAAAAAACGTAATGAAGTGTTGCAGATGACGATCCTGGAACCTTCACTGGCTGTTCTGGATGAAACAGATTCCGGATTAGATATCGATGCATTGAAGGTTGTTGCCGAAGGGGTAAATGCACTCCGAAGCCCAGATCGAGCAATGATTGTAGTGACCCATTATCAGCGCCTGCTCGACTATATTATCCCGGATCATGTGCATGTCCTGTCAAATGGCCGGATTGTTCGTTCAGGTGAGAAGTCACTTGCTCTTGAACTTGAAGAGAAGGGCTATGGATGGATTGAAGGACAGATAGAGGCCAATTGAAAGAAGGCTTTAGAGTGATGAAATCTCATATATCAGACAAACAACGGGCGCCAGGGCCTGACTGGCTTGCTTCATTCCGTAGCGCCGGAGCACTCCGCTATGAAATTGCAGGATTACCAACGATCCGTGAAGAGGGATGGCGATATACTGATTTAAGAGCAATCAAAAACAAGTCTATGGTTGCCGCAACAGGAGCAGGATCGGTTGAAAACCAGGAGGCATTTTCCAGCAGGCTGATTCCAGGCCTTGACAGCCACCGGTTGGTTTTTATTGATGGCTTTTTTGCTCCGGAACTCAGTGGCACAGACCCACTTCCAGAGGGGGTGACACTAAACAGCCTGGCCGCTGAACTGCAGGCCAACCCAGAAACCCTTCAAACATACCTTGGAAGTTGTCATCCTGAGTCTGAACAGTACCATGGACTTATTGCACTCAATCAATCCCGGTTTTCAGATGGGGCCCTCCTGGTGCTCCAACCCGGATGCACTCTTGATCGACCTATTGAACTGGTTTTTGCATCAACAGGTTCAACTCAAGCACTTCAACTGAACCAGCCAAGAAATCTGATTATTGCCGGTGAGGGGTCTCGGGCAACGGTAATCGACCACCATGTTGCAACAGGAGAGCACTCAAAAGGGGTTACCAATGCAATTACCGAAATCAGTCTGGCTGCAGATGCAGAAGTTGAACACTATAAAATACAACAAGAGGGCGGGGAGTGTTATCACTTTGGCGGCCTTTTTGTTAACCAGGAAGAGAAAAGTCGCTTTACCTCATACTCAATAGCCCTTGGCGGAAGACTGGCACGAACCGACATCAGGAGTTCCCTCAAGGCTCAAGGTGCAGTGTGTCATTTGAATGGCCTCTACCTTGGGAAGGAGCGCCAACATATTGATCACCACACAGAGATAGTTCATGCCGCACCCGGCTGTAAAAGCAATGAACATTACAAAGGAATCCTTGACGATAATACCCGTGCGGTTTTTCACGGTAGAGTGGTTGTTGCACCAGATGCCCAGCAGACGGAAGCCCACCAGCAAAACAAGAACTTGCTTCTCTCTCGAGATGCAGAGATAGACACCAAGCCTCAGCTTGAAATATACGCTGATGATGTCTCATGTTCCCACGGCGCCACGGTCGGCCAACTGGATGAAGACCATATTTTCTTTCTGCGCGCACGAGGCCTTGATGAAATTGAAGCCCGTCGTATGCTTACCTGGGCCTTCGCAAATGAGGTATTGAAAGATGTCTCCCAACCCTCTCTTCATGAATGGCTGGAGCAGGTCATCTCTTTAAAGTTATTGGGAGACAAGCGTGGCTGAACAACAATCAATAAAAGTGGAGCCAGAGTTTGATGTTGCCCGGGTAAGAGCACAGTTCCCCTCTTTGAATCAGCAGGTCTACGATCACCCACTGGTCTATCTTGATAGTGGTGCAAGTGCACAGAAGCCTGATGTTGTCATTGATGCGATTTCAAACTACTACCGAAATGATCATGCCAATGTTCATCGCGGTGTGCATAAGCTAGCTGAGCGGGCAACAGATGCATTCGAAGGGGCAAGAGAACGAATTGCATCCTTTATCAATGCAGAGAGTCCAAGAGAAATTATCTTTGTGCGAGGGGCGACCGAAGGCATCAATCTGGTGGCCCAGTCATGGGGACAACAGAACCTCAAAAGTGGTGATGAGGTCATGATTACCGAGATGGAACATCATGCCAATATAGTCCCCTGGCAGTTTATCTGTCAGCAGAAAAATGCGGTCCTTAAGGTGATCCCAATGAACGACAGGGGTGAATTATTGATGGATTCATTCCGAGACCTGCTCTCAGCAAAAACCCGCATGGTCGCGGTAACCCATATCTCAAATGCCTTGGGGACGGTGAACCCGGTCAAGGAGATCGTCAGCCTCGCCCACCACGTTGGGGCAAAAGTGCTGATTGATGGTGCCCAGGCAGCGCCTCACTCAAAAATAGACATCGATGAGATCGGTTGTGATTTTTATACTTTCTCAGGGCATAAAGTCTACGGTCCAACTGGAATTGGTGTTCTTTGGGGACGTGAAGAGCTACTTGCCAAAATGCCACCCTATCAGGGAGGCGGCGAAATGATTCGTCGAGTTACTTTTGAGAAGAGTGACTTTGCTTCTCCCCCCTATCGGTTTGAAGCAGGAACACCCAATATTGCTGGTGCTGTTGGCCTTGGTGTGGCTATCGATTGGCTGGATGGACTCGGACTGGGAAATGTGTCAACACATGAAGCGGCCCTTTTGGAATATGCAACCTCAAAAGCGAAAGAGACTCCAGGCATGCGTATTATTGGCACTGCTGAGAATAAGGCGGGAATTCTCTCTTTTGAGCTGGAAGGGATTCACCCACATGATTTGGGCACTATTTTTGATCGTCAGGGAGTAGCCATTAGGGCAGGACACCATTGCGCCATGCCGGTGATGCAACATTTCTCTGTTCCAGCAACAGTTCGTGCCTCCTTTGGCGTATACAACACATTGGAAGATATTGATGCTCTGTTCAGAGGCGTGGCCAGAGCTCAGGAGCTGTTTGGGTAATAAAAGCAAGCGTGCAGACAAAGACAATCCGTTCACAACTCAGGACAATAAAATGGGAAATGACTCCAAAAACAGTGAGACTTTCGCCGATTATCTGGCAGAACAAGATAAGACCGAAGACGGCAAGGTTGAACAGGATGCACCTTTAGAGAGTGTAACCCTTGAGGAGCAGGTTATAGAGGCATTAAAACACATCTATGATCCTGAAATACCGGTCAATATCTATGATCTGGGTCTGATCTATGGGGTTGATGTTGACTCCGAGGGTGGCGCCAATATCAGGATGACGCTGACCACACCGGGTTGTCCGGTGGCGCAGACTTTTCCGGGGACAGTGGAGTCAATGGTCAAACGTGTTCCTGGGGTGACTGAGGCCACGGTTGAACTTGTCTGGGATCCACCCTGGACTCAGGAGCTGCTCTCTGAAGCAGCACGTGTTCAGCTTGGCTTGATCTAGTTTACTTCATGGATAGATGGGTAAACGTTGCTCCTGAGGAAGAACTTCATCCTGGAAACCACCAGGTGGTGGAGATAGATGGGGCATTAATCGCTGTTTTTAATATTGATGGTCAGTTTTTTGCCATCGAAGATGTCTGCACCCATGATGGTGGGGAACTCGCTTGTGGTGAGGTAGATGGCGATGTGATTATCTGTCCTCGTCACGGCGCCCGGTTTTCACTTGCAACCGGTGAGGTGCTCTCACCTCCGGCCTATGAAGGTGTCGCCACATTTCCAGTTCGGGTCGAGAGAGGGATAGTACAGACACGGGATCCTCGCTGGGATTAATTCACCCCTGACCTCAACAGTTGCACTCGATGCAATCCAATCGAAATCAGCCGGGGAGATGAACTCCTAAGAGAGATAGAGCGGATGGTGAGGCACCGACCCTCATTTTAATCAGCCTGTTTTATTGTATTCTTTTCGAGAATGCTCAGCCCCTTTAGTAGCATCAGCGCCTCCCTTAAAAGGTAGTCATCTTCTATTTTAGGATCTGCAAACTGGCTGCTCAGGGTCTCTGTTGGATTCACCTCTTCTTCGCTACTCTCAAAAGTGTTCTCTTTAGCTGATCCATTCTCGTTCTCAAGATGCCCCCTGAGATCCTCCTCACGCAGATAATTAATTGATGGTGAAGCCTCTTTTTTAGTGACGATATTCAGGTTTTCAACCACAATATCAGGCTTGATTCCAGTTGCCTGTATTGAATTCCCACTCGGAGTGTAATACCGGGCAGTCGTGATTTTTAGGGCGCCATTGTTGATTGGCAGGATGGTCTGCACCGACCCCTTGCCGAAGGTTTGCCTACCCATAATGACTGCTCGCCGATGATCTTGAAGTGCGCCGGCGACAATTTCTGAGGCTGAAGCGGAGCCCTCGTTAACGAGCACAACCAATGGCGCCCCTCTGCTGTAATCTTTTGCGGTGGCTGAAAACTGCATATCGAGCTCTTTTGACCGCCCTCGGGTGGAGACGATCAAACCTTGGGTGAGGAAGGTGTCGCTAACAGCAACGGCACCACTTAATACTCCACCTGGGTTGTTTCGAAGGTCGAGTATCAGTCCGGCAACCTTGTTGTCTGCTTCTTGGTCGAGTCGTTTCAGGGCTTGATGCAGCGAAGCTGCTGTGTTGGTCTGGAATTGAGTTATCCGAATATAACCAAACCGATCCTCCAGAAGCTTGCTTTTTACGCTGGTTATTTTGATTACAGCCCGAGTGAGAGTGACATCAAAGGGGTTTTCACTTCCTCTAACAATAGTGAGCTTTATTTTAGTTCCTGGCGCACCACGCATTTTTTTTACGGCATCATATAGGTTCATCCCCTTTATCGATTGATTATCGAGTCGAATGATCAGGTCACCTGCCTGGATATCTGCTCGTTGTGCGGGTGTATCGTCAATAGGTGAGACAACAAGGACAAACCCATCTTCCATTGAGACCTCAATCCCAAGACCACCAAACTTTCCTTCGGTATCAATCCGGCTCTCTTTAAAATTCTCTTGATCCATATAGCCAGAGTGTGGATCGAGGCCTGAAAGCATTCCCTCAATGGCATTATGGAGGAGTTCACGATCATCAACCTGGTCAACATACTTTGATTTTATTTCCCCAAAAATCTCGGTGAAGAGCCAAATCTCGTCGAGCGGCAGCTCAGCAGGATTTGTCTCGGCATGAGCAGTGGTGGCTCCAGCGCTAAAGAACAAGAGAGAGATCAGGATGGGCAGTGTTCGGGTAAGTTTGAACATATTTTGCTTAGCTCTAAGTTATTACTGCAGATCTTTTTTTTAAACGGGCATCTCTGTCGTGGTTTTATTAGTGTAGTTGCCCAATCATTGGTGTGGTTGATGATAACTCAACTTAGAAGTGCTGATGTGGAAAGAGGTTGCATAATTAATATATTAGTATATAGTTGTTTCATAATAATCAATTTTTACTGTGCGATGAGGCGATTTTTCTCCTCTTCTGTAATCAGCTTGCGGAGAATAACAATGATATGTATGGGTCAAACAGAAGCTGCTGAAAGTGACTCAATGAATACCGAGTGTGCCGAAATGCTTATTGGGGACGAGGCCGATATCAATCGAGCATCTCGAGCGCTTAAAGCAATGGCACACCCGTTACGGCTGAAAATTCTTTGTATCCTTGGAATGACGACAGAGGTGAGTGTTCACGAACTGGTGGAGTTTGTCGGTACCTCACAGAGCAACATCTCTCAGCACCTCTCGATACTTCGCGACAAGGGGATTCTCGAATCCCGAAAAGATGCCAACAAGGTCTTTTATCGCATCTCTGACACTAGCATCATTATGTTAATCGGCAGTTTACGTGATGCTTTCTGTGGAGTACACAATAGTTAACCCTCTCTTTTTGCGGGATTGATGAAATAAACCCGTAACTCAACCTTGTGGGTGACGGCGGCAACCGTTACCCTCCCATCTTCATTTACAGTGTGCCCGTTTAAGGGACCGCTCTCTCTTGAGTTATGTTTTATGGATATGGAATTTGTAGTTGAGAACTGGCCTCTCTTCTTGGCATTGGTTGTCATTATCGCGCTTATTATCTTTGAGCCGATCCGTCGCAGAATGTCGGGTATTGAGGAGATTACGGTGATTCAGCTCACCCGGCTCCTCAATGATGAAGAGGCAGTACTCGTTGATGTCAGCGAATCAAAAGATTTCAAGCTCGGTCATCTGCCCAAAGCAATCAATATTCCATTGAGTAAGCTGGCAGGTGATCTCAAGCAGATTGAAAAACACAAAAGCAGGTCTGTGGTTGCCTTTTGCCGATCGGGCAATCGATCAATACGAGGCGCGGGTATTTTGCGAAAGAATGGCTTTGAGAAGGTTTTTACCCTCAAGGGTGGAATACTCGCCTGGGAGAAAGAGAACCTCCCGCTTGAAAGGGGCTGAGGTCAAAGTACAATCCAAAGAACTATCGTGATGGAGAAAGAGTAAATGAATCAGCAAGTTCGTTTTGATCTAAAAACCTTCTATCTGAAGGATGTCTCTTTTGAATCCCCTAAGGCGCCAGGGATTTTTACCAAAGAGGCGCTCCAGCCTCAGGTCGATGTCCAGATCAATATTAGCCACAATAGCCTTGATCAAGCGGCTGGAATCTATGAGGTGATTCTGGCTGTAACGGTGACAGCAAAAAGTGGTGATGAAGCTATATTTCTTATTGAGGCTCAACAGGCCGGGGTTTTTGAGATGTCAGGATTTACAGATGACCAGTTGGAGGGTCTTCTTGAAGTGCATGCGCCACAAGCACTCTTTCCCTTTGCCCGGGAAGTGATCTCCAATCTGGGCGCAAAAGGAGGCTTTCCTCAGTTACTCCTCACCCCAGTCAATTTTGATGTGCTCTATCAACAAAAAAAACAGAGCGAGACGGCACCAGAGAGCCAAAGTGGAGAGTCCCCGGTTGATGAAACAGCCAAGGGCAATGGAAGCGGGTCGACAACGGTAGACTGATGTCGATGGGTAGCCAGCCCGGCAGTAGAAAAGAACCGGTCGCTGTACTGGGTGCAGGCTCTTGGGGTACTGCACTGGCGATTCTGATCGCACGAAACAACCTGGAGGTAAAACTCTGGGGCCATGATAGTGCTCATATCGATCAACTGGCCCAAGACAGAGCTAACCACCAGTTTCTTCCTGGGTTCTCATTTCCGAAAAATCTAACGCTTACCGATGAGATAGGCAATCTCGGCGGCCTATCCCAATTCCTGATTGTTGTTCCAAGCCATGCTTTTCGTCGCCTTTGTGAGCAGATTGAGGAACTGTCCTCAAACAGGGCGGGGAAGGTAGTAGCCTGGGGAACAAAGGGTTTTGAGCCAGGCAGTGGGAAACTCCTTGGGGAGGTGGCCGTTGAAGTTTGTGGTGATGATGCTCAGTTGGCTGCCGTTTCCGGCCCCAGTTTTGCTGCCGAGGTGGCGGCAGGACTGCCGACAGCACTCACCGTCGCGGCAACGAGTGAAGTTGTCAGTAGCCAGGTGGCTAACTGGCTCCACAGTGATCGGATGCGTGTCTATACGAATCCGGATCTAACCGGGGTCCAGTTGGGTGGGGCGATAAAGAACGTAATGGCAATAGCAACTGGAATCAGTGATGGGCTTGGATTTGGGGCCAATGCCCGGGCGGCTCTGGTGACCCGTGGGCTGGCCGAATTAAAACGCCTTGGCGAGGCCCTTGGGGGTAGATCGGAAACCTTTATGGGGTTGACCGGGATGGGGGATTTGATTCTCACCTGTACTGATGATCAGTCGAGGAACCGTCGACTGGGTCTGGGCCTGGGCCGAGGAGAGTCTCTCGAAACCATCCTCACTAACCTTGGACAGGAGGTGGAGGGGATTAACACTGCCCGAGAGCTGAAGCGACTGAATGAGTCGCTGAAGGTGTCAATGCCGATCATCGATCAGGTCTATCGGGTGCTCTTTGCCGATTGTCCTCCCATTGAAGCGGTTGATGCGCTGCTCTCAAGAGAACTTCGTTCAGAGTAGATGGCCCTTTACGGCAGGTTCTTTTTTGCACACTGCTATTTTGATACTGGAAAAAGGATAAGATTCAACAGAGATTATTCACCTATTGGAGAGTGGAGGGTGGCGGGATGAATGTTAGTCGTTTTCAGAAACTTCTTGAGCCGATCACTGACCTGGTTTCAGCTGAGAAAATGGATACCGCTCTTGCTGAAAAGCTCAACCTCAGTTTCCCTGAGAGTGGTGAGTTGTTTAATGCTGTTGAGAGGGCCTGCCACGATGCAATTGCAGCGGGTTGGATGTGCACTCAAGGCGGAGAAGGGCGGCGTTTTGGACGTATTATCGAACCCTGTGAGGCGACTGGAATGTTGAGTATTGATGTGGTTGACCTAACCAATATCGTGGGTCCGCATCACCGTCACCCTAGCGGGGAGGTCTGCATGGTGATGCCGATTACAGGGGGGGCTCAATTTAATGGTGAGGGCCGGGGATGGTCTCTGTTTGAGCCCGGATCTGACCACTCGCCAACAGTGACCGGTGGGGAAGCTTTGGTGCTCTATATGTTGCCGGCTGGCAAAATTGAGTTTACTTAGGAGATTCTGGTCGGATCACGGCCGACTGCCGGACAACATAAGCGTCGCCATAACCAAAAATCCCGTCAACCGTGTTTGTGGGTGATCATCAAGCCCCCTCTTCCGGCAGGGTAAGCGGGGTTGTTCTTTATTAGGTTTTTTCTAGTGGGGTAGCCCCTGCGAATCCAATCTGTCTCCAGGCCTCATAGACTGCAATGGCAACGGTATTCGAGAGGTTCAGGCTACGGTTTCCCGGGAGCATGGGGAGTGTTAGCTGTTGAGACGCCGGGGCTTTGGCGCGTATTGTCTCTGGAAGTCCCTGGGTCTCTGGGCCGAATAACAGCGCATCCCCCTGTCTGAATATAAAAGAACTGTAGCTCTTGGTGTGGTGAGTAGAAAAAGGAAGAAGACGTGATGCGGGGTGTGAGGCGACAAAATCATCGAACGAATCCCATATCCCGAGGCGGGCAAACTCATGGTAGTCAAGGCCCGCGCGCCTCAGCCGCTTGTCATCAAGTTGAAATCCCAGTGGACGGATAAGGTGGAGGGTGCTTCCTGTATTGGCGGCCAGCCTGATGATATTTCCGGTATTGGGTGGTATCTCGGGTTGATAGAGGACGATATGAAGCATCACTGTTGGGATAGGTCACTATTCAGGGAGAAAAAACTCAAGGGTGTCGTTGAGAAAACGGTAGCCCTGGGGGGTTGTTTTCAGACGGTTATTTTCAACCACAAACAGGCCAAGCCGCTCCAGCTTTTCAAAGAGTGGGGTAAAAAGATCAAGCTGGAGACCTGTGCGTTCAGGAAAAAGGTCAGCGGCAACCCCTTCACGCAGACGAAGTCCATTCAGAAAGAATTCAAAACCGGTCTCATCATTACTGACCAAAGAGGCGTTATCGGTTTCAGCGTGGGAGGCGTGTTTCATGAACTCATTGGGATGACGGGGTTGGAGGGTTCTCCAGATGCCGTCAGTCCTGGTGAGTTTGCCATGGGCGCCGGCGCCAACTCCCAGATAGTCTCCGAATTCCCAGTAGTTGAGATTATGGCGGCATCGGTTGCCTGGTTTTGACCACGCGGAGACCTCATATTGTTGGTAACCCGCCTCCTGGAGAAGCTCAAAGAGAGACTCTTGCATCGCCCAGACATGGTCCTGCTGCGGAAGCTTTGGCGGATGGGCATGGAAGAGGGTGTTAGGCTCAAGGGTAAGCTGGTAGAGGGAGATATGCTCAGGCTCAAGATTGAGAAGTGTATCAAGGTCTGATTTGGCTTCATCCAGTGTCTGCCCCGGAAGAGCAAACATCAGGTCGAGGTTGACGCTGTTAAATCCGGTGCTGAGTGCAGCATCGGAAGCGGTTAGGGCCTCTTTTCGGCCATGAATTCGTCCGAGGCTGTTGAGCATAGGATCACTGAAGCTCTGTACCCCCAGAGAGAGTCGATTAATGCCAGCAGCCAGATAGCCTTCCAGCCAGGCGGTCTCTGTCGCCCCTGGATTGACCTCCATTGTGATTTCAGCATCTTGATCGAGAGTAAAACAGTGGTTGATGGTTGAGAGGATTTGATCGATCTGATCAGGTGAAAAGAGTGAGGGTGTGCCTCCGCCAAAATAGATTGATTGCACTCTCCTTGAGGTTTGGGTGTGGGTTATTTTGCTAACCGACTCCTTCAGTGCCAAGAGGTATTGCTCTTTTAGGGTTGTGCTCTGATCATCTTTCAGTGGGTGAGAGTTGAAGTCACAGTAAGGACACTTGCGCCGACACCAGGGAAGATGGAGATAGAGGCCAAGAGGGATTGAGGCCGGGTCTAATTTAGCTGACAAGGTTACGGGGGTTCCCTTCCATCCATGCGCCAATAGTCAGGGCAATCTCATGGACAAGCCGTTGCCGGGTCTCACGACTGCCCCAGGCACTATGAGGAGAGAGCAGGAGGTTGGGAATATCAGGTGAGAGCAGAGGGTGGTCGATTGAGGGGGGTTCTTCAGTGAGCACATCGATTCCGGCACCGCCAATCACGCGGTGGCACAGGGCATCGGCAAGGGCCTGTTCATCGATGATCCCTCCCCTTGCAGTATTGATGATAATGGCATCGTTATTCATCATTTCAAGCTCTCTGGAGCCAATCAGCCCCTGTGTAGAAGCCGTCAGCGGGCAGTGGAGAGAGAGAACATCGACCTGAGGGAGCAGTTCTTCAAGGGGGAGCCGCCCTTCTGTCGGCGCACTACCGGGGCGATTGGCTATCAGTGTGGTCATGCCAAAGGCCTCTGCCACATTGGCAACAGCCTGGCCTAATACACCAAAACCAACTATGCCCAGCTTGCGGCCATTAAGTTCACGAATAGGGTAGTCCAACAGGCAGAAATTGCCACTGTTGCTCCACTTTCCCTCCAGGATGGCATGATGGTAATCCACAAGGTGGGTAGTGAGTGCAAGTATCAGACTGAGCGTGTGCTGAACTACGGCAGGGGTGGCGTAGTTGCGTACGTTGCAGACTTTGACCCCGAGTCGATGGGCGCTGTTTAAGTCGATGTTATTGGTGCCGGTAGCAGCGACCACGATAAGTCTGAGGTGGTCAGCGACGGCTTCGAGAACAGTACTGTCGATCTTAATTTTATTGGTGATCACCACTTCAGCACCATCCAGTCGTTCTACAACCTCATTGGCCTCGGTAAAGCGATAAGTCCTGAGTGAAGGCAGAATGGCTTCAATCGGCTTTAAATCGATATCCCTGAGGTCGAAGGTCTTACTGTCGAGGAGAGTGCTGTTGGTCATTGAGAGGCCTCTATTGATTAATCCTTTGCTTTTGAGGGGCGGTCTACAAAGGAAGAGGATTGGGTTTATTATCAGTCAATAATCTCACTCATTCGTTTCGGCGGCAATGAGCGGGGCTCTTTTTCCTGATTTCTTCTCTATTGAGGTTGAAAGCAGGCCTCTGAAGCGGTAGGGTTCGGCGCTGATGTTTTTTGACTGACGGTGTGGAAAATCCAATGAAAGTTATCTGTCTTGATCTGGAGGGGGTGCTGGTCCCTGAAATCTGGATCAATGTAGCTGAATCAACTGGAATCGAAGCATTGCGGGCAACCACGCGTGATATTCCCGATTACGATGAGTTGATGCGTTTTCGGCTCGATTTGACTGATCGGCACGGATTAAAGCTGGGTGATATTCAACAGGTGATCCAGGGTTTGGAGCCATTGGTTGGGGCACTCGATTTTGTAAAATGGCTCCAATCACACTATCAGCTAATTGTTCTCTCAGATACCTTTTATGAATTTGCCGCCCCATTGATGGAGCAGTTGGGGAACCCGATACTCTTCTGTCACCATGTTGAGGCTGATGCCAAGGGGCGACTCACGGGATATCAGCTCCGTATGCCGGATCAAAAATCAGCTTCGGTCAGAGCACTGCAAGCGATCAATTTCAGGGTGGTTGCAGGGGGAGATTCTTTCAATGACCTGACAATGCTTGAGGCCGCTGATGCCGGGATTTTTTTCCGGCCACCCCCCAATATTGCTGCTGATTATCCCCGCTTTCCTGTAGTTGAGGAGTACCCCGCATTCAGAGCTGAAATAGAGAGGGCAGTGGCATCATTCTAGTGGGCTCAAGCCCCTTTTTAGTCGGAATGATCTGAAATCCCCCGGCGCAGGCGGGAGATCAGACGGCGCGACCTCTTGTCAGGTTTCCCACGCTCAAATCGCAGTGAAGCCGCATCCAGCTTTCTCTTCTCAATTGACTCCAACCGGGCCACCAGGCTCAGTGGGGTCTCCTGATAGAGGGTCTGGGCATGGGCGGCGGAGCGACGCTGTTCATCAAGGGCGGTCACAATGAGTTCATAATCCAAGCCTGCTTTTCTTATCTTTAGCCGATCACCCTTTTGAACCCCTCGAGCTGGTTTGGCGCGCAGGCCATTGAGGGCGATATGGCCGGCTTTAATTGCCGAAGAGGCTAATTGCCGGGTCTTAAAGAAGCGTGCCGCCCAGAGCCAGCGATCAATCCGGATTTTTGAAGGTGGGGGGTCTGGAGGCATTAATCAACGAGGTTATTTCAGGTGTTGTGGTCGACCCACCGTACTTTGCCCTCATCGAGCTCCTCTTTTTTCCAAAAGGGCGCTTTCGATTTGAGATCATCCATGATCAGTCGACAGGCATCGAATGCGGCGGCACGGTGCACAGACCAGACCGCAACCAGGACGATAGGCTCTCCCGGTTGAATGGGGCCAACGCGATGGATGACCAAGGCATCAAGCAGGTTATATCTTGAGGTGGCGTTGTGACAGATCGCTTCGAGGTGCTTTTCTGTCATCCCCGGGTAGTGCTCAAGGGTCATTCCATGAACCCGGTCACCTTCATTAAAATCCCGCATAGTCCCTACAAACAGAGCGGTAGCCCCGTACGAGGAAGGGGCTGTTGAACCCGTTTGCTGATAGCTGGTGAGCTCCTGCCATGGATCAAAGGGCCGGTGACGGATTTCAATTTTCACGACTAACCACCCGTTACCGGGGGGAAGAAAGCGATCTCATCGCCATCTTTGACTGCGGCACCTGGTTTGACGTACTCCATGTTGACAGCAACCAGTACGTTCTCTCCTTGAGGGCTGTCACCGGCAACAGCACGCCACGCCTCCTCCACGTTGGAGACGGCATCAGGTTCTGCCTGACAGCACTCAGTCCCCAGCTGTTCACGGAGGCTGGCAAAAAGGCGAATTGTGATCGACATGGCGTTATTGGAGAATAATGACTGTAAGATGAAAAGGATTATAGAGGTTTAGCCACCAATGTAGGACATCTCTACTTTTTTAAGGCCCACTGTCTGTTCTGTTCGGATCTCTGAATAGCCATCATCTCTCAGGCTCCAGAGCCTGGAGAGAGTATCAACAACAACCTCATCACTCGCATCGCTCCGAAGCAACGCTCTGAGGTCAAATCCCCCCTCGGCAAAGAGACAGGAGACAAATCGTCCCTCTGCGGACAGCCTGGCGCGATGACAACTGTGGCAGAAAGGCTGAGTAACAGAGGCAATGACGCCGATCTCTCCACTCCCATCCTGGTAGCACCAGCGGCTGGCGACCTCACCGGCGTGGTTGGCACCGACCGGCTCCAGGGGGAACTCCTGGTTGATAAGCCGGATTATCTCTCCAGCAGGGATAACCTGCTTTAGTTGCCAGCCATTGCTATTGCCAACATCCATATACTCAATGAAGCGAAGGATGGCGCCGGAACCCTTGAAATGCCGGGCCATGGGGAGGAGTTGATCATCGTTCAGGTGGCCGGTGACCACCATATTGACCTTGACCGGCAAAAGGCCTGCGTTGAGGGCGTAATCCACAGAATCAAGGACCTTGGAGACGGGAAAGTCAACATCATTTATGGCGGCAAAACGTCTCTCATCAAGGGCATCAAGGCTGATGGTTACTCGGGTCAGCCCTGCTGCTTTTAGGCTTTTTGCCCTGGCGGCGGTGAGGAGCGAGCCATTGGTCGTCAGGCAGATATCGCTAATACCCGGTATCTGGGAGAGCTCTTCAATCAGAACTTCGATATCGCGGCGAACCAGGGGTTCACCCCCGGTAAGGCGTATTTTACTGACGCCAAGGTGGGTAGAAAGGCGAGCGACACGCTGGATCTCTTCAAAAGAGAGCAGGCGCTGTCGGGGAACAAAGTGGTGGTCAGAGCCAAAAACCTCCTTCGGCATGCAGTAGACGCAACGAAAGTTACATCGATCAGTAACCGAGATACGCAGGTCTCGAAGCCCCCGGCCTCGGGTATCAGTGAGTGGATTCTGATCCTGATTCACAGTGAAAATTAAGGAACCTGATTAAGAAAAAATAAGAGGGCTCAACCCTCAGGAGAGAGCTTTATACCACAGGAGTCCCAGGCAGCAGCAGCTAATAACCCCTCTTCGCTAGGGAACAAATAAAAGAATTATAATAACACCTCAAATCAGAGAGGGTTGTTGGTAAATTCCCCTGAAGGCTGCTGGAGATCAATAAAATTTATAATCGATTGGCCAATCAAACCTGATTTTTCTTGAGAGAAATCATCAATACTCTATCTGCAGAGCAAGTGCAAAAAAGCTTGGAAACGGATGCCCTGATACGGCTATGGGCTGATCTTCGACTCTATCGGTAGCGGATGGCCAATGATTCTAAAGAAGCGGGTGAGGAAGCGGTGAGTTAACCCCCAAACAAGGTGTTGTGACTGCTCTCCAATCCGGATTGCCGGGTACTCCAGAGAGGGGTCGGGGGGGTGAGGATAGAGAATATGAGCATCAGGGTCAGCGAGGCGGACAAGGGGTACCCAGAGGGTGTCTTCGACCTCATAGCTCAGGGTGACAGGTAGGGGGCTCTCAAGCAGAAAGACAAAACAGGAGATCACCAGTTTTACAGTGGGTCCTGCAGATCGTCCAGCCATGTCGTCGACTCTTCCGAGGTATTCGCCCAAAGTGAGGTCGATGCCAACCTCTTCCCGGGTCTCTCTGGTTGCAGCGGCTCGTTCATCGGTGTCTTCCGGATCACGTCTTCCCCCTGGAAATGCGATGTGGCCAGACCAGGGATCAGCCGGGTCTCTGGCTCTTTCAATAAAGAGAAGCCGGAGGTGTGGCTGTCGACACAACACCATGGCTACAGCAGCCTGCTGGTCGGGTGTTGAGGGGTAGCGCTTTGGAGCGTGGTTGTTCAACGCCTCCCGAATCCGGCTGGTGCCTGGAAAGTTGAAGGTATCCATCAGTTTGTCAATGGCCGGGTGCCAATGAAAAAGGTAGTACAGCTCTCTCCCTCTTCACCTTCATCGGTGGCTACCATAGCGAGGCTGGAAAAAGCCCGGCTGAACTCACCGGGTCTGAGCAGATACTCGGGCCTGGTGTCAGGCCGAAGCCTTAGAAAGTTCAAATTCAAGGTCTTGTAGATCAACACCCCTCCAGGCCTTAAGCTGTCGATAATGGCAGGAAAAAGTGTTCGGTTGAGAAAGCGGATAACCACAATCAGATCAAAAGTGTCGGCCGGAGGGGTCCACTGGTCGAGATCAGCAGCAAAGGGGTAGATATTCAAGCCCGTCTCACTGGCCCTCTCCTTGAGATAACGGAGCCCGACCAGACTGCCGTCAACCGCATAGCTCTCATAGCCGGAGCGGGCAAGGAAAAGGGTGTTCTGGCCGACACCACAGGCAATATCAAGGGATCGGCCGCCTGGTTTGAGCAGGGTATTATAGTCAGTCAGCAGGGGCTCTGGATCAAAAGAGGGGTTGGGATTAGAAGGCCGGTATTTCTCATCCCAGCGGGAGATATCTGCTCTCATGGGGGGGGATTATTAACTCCATATCGATCCAATTAGACACAGCGGTAAGAACACTTATACTACCATGAGGGCAGCACATAGTAGTCTATCTCAAGACGAGATGGCGCAGTCATCCGGTTCTGCAACAGGAGGGAGTAGTGAAAAGGATATTGGCCTCATTGAAACCCCTCGCTTCAATCGCAATTGTGTTTATTGTTTTGTTAAGCTTCTTTGATGGAGAAAATATAGTGAAAACGTTCATTGGACAGTTAACGGCATTCTTCCCTTTGTCACTTTTTTCATCGGGGGCCATGGCTGAGGATGGAATAGGCGGGGCCAGCATCTTTACCATTATTGTTGTCGTTCTTGTGGTGGTACTGATTTTCTCCGGAGTAAAAACGGTTCCCCAGGGAAGCCAGCACAATGTGGAGCGGTTTGGCCGCTTTACTAAATCACTGACCCCGGGCCTTAACTTTATCGTCCCCTTTATTGATCGGATAGTGCACAAGGTCAATATGATGGAGCAGGTGATCGACATCCAGCAGCAGAGTGTTATCTCTCGCGATAATGCAGCGATTGTTGCAGATGGTGTGGTTTTCTATCAGATTCTGGATGCGGCAAAAGCAACCTATGAGGTAAGCCGGCTTGATGTGGCGATGCAAAACCTCTGCCTGACCAACATCAGAACTGTTCTTGGCGCTATGAACCTGGATGAAATCCTCTCCAACAGAGATGAGATTAATGCCAAGTTATTGAGTGTGGTCGATGCGGCAACAGATCCGTGGGGGGTCAAAGTAACTCGAATCGAGATCAAGGATCTTGAACCTCCAAAAGATCTGGTCGAGGCAATGAGCCGGCAGATGAAAGCTGAGCGGCAGAAGCGAGCAGATATCCTTGAAGCAGAGGGCAAACGACAATCTGAAATCCTGCGTGCAGAGGGTGAGAAGCAAGCGGCTATTCTTGATGCAGAAGGGCGAAAAGAGTCCGCTTTTCGCGATGCTGAAGCCCGGGAGAGGTTGGCTGAGGCGGAAGCCAGAGCAACACAGCTGGTCTCTGATGCGATTAAAAGCGGTGATGCACAGGCCATCAACTACTTTGTCGCACAAAAGTATGTAGAGGCTCTGCAGGCCATTGGTACAGCAGAGAATGAGAAGCTGGTGCTTCTGCCAATGGAGGTAAGCGGAATCCTTGGGTCGTTAGCAGGGATCGGGGAGCTGTCAAAAAATATTTTCAACAACAACAATAGTGGCTGATTATGGCGGAATATATTAGTAATTTTTCTCACTGGACATGGTGGATCCTGGGGGTAATTCTGGTCGTAGTCGAGATTGCGGCGCCGGGCACTTTCTTTCTCTGGATGGGTATTTCGGCAGGAGTCGTCGGGGCGGTACTCTATTTTTCGCCATCCCTCCCCTGGGAGGCTCAGCTGACTATCTTTGCGCTTTTTTCAATGGTCTCCATCTTTGTCTCCAGATTCATCTTTCAAAAGGACAAGGAAGAGAAATCAACCCTGAGCCAACGAGGGAACAAATATATAGGCAGAGTGGTTACGATTGAGGAGCCGATCGAAAATGGGATTGGAAAGGTTCGGGTTGAGGATACTGTGTGGAGGGCGAGAGGCGAGGATGCCCCTGCAGGGAGTCAGGTCAGGATTGTGGGCATTGAGGGCGCGACCTTCGAGGTTGAAACCTTTAAGTAGCAGAGCCCTGCCCACAGTGGAATAACCTGCAGAGTCTTGAGTATGACCCTGGAGGCGTTGCTCAATCAGAGTGCTCCCGTTGCCAGTGTCCGGATTTGCCGCCTCTCTTCTCAAGCAGTCGAACTCCCCCCAGCTCCATGCCACGATCAACGGCCTTGCACATATCGTAGATGGTGAGAAGAGTAATCTGGACAGCGGTCAGTGCCTCCATTTCAACCCCTGTTCGTTCATGGGTCTCAGTGGTGGCAGTACAGATTACAGCGCTCTTTGCGGCATCAACTTCGAGGTCAACAGCAACCCGGGTCAGTGTCAGGGGATGGCACAGGGGGACAAGTGTGGATGTCTGTTTTGCGGCCATGATTCCGGCAACCCGAGCAATTCCCAGGACGTCCCCCTTTTTATGAGCGCCCTCCTGGATCTTTTGGAGGGTTGCGGGGTTCATGGTGATTCTGCCTTCAGCTTTAGCAAGGCGAGAAGTCATCTCTTTGTGTCCGACGTCAACCATATGGACATTGCCTTGGGCATCAAAATGGGTAAGGTCGCTCATGCTGGATTCTCACAGGTTTGGAGGTAGTTATTTAAGGGAAACGCTACCGTTTCCATCAGGGGGAAGCAAGTCATCTGAATGCTTTTTTATCGGCGTGATAGACTTTAAGCCATGGAAGATGCCAGTTTACTACGCTACAGCCGCCAGATTCATATCTCCGGCATCGATATTGCGGGGCAGGAGAAGTTGCTGGATTCCCGGGTCCTGCTCATCGGTCTCGGTGGCCTGGGATCCCCCATTGCAATGTATCTCGCTTCATCCGGCGTGGGTCATCTTGTGATCTCAGACTTTGATCATGTAGAGCTTTCCAACCTTCAGCGTCAGATTATCCACGGTACGGGTGATATCGGTACTCCTAAAGCAGAGTCTGCCCGTTCTACCATCGAAGAGCTGAACCCGGACGTTACGGTAGAGATGATTGACCACCGCCTTTCGGGTGATGAGTTGCTGGCACAGATAGAGGCGGCAGACGTGGTGGTTGATGCAACCGACAACTTTGGTTCTCGTTTCGAGCTCAATCGTCTCTGTCATCAGGCACGTACTCCGCTGGTCTCGGGTGCGGCGATTCGAATGGAGGGCCAGGTTTCCGTCTATCGACTCGATCTTCCCGATTCGCCGTGTTATCGATGCCTCTATCCTGAGACAGGCGAACTTGGTGAGCGGTGTGCTGAGACTGGAGTGCTCGGTCCTGTGGTAGGGATCATAGGAACCATAGAGGCGACCGAGACCATCAAGGTGCTGCTCGATCTGGGGGAGACCCTGACGGGTCGACTGCTGATTCTCGATGCCCGCACCATGGAGTGGAGCGTGATGAAATTGACAAAAGATCCCAACTGCCCGGTCTGCAGTATCTCTCCGGGAGAAGCGGTCTCCAATAGCTGACAAAGGAGAGCTAACAATGGTACAAACGGCCTCAACGATGCTTGATCTGGGAACAGTGGCTCCTGATTTCTCGCTTCCCAACACCAACCGGAGCCTGGCTCAAGAGCGGGTGGCCCTCAGCGACTTCGACCAGTCACCGGCACTGCTGGTCGCATTTGTCTGCAACCACTGCCCCTACGTTATCCATATCCGGGAGGCCTTTACCGCCTTTGCCAGGGAGTACCGGGCGAAGGGGCTGGCGGTGGTGGCGATCAGCTCCAATGATGCATCGAGCCATCCGGATGATGGCCCTCTGAAGATGGCCGAGGAGGCGAAAAGGCATGGGTTTACCTACCCCTATCTTTTTGATCAGAGCCAGGCAGTTGCTGTCGCCTACGCTGCAGCCTGTACACCCGATTTCTTTCTTTTCGACAGGAGCAAAAAACTCGTCTACCGAGGACAGTTTGATGGTGCGAGACCAGGCAGGGAAGAGATCCCCATTACCGGGGAGGACCTGCGTGAGGCGGTTGATCGCCTTCTGGCAGGGGAGCCGCAGCGAGAGATTCAAAAGCCGAGTATGGGGTGTAATATCAAGTGGAGAGAGGGCGAGGCTCCCGGCTACTTTACCGGTGAACGTGCTGTAGAGTGAACGAGCGACTGATCAAACAAGATGAGTAATACAAGCCACAGTGAAAAGCCAGTCCAGAGCCCATGACAACAACGAGTGAGGCAAGAGGCGCTCCTGATCAAGATGAACGTGATTTGATTTGATGAGCCAGGACATTCTCTTCTCTATTTTTCTCGTTTTTACCGGAGCAGCAGTGCTCTCTACGATAGCCCTGTTTGCCAGGCAGACCCTCCTGGTAGCGTACATTGCCCTTGGTGTCCTCCTCGGTCCCTCTGGGTTTGGCCTTGTTAGCGACACCGATCTGATTAGTGAGATCGCCCATATTGGCATTATATTTCTCCTCTTCCTGCTGGGATTAGATCTCTATCCCCAGAAACTGGTGCAGCTCTTTCGCCAGACCACCATTGTGATTGTATTCAGCACACTCATCTTTGCCGTGATGGGATATGCGATCGCATCTCTGGCGGGCCTGGGGAGTACTGACAGTATGGCTGTGGGTGTCGCTGTCGTCTTTTCCAGCACCATTGTAGGATTGAAATTACTGCCGACAACCGTTCTTCACCACCGCCATACCGGTGAAGTCGTGATCAGTATTCTTCTTCTCCAGGACCTGATAGCCATCGTTGTATTGATGGTGATGAAAGGACTCGATAGTGAAGGGATGGAGCTCTCGGGCATCATCCAGTTGGTGATTGCACTCCCATCGCTGCTGTTGGTTGCCTGGGCTCTGGAACATTTTTTGCTTCAGCCTCTTTTTGCCCGTTTTGACCGTTTTCCCGAATATGTCTTTCTCCTTGCTATCGGCTGGTGCCTGGGAGTTGCCCAGAGTGCTGAAGCTCTCGGCCTCACCTACGAGATCGGTGCCTTTATTGGGGGAGTTGCTGTTGCCACCAGCCCGATCGCACGACATATTGCTGATAGCCTGAGGCCCCTGAGAGATTTTTTCCTGATCATGTTCTTTTTTGCGATCGGCGCCGGATTTGATGTCGCCGGGGCAAGAGAGATCTGGTGGGGCGCCCTTTTACTGGCTGCCGGGGTCTTGTTGCTCAAACCCCTGGTCTATCGTCTCCTGCTGGTTGGGGTCGCAGAGTCCAGGGAACTGGGTCTTGAAATCGGTTGGCGGCTTGGGCAGATGAGTGAGTTCTCTCTGCTGATTGTCTTTATCGCAGCGCAATCCGGGCTGATCAGTGGGATGGCTGTAAATCTTGTCCAGCTTGCAACCCTGCTCACTTTTGTGGGCTCATCCTATCTTGTGGTGCTTCGCTACCCGACACCGATCGCCCTCTCGGATCGGCTGAGAAGGGATTAACCCAAACGGCAGATCCCCTCGCTGTCCCATTCTGGGAGCATCTATCCCATGGGGAGAGTGGTCAGTCAGGGGGAATAGAGAGAAAATTCGGTTATGGTGTAATTATTAAACGTTTAACTTCAAGGAAGTCTCTCACATGCACTCTTTTATTCCTCCCCAACGCACCTTGCTCGGGCCAGGCCCCTGTAATGTCTCTGATCGCGTTCTTGAGGCGATGGCCCGACCCACTATTGGCCATCTGGACAGTGCTTTCGTTGGCATGATGGATGAGATCCGTAGCCTGCTGCGGTTTGCCTTTAAAACTGAAAACCGGATGACACTCCCGATCTCCGGCCCAGGGTCGGCAGGAATGGAGTGTTGTTTTGTCAACCTTGTCGAACCGGGCGATACGGTCATTGTCTGCAAGAATGGGGTGTTCGGTGGACGGATGGAGGAGAACGTCATCCGTTGTGGAGGGGTGGCCGTCACTGTCGACAATGACTGGGGACAACCTGTAGATGTTGCCAAGGCGGAGGCCGCGCTTAAGGCCCATCCCGGGGCAAAGATTGTCGCCTTTGTCCAGGCTGAAACGTCAACAGGTGCGCGCTCAGATGCAGCAGAACTCTGTCGCCTGGCACAGGAACATGATTGTTTGACCATTGTTGATACGGTGACCTCACTTGGAGGGATAGAGGTGAGTATTGATGAGTGGGGCGCCGATGCGGTCTACTCAGGCTCACAGAAATGTCTTGCCTCCCCCCCCGGGCTCTCACCGGTAACCTTCAGCCCAAAAGCGGTGGAGGTGGTCGCTAATCGCAGGACCAAAGTACAGAGCTGGTTTTTGGACCTGAACCTGCTGATGGGCTATTGGCAGGCAGAGGGGGGGCGTTCCTATCACCATACTGCACCGATCAACCTTCTCTATGCTCTCCATGAATCTCTGCTGATGCTCAAGGAAGAGGGGCTGGAAGCGGCATGGTCCCGATATGAGAGTAACTATGAACTTCTTCGTGCAGGGCTTGAGTCGATGGGACTATCAGTGCCGGTCACTCGGGGAGATCATCTGCCTGAGTTGGTGACGGTTACTGTTCCGGATGGAGTTGATGAGGCTGAGATACGGACCAGGATGCTTGAAGATCACGGGATTGAGATTGGCGCAGGGTTGGGACAACTCGCAGGAAAAGTCTGGCGAATTGGACTGATGGGGCAGAACAGTAGCCCTGAGACGGTGAGAATATGTCTTGATGCCCTGAAGGCGTCGATGAGAGTCGCCGAGACCGCCTAAAGGGGTCAGAATGAGGAGGGCGAAGGCCCTTTCGATCTCTTAGTGGCTGGCCGATGTCTGATGGGCGACTTCGTTAAGGGCCGAATCGAGTTGTGCTGAATCAGCGAGATAGTAATTTTTTACGGCATTGAAGTCATCATCCAGTTCGTAGACCAGAGGGATTCCAGTTGGAATATTGAGTGCGGTGATCTCATCATCTGAGATCGAGTCCAGGTGCTTGATTAGTGCACGGATACTGTTTCCGTGGGCGACGATGATCGGCGCTCTGCCTGCTTTGAGGGCAGGGATTACGGTGTCAAACCAGTAGGGGACAACGCGTTCCAGTGTAATCGAAAGAGACTCGGTTGATGGGGGGTTCAGAACCCCGGCATAGCGGGAGTCAAAGCGAGGATGGGTGGGATCTTCCGGATCCAGTCCGGGGGGGAGAACGGCATAACCCCGACGCCACGTCATCACCTGTTCAATCCCGTATTTTTCTACTGTCTCCTGCTTGTTCAATCCCTGAAGTGCCCCATAGTGGCGTTCATTGAGCCGCCAGTCTGTTGCGGTGGGCAGCCACATCTGATCCATCTCCTCAAGGGCAATCCATAGTGTACGGATGGCACGTTTGAGATAGGAGGTGAAGGCAAGATCAAACTCGTAGCCTTCACGCTTTAGGGTTCTTCCCGCCTCACGGGCTTCTGTGACCCCTCTCTCAGAGAGATCAACATCAATCCAGCCGGTAAAACGATTTTCCAGATTCCAGGTGCTCTGACCATGGCGCAGGAGGACAATTTTTTTCATTACACACTCAGCAGGGTTTCAAGGCTTCTGTTGATTAAAGAGTGGAAGGGTGGATTTTATCACCAATCAACATCGTCTAATCATCCAATAATACCAGTTTCTCTATTAGCCCTCGAAGGGCTGTTCCTCTGTGACTCAACTGATTTTTGGTCTCAGGGTCGAGCTCAGCAGAGGTGCAGTGGTGCGTCGGGACAAAGAAGATCGGATCGTAACCAAAGCCATTTTCCCCTTTTGGTTCGCGAGTGATTATTCCATCCCAGGCGCCTTCAGTAATAAGAGGTGAGGGGTCTTCGTGGTGTCGAAGAAAGACCATGGTGCAGCGAAAGTGTGCAGACCGTTGTGCAGGGGAGTACTCGGACAGTGACTCAAGCAGCAATTCCAGGTTATCTTTGTCACTCGCACCGACCCCGGCATATCGTGCGGAATGGATGCCAGGAGCACCACCGAGTATATCTACAACCAGCCCGGAGTCGTCAGCGATTGCCGGAAGCCCTGATTCCAGGGCAGCATGGCGAGCCTTGATTAGCGCATTTTCAATAAAAGTGGTTCCGGTCTCGGGGACATCATCGATTCCAAGCGCTCCCTGGGAGACCCCCTCAAGCTGGTGTGGTGCCAGGAGTTCCCGCATCTCTCTTAGCTTCCCCTGGTTGCCGCTAGCGAGAGCAATCGTGGTTGCTGAACTGTTCACGATGAGAGTGGTGGTTCACCGTTAAGTGCATTTTTTTGGTGGTTGATCAGTTCGGCAATACCGGCAGAGGCATAGGTCGTCATCGACGCCATCTGCTCGGCGGTAAAAGGAGTCTCTTCAGCCGTTCCCTGAACCTCAACGAATCGTCCATCCTCGGTCATTACAAAATTCATATCTGTCTCAGCAGTGGAGTCTTCAGAATAATCGAGATCAAGCAGTACCTCACCCTGGCAGATTCCAGCCGAGACAGAGGCAAGATATTGAGTTATTGGAGTGGAAGGGAGTTGGTTGCTGGAGACGAGGTAATCCATCGCATCAGCAAGAGCAACAAACCCACCCGTGATGGATGCCGTACGGGTGCCCCCATCGGCCTGGATGACATCACAGTCAATGGTGATGGTTCTCTCACCCAATGCACTCAAGTCAGTGATCGCCCTGAGAGATCGACCGATCAGGCGCTGAATCTCCAGGGTACGGCCCGACTGTTTTCCCCGGGCAGCCTCTCGGGAGGTTCTGGTGTTGGTGGATCTGGGCAGCATGCCGTATTCAGCTGTAACCCAACCCTGTTTTTTACCTTTGAGCCATCTCGGTACGGAGTCTTCAACAGAGGCTGTACAGAGAACTTGGGTATTACCAAAGGCAATGAGTACGGAGCCTTCGGCATGTCGGGTAAACTGGCGGGTAATGGCAATCGGGCGCAGCGCTTCTGGAGCACGGTTATTTTCTCGGTTTTTCAATGTTCGTTTTCTCGATAATTGATGGTTTCCATGTCTGGAAATCAAGTTTTCAGGCAGGAGTAATTGGTGTAATGATAACATCCGCTTGCCCGGGGCTGTTTATTGTCGCCCTATGATCTTTAAATAGAGGAACAAGCAGACGTGATAAGAAGCATGACAGCCTTTGCACGACGAGATCGTGATACAAGGTGGGGTAATTTCTACTGGGAGCTAAGAAGCGTCAACCACCGTTATCTGGAGGTTAGCCTTAAACTTCCGGAAGAGTTGCGGGCTTTTGAGGCTAAGTTTAGGAGCTTGATTAGTGACCGGCTCAAGCGGGGGAGAGTCGATGGCTTACTCCGTTTTAACCAGAGCGAAGCACTCTCTGCCGACCTTGAGTTAGACCGTGAGGTCGTCAACAGGGTAGCTGAGATTGAAGGACAGATCAGAGGCATGATGCCAGAGGCCGAGAGGCTTCGTACTGCCGATATTCTACGTTGGCCGGGCGTACTCAAGGCGGCAGAGACGGACAGTGATGCCATGGTCAAAGAGGCTGAAGAACTTCTTTCAACAGCTCTTGATGATCTTATGGCCTCCCGTGAGAGTGAGGGTGGGCGGCTTGAGAGCCTGGTGCGCCAGCGACTGGAGGATATCGTGCCGATTGTAAAAGAGGTGCATTCAATATTGCCGGAGCTGGAAGCGGCCTACCGGACCCGAATTGATGACCGACTCGGTGAGATGCGTGAACAGATCGATCCTGAACGTCTGGAGCAGGAGGTGGTCCTCTTTTTGCAAAAAAGCGATGTCACTGAAGAACTTGATCGGCTTGAAACTCATGTTGATGAGGTGACCGCTGTGCTCGAACGGGATGATGCGGTGGGGAGACGGCTTGATTTCCTGATGCAGGAGTTGAACCGGGAGGCCAACACTTTGGGCTCTAAGGCCGCCGATACCCGTCTGACCAATGCATCAGTTGAACTCAAGGTGCTGATTGAACAGATGCGAGAACAGGTGCAGAACATAGAGTAAGTTGCCTTAGAATTCTCAGTATTGGGAGAGATCGATTGCAAAAAGGAAAATGCTTCGTTTTTTCTGCCCCATCGGGAGCAGGAAAGACCTCTCTGGCTCGGGCACTTATCGCCCGTCGGGGTGATATTCAGTTCTCTGTCTCCCATACGACCCGTTCACCCCGACCGGGAGAGGTGGATGGAGAAGACTATTTTTTCGTTGATCGCACTGACTTTGAAGAGATGGCCGCTCACTCACTGTTTCTTGAGTATGCCGAGGTGTTTGGTCATTTCTATGGCACCTCTTATGAGGCAGTTAAGAGGTCATTGGAGGCAGGGCGGCACGTTGTCCTCGATATTGACTGGCAGGGCGCTCAACAGGTTCATTTGCAAATGCCGGAGAGCATCCTGGTCTTTATTCTTCCACCTTCGCTGACAGCCCTGGAGGCGCGCCTGCGTGGCCGGGGGAGTGATAGTGAAGAGATCATCTCCAGACGAATGGCTGCAGCCATTGATGAAATGAGCCACTATAATGAGTTTGACCATGTGGTGATCAATGATGATTTTGATCAGACCCTGGATAGGCTTGATGCCCTAATCTCCGGAGAGTATGTTGCCGGTAATCCCCCGCAAAGCCGGCTTGACCAGTTGTTTGCGGGCTGAACCCGATAATTTTCCTGACGAATATCACTGCCAGTGGCATCAATTTTCTGGTATCTTTCGCCTAATCAAGGAATTATTCACTTTTATCAGGGTCGACAAGAACTGATGTTCCTTCTTTTTTCCAGATTTACTGAATTCGATTGAGGTTTTTTGAATGGCACGGATAACCGTAGATGACTGTCTTGAAAACGTAGACAACCGCTTCCAGCTTGTGCTGATTGCCACCAGGCGAGCTCGCCAACTGGCTAATGGGGTGGAAGCTCTTGTTCCGGAAGAGAACGACAAGCCCACAGTGCTGGCGTTGAGAGAGATTGCTGAAGGATTGGTCACCAGTACCATCCTTGATGAACCGGATGCAACACCTGAGCAGGAAGCGGCAGAAGCAGCAGAAGCAGCCTTTGCTATTCCGGCTGAGGGTGAGGTGACTGCAGAGGACGGGGTCACGGCCGATGCGAGTGAAGCAATAGAAGAGGTCGTTGACCTTGATGCACAATTGATTGCGGCACTCCAGGCGGATCTCGAAAATTCAACCGAAGCGGAGGGCAAGGAAGGCGATGCCGATCCGTCCCCTAAGGAGGAGCAGAGCTAGTTCAAGGGCTCTGTTCGGTATCGGGTTTCGGCCCGAGCGCCGGGTATTAATCAGTGAACTGATTAGTCAGCTTGAGGTCTATCTTGACAACGATGCTGTCTCCGAAGTCTATCGTGCCTATGTATTTGCCGCAGAGGCACACGAGGGCCAGACACGAATCAGTGGTGAACCCTATATCTACCACCCCTTAGCGGTTGCCCAGCTCCTCGCTGAAAAACAACTCGATACCAAAAGCATCTCCGCGGCCATTCTTCATGACATTATCGAAGATACGCCAACCGCAAAAGAACAGATCGCAACAGAATTTGGAGAAGATATTGCACTCCTGGTAGATGGCGTCAGCAAGATCACCCAAATTGAGTTTGAATCCAAGGAGCACGCCGAGGCCGAGAATATTCGCAAAATGCTGCTCGCCATGTCACAGGATATACGTGTCATCCTGATCAAGCTGGCAGACAGGCTGCACAATATGCGTACCCTTGAATCTCTACCGGTAGAGAAACAAAAGAGAATTGCCAGACAGACGCTGGAAATATTCGCGGCCATTGCCAACCGCCTTGGCGTGTACTCCTGGAGCCGGGAGCTGGAAGAGATTAGCTTTCAGACCATCTACCCAAAACGTTACGACGCTCTTGCAAAGGCGCTTCGTCGCCGAGAGAGTCATCGTCGAAGCGGGATGAAAAAGCTTCTGGCGGTAATGGAGACACATCTGAAAGAGGGCGATGTGAATGCACAGGTCGTCAGCCGGGAGAAAGATATCTTTAGTATCTATCGAAAGATGCAGCGTAAGCGCATGTCATTTGAAGAGATACAGGATATCTATGGATTTCGGATTATCGTCAACAATTCTGATGACTGCTATCGAGTACTGGGCCGGATCCATGGTCTCTATAAGCCGATACCGGGGCGTTTCAAAGACTATATCGCGATCCCCAAAGCAAATGGATATCAGTCACTGCACACCACTGTTTTTGGTGCTTTTGGAGAATCACTCGAGGTTCAGATTCGAACCGAAGAGATGAATAGAATTGCAGAGGCGGGGATTGCTGCCCACTGGGTCTATAAGAGTGATGACATTACCGGCAAGCAATCACAAGCCCAGGCGCGACAGTGGTTGCTCGATCTCCTCGATACCCAGAAACAGGTGGCGAACCCGAGTGAATTTCTTGAGCACCTCAAGGTCGATCTCTTCCCGGATAAGATCTATGTCTTCACCCCAAAGGGGGATATCAAAAAATTCCCACAGGGCGCTACCGCACTCGATTTTGCCTATGCCATTCACAGTGATGTGGGTAATCGTTGTGTGGGTGCCAGGTTCAACCAACAACTGGTTCCACTTCATACCCGCCTGCGTAATGGTGATCATGTTGAGGTAACAACATCACGTTCTGCCCTTCCAACACCATCCTGGTTGAGCTATGCGACCACAAGCAAAGCGCGTACGGCGATCAGGGGAAATCTCAAGAAACAGCGACGAAAAGATTCAGTACGGCTGGGCAGGAAGCTGCTTGATCGGGCCGTCAAGACACTTGGCACCACATCGCGGAGAGTGAGCCCTACTCGCCGACAACAACTTCTGCAGACACTGCACCTGGAAGAGTGGGATGAACTCCTAATTGATATTGGGCTGGGCAAACGCCTGCCTCTGATCTGTGCCCGGCAGCTTGTCTACGGCCCACAAGGGACAAGCGATGGTGAAGAATTTGAGCTGCAGTCGATGGCCATTGAAGGCGTTGAGGGAATGATGGTGAGCTATGCAAAGTGCTGTCGACCAATTCCCGGGGATGCCATCGCTGGCTTTTTAACCACAGGTCGCGGCATTGTGGTTCACATCCTGGACTGCACCAATATTGCCTCGTTCAAGAACCAGCCGGAAAAATGGCTGCCCCTGCACTGGGCAGAGAAGGTATCAGGCCAATACGCAGTCTTACTAAGAGTGCATGTTGAGAATCGCCCCGGGGTATTTGCCAGGCTGGCAACAGTGATTGCTGAACAGAACTCCAATATTCTTGAGGTTTCAGTGGTTGAGAGAGAGGGTCTTGACCAGACAATTTCCTTCATTATTGAAGTCAGTGATCGTAAACATCTGGCGCAGATCATGTGGGAGCTGCGCCAGACAAAAAGAGTCATGCGATTGTTCCGGGCAAAGGGCTGAACGACTTTTCCAAGCCAATTATTTACGTCAATTAGAGAGTAAAATCATGAGTGACAGAACCATCATCGAAACCAATGGAGCACCCAGTGCAATCGGCCCCTATTCCCAGGCAGTGAAGAGCGGTAAAACAGTTTATATTTCAGGTCAAATCCCACTCGACCCGGAGACCATGACCGAGGTAGAAGGAGATATTGAGGCCAAGATAGAGCGGGTATTCAGAAGCCTGACCGCCATCGCTGAAGCGGCCGGTGGCACCCTTGCTGATACGGTCAAGCTCAATGTCTTTCTGACAGATCTCTCTAATTTTCAAATAGTCAACGAAGTAATGGCTCGGCATTTTAAACAGCCCTATCCAGCCCGTGCAGCGATTGGTGTGGCGGCACTACCGAAAGATGTTGCCGTGGAGATGGATGCCATACTTGAACTCCCTTAGCACCTGACAAGAGGGATGAACAATAGGCTGGAACAATGGCAACTGAGGTGAGTGAGGTAGCGGTAACTACACTTTCAGGAGTGGGCCCTCAGATTGAGAAACACCTCCAGAGACTGGGGATCACTACAGTCTCCGACATACTCTTCCATCTCCCGCTTCGTTACGAAAATCGAAACCGGCACCTTTCACTGGGCTCAGTCAGGACGGGAGATGTTGTGACCATCATTGGAAAGATTGACCTTGCTCAGGTTGTCTTCGGCCGCCGCCGGAGCCTGGTCTGCCGGATGAGTGACGGAACGGGATCATTAACAATACGTCTTTTCCATTTCAACAAACGTCAACAGCAGGGATTTGAACGGGGGCGATGGATTAGCTGCTATGGCGAGGTTCGCATCGGCCGAAGTGGCAAAGAGATGATTCATCCCGAGTACAAAATCAGTAGCCAGCCCATTCAGCCCCCGGCAGGTGAGTCATTAACTGCAGTCTATCCAACCACCCAGGGCCTGGGACAGCCTGGCTTCCGGCGACTTGTGAAAGGTGCTCTTTCATATGTGGGGCAGCTCTCTGACCTCCTTCCGGATGGAGATGACCTCCCCTTTGGGACCCTCTCGGAGGCCGTTCGTTTTGTCCATGCGCCGCCGCTGGATGCTGATCTGGCAGCACTTACTGCAGGAGATCATCCGGCACAACAGCGCCTCGCCATTGAGGAACTGCTTGCACACCATCTGAGCTTTAAGAAAATACGCCAACGTCGTGAGAACAGAGGGGCACCCTCACTCTCAACCCAGGGAGCAGTGCTTGCTGCTCTTCGAACAGAATTTGGTTTCTCTCTGACCGCTGCACAGGAGAGGGTAATCAATGAGGTGATGGTGAACCTCAACAGCCAAAAACCAACACTTCGACTTGTTCAGGGAGATGTCGGGTCAGGCAAGACCGTTATCGCCGCAGCCGCAGCGGCACAGGCGGTGGAATCGGGTTATCAGGTCGCCATCATGGCCCCAACAGAGCTTCTTGCAGAACAACATCTGCTGGCATTTAGAAGTTGGTTCAGGCCATTGGGCATTGAAGTGGCCTGGCTGACAGGCCGTCTTCCGGCAAGTGAACGCAAGGGAGTGATTCAGGGTCTTTTACAGGGGAGTGTGAAGCTGGTTATTGGGACCCATGCCCTTTTTCAGCAAGAGGTTGTTTTTTTGAATCTCGGTTTAGTGGTTGTTGATGAACAACATCGATTTGGTGTGGGCCAGAGGCTGGCCCTGGTTGCCAAAGGGGGATCAAGCGGTCTGTCGCCCCATCAGCTGACCATGACGGCAACACCAATTCCACGCACGCTGGCAATGACCTTCTATGCTGATCTTGATATCTCCAGTATCGATGAGCTCCCTCCAGGGCGACAGACGGTGACCACTGTTGCTTTGCCAGAGAGCAGACGGCAAGAGGTGGTTGAGCGAGTTCGCCATGCGTGTAGGGAGGGGCATCAGGCCTATTGGGTCTGTCCATTGATTGAAGAGTCAGAATTGCTGCTGGCACAGTCAGCGACTGCGACCGAGGCCAAAATTCGTCAAGCTTTTCCAGAGTTGAAGATAGGATTGGTTCACGGCCGAATGAGCAGTGCAGAAAAAGAGGCCGCCATGAGAGCCTTTCGATTGGGTGAAACCAATCTTCTGGTAGCAACCACGGTTATTGAGGTGGGCGTAGACGTTCCCAATGCCAGTCTAATGATCATTGAGAATGCTGAGCGCCTTGGCCTCTCCCAGATGCACCAATTGCGAGGCCGCGTTGGCCGGGGGACAACCAAAGCGAGCTGTGTCATGATCTATCGCTCCCCCCTTGGAGAGCAGGCGCGCCAGCGACTGGATACACTGCGGTCAACGACGGATGGTTTTGTGATTGCAGAGAAAGATCTCGAGCAGCGAGGCGGAGGAGAGCTGATGGGAACCCGGCAGACCGGTCATTTACGCATGCGTATTGCTGATTTGGTTCGAGATCAACAGTTGTTGTCGTTGGTTGAAAAGAGGGGTCGGGTGATAATGAGGGACCATCCTGAGTGGGGTAATAAATTGATTCATCGTTGGCTCGGTGAAAAGGAGCAGTTCGGTGCTGTCTGAGCGATTATCAGCGTATGCAAAATTGATGCGGCTCGACCGTCCGATTGGTACCATACTCCTGTTGTGGCCTACATTATGGGCGCTTTGGATTGCCGGGCGGGGCCATCCAGACCCTGCAATTGTGGTTATCTTTATGCTGGGTGTATTGGTGATGCGTTCTGCAGGATGTGTCATCAATGATTTCGCCGATCGCAAGATAGACCCACACATTGAACGCACTCAAATGAGGCCAATGGCGACGGGTGAAGTCTCCACCCGGGAGGCGCTCACTCTTTTTACTGCGCTCTCCCTGTTTGCACTGGGGTTGGTCTTGCAGCTGAACTGGGAGACAGTGTTGCTCGCAATCCCTGCGGTTCTGCTCACAATAAGCTACCCGTTTGTAAAACGTATTACCCATTTTCCCCAGGTCTTTCTTGGAATTGCCTTTGCCTGGGGAATCCCGATGGCCTTTGCTGCACAGACAGGAACAGTCCCTTTGGAAGCCTGGTGGTTGTTGTCGGTCAATCTTTTCTGGGTGGTCGGATATGACACCCTCTACGCCATGGTTGATCGGGAAGATGACCTGAAGATCGGAGTGCGATCAACGGCAATTATTTTCGGACGCTATGATCTTGCCATGGTTTTCCTCTGCCATATTGTTGCGCTTGGCCTGCTGTTCTGGCTGGGCCGGCATCTTGATTTCGGAGTCTATTATTATGGCGGACTGGTGTCTGCTTTCGGCTTTGCCCTCTGGCAGATCAGCAGAAGTCGGCAGCGGTCACCAGAGCGGTGTCTTCAGGCTTTTCTCAACAATAGCTGGTTGGGAGCAGCGGTGTTTGTAGGTCTGCTCTTAAACTACCTGTAAATCGCCCTTGTTCTGTCATCAATCCACTCCCGGGAGGGGACGGCTGGAGAGTGAAAATAGAGTGATAACCATTGAAGGAATCTTCGGGGAGCCCCATAATGAAACCAGATCCTAATCAAGTATGGAGCGGTGAATATGCCCAGTTATGATTACTACTGTGCGGCCAATGGACGCACTCTTGAGGTTCGACACAGTATCAACGATGCGCTTCAGAATTGGGGGCAGCTCTGCCTGCAGGCTGAGATCGAGCAGGGAAATACTCCACCGGAGAGCCCGGTAAAACGTCTCATCAGTGGCGGGGGTTATCTCTCCAGCAGTGAACGGTTTGATCCCGGGCCCGGCGGCAGCTCCTGCTGCGGCGGAGGGTGTGGTTGCGGCTAAGGCTGTAACCGGTTATTTGACTTATTTCTGGTAACAGGGTGAGAAGAGAGAGCCAGAGCTATCTATTTGCAGCGGCAGCGATCCTTGCCTGGTCAACGGCTGCTTCTGCTTTCAAACTCACTCTGGGCCGGATTGATAATGGCGAGCTGTTGTTATGGTCATCTCTGGTCTCAGTGGTGGCACTCGGTACGATCATTGTGGTAACCCATCGTTGGAAGGAGTTTTCTCAATGGCACCTTGGTGATGTCGGCAAGTCCCTTGGACTTGGGGCGCTCAATCCGTTTCTCTACTATCTGATTCTTTTTCGTGCCTACGAACTTCTTCCTGCTCAAGAGGCTCAGCCTCTCAATATGGTCTGGCCTATTGTTCTGGTGCTGTTGTCGATCTTCATTCTCAAGCAGCCATTGAGGTGGTATAGCGTCATCGCGATGTTGACCGGCTTTGCCGGGGTGATGGTGATCTCTACCCGTGGTGATCTATTGGGCTTTCAGTTAACCGATCCTGCGGGAGTCGGCTTTGCGCTTGGCAGCAGTCTGATCTGGGCGCTCTACTGGCTTTTTTCAGCCCGGGATGCTCGTGATCCAATCAACCGCCTCTTTGCCAATTTTGTTTCGGGTCTTCTGATCATCACCCTCTGGATGGGCCTTGTCGGTGGGATTGCAATTCCCTCTTTCAAAGCGGCCGCAGGCGCAGTCTGGATCGGTCTGTTTGAGATGGGGCTTGCCTTTGTTGCCTGGCTCTATGCACTGCGTCTGGCCACCAATACGGCCCAGGTAGGATCAGTGATATTCATCACCCCGTTTCTCTCGCTGGTGTTTATCAGTCTGGTTGTTGGAGAGCAGATCTATGAGAGTACTCTGCCAGGGCTGATGCTCATCGTCGCAGGGGTCCTCTCTCAGCAGTTGGGTGATCGTTACTGTTCCAATCCCCCAAAACAGCGAAGACCCGGGTAGCGCCAATCTATTCGTTTCTCCAGGCCCTTGCTAAGAAGGGGAGATGACGGGTTAAATAGACCCCTATGGTCGATCTCGCCGAACCCTCTCAGACCCCACTGTGTTTCGCCGTCATTGGTAATCCGGTGGCGCACAGCTACTCTCCCCGGATCCATCACCAATTTGCCGAGCAGTTTGGCATCACTCTGGAGTATAAGAAGCTGTTGGCAGAGCCGGGCCATTTTTCTGAGGCGGTGCTCGACTTCTGCTCCACAGGGGGCAGGGGGTTGAATGTTACCGTTCCCTTCAAGGTGGATGCCTGGCAGTTTGCCCAGTCGCTCTCAGATCGCGCCAGGGTGGCGGAGGCGGTGAATACTCTACTCTTTAACAGTGATGGCATTGCATTCGGGGATAATACGGATGGTGCGGGGCTCCTGCAGGATATTCGTCATAACCTCAATTTTGACCTCAAGGGAAAGAGGGTGCTTATTTTGGGGGCTGGTGGGGCTGTGCGCGGCATCCTTGGGCCGCTGATCGATGCTTCACCCGCCAAAATGACGATTGCAAACCGAACGGTGAACCGGGCTGTTCAGATGGTTGAACAGCTGACGGCTGGCCGCACATTTTTGGGGTTCCGCATTACCGGGTGTGGTTTTGATGCCCTCACTGGCCAGATCTTTGATCTTGTCATCAATGGGACTTCGGCAAGCCTCTCCCATGAGATGCCCTCACTTCCTGATGCGCTCTTTGCCCCCGACGCCCTCGCTTATGATCTGGTCTACGCCTCCCGGCCCACCCCGTTTATGGAGTGGGCCGTTCGCAATGGGGCCGCTTCTGTTGCAGACGGACTGGGTATGCTGGTTGAGCAGGCGGCTGAGTCCTTCAGCCTCTGGCATGGCCCGTCCCCCAAGACCCAGCCGGTGATTGATCTATTAAGAGAAGGCTAGGTGCAAGTCAGAGGATCGAGTCTCTGATCAAGAGAGGGCTCTTTCCATTCTTCTGCGCCACAGGCCTTGGAGAGCCTCTCGGTAGAAGGTCATGGATTCAGTCTCTGTCTCTCTCAGCCGTTCTACCTCAGGGTCACCAGCTCTTCTGCAGCGGTGGGGTGGATCGCCACCGTTCTGTCAAAGTCCGCCTTGGTCGCCCCCATCTTGAGGGCAACGGCAAATCCCTGGATCATCTCATCAGCCCCATCACCCACCACATGGCAGCCGATCACACGTTCGTCGGGCCCGGTGGTGATCAGTTTTACGACCGTGGGTCGTTTCTCTTCAGTGATGGCATAGAGTATGTTGGTGAATCGGTTCTGGTAGATCTTGACGTCATCTCCGTAGCAGGAGCGAGCCTGGTCTTCGGTCAGCCCGACAGTGCCCACAGGGGGGTGGCTGAAGACCACACTGGGGATGGCCTCGTAGTCGAGCCGGGCCTCTTTATCACCACCAAAGAGGCGATCCATCAGATAGCGTGAAGCGGCGATGGCAACGGGGGTGAGCTGGAGACGCCCGGTGACATCACCCACGGCATAGACTCCGGCTGCGGAGCAGTTCTGCCAGCGGTCGGTGATGATGAAGCCGTTGTCATCGGTCTTGATTCCGGCTTTTCCGAGAGCCAGTTGATCACTGTTGGGTGTTCTCCCGATGGCCCAGATCACCGCATCAAAGCCCTCTATCCGCCCTCCATCTTCCCGGATCAGGGCAATACGCCCATTGGGTTCCTTCTCAAGTGCTTTGAGTTGGATAGAGGTGAGGATGTTGACGCCATCACTGTGCATCTGCGCCATCACCGTCTCACGCAAGGTGTGGTCGAACGGTCGCAGCAGCAGTTCACGCCGCAGCACCAGGGTGACATCGGAGCCAAGGTCGTTGAGTACCCCTGCCAGCTCTGTGGCGATATAACCGGCACCAATGATGCAGACCCGGCCCGGTCTTTTCTCGAGCTCAAAGAAACCGTCACTGGTCATGCCCAGGTCTCGGCCCGGAATGTTGGGGACCAGAGGCCGTCCCCCGGTAGCGATCAGAAGGTGTGTTGCCGTGTACTGCTTCTCGCCCACACCAATGGTATGGGGGTCGATAAACTGGGCCCATCCCTCAATCCGGGCCACATTGGAGTTATCCAGGTTGCGTTGGTAGATCCCATTGAGGCGCTTTACATAATCATCCCGCGCCGCTTTCAGGGTGGCCCAATCGAAAGAGTTGATGTTGATCTCAAAACCATACTCTTTTGCCTGGTTCAGAGTGGATGCCATATGGGCGGCATTCCACATCACCTTTTTCGGCACACACCCAACATTGACACAGGTGCCCCCCAATCGATCACCTTCAATAAGCAGAGTACGGGCACCGAAACCGGCGGCCTGCCGGGCAGCGGCGATACCGCCACTCCCGCCACCAATAACAATCAGGTCATAGTCGCCTTGGGCCATTCTCTTCTCCAGAGGTGGTGATCTGTGTGGTTGGGTCTTTGCCGTCCATCCTGAAGTGGAGGTCATGGTCTTCTTTAGCATAGTGCCGATTTAGATCATAATCCAACTCTGGCCGGGCCAGGCTTCGACCATAACCCCTCTCCAGCAAACAGCAGCAGTGACCATGAATACAATATCAGATAATCCTCTCCTGAATGTCTCGGGTCTACCCCGTTTTGCCGAGATCAGGCCAGAGCAGGTGGAACCTGCCCTTGACCATCTCCTGGAGAGGGGACGTCGTCATGTTGAGGCGCTGGCGACCGACAACGCCTCCCCCACATGGGAGAATTTTGCAGCACCGCTGGAAGCTACTGAAGAGACAATGAACCGCTTTTGGGCGCCCATCTCACACCTCAATGCAGTCAATGACTCTCCCCAGATGCGACAGGCCTATGAGGCCTCACTTCCCAAGCTGAGTGAATATGCCCTGGCCATTGCACAGGATGACCGGCTCTACAGGAAATTCAAGCAGCTTCGGAAAGGTGAGGAGTATGACCACTTCAGCCAGCCCCAGAAGAGAATTATCGATAATGCCCTGCGTGACTTTCGTCTAGCCGGTGTTGCCCTTAAACCGGCCGAGAAGGAGCGCTTTGTTCATATTTCACAGCAGCTCTCGATGACGGGAAACCAGTTCCAGCAGAATCTCCTCGATGCCACTGATGGCTGGGTACTGACGGTAAAGGATGAGAGCCAACTTGAGGGCATTCCTTCGTCAACACTCGATCTCGCCCGGGAAGAGGCTGATCGCCGTGGAGAGGAGGGCTGGGTATTCACTCTCCAGGCCCCCTCCTATATCCCGTTTATGACCTATTGTCAGGACGCCTCCCTTCGGCGAGAGGCCTATGAGGCCTATGTCACCCGGGCGAGCGAAACGGGGCCCAATGGAGGTGAGTGGGATAATAGCGAGCTCATTATCAAGCTTCTTAAACTGAAGGGAGAGCAGGCCAGGCTGCTGGGTTTTGATCACTATGCCCAGATGGCGCTCGAAACCCGAATGGCAGAGGGAGTAGAGAGGGTAGAGGGGTTTATTACTGATCTCGCTGAGCGATCTCTGGAGGCCGCAAAAACGGAGTTTAAGGAACTTACCGAGTTCGCCTGCAGTCAAGCAGGTGTCGATCGAGTTGATGCCTGGGATATCGCCTACTACTCCGAAAAGCTTCGTCAACACCGTTACGACTACTCGGCAGAGGATGCGCGCCCCTTCTTCCCGCTCCCCGGAGTGCTCAAGGGGATGTTTAAAGTAGTTGAACGCCTCTATGGGATCAGGGTTAGTGAAGCTGAGCCCGAACAGGTCTGGGATCAGAGTGTCCAGCTCTTTAAGATCGAGGATGAAGAGGGTGAGCCAAGAGGCTCCTTCTTTGTCGATCTGTTCTCACGCCCTCGTAAACGCCCCGGTGCCTGGATGGCAGAATGTATCAATCGTTATCGTCATGGCAGTGTTCTCGATCTTCCCGTGGCTTTTCTGGTCTGTAATTTTCAAAACCCTGTCGGTGACAGGCCCTCACTGCTGAGCCATGAAGAGGTAATCACTCTCTTCCATGAGTTTGGCCACGGGCTTCACCACCTACTGACGCAGGTCGATTTTCCCAGTGTGGCAGGGGTCAACGGTGTGGCCTGGGATGCGGTTGAACTTCCCAGCCAGTTTATGGAGAACTGGTGCTGGGAACGCGAAGTTCTTGATCTGATCTCAGGCCACTGGGAGGATGGCAGGACGCTGCCTGAGCATCTGCTCACTCGAATGAGGGCAGCCCGACATTTTCAGTCAGGAATGCAGATGGTGCGACAGCTTGAATTTTCCCTCTTCGATATCCTGCTCCATAGCCGCTTCGATCCCGATGGAGCGGAGGGTGTACAGGCCCTGCTGGACCGGGTTCGGGATAAGATGGCGGTGGTCATCCCCCCCGACTTTAATCGTTTTCAGAACAGTTTCAGCCATATCTTTGGAGGGGGTTATTCAGCGGGCTACTACAGCTACAAGTGGGCCGAAGTACTCTCTGCCGACGCCTTCTCGCTCTTTGAACAGAACGGTATCTTCGATCGAAAGAGCGGCCGCGCCTTCCTCTGCCATATCCTTGAAGCAGGTGGGAGCGATGATCCGATGAAGCTTTTTGTTGCTTTCCGTGGGCGGGAACCCAGGATCGAGCCCCTCCTCAGGCATGCCGGTCTCGAACCATCTGACACTGTGGAGCGCACCTCTTAACTGAGCTAGAAGAAGTAGGAGAGGCTTGCCTCCAGATAGCTGTCCTGACGTAGTCCATAGAGCAGAGGGTCCCCTTCACTGCTGTCGATCACAGTTTTTCCACTGAAGCCGATTTTCCAGTCATCAGTCAGCCGGCGACTGGCTTCAAGCGAGAGGAGTTTGCTCTCGTTCTCAAGGTCGATCATCAAGCCGAGCATAGCCTCACTGCTGTCCGAATCATTTCCACTCCAGCGAAGCCCGACCATCAGATCGTTGTCGAAGAGGGTATTCGACTTGCCCCCTTCATCCCATGAGTATTCGACCAGCCATCCGAGATCTGAGGAGGAGTCAAATAGGCCGTACTGGGCAACCTCGAACCCCACTGTCAGGGCCCTCTGGGTCTGACCTTCAACTCTTCGGCTGACCGCCTCAAGTTTCCAGATCCAATCTTCATTGAGCCAGGTCAGGTCGAGTCCATAGAGGGTGAGAAGGGGGTAGTGGGGAATAAGGACAGGACCACCTCCTGCCAGCTGCGGTGTTAGCCGGGGCTGGCGCTGGGTCCCCTCGAAGAGGGTCAGGCCAAAATCGACAGTATCGAGGGAGGCAGACCAGTGAAGGGCGCCATCAATATGGTCATCACCCTCTTCAGCCTCATAAGTAGTGAGGGCATCGGCGACCGGCAAGGCGGGACGCAGTCGACTCCCGCTGTCGGGAAAACCACCCTTGCGAAAGCCCGGAAGCAGCAGCAGGTCGAGATTACCCCAGTCATGAGTTAAGGTGAGACCGACAAGAGGCTGGCCCAGCTTACTCCCCTCCAGAGCCAGTCCGTCACGCTGGTTTACCACATCCACCAGATGGCGAGATTCGGTGCTCCCCCAGAAGAGCTCACCAATTCCCGCCCTGAGCTCCCACTGCTCGCCCCAGGTAATGAATTCCAGTTCCCGGATGTCGTTGTGGCTTCGGCCGCTGTTGTCATCACTCAACTGACTGTAGCCACTAAAGGAGAGTGAGCTGGTCTCCCACTGATGGCTGAACTCGGGGTTGAAGACGAGGCTGTAGGCGTTTTTTTGTTGCTGTGGATCGAGTGGAGTTGAGGGGTAGGTGGCAAGACGGGCCTCCAGACTCCCTCCAAACTCACCACCACTGGCAGCGAGCGGGGCAATAACCAGGAGGGCGGCAAAGGTCCGTCTCATCGCGCTCTCTTGAGTACCTGGCGAGTGAAGTCGCTATCGGTCAATCCAACGTTGAAGGCGTACTTCTCCCATTCAAGTGTGGTGCTCTTTTCCGTCTGGTGGTTGGTCATGGTCAGTGTGTGAGCCCTCCAGAACCTCTCGAGATAGAGTCGGTAGTCGCCCAACTCCAGAGTTTTGAGCAGGCTCTTTTTGCGATCGTAATAATCTACCCTGACAATACGATAATGCTCTTTATCGACCCAGGACACCTGGCGGGAGTAACCCGACTTGCGGTCCCTGGGGAAACGTTCACTGACATAGCAGCTCCAGTTCTCACCACAGGGTTCATCACGGAGGTAGCGATAGGTGTATTTGTCGATCTCCTGTGATCCCATATCCTCATAGGCAAATTCACTGCCCATGAAGGGTCCGGACTTATTCCGGGAGCTGATCCGTTTGACGCGCTTGAGGGCGGGCAGATAGAGCCACTGGTCATCGGGTTTGTTGATATGAGCATGGGTTAGCAGCGCGGTTCCCTTAACATCTTTTGGGCGATCGAAGATGGTCATGCTCTTGTCCCCACCATCTTGGTTTTCAAGCGTCAGGATTCGCATATAACGGATACTCTCCTGGCCATGGCGGTTGCGAAGGACCATCTTCATGCTTGACTGCATGTCACTCCATCCCTGGCTCTGCGCTTCCGCCTCTTTGGCAATCTCGAGTCCCCGGTCTTCGGCTTCATCAGCTACAACGGTATGAGCGCAAAAAGAGAGGACCAGGAAAAGGGAAGTTAGGGGGACAATCACGCTCTGTTTCATTGTCTCTCTCCATCGGAAGGTTGTGATCGCTCTTCTCTCTCCATCTTAAGCAGAAGAGCGGGGAGGAAGGTAAAGTCCAGAATAAGGGCGAGGGTGATGATCAGGCTGAGCAACTGTCCTGTCTGCTCATTGGCCTGGTAAGAAGAGGTAACAAGAATCAAAAAGCCGGCCACAAGAATGGTCGTGGTTGCCAACAGGGCGAGCCCGACTGTTGAGAAGGCATAGTGAATGGCCTCAGTAACAGAGTGCTTTTGTTCTCTTCGGGCTCTCAGATATTTGCTCAGGAAATGGACGGTATCGTCGACAACAATACCCAGAGAGACGGCAAAGACGACAGAGCCTGCCATCCCAAGCTGGGTTTTCCACAGGGCCCAGATCCCCAGCGCAAGGAGAGCCGGAGCAATGTTGGGGATCAGGCTGATTAAGCCAAGCTTGAGATCACGAAGGGCGAGCATCAGGGTTGCAGAGATCAGCACCAGGGCGATAAAGGTTCCAAAAACCATTGAGTCAATCGTTCTCCTTGAGATATTGGAGAACATCAGGGCGGCACCCGTTCCGTTGGCGTGCATCACCTCGGGGGTGTGGTTGACCAGCCACTCTTCTGCCCGGGTGTTAAAGGCTCTGATATCCCTGTTGGTGAGCTGCTTGAGAATGACGGCGATCTTGGTAGCTGACTTGTCGACATTGATCTGGTTGTTGAGATCAAGCCCATAGGGGAGGGACATCTCAAACAGCAGCAGGTATTGTGCGGCGAGCTCTCTCTCAGTGGGGATGGTCTCCCAGGCAGGGTCATCCCCGTGCATGTTTCGGTTCAGGCGCTTGATGGTGTCGGAGAGAATTGAGACATGTATCACCTCTTCCTGCTCTTTTAGCCACAGCTGGAACGCTTCAAGATGTTGAAGGAAAGTGGGCTCATTGATACCACTCGACTCTCCGGAATTCACTGAGAAGAACACATGATTGAGGCCAGTGAGATTTTCCGAGACAAAATCGGCATCCCGACGAAACTGAATCGAGTCATCAAAGTAGTCAACAAAATCATCATTCAGTTCAATCCTGGAGATCATTGCAACCAGGAAGGCGATCACAATCAGCCACCCCCAGAAGAAGAGCTGCTTGTGGCGTATCGCCATGTTGGCCAGGCCGTGGAGAAGGTGAGGCCGGCTGACATCATGGGTCTTGGTCTTGATCGGGAGCAGGGAGAGCAGGGCCGGCAGGAAGGTGATCGAGAGTATCCAGGCGAGGACAACACCAATCGCCGTCATATTTCCCAAATCACGAAAAGGGGGTGCATCATTAAAGTTCAGGCTAAGGAAACCGATCGCGGTGGTAATGCTGGTGAGGAAGATTGGGCCCATATTGATTCTCATGCTCTCTACAATAGCCTCATCTCTCCCCATGCCGTGACGCCTCATGAGTGTAAGCATTGTCATCAGGAGGTGAATGCTGTCAGCAACAGCAAGGGTCATGATGATTGTGGGAGAGGCTGCTGTAGGCGGGGTGATCACTATACCTGTCCAACCGCCAATACCCATTGCCGGAATCATTGACAGGAGAATGACAAGGGTGACCGCAACGGTCGACCAGAGTGATCTCAGAGAGAGGATAATAACCAGAAGGATGATGACGTACATCACCGGGATGAGCTCAACAATATCATTGAGAGAGGCTTCGGCAAAGGCGTTGTTGAGCATCATCATGCCGCTTAAGTAGATATCGATGTTCGGGTAGCGTTGGTTGAAACTCTCGGCCAGCTGACGAACATGGCGCACGATCTCCGATGCCTCATCCAGGCTTTTCCCCGGGAGCTGGACAATGATATTGAGAGCGGTCACAGCCCCATTTTGGGAGAGAACACTATTGACCAGGGCAGGCTCGGAGAGGGCAATTCTACGCCTGGCATCAATCTCCAAATCGGTGAGTGCATCAGCCTCCTCGACCAGGTCCTCAACAACCAGGTCATCCTCTTCAGCACGGGTGTGCTGGAAATTGGTGACGGAGTCAACCCGGGTGGAGAAGGGGATCTGCCAGGCCTCTTCGGTGAGCCATTCGATGGCGGCCAGGGTTTTGCGGCTAAATACCTCCCCATCACTGGGCGCCAGGGCGATGAGTACATTGTCCTGCTTGTTGTAGATGTTTTGCAGCGCTTCAAAGGCCAGTAGTTCGGGGTTGTCCTCACTAAAATAGACTCGATAGTCGTTATCGATGGTCAGGCGAATCACACCGGTTGTGAGAAGGGCGGCGATGAGGAGCGATAAGAGAAGGACGGCCCAGCGCCAGCGGATAATCTGGAGGGCAAAGGCCTTACTGGTGATCAAGTTCATTATGGCGCGTATTGTAGCGGTTGGAGTAGCCGGTTTGGTAGATGTCGGCCAGTCACAACAACGCGCAAAACACTCTTATCTCTATTGATGGGCAAAATAGTGTGATTGGCGTGTTTGCCGAAAATGGGTTGTGTTTTTGACGTTAGTCGGTAAACTTCGCGCCTCTGTGGTCATTTCGCTGCTGATCACGGCCCTGTCAGGACCCCTGCGCGATTCATCCACTCTACCCTCCCCTCAGGTAATGCATATGACTGCCGATCCGGTAACAGCGTTTAATCAGTTGACGCTAACGAAGCCACTATTGAAAATTTTGGACGAAGTGGGCTATGAGATACCCTCTCCCATTCAGGCAAAGACCATTCCACTCCTGCTGGAGGGCAGAGATCTGCTCGGTCAGGCCCAGACAGGGACAGGGAAGACAGCGGCTTTTGCATTACCCATTTTGTCTGCTCTCAATCTGAAGCAAAAAGACCCGCAAGTGCTCGTTCTGACGCCAACTCGTGAATTGGCCATTCAGGTGGCTGAGGCCTTTCAAAAATACGCAACTTATCTCAAAGGGTTTCATGTTTTACCCATCTATGGCGGCCAGGAGTATCGTGTTCAGATCCGGGCCTTGCAGCGAGGGGTTCATGTGGTGGTGGGTACTCCTGGGAGGGTGATGGATCACATGCGTCGGGGGACGCTCAGGCTTAACAACCTGAGCACGCTGGTGCTGGATGAGGGAGACGAGATGCTGCGAATGGGGTTTATTGATGATGTGGAGTGGATTCTTGACCAGTCCCCCGATGAACGCCAGATCGCCCTCTTTTCGGCCACCATGCCACAGCAGATTCGCCGCATCGCCTCACGATATCTGAACCAGCCAGAGCAGGTAACAATCAAAGTTAAAACCGCGACTGCGGAGACTATTCGACAGCGCTTCTGGCCTGTCAGTGGAACACATAAGCTGGATGCATTGACCCGTATTCTGGAGGCTGAGTCTTTTGACGCCATGCTGGTTTTTGTTCGCACCAAAATTGCCACCGTTGAGTTGTCAGAAAAGCTCGAGGCGCGAGGTTATGCATCAACCCCATTAAACGGCGATATTCCTCAAAAGCAACGTGAGCGCACCATTGAGGGCCTGAGAAAAGGCAAGCTGGATATTCTTGTTGCAACGGATGTTGCTGCACGCGGTCTTGATGTTGAGCGTATCAGCCATGTAGTGAACTACGACATCCCCTATGATACTGAAGCCTATATCCACCGCATTGGTCGAACAGGCCGGGCGGGCAGAGAGGGAGATGCTATTTTATTTGTCTCCCCTCGTGAAAAAAGACTGCTTCATGCCATCGAGAGAGCAACAAGAAAAAAGATTGAGCTGATGGAGCTCCCTTCAACTGAACTCATAAATGACAAACGTATTGCCAAATTCAAACAGCGCATTACCGACACCCTGGCGACAGATCAGCTCGGGCTCTTCTACCAGATGGTTGAGCAGTATCAGCAGGAACATAATGTCCCTGCGCTTGAGGTTGCAGCAGCACTGGCAAAACTCCTGCAGGGTGATGCCCCTTTTCTGTTCCAGCATCAGCCCAAGCGTGACAAGAAGGGCAGCTCAAGCCACAGCGGTGGTGGTGAAAGCACAAAAAAATATTCCCGCAAAGAGCGAGCGAAACCACCCAGGAAGGGGGCTCCTCCTGAAAAGGGGATGGAGCGCTACAGAATTGAAGTCGGCCACCAGGACCAGGTTAATCCAGGCAACATCGTTGGGGCGATTGCCAATGAGGCCGGCCTTGACAGCCAATATATCGGACGGATCGATATTCAAGATGATCACAGCCTGGTTGATCTGCCTGAGGGGATGCCCGGGGATGTCTTCAAGGAGCTGAAAAAAGTCTGGGTTTCAGGAAAGCAGCTTAAAATATCCCGTAACGCCCCCAAAGGGAGAGCAAAAAAATCGCCAACTCAGAGCAGATCAAAAAGCAGTAGGGTTGGAAAGAAAAAAGGACCGAATCGGGCTAAAAAACCGGCGCGAAAGAAGGTCAGGCTGGGAGATCTCTGACCTCTGGCTGAGTGAGCTGTCGGAAGGTCGGCGTCAATCGGGGCCAAACTGATAGAGGCCCTCTCCAACTTCAACATTGGGCGGTCGCCGGGTGGCCTCAAAGAGGTCATAGCCCTGTTTGAGATTTTCCCAAAATGAACTCCAGGGGGAATGGCGATGCTGATGAAGATTGTGGTCTGTCATCCGAAATGGAAAGATGTGGACTCGAAAAAAAGGCTGGCCCCCTCTCAGGGCTGCATCAGCGATAAGGTATATCTCTTCAATAATCGGGTCTGTCATCGCATAGCAGCCAATCGAGACGCAGTTCCCATGCACCATCAGCGCGCTCCCTGTCTGTCCGCGGGTGCGATCGTAGAGGTTGGGAAAGCCGAGGTTGAAGGAGAGGTGGTACTGGCTTGCCGGATTCATCTGCTCAGGGGTAACAAAATAGAAGCCCTCGGGGCTTTGTAGGTCACCCTCCTTTAGTTTGGGGCCAAGTTCACCGGAGAAGTCGCAGATCGTATAGTTTTGAAAAAGCGTGAACTCGCCTTCACTCTCAAGCCAGACCTCAAGTTCATGGCTGGCCTTGAAGATCCGGATAAAGAGGGGCTGACCCAGCTGCACCTCCCTCTCTAGCATCGCCTTTTTTAGTGCGGGGGTGAGGCGATGTGCGACCTCCTGGAGTCTGGCGTTTGAAGGGGGTGGATTTGCCATTAATCGATCATTATTCAGCAGTAGTAAAATCAGGGCCAACCCGGCCCACTGCCTTGAGTATATCTGGATTTTCTCCATCGCCATCAGGCAGGGCCTCCATCTGGTTGGGGAATGATAAGGGCTGTAATCCTCTCACATTAAACCCTTTCACCATAAATCGTTTGCTCTATAATCCGGAGTTGCTCGGGAAGATGATGGGCGGGGCCTGTCTCAAGGCCCTGAACAAGAACAACGCCGATTTTGAATATGTTGGAAGAGTAACCATGAGGTTGCTTGAAGAAGAGCTATTGGCCAGACAGTCTGGTTAAACATTACTTGGTTTTAGTTTTATAGAGGCAGGGCACGATGAGCCATGAAATTACCCGTGAGGTCTATCCATATATCCATACTATTCAGGCCCGCTGGCTTGATTTCGACATTCTCGGCCATGTCAATAATGTTGAATACTACAGGTACTTTGAGGCCGCTATTATCCGTTTTCTGGTTGATTCAGGGCTCGATTGGATCAAAGACCCGGTTATCCCCTTTGCTGCTGAGACCGGTTGTCGGTTTATCAAGGCGACGCCCATGGTGGAGAGTGTTGATGCCGGATTAAGAGTGGCCCACCTCGGCCGCTCAAGCATGAAGTTTGAGCTCGGGATCTTTATCCCTGGAGATCCATACGCATATGCAACTGGTTTTTTTGTCCATGTCTATGTCGATCGCGTTACTGAGAAACCGGTGGCGATTCCAGAGAAACTAAAAAGAGCGCTGGAATCGATCAGCTAAGGAGCCTTAAATGCCCAAACAGAGTGAGGGCTTTGGCTTTTTTTGGTTAAGCTTGGGTTGTCGGTCTATTACTGCTCAACCGGAAGGGGATGGGAATTGGCCCTCTGTTACCCTTGGCAGCCCGGCAAGGTCGCTGTGACCCGTAATCTCCAAAAAGCCTGCCTCTTCCATCAATACGCGGACATGATCCTGCTGAGCAGGACCATGCTCAAGGAGGAGCCAGCCGCTTGGGGTAAGCCATCGGGGGGCCTCAGAAATAATCGTTCGAAAAGCTGCCAGACCATCTCTTCCTGAAATCAGTGCCTGACGAGGCTCCCAGGGAAGGTCGCCTTGTAACAGGTGGGGGTCCCCTTCCATCACATAGGGGGGGTTTGAGGCAATGATATTGATCCTGGACTTGAGCTTTCGCCCCAGGGCATCAAACCAACGGCCACAGTAAAATTCAACGTTGTTAATGCCCAGCTGCTGGCTGTTCTGCCGGGCAATTCCAAGGGCGGCATCAGAGCGGTCAGTCGCGATGATCCGGGTCCGAGGGGACTCCTTTGCAAGAGCAAGGGCAACTGCTCCTGAGCCTGTTCCAAGGTCAGCCACAACAGGGTTCTCCCAAAGGGCCATCCTGATCAGTGTTCGTTCGACCAGAAGCTCGGTTTCTGGGCGCGGAATGAGGACATCTTTTGAGACCGTGAGCTTTAAGGACCAGAACTCCCGAGCCCCACAAAGGTAGGCAATGGGTTCTCCATTTACCCTTCTGTCAATAAGGCCGGTAAAGTCGGCGGTACTCTTTTCAGACAGGCTATGGTCGGGATTGGCAATAATCTGGGCATGGGTGAGCCCGCTGCTGAGGCTTAGGAGGATTTGTGCTTCCAGTGACGGTTGATCTGTCTTTCCCAGGAGGCGTTGCCTTCCCTCTTCCAGAAGAGCTCCCACGAGAGTAGTCAGAGTGTGTTCTCCTCCCCCAGGGCAGCAAGCTGGTCAGCCTGGTATTCGACAATCAGCGGCTCAATCACCTGATTGAGCCCTCCGGCAAGTACCTCATCAAGTTTGTAGAGCGTCAAGTTGATGCGGTGGTCAGTGATGCGTCCTTGAGGATAATTATAGGTCCTTATCCGTTCAGAACGATCTCCACTGCCGACCAAATTGCGGCGGATTTCGGCCTCTTCTGCCTGCTGTCGACTGCGTTCAGCCTCCAGCAGCCGGGCTTTAAGTACCGACATCGCCCTTGCCCGGTTCTTATGTTGGGAACGTTCATCCTGACACTCAACAACGATCCCGCTGGGCAGATGGGTGAGTCGAACTGCAGAATCAGTACGGTTGACATGCTGACCACCAGCGCCTGAAGCACGAAAGGTATCGGTTCTTAACTCCTGTGGATTGATCTCGATCTCATCGATCTCATCAGATTCAGCAAGGATTGCAACGGTACAGGCGGAGGTATGAATTCGCCCCTGGGACTCAGTCTCCGGAACCCGTTGGACCCGGTGGGCACCGGATTCAAACTTCAGCTTTGAGTAAGCGCCACCTCCTGCGATTCGGCTGATGATCTCCTTGTACCCGCCGTGTTCACCATTTCGGTAGCTGACGATCTCAACCTGCCAGCGCTGCTGCTCTGCATAGGTCTGGTACATTCTAAAGAGATCTCCTGCAAAAAGTGCCGCCTCGTCCCCTCCGGTTCCAGCCCGGATCTCAAGGAAGATATTGCGATCATCATTGGGATCCTTGGGGAGCAGAAGCCGCTGCAGAAGTTCAGAAGACTGCTGCAGACCCTGTTCAAGGGCGGGCAGTTCTTCAGAGGCCATCTCTCTTACTTCCGAGTCGCCGTCTTTGAGCAACTCCCGGGCGGAGCTGATTTCATCGCTGAGCTCTCGATAGTGGCCATACTCAGCCACCACCGGGGCCAGTTCGGAAAGCTCTATTGAGAGCTGGCGGAACCGATTCTGCTCTTCGATCACCGCGGGTTCAGACAGGAGGGCTCCCAGCTCTTCATGGCGTTCGACCAGTTGTTCAAGTTTTGTCTGAATGGATTGCTTCATTTTGATCAATCGAGCATAAAGAGCTTGCGAGCAGCAGTCAGGAGGCGCGAGTTTCCCTCATTGTCAGCTTGTTTAAGAGCCTGGCTTGGCGCGTGGGCAAACTTATTACTGAGGTTGTGGGCCAGAGTTTCAATTATTCTCTCTGGATTCTCTCCAGCGGCCAGTTGTCGGTAGGCTTGCTCAAGCGCTGCATTACGAAGATCATCGACATTTTTTCTGAAGGAGCGAATCGTCGGGACTGCATTGAGGCCTCTTAGCCAGTGCATGAAGCGGATGGTCTCCAAGGCAATTATTTTCTCAGCCTCATCTGCGGCATCACGCCGGGATGAGATATTCTCTTCAATAATCTGCTTCAGGTCATCGACGGTGTAGAGAAAAACATCGGCCAGGCCACCGACTTCGGCTTCGATGTCACGGGGTACTGCCAGATCCACCATGAATATAGGCTTGTGGCGGCGCAGCTTGAGTGCACTCTCCACCGCACCTTTTCCAAGGATAGGCAGAGTACTGGCTGTGGAAGCAATAATGATATCTGCGTCAGCCAGGCGATTGGGGAGTTCACTGAGTGCGATCGCTTCTCCGCTGATACGGCTGGTAAGCAGCTCAGCCCGCTCTACAGAACGGTTGGCTACAATGATATGGCGTACCCCATTATTCGTCAGATGGCGCGCAACAAGCTCTATGGTCTCACCGGCCCCGATCAGGAGCACTGTCTTTGTGCCCAGATCAGCAAATATCTTTTTCGCCAGATCAACCGCCGCATAGGCTATGGAGACGGCGCTTGCACCAATTGCAGTATCGGTTCTTACTTGCTTGGCAACTGAGAAGGTATTCTGAAAGAGGCGGTTGAGGATTTTTCCCGTCGTCCCCGCCTTATGTGCAGTAGCGAAGGCCGTTTTCATCTGTCCCAGAATCTGAGGTTCCCCGAGAACCATGGAGTCAAGCCCTGAAGCTACTCTGAAGGCATGTTTGACAGCCTCCTCCTCTGGGTGGTGGTAGAGACACTCATGAAGCTGCTGGGGCTCAAGGGCATGAAATTGACACAGCCATTTGACGACAGCCTGGCCATCAGGCTGCTGCTGCCGACAGTAGATTTCTGTGCGGTTGCAGGTAGAGAGTATCGCTGTCTCATCAATGTCACGCTGTGCAGTGAGGTTTTGGAGTGCCGGCACCAGCTTTTCCGGGCCAAACACCGCCTGCTCCCGGATTGCAACAGGGGCAGTTTCATGGTTTAAGCCGATTGTGATCAGGTGCATAGGGCGTCAAAGGGTAAAAATAGATAAATTGTGCGTGTTAGTAGGGAAGTGTCAAGTAATTCCAAAATTACAGATAATCAGTATGCTTGCAGATGGGCCTCGGGTATATGACACTCAGGCTCTCTTAAGTGGCTAGTCAGACTATAACAGCTGACCGGCACCGATACGGATAGGGGATGAACGTTTTTCATTACTGTTTGTTAACCAGGTGCAGGAAAACCCACCCATCAATGGTGATGCTGGTGGCCGTTCTGGCGTTCGCCAGTTGCGCCTCGCCGCCTGAGAACAGGGCTGCCACCGATGCCTCCTTGAGAGAGCCAACAGTGCTTTCAGGGGAGTTGCTCTATGAGGTTATTGTTGGTGAAATCTCAGCACAACGGGGGAATACAGAGGAGTCCGTCTCAGCACTGCTGCGTGCGGCCGAGATGGCCCGGGATCACAGGCTGGCGGCTCGAGCCACGCAGTTGGCGGTAAAAGCGGGAAAGCTGGAAGAGGCCCGCGCAGCCGCAACAATCTGGATCGAACTCGACCCTGATGAGACACGGGCAAATGATGCCCTCATCCGTATTTTACTGGGGCTTGGGCGCTCTGAAGAGGCCATTGAGCGTCTGGAAGAGATCATCAGGAAGGCGGGTCAAGAGGTGGGGCCGGTCTATCGAAGGATTGCCCAGATGCTCGGCTATCCAGATGTGGGAGATGGTCTCACCCTCTATGATCGTCTGTTAAGGCATCACCCCAACCAGTTTGAGGCTCAACTTGGCAGGGCTGATGTTGCCAGAAGACACAAAGCGCCCGAAGTGGCCATGCTGGCGATAGAAGAAGCGCTCAAGTTAAGCCCAGGGAACGAAAGAGCAGCAAAGATCAAAATGGAGCTGTTGATCGCTGATAATGATCTTCAAGGGCTTTCTGCCTTTGCCGATCTGTTTCTGACAACCTACCCCGGCGCAACCGCCTTTCGCCTTCAATATGGCCAACACTTGGTGGATCTGGGTGAACTGGCCAGAGCACTTGAGCACCTGTTACGGGTGGTTGATGAACAGCCGGAGAATGCCGAAGCACTCTTTACCACTGCCCTTGTCAGTGCAGAGCTTGATGGCTACGCAGCGGCAGTGGGTTATCTCGAGCGGTTTGTTGCCCTTCGGCCCACCTCCAACTCCGATATAGCCCGGCTCTATCTCGCAGAGCTTGAGACCAAGCTTGGCCACTATCAGCGGGCAGAAAAGTGGTATCACTCTCTGACGGGTGAGAAACATCGACTTCAGGTACAACTCGGGCTTGCTAAAATCCTGAGCGAACAACAGGGGGTCGACAGTGCCATTGAATTTCTTCAGGGGGTTGAGCCTGAATCTGAAGATCAATATGAGGAGTTGATACTGGCTGGTGAGGCACTGCTCCGTGAGGCCGGCCGGCTTGCCGAAGCAAAGGAGATGTTGGATCGGGCTATGGATGAGCAGCCCGAGAACCCCCGTTTTCTCTATCAAAGAGGTCTGATTACCGCAACCATGGGACGGCTTGAAGAACATGAGCAGGATATGCGTCGGTTGATTCAGATCGAGCCCGATAATCCCCATGCTTACAATGCGCTGGGCTATACCCTGGCCGACAAGACGGATCGGTTGGATGAGGCGCTTGAACTGATCTCCCGCGCACTTGAACTACGGCCCGATGACCCCTTTATTCTCGACAGTATCGGGTGGGTCCATTTTCGTCTTGGGAATCATGAGCAAGCCATCAACTACCTCCAGCAAGCGTTCGAGTTGTTTCCGGACGCTGAGATTGCGGCCCATCTGGGTGAAGTGAACTGGGTCTCCGGGGGGAGAGAGAGGGCTCGGGAGATTTGGGGGCATGCCTATGAAGAGAACCCCGATAGTTCGGTTCTCAAGGAGACGATGCAGAGACTTGATCCATGAGAAGAGGGTGGCTGGCGATACTCCTGTTGTTTTCGGGATGTTCAACCATGGGGCCTCAGCCTGAGCCAGTTGATCCCGGGCTGGCCTGGGAGGTCCATGAGCAACAGCTCCACACCATTGACCATTGGAATCTCCACGGCAGACTGGGAGTGCGGACAGATCACCGTGCAGACAGCCTCTCCCTGAACTGGTCGCGAGCAATGGCTGATCATCAGATCAACCTCTTCGGTATTTTTGGGTCAGGGCAAACCCGAATCACCCTGAATCAGCATGGAGCCATCCTCGAGGATGCCCAGCAGAATAAGTTCACCGCCCAGACCATCGCTGAGTTGCTGAGACAACAAGGGGGGTGGGAGGTGCCCTTTGAGCCGCTTCAGTACTGGATTATTGGCCTCCCCGCACCAGGCCCGAGAGATCAGTTTGAGCTTGATAGCATTGGAAGGCTAAAGAGGCTGGTGCAGTCCGGCTGGGAGATTACTTTTATCGAATATACTCAGGCGGGCGATTTGATGCTGCCCAAGCGTCTTTGGATCGAGGCATTGCCAGGGACCGTTTCACTTGTTGATGCAGAAGGCAGGGACCTGGGCGACACTCTCAATTTTCAGGTTGTGGTTGGACAGTGGAGGGATACCCCCTGAGTACAAACCAGACACGTTTTTTTGCTCCTGCAAAGCTAAATCTGTTTCTCCATGTGGTGGGCCGTCGTGAGGATGGCTACCATGAGTTGCAGACCCTCTTTCGCTTTCTCGATTTTGGCGATTGGCTTGAATTCATCCCGACTCCAGAAACAGCGATCGATCGAACATCAGGGAATGAGGCGGTATCGATTGATGAGGACCTTATTATTCGCGCGGCTCGCTTGCTCCAGAGTCAATCGGGTTGTTCGAGGGGGGTTGAGATCAGCGTGGAGAAGAAGATCCCTCTGGGCGCCGGCCTAGGGGGCGGGAGCTCGGATGCGGCGACAACCCTGCTCGCTCTCAACCAGTTATGGGGGTTGGGGCTGTCCTCCTCAGAGCTTAAGGAGCTGGGACTGAGCCTTGGCGCCGATGTTCCGGTTTTTATTCAGGGACACTCAGCCTGGGCAGAGGGTGTGGGTGACCGGCTCTCTGCGGTAGAATTGCCGCCAGCCACCTATCTGGTGGTTATTCCACCGGTAAGTGTGTCCACTTCCAGGATTTTTTCGGATTCAAAATTGACACGGAATAGTCCGCTTATCACAATAGCCGACTATCAGGCGGGAGAGTCACGAAATGATTTGGAGAAGGTTACCTGCAGGCTCTATCCAGAGGTGGGTGAAGTGCTTGAGTGGTTGGGAGATTATGGCCGGGCACGGATGACAGGAAGTGGTGCAGCGGTTTTTATCGAGCTGGAAAATACCGTTTTCGGCCAGAGCGTACTGGCGCAGATGCCTGAGATGTGGAGAGGATTTATTGCACAAGGGGTAGATTTTCATCCATTTTGGAGAAATGAACATTGATCGATAGACGAAAAGGGGGCAACCCGCTACATTGGAGATGAGACCAATAACTCCTGGGGTGTAGCCAAGAGGCCCAAGGCACCGGATTTTGATTCCGGCATTCCCAGGTTCGAATCCTGGCACCCCAGCCAACCTTAATAACTGACTGAAGAACCCTATGCCAACAATTATCGACAACTTTACCCTCTTCACCGGGAATGCCAATCCAGCGCTGGCATCAAAGGTCGCCCAATACCTCGGAATGTCGCTCGGACGAATCCAGGTGGGTCGTTTCAGTGATGGTGAGATCAGTGTTGAGGTGGAAGACCATATTCGCGGACGTGATGTTTTTGTCATCCAATCCACCTGTGCGCCCAGTAACGACAACCTTATGGAGTTGTTGATTATGGCCGATGCACTGCGTAGAGCATCTGCCGGGAGAATTATTGCCGTTATCCCCTATCTGGGTTACGCACGCCAGGACCGACGTCCCAGAACGGCAAGAGTTGCCATTACAGCCAAGCTGGTGGCGAAAATGATCTCCACCGCAGACATCGATCGAGTCCTGACCATGGATCTTCATGCCGACCAGATTCAGGGGTTTTTTGATATCCCGACGGACAATATCTATGCCTCGCCGGTTATGTTGGGAGCCCTCTATCGCGCTGAAGGCGATGATATTCTGGTGGTCTCCCCTGATGTTGGAGGGGTAGTTCGGGCGAGGGCAATGGCCAAGCATATGGGAGCGGATCTGGCGATCATCGACAAACGCCGCCCAAAAGCCAATGTCGCCAAAGTGATGAATATTATCGGTGATGTCGAGGGTCGTTCCTGTGTATTGATGGATGATATGGTCGATACGGCCAATACCTTGTGTGAGGCCGCCACCGCTCTGAAGGAGAATGGAGCCACTCGGGTGCTTGCCTATTGCACCCATCCGGTGCTCTCCGGAGCGGCTATTGAGACCATTTCGGCCTCCCAGCTTGACCAGGTTGTGGTCACTGACACGATTCCACTTGGCGAAGAGGCACAAAAATGCGTTAAAATCCGCCAGCTCAGCATTTCAGAGCTGCTTGGAGAGTCGATCAGGCGGATTGCCACCAATGATTCAGTCAGCTCGATGTTTGTTGAATAGGACTATTTTGCCCTCTCTTTTCAGGGAATAAGGGCTGCCACAAGACCGGGAAAAGGCCCGGCTTATCGACTGTTGCCGATATTCGGGGCAGTGATGGGAATGAATTCGGAGATAGAAAAAATGAGTGTGCAACTTGAACTTAATGCCAGCATCCGTACAGCAACCGGTACCGCATCAAGTCGACGTCTACGTCATGAAGGCAAGGTTCCTGCCGTACTATACGGTACTGATAAGCCCAATGTTTCACTGACAGTAGATCATAATGAAATATTCCATGATCTGGAAAAAGAGGCTTTTCTTTCAGCTGTAATCAAGATCAACTACGATGGAAAGAGCGAAGAAGCGATCCTCCGTGAGGTTCAGCATCACCCTTTCAGGCAAGAGATTGAGCATCTTGATTTTCAGCGGGTAAGAGCTGACCAGGCGCTCCATATCAAGGTGCCTCTCCACTTCACTGGTGAAGAGGAGTGCGAGGGGGTCAATCTCGATGGCGGTATCATCTCCCACCTTGTCCCCGAGATCGACATCACCTGTCTGCCCAAGGATCTGCCGGAGTTTTTGGAGCTGGATATCACCACTCTTCGCATGAACCAGTCTCTAATGCTCTCAGCGGTTGCCCTGCCGGAAGGGGTAGAAGTCACACTTTTTGCTCATGGCGGAGAAGATCAGACCGTTGTGGTGATACTGCCGCCGAAGGCCGTGGAAGAAGAGGTCGAAGAGTCTGATGTGTTGGATGAGGATGATCTTGAAGCTGCAACTGAAGGTGAAGGTGAAGGTGAAGGTGAAGCTGAAGCAGAACAGAGCGACAGCGAAGAGGCCAGCAGTTAGGAGAGGTTGGACCTCAGTCAGTTTCGAGGTCTGACTGCATATGGACCCTGTATCTCTTGTTGTCGGACTTGGAAATCCTGGCCAGAAACATGCCCGGGACCGACATAATGCCGGCTACTGGTTTCTAGAGGCGCTGATTTCAGGCTCAGGGGAGACGCTGGCATCAGAGCCAAAATTCTTTGGTGATGTGGGGCGACTCACCGTTGCAGGGGCGACAATCAGGGCACTGGCACCCACCACCTATATGAATCGGAGTGGATCAGCGGTATCGGCCTGCTCCCGGTTCTATCAAATTGCACCGGAGAATATTCTGGTCATCCATGATGACCTTGATCTGCCTCCCGGTGTGGTACGACTCAAGCAGGGCGGGGGCCACGGTGGCCATAATGGACTGAGAGACATCATCTCCCAGTTGGGGAGCCGGGATTTTCAACGCCTCAGACTGGGAATTGGCCATCCGGGCTCGGCAGATCAGGTGGTCTCATATGTGCTCAAGAGGCCCGGTTCAGATGAAGAGATTGCAATCAGGGGGGCAATAGATCGGGTACTGCCCATCATGCCGGAGGTGATCAGTGGAAAATCAGATCTTGCAATGAATGCATTGCATTGTGACCCTGAAAGCTAAAATAGTCCTGGAGAGAGTGTAAGTGGGTTTTCGTTGTGGAATCGTGGGCCTGCCCAATGTCGGCAAATCGACCCTTTTTAATGCCCTGACTGCGTCCGGGGTCGATGCACAGAACTATCCGTTTTGTACCATTGATCCAAATGTGGGCGTGGTTGAAGTGCCCGATCCCCGGCTTGATGCCATTGCGGCGATCGTCAACCCAAAAAGAGTGATCCCAACCACTATCGAATTTGTCGACATTGCCGGCCTGGTCGAAGGGGCCTCTCGCGGCGAGGGGTTGGGGAACAAGTTTCTTGCCCATATCCGCGAAGTCGATGCCATCGCCCATGTGGTTCGTGCCTTTGAAGATGAAAACGTCACCCACGTTGCCAACCGCATCGACCCCGCTACCGATATTGAGACCATCAACACGGAACTTGCCCTGGCCGATATGGACACCGTGGAGAGGGGGCTGGACCGGGCCCAGAAAGCATCCAAAGCGGGTGACAAGGAACAGCTTCGCTTGAGTGCACTGCTGGCCAGGGTTAAGGCACATCTTGATCAGGGCGAGCCTGTTCGGGCCATGGGGCTGGAGGAGGAGGAGATCAAGTTGTTGAAGCCCCTCTCACTGCTCACGGCAAAGCCCAACATGTATATCGCCAATGTCGATGAAGAGGGGTTCGTCGATAATCCGGCTCTTCAGGTGATTCGTCAGATAGCCGAAAGAGAGGGCTCTGTCGTCGTCCCGCTGTGTGCTGCCATTGAGTCTGAACTGGCTGACCTCGATGAGGCGGAGCAGGCCCTCTTTCTTCAGGAGATGGGGCAGGATGAACCGGGACTTAACAGGGTGATTCGCGCCGGTTACGAACTCCTCGGCCTGCTGACCTATTTTACCGCCGGAGAGAAAGAGGCCCGGGCGTGGACAGTGGCCCGGGAGAGCACCGCCCCTCAGGCTGCCGGGGTCATCCATACCGATTTTGAACGTGGGTTTATCCGCGCCGAGACTATCGGTTATGGTGATTTTATTGCCGGCAATGGTGAGCAGGGGGCGAAAGAGGCCGGCAAACTACGCCTTGAGGGAAAAGACTACACTGTCAAGGATGGCGATGTGATGCACTTTCGTTTCAACGTTTGAGTGTTTAAGAGAGCCGAAACGCTCCGATCCTTGACATTATGCAGTACAGCCTCGAAAATTCGGCGCCCCGCCTGAATATGGCTATGTAGCTCAGTTGGTTAGAGCACGGCATTCATAATGCCGGAGTCGGTGGTTCAAGTCCACCCATAGCCACCATATTCCAATCCAGCCAGATCCTTTCCCTCATACAAGATCTGTGCTTGTTGAGTTTTGATTTAAATTAAGTTTCCGTATCAGGTTTGGGGGCGGGTGACCGACGGAATCTCCGGACGTCCAGGATTGTTTTGCACTCGCGCAGCAACGGACATGACGATAATATGTGCCAGGCAGACTGGTGCGGCCAGCGACAGCGACCTTGAGAAGGGGCCGGGGTATTCGGGCACGGCGAAGAGAACAGCAGCTGACTTGGCCAGCGGTGACAAGGTGCTGTCGGAGATAGCAATGATCGACGTTCCCCGATCAGCCGCTTGTTCTACGATCGATACGACTTCACTGGCATAAAACCGAAAAGAGACGGCCAGCAGGGCGTCATTTGGCCCGATGGTCCGCGCCATATGGGTGGCTAAGCCGCCGCTGGGATCCAACAAAATACATTTCTTGCCCAACATCGTCAGCATATAGCGGATCACTTCAACCACGGGCGCGGATCGGAGCTGCCCCAGAAGAAAAACCGTTTCAGCCTCGCTGATGATCCCAGCCGTTGTGGCAAGATCCTCTGGCGCGATATCGTCAACCAGACTTTGAACCGAGGCGGCATCATTGACTACAAGATCACGCAGGAAACCGGCTTCGGATAGATCGTCACGAGCTTGCAACTCCTCTTCTAGGGCATGAACGCGGGCTTCGAAACCCGGTGCTGCGGTCATGAGACGTTTCTCGAACTTGGTCTGGAGCTCCTTAAATCCTTTGTACCCCAGAGATTGCGCAAAGCGGACGAAGCTGGAAGCATGGATGCTGCAACGCTGGCCGATCGAATTGACTGAGCGGACCGCGACATCGTTGGGGTTCTGCGTCAGGTAAAGCGCAATCTGCTGATAGGTCCGACTCATCTCATCGTAACGGTCGTGGATCAACTGGATCAGGCTTTCGTAGTCATCTGGCGGGTTTGTGGCGGTCATTTCCGATCTCGCAGTTGGTGTTAAAAAAGTCCTCAGTGAGTTGTTGAAGGGGGCACGGATTCAGGTAGCGCGATGCACCTTTTTAAGGCATTAGTCTCTCGTCTCGTTCATTTCATAAGCCCTGTCTGTAGCTAAGACCCAGTACTGACCCATTGCTTCTGACGCGCCGATTTCTGTATGGATTCCACAAGGTGCTGAATACGCAGACCCTTGCGGAACGAAAACATCTCCCGACCACTTCCGGCAATGGCGCTCACGTATCCCGCCACTTCGATCGCCTTGAGATCGTTAAACCCGATCTGATGCCCTGGCGCAACGCAGAAATTGCCATAGGGGGGGTGTTCGGGAGCGGCCTCGATCCGGCGGAAACCGCATCGGCCAGGAGCATCTTCGGTTGAGTAGAACTGCAGCTCGTTAAAGTGTTCCTGGTTGAAATAGAGTGCACCTTTGGATCCGTAGACCTCGAAATCATGCTGCATCTTGTGGCCTGTAGAGATCCAGTTGCCCTCGATCGATCCGGTCACTCCGTTACTGAACCGCAGGAATGCACGGCCGATGTCATCCACTTCGATTTTCTGTCGACCCCCCTTACCGTCGGGGCGTTGGGCGATGACTGTTACGCAATCACCCATCACCTCGGTGATCGGCCCGAGCAAGAACTCCGCTGTCGCCAGTGCATGGCTGCCCAGATCGGCCAGTGCACCGCCACCTGCCGGATCATGGCGGAAGGTGGCCGGGCTGAGTGCGTCGGTCATGTAATCTTCGGCATGAAGCCCCCGATAACCGCGAATTTCGCCCAACTCACCAGCTTCGATCATTTCTCTTGCGAGTCCGACCATCGGATTGCAAAGATAGTTGAAGCCAACCTGGGTTTTGACCCCCGCAGACTCGGCGGCCTCGGCCATTTCGTGTGCATCAGAGGCAAGCGGGGCCAGTGGTTTTTCGCAATAGACATGCTTTCCTGCGGCAATCGCTTTAAGGGCCATTTCCTTGTGGAGCGCATTTGGCGCGGTAATATCGATCATCTCAATTTCCGGGTTTTCCAGCATCTCGCGCCAGTCCGAGGTTGCGTGGCGGAAGCCGAAATCTCTCGCGGCCTTCGCAGCCGCCTCGTCGGTGATATCGGCTATGGTGTGCAGATCGATTTGTATCGGCAGATCAAAAGCTTTCTGGGCCGTTGCAAAACCGAAGACATGGGCTCTGCCCATGAAGCCCGAGCCAATCAGGCCGATGGAGAGTTTGGGTTTTTCAGTCATTTCAGGGCATCCCTGTTCACGATCAAAGAAGGATCAATCGTTTGGTTGAGGTAGTTAATTGCATTTTCAATCGATGCGATCGCCATGCGCTCGCTGGCTTCTTCCGTCAGGCCAGCAATATGGGGCGAAAGCAGTGCGTTGTCATGCTTTGAAAGCACCATGCCGGGCTGCGGTGGTTCCTCGGCAAAGACATCCAGTCCGGCGGCATGGACCCTCCCATCGGCCAGGGCCTCCGACAACACCTGTTCACAAACGACGCCACCTCGGGCCGTATTGGCGATGATCATTCCGGGTTTCATAGCGGCAAATTCATCAGCGCCCAAAAGGGGCTTCTCTCCCCTGGGGACGTGGAGGGAGAGACAATCTGCCCATGCCAGCCCCTCGTGCAGGTCCAACACCGGCGCCACTTCACCCTCAGGCCAGCCGTTCTCCTGCAGGTAAGGGTCGTAGGCCCGGACTTTCATATCAAAGCCGGACGCTATCAGCGCCAGTTTCTGGCCGGCCCGTCCATACCCTATGATCAGGAGGTTCCCTCCAGAGAGTTCACGCTGTTCCAGCCGATTGCGCCAGCCCCAGTGGTCAGGTTCTCGCACCGCACGGTCGGCCCGCAGTGCCATTTTGGCACCGGCCAGCAGTTGCATCATCGCGTGCTCGGCAACGGAAACGGAGTTCACATCACCCACGATGGTCAGCGCGATACCCTGCGCGTTCAGGGCGTCCAGATCGATCGCGTCATAGCCAACACCATGTCGTGAGACCACTTTGAGGCGCATGGCGCTTGCAATGGTCTGTGCAGAAAGTGACTGGGTCCGGATGACCAACGCGTCGGCATCTTTGATTTGGAACGCGTAGGAATCCTCTGATACCTCCTCGATATAGGTGACCTCAAACCCGTCGTCTTTCAGCATCTCGAGTTTGACAATGCCCGCAGGGTGGAGTTTGCCGGCGACGAGTAGATGGGGCATTAGTAAATACCTTCGTCACCTGAACTGCTGCTGTCTCGTCCAGTAAGTTTCTGCCATGCAGAGACTGAGGCCGATGCCGCTCCCCCAAGTAGCCGGGTATCTCCGCCCACTGTGGTGAGTTCATAGCCCCACTCGATAGCTCGCGCGGCATAGTCCGGCGTGGCGCAGTGCAGACAGGCTCTGATGCCATTTAACTTGCAGGCATCGGCGATACGTTTGAGCAGCTTGATCATCTCAGGCTCTTGCCGGTCAAAGCCTGGCGGAAGCCGGCCCTTTTGTGTCCCCAGCGTTAAGTCAGCCGGGCCGACATAGATGCCATCAAGTCCCGGCGTGGCAACGATTTCATCAAGATTTGTAATGCCATCTGCAGTTTCTATCATTGCCAACGCGAGGACCTCACTATTTGCGGCCAAGCCATAGCCCGGCATGGCGATGGCTGCGCGAGTGGGGCCAAAGCTGCGCTGACCCAACGGAGGATATCGCAGGTAAGAGACAAACTCCTCGGCCTCTTCTCGATTGTTGACCATTGGACAGATGATGCCCATTGCCCCGGCGTCCAGCGCTTTCATGATATGGCCCGGGTCGCGCCAGGGTACGCGCGCCATCAGCGTGGCCCCCGAGGCCCGCATCGCCTGCAACATGGGAAGAAGCGCAGAATAGTCCAGCGCCCCATGCTGCATGTCCACCGTTACACTGTCATATCCCTGTGCGGCCATGATCTCGGCTGTGAGCGAATTTCCAATCGAGCACCAGCCGTTAAGCGCCGGTTTGCCACTGTCCCAGAGTTGTCTGAGTCTGTTCTTCTGCATCGCTGGCCCCCTTAAAATACGATCTGGGCGAGCTTGGTGTCGAGGTAGTCTTCGATCCCCTCGATCCCCCCTTCGCGCCCTAGCCCAGAGTAATTAGTGCCGCCAAACGGAACTTCCGAAGCTGCGAGCGCAAAGGAGTTGATGCCGACCATTCCCGCTTTCAGTGCTGCAGTTGTTCGTCGCGCACGATCAGGGCTTTGAGTAAAGGCATACGCCGACAGCCCCATGTGCGAGGCGTTTGCACGCTTCAATACCTCGTCTTCACTGTGAAAGCGGGTGATTGCGGCTATCGGGCCAAAATTCTCTTCGGCAAAGACCCGCATGTCATCGTTGACCTTGGTCAGGACGGTCGGTTCATAAAAATGGCCGGCGCTGAATTCAGCGGCCCGTTGCCCGCCGGTTTCCAGCTTTGCACCGTGTTGCAAGGCCTCTTGCACGATGCCGTCAATCTGATTGAGACGCTCTGCGTTGATCAGCGGGCCCATCTCAGTCGCCTCGTCCAGTCCATCACCAAGCTGGATGGCCTTCGCCCGCTTCACGAATTCAGCTGCGAAATCGTCGTGCAGGCTTTCATGCACAAAAAAGCGATCGGGCGTTACGCAAACCTGGCCAGCGTTGGCAAATTTGGTCGGCACACAAACGTCCAGCGCGGCCCCGAGATCGGCATCATCATAAATAATGCAGGGCGCATTGCCGCCAAGCTCCATAGAGATTTTTTTCACCGTATCGGCGGCGTCTCGGATCATCTGCTGACCAACACGTGTTGATCCGGTCAGGGACACCTTGCGCACGCGTGCATCTGCCATGATAGGGGCATAAGTGGCCGCGATGGAACCTGCCACAAGATTGACGGCGCCACTGGGCAACCCGCCTGCACGGATGCAATCCACCACTATCATGGCCACACCCGGTGTCTGCGAAGAGGGGCGAAGAACTACCGGACACCCGGCCGCGAGCGCCGGAGCCAGCTTGCGTGAGGGCAGAAAGGCTGGAAAGTTCCAGGCGGTGAAGGCGCCAACGATCCCCACTGGCTCGCGAGTGATCTCGAACCGCCCGCCCGGGACGCGGCTTTCGACGACGCGGCCATAAATGCGGCGCGCCTCTTCGGCGTACCATCGGAACTGATCGACCGAGAGCCCCCATTCGCGTCCTGATTGCACCAGTGGCTTCCCCGTCTCAGCCGAGATCATCCGTGCGGCGTCATCGGCCCGCATGGCCATTTCATCAGCGACCCGGTGCAGCGAGTCGGCGCGGGCAAAGCCTCCCATTTCCCGAAGGGGTGAAAGGGCCATGACGGCCGAATTAATTGCCTCCCGGGTATCTTGGTCGGAGGCGGAGGGGGCCTTGCCCAGCGATTTCTCAGTCACAGGCGAAAGCACATCGGCCTCGGTCTGTGAGCCTTGCCACGACCCATTAACAAAAAGACCAAATTTGCTGTACATCGGTTGACTTCCTCCTTCGTGTTATGCGGTATTTATCTCCCGGGCATTATGATTATCAACGCTGCAGAAAGAGATTGCAATGATCGTTGCAGTTTGATTAGATTGTCAATAAATATTCTACTGAGATGCAAATTTTCATCGTTTGGAGGAGGCGAGATGACTGGAACAACCGTCCAATTGACCGTGGGGCAGGCGCTGGTGCGCTACCTGATCAACCAGTACACTGAAATTGATGGCAAGCGCTTGCCGCTCTTTGCTGGTGTCTTCGGTATTTTTGGTCATGGTAACGTAACTTGTCTGTCAGAGGCTTTGGAGCAGGTGCAGGACCAACTTCCGACCTGGCGCGGTCAGAACGAACAGTCGATGGCGATGGCAGCCATCGGTTATAGCAAGGCGAAGTTGCGCCGCCAAATCATGATTGCCACATCATCTGTCGGTCCCGGCGCAACCAACATGGTGACAGCGGCAGGTGTAGCCCATGCCAACCGCCTGCCGGTGCTACTTCTTTGCGGCGATACCTTTACCAACCGCTTGCCGGATCCGGTACTCCAGCAAGTCGAACATTTCGGAGCGCCCTCAATAACAGTGAATGACAGCTTCCGAGCGGTATCACGTTACTGGGATCGGATTACCCATCCCGCACAGATCATTTCATCATTGCCGCAGGCGCTGGCGACCATGTTGGACCCTGCCGATTGCGGCCCGGCCTTTATCGGCCTGCCGCAGGATATCCAGGAAATAGCCTATGATTATCCAGAGGAGTTCTTTACCGAGACCCTGTGGCCCATTCCGCGCCCGCGTCCCGACCGCGATCAAGTTGCCAAAGCGGCGGCACTTCTGAAGACGGCCAACAAGCCGTTGATCATCTCGGGTGGCGGGGTGCGCTATTCAGGGGCCGAGGAGTTGTTGGCCAAGATTGCCATTGAACGCGGCATCCCGATGGCTGAAACCATTGCAGGTAAAGGGGCGGTGGTACACGAACACCCCGCCTACGTGGGCCCGATGGGAATCGAGGGCACCGATGCAGCCAAAGAGTTGGCCGAAGACGCAGATGTGGTCATCGCCGTGGGCACTCGGCTGCAGGACTTTACTACCGGGTCCTGGACGACTTTTGCTCCGGAGACGCAGTTTATCAACATCAATGCGGCCCGGTTCGACGCCCGTAAGCACCGCGCCCTGCCGGTTGTCGGCGATGCGTTGGAATCCCTAAGAGAGCTGGATGCCGCACTGGGAGACTGGATCTGCGATCCCGCCCGAATGGAAGAAGCCCGCAGGCTCTACGCTGACTGGAATCGAATGCTCGACCATGGGCAGGCGCCGACGAAGGCAGCAGTGCCGAGCTACGCGCAGGTCATCGCTGTAGTCAACAAGATGGCCAAACCCGAAGACACGATGGTCACCGCCGCGGGTGGCTTGCCGGGCGAAACGGTCAAGAACTGGCGGGTAAAATCGCCCAATACTTTTGACTGCGAATTCGGCTTTTCCTGCATGGGTTATGAGATTGCCGGGGCCTGGGGCCACGCTATGGCCAAGGATGGTAATGGCGTGCCGATCGTTATGGTGGGTGATGGCTCTTACATGATGATGAACTCCGACATCTATTCCTCGGTGCTTTCAGGGCACAAGATGATTGTTGTGGTCTGCGATAATGGTGGATTCGGGGTTATCAATCGGCTGCAAACCGGCATGGGGGTGCCGGGCTTCAATAACCTGCTTCAGGACAGCCGGGTGCAAAACAAAGACAATCCTCTGCATGTGGACTTTGCCAAGCACGCTGAGGCGATGGGCGCTCATGCTCGTCATTGCGCCAGCCTTGCCGACCTGGAAGTGGCTTTGGAATGGGCGCAAAGCACCGATCGCACCACCGTGCTGAACATAGCGACCGACGCCTACACCTGGACCCCGGGGGGCGCTGACTGGTACGTCGGTGTACCCGAAATCAATCAACGCGAAAGCATTCGAAAAGCACGCGCCGGTCAGGAAGCGTTTCGCAACAAGCAGCGTCGGGGGGTATAAGGCATGCAGAAATGCAGACCGGGCATAGCACCCATTACCCGGTGGAATGACGATCTTGAAGAGCTTTCTGATAATGTAAGCCTCGGGGTAATCGATGGAATGGATCGGATGAAAGACAGTGTTCTCGATGTCACGGGCCATGAGGTGACGCCATGAATCGGATTGATGGAAAAATTGCTGTTATCACCGGCGGGACTCAGGGGCTTGGTGCCGCCATCGCGCGGCTGTTCGCGCAGGCCGGAGCCGAAGGCATCATGATTGTCGGGCGCTGCATCGAGAAAGGCCAAAAGGTTGCGGCCAGTATCACTGCCGATACCGGTGTCCCCGTCAGGATGGTCGCGGCTGATCTGGCTGATCTTGATCGGGTAAGCGAAATCATGGCAGAAACCGATATACATTTCGGCCGCGTCGATATTCTTGTCAATGCGGCTGGGATGACGGATCGCGGCAACCTTCTGAATACAACGCCCGAACTATTCGACACCATGATCGCGGTCAATACACGTGCGCCGTTCTTCCTGATGCAGTCTGCGGTCAAGATCATGGAACGCGAGAACATCAGGGGTACGATCGTCAACATCGGCTCCACTTCTGAAAGGGTTGGTCAGCCCTTCCTAGCACCCTACTCCATCTCAAAGGGGGGTCTTGCAACACTGACGCGACATGCGGGTTATGCACTGATGCGCAATGGTGTGCGCGTCAATCAACTTGATATCGGTTGGATGAATTCGGACCACGAGCGCAAGGTCCAGGAAGCTGAATCTGGCGACCCAGACTTCATAGACCAGCAGGCGGCCAACCTGCCTTTTGGCCGTCTGCTGCAACCGGAAGAAGTTGCGCGTGCTGTGTTGTGGATGGCGTCTGATGACAGCGGCATGATGACCGGTTCCGTAATCCATTTCGATCAGTCGGTCTGGGGAGGATATGATGGGCAGGCACCGACGCCTGCGGAACCGTTGACTGAGTAAAAAATAGGGATAAATTGAAATCCCTCAAAGACTATGACCCTTCTGATAAATGCTCCCAGCTATGAGATGTGGAATCAAAAGAGAAGAGAGGAGAGGAGGAGGTGCCCTGGTGACCGGATCTTATTCAAGGAAGCCTTTAATTGCGTTATTGACCTTGCCGGGTTGTTCCATATGAGAATTATGGGCGCACCCTTCAATGATCTCGATTTTTGAGTTTGGAATGCCCTCGATCAAGCTTTGCTGCTGTTGCCAATCATAAGAGCGATCCTTGGTTGACCAAATAACCAGAGTAGGTGAGGTAATTTGACCCAACTGACTTCGTCCATCCCATTTATCCCAGGCATCAAGGCTTGCAAGTGCCGCTTGTTTAGTGGCCTTTTTGCCCTCTTCAATACACAGTGCATAGCCCTCTCCCAAGGTGTGGTCTATGAACCATGTCTTTGCGATATGTTGACGGGCTGACTCCAGGCCGAGATTGATTATTTTCCTTCTTGATTCTTCGATGGTTTCAAATCGGTTCGGCAAGACGCCTATTGATCCCGTCCCAAGACAAATTAATTTGTTTATTCGTTCCGGTTTATGGGCAGCCATCTCCTGAACGATCATTCCCCCCATCGAATGACCGAGTAAATTGAATGTATCAACTCTTAGAAAGTCTAAAAGTTCAAAGACTTGATCCGCGTTCTCTCTGATGGTTGAGGGCGCCTGCAACCCTGAACTCTCGCCATAACCCGCTAAGGAAGGCATTATCAAATCATGTGAATGCTTTAATTGCTCTTGAAATTGCCACATGTTTTGACCCCCCAGATAGCCATGAACCAAGACCAGTGGAAAACCTCTACCCATTCTTTTGTAAGACAACCTACCCATGCTTTCAATATTCCATTAAATAACCTGCCAGAACACGCAGACCCCTCTACCGACAAGGGTCATGTCTTGCAGGATCGTTACCGTATTGTCGATCGTGCTATTGGCATTTTGGCTTTCAGCGGTCTGAGGATACAAACAACACCCAACAAATAAGGGAATCAGAGCGCCATTGGTAATTTACCGCACCACGAGGGACGACACGGCAGGCTCGTTCCTGTTTCTCATACCCTTGGCCTGTTATTCATTTATGGCAACATCAGCAAAGGAACTGCCGGTAAGAGTTGCCAGTTGTTGCGGCGTCAGCTTGAATACGGCGCTCGGAGTTCCGCCTGCCGCCCAGATCTCGGTGAAGTGTTGTAGATCCTGATCAAGCAGAACGGTCGGAGGAGTATCGTGACCGACAGGCGGGACGCCGCCGATGGAAAAGCCGGTGGTTTTCTTGACAAAATCAGCGTCGGCACGGTGGATGATGCTATTGAGGAGATCATTCACTTTTGTTTCATCGACCCGGTTGGCGCCTGAAGCAACCACCAGCACCGGGTTGTTGCCGGCGTCGATAAAGACCAGAGATTTGGCAATCTGGGCAATACTGCAGCCGATGGCCGCTGCCGCCTGGGCGGCGCTGGCGGCAGGCTGATCAAACTCAAGCACGGTGTAATCCGAACCGAGAAGATGTTGTACCCTAATGGCCTTGGAATGCTTTGCGATCTGCATAGGCGATCAATCTCGCACACGCAGCAGGGATTGTCACCCCTTAGTCAGGGCTATCATTGCTGTCCGAAGTTTTCGACACGCTCGCCTCTCCACGATCATCGGCATCGGCTCTTGGTTCCCCTGAACATCAACCATCGATTTCAGACAGGCTTACGGCACGTCCCTGCTCAACCGATATCAGCGACGCCTCGGCCATCAGCAGGGCCTGCAAACCATCGTCCATGTCAGGCAGAACGACCTCCTCGCCACTAAGAGAGCGAACAAAGCTGTCCAGTTCCAGGCGATACGCGGCCTCATAGCGCTCAAGAAAAAAATACAGCGGTTTGGCACCGCTCACCCCGGACTCGGTATGGCTGACCACAGTACTTTCGTTGACATTGCGCGCTTCAACCATTCCCCTGGAACCGTGTACCTCTATGCGCTGGTCATAACCAAAACGGGCGCGTCGGCTGTTGGAAATTTGCGCCAGTTTGCCATTTTTGGTTTTCAGCGTAACCACTGCAGTATCGACATCACCCGCATCACCGATGGCCGGATCAACCAGGCAACTGGCCTGGGCACTCACCTCGATGATTTCATCCCTCAGGAGAAAACGGGCCATATCGAAGTCATGGATCGTCATGTCACGAAACAGCCCGCCGCTGGCCTTGATATAACTCACCGGTGGTGGGGACGGGTCCTTGGAAATTATGCTTACCAGCTCGACATCACCGATGTCGCCCGCATCGATCCGCTGCCGAAGCAATTGAAAATTGGGGTCAAAGCGACGGTTAAAGGCCACCATGGATGTGCTGTTGCTGGCGGAAACGGCTTTGCAGACGCGGCGCACGCGCTTTAATGACAAATCGATCGGTTTCTCACAAAACACATGCTTGCCGCAGGCCACAGCCTGTTCAATCAGGTCAGCATGGGTATCAGTTGCAGAACAGATCAGGACCGCATCGATCTGATCGCTCGCAAAAATCTCCTCCTGGCGCCATTGTTGACAACCAAGCGCTGTTGCCAGGGGATCTGCATTTTGCAAAAGAGGATCACACAACGCAACCAGCCTGGCATGCGGATGCCGGCTGACGTTACCGCCATGAATCTTTCCAATTCGACCAGCGCCAAAAAGTGCGAAGTTAACCATGGTTCAACCTTACTCGACGATTGTGTAACCGGCATCTGCCACTGCCTGTGCCAGGGCATTATAGCCGATGCAGGCATATTCATAGGGGTCGGCCTTGACAGGGTCCTGCTCGGCTTCAACGATTATCCACCCCTGGTAATTATTCTCCGCCAGTCCCTTCATGACCGGGCCAAAGTCGATCATGCCATCGCCGGGCACGGTGAAGACACCTCGCAGTACGCAATCCAGAAAGGAGTCTTTCTCTCGGTCCACTGTGGCCAGAACGTCGGCACGGATATCCTTAGCGTGAAAATGATTGATCCGATCTCCGTACCGTTCGATCGCGCGCATGACATTGCCCCCGGCAAACACCATGTGGCCGGTATCGATCAGCAGTCCAACGCTGTCACCGGTATTTTGCATGACCAGATCGAGTTCGCGCTCGGTTTCGACGCCGGTCCCCATGTGATGGTGAAACGACAGAGGGACACCCTGGCCGGCACAGTATTCAGCAACGGCCGTCAGTCGCTCGCCGTAGGCAGGAAATTCCCGTTCATCGACAACCGGCTTGTTGTTCAGCACCTGGTCCTGGCGGTTTTGCACCGTCTGCCAGGTTTCACCATAAACGAGGACCGGTGCATCGAGCACAGCAAACAGATCGAGCTGCGGCTTGATCCGTTCAAGTTCATTGTCGATTGTATTATCCAGCAGAGTGCCGGAGAACCAGCCCGACACAAGTTTGAGGTCAAATTCAGCAAGCACCTGGCCCAGCGATTCCGGGTCGCGGGGAAACCGGCCTCCCATTTCAGTGCCCGAATATCCCGCCTGGCGAGTTTCCCTCAGGCAGGTTTCCAGGCTGGTATCACCACCGAGTTGAGGGAGGTCGTCGTTGGTCCATGATATCGGGGACATGCCAAATTTCAGTTGCATGGGGTTAATCCTCTTGGTTGATAATCCACTCGTGGGCCGGGTCGTTGGCGAAGTGCCACTCCCGTACCGGGCCAGCCATCACGTTCAGGTAATAGCAGGTGTAACCGTGCGGCACTCCGACCGGGTGGTAGCCCTCAGGGACCAACACTACGTCACGGTCTTCGGCACTCAGGGTTTCGTCAAGGCTCCGGTCATCGGTATAGACGCGCTGGTGGACGTAACCGCTCGACGGTTTCAGCCGATGGTAGTAGATTTCCTCAAGCCGGCTTTCCTCCGGCAGAGCATCGCGATCATGCTTGTGCGGCGGGTAGGATGACCAGTGACCTGACGGTGTGATCACCTCGACCACCAGCAGGTTGTCCGCCGGTTCGCTCTCCGGCAGGATATTTCGCACGTAACGCCTGTTGGTGCCCTGGCCGCGAACCTCCTGCAGCATCTTTTCCGCTTCGATCAGGCGTGCCGGCCCGCTGCCGCCCTGACCGGGAGCACTGCACACCGCCAGTTCGACTGCGGTATCTGCCGTCAGCTTGGCGATCTCCCCGGCCGGGAGATAAACCGCACCGGGCGCCAGCTCTTCAAATACCGAGCCACGCCCTCCGATTCCCGACCAGGATTGTCCGGTGACATCCACGCCGGCCGTACCGGTCAGCACCACCAGGCATAATTCATGCCCCTCTCTTTGCAGGTTGATGCTTTCACCCGCTGCCAGGTCGAACACTTCAAAGCCTACATAATCCCAGTTCGCCGATGCCGGCGTGATCTTATGGACCTGCGACCCTGCTTCGGGTTTTATCAGTAACCGGCCCATTCAATACCCCCGCTTGCTCGCTCTCTCTGCCACTGCGGCCTGGTGTTTTTTCACCACCTCGTCCCTGACCGATACTTCGGGAATCTCCACTTCCCACCACCAGCCGCCCGGTGAGGCATGGATCGGATCAGTATTGATCACAATGACATTCACTGCGCCGCGCTCCACTGCGGCACTGACTGCCGCCTTCAGCTCACCCACGGTATCGACCTGCTCGGCGTGTGCGCCCAGGGAGCGCGCATGCGCGGCAAAATCGATGTCGGCCAGACCCTCGTTGTGGGTATCCTTCAGCAGGTTGTTGAAATTGGCACCACCGGTTGCCATCTGCAGGCGGTTGATACAACTGAAGCCACGGTTATCGAGCACCACGATGGTCACCTTCAACCCCAGGCTTACCGCTGTTGCGATGTCAGAATTCATCATCAGGTACGAACCGTCACCCACCATGACGACAACTTCTCGTTCAGGTTCTGCGAGTTTGACACCGACGCCGCCGGCGATTTCGTAGCCCATGCACGAATAACCATACTCCAGGTGATAACCTCCGACCTGTGCGGCATTCCAGTGCTTGTGCAGCTCCGCCGGCAGACTGCCTGCGGCACCGACCACAATCGCGTCTTCCGGCATGCTCTGGTTGACCGCGTTTACCACCTGGGCGTCACTCGGAATGGACTGGTCATCCGGCGCCGAGACATGTTCTGCCCGGATCTTCTGCCATCGTTCGCGCGCATCCACAGCGAAGTCTGCCCAGTCCGGCGTTACCCGGTAATCTCCCAGTGCCGAAGATATCGCTTCCAGCCCCAGGCGCGCATCGGCAACGCAGGGCAGGGAGCGGTATTTTGCGGTATCCGCAGGTTGCACATTCAACTGAATCACCCGATTTTGAAACAGGCTGTTGGAACCTGTAGTGAAATCCTGCAGGCGGCTGCCTGCAGCCAACACCAGGTCCGCTTCAGCAGCCACATCGTTGGCGCTGTCGACCCCGGTAACACCTACCGCACCCAGGTTAAAGGGATGGTCGGCGGTGAGCGACGATTTGCCCGCCTGGGTTTCGACCACTGGAATGCCGTGCTTCTCGGCAAAGGCCGCCAGGGCCGCCTCTGCTCGTGAGTAACGTACACCGCCACCGGCCACGATGACCGGTTGGCGTGAGTTCCGAATGGCCTCTACCGCCTGGTCGAGTTCCCGACTGTCCGGGGTCTGGCGGCGCAGGCTCCATAGCCGTTTTTCAAACAGCGCTTGGGGAAAGTCGAAAGCCTGCGACTGAACGTCCTGGCATAAACTCAGGGTTGCGGGACCGCATAAAGCCGGATCGGTCAACGCCACCATCGCTCTCGGCAGGGCCTGTACCAGTTGTTCCGGTCTGTGCAGGCGGTGAAAGTAACGGCTTACCGGTCGAAACGCATCGTTGACCGTGGCGCTGCCATCACTGAAGTCCTCCGACTGCTGGAGAACAGGATCAGGCAGTCCGCTGGCAAAGACATCACCCGGGATCAATAACAGGGGAATCCGGTTGACATGCGCCACCGCGGCCGCAGTCACCATGTTGGTCGCTCCCGGGCCGATCGAAGAGGTCGCTACCATGACCTGTTGGCGACGTCTGGCCTTGGCAAAAGCAATTGCGGCATGTGCCATGCTTTGCTCGTTATGACCTCGATAGGTGGGCAACTGGTTCTGCACCGGGTAGAGCGCTTCACCCAGGCCGGCGACATTGCCATGACCGAAAATGGCCCAGACCCCGGCAAACAGGGGCAGCTCGCTGCCATCCTCCTGGATGGCGAATTGATGGGTCAGGTATTTCACAATGGCCTGGGCAGCCGTCAGTCGAATTGTCTTCATGGCAATCTCTTGAGTTTAATTAACGGGTTGCAGCCGGGAGCGGGCACGATCCCAGGCAGTGATGATTTCACGATACCGCGAGCGCAATTGTGATGCCGCGGTTTGATTGTCTATCTGTCCGGCCATCCAGGATTTTGCCGTCTCACCGAAAATGGTTCGGCCAACGGCAAACCCCTTGACCCGGGGTTGCAGAGCGGCGACGTCAAAAGCCCGTGACAATGAATCAATCGAACCATTGAGGCCGAGAACAATAACACCCTGACAGTAGGGATCATGATCATCGATCACGTCACAAATCTCCTGCCAGTACGAAGCATCGTCGCCGGGTTCCAATTTCCACCAATCGGGTTTAACGCCGATCTCGTAGAACCGGCGCATGATATCGGCCACCGTATCTAATGACGGCTCTCGGTCATGTCGTGCGGTGATGATTTCGAGCAGCCATTCATGGCCGGTAAACCGGCAGGCACGGTCCAGTCTGCTGATCATGGTTTCATGGTGCTGTCGGGTTGCTTCGTCGTCATCGACTCGATAGGGGCAAAGAACCTTGACGGTTTGGGTCAACGGCCAATCCGCCAGGTGCTCGACCAGTTCGCCTTCAGCTTCGAATTCAAGCGGAAATTTGCCGGACGCTTCAATCGGCCTGCCGACCCAGGCCCCGCTCGATGTTGCGCGGTGTAATGCTTCCCGTCCCAACTGATCGTCTATCAGCACGGCAAATCCCGGATCCTGCTGCGATTCGGCCGCCGCCGCCTGCCAGGCGAGCTGCTTGAACTCTCCAATCGCTTTTTGATCCCTATTGTTGTCTCCAGCCCAGATTTCAAACTGAAGGCGATGATCGACGGCGAAAGCCAGGATACGATCAATTCGGCGCGGGCGATTGGTTACCCGATGAATGTAATTGAGCTCAGGATCGAGCCGCAACGCTTCATACTCGCTGCCATCCCGAATGAAACCGAATAACTCCGTTTCGGACGGATAGGCGGGGCAACAACCATGTCGGGAAACGGCGAAGGCGCCGCAGGCATTGGCGTAGGCAGAGGTGGTTTCCCACCCCTCGTCGCGCAGCCAGCCGCGCAGTAGCCCGGCCATGAATGCATCACCGGCGCCCAGTACATTGAAAACCTCGATCCTGAAACCCGGGCCGGCGATGCCCGACTCCCAACCATCGATATCGCCCTCAAATACGCGACAGCCGTTTGCACCGCGCTTGCACACAAGGACCGCATCAGTGAGCTTTCGCACATTTGCGAGGGCCTGAAGGCTCTCCTCGCTCTCCCCGGCAATTTGGAACTCCTCTTCGGTGCCGACGATCAGATCACAATCACCCAGGTACTTTTGCAGGTGAGTGCTGACACCCTGGTCGGCGATAAAACGCGATTCACCGGCGCCATGACCCGCAAGGTTCCACAGGTTGGGTCGAAAATCGATATCCAGAGCCACCCTGGCGCCGTGTTTTCGACCCAGCTTCATCGCCTTGTGACTGGCGGCTGCCACGCGCTCGGTACTCAGGTGGGTCCCGGATACCAGCACCGTACGACTGCGGGCAATGAAGTTCTCGTCGATATCGTCTTCACATATCGCCATGTCGGCACAGTTTTCCCGATAAAAAATCAGCGGAAACTGCTCTTCATCCTGGATCCCGAGCAGAACCAGCGCGGTCAGTCTCTGTGGATCGGTGATCACATGGCTGGTGTCTACCCCTTCACGCTGCAGCGTTTCACGAATGAAACGCCCCATGTGTTCATCTCCAACCCGGGTCAGCAGGGCCGATTTAAGCCCCAGCCTGGCCGCCCCGATTGAGGTGTTGGTGGGGCTGCCGCCGACATATTTGGCAAACCCGCCCATATCCTCCAGACGCCCACCGACCTGCTGGCCATAAAGGTCAACACTGCTGCGGCCAATACATATCAAATCTAGTGATTTTTCTTTCATTTTGATACTAATTAAAATAAATATTCCATTTTTTGCCCGGTTCAGTCCAAAGTGCTGGTATTTTCAATCCATATTAGAGTGATATTTGCCCGCTTCAACGGCCAAACACTGGGCCAGGCACATGGTGGCGGAAAGACCCCGGAAGCCGGACACTTCTTTTTCCAGCACTTCCAGATGCATGGCATCTCGGCGGGCAATGGGGCTTAGGGTAGAGTCGGTAATGGAGACCACCGGCACCTGACGGTTTGCGCAAATATCCACCAGTTCCCGGGTATTGGCAGTATAGGGACTGAAGCTGACGGCCAACAAGACTTCATTGCGCTTAATCAGGCGGGCCTTGTCAGCAACCATAACGGGCATGCCTTCCAGTAACACCGCCTGCATTTCCATTTTGATCAGTAGATAGTGCAGGTAGGTCGAGACGGGTGCCGCCCGCCCCTGGCCGGCAATATAGATGGTGTGGGCCTCAGCCAGCTTACGACTGGCCTGCAATAAAGATTGATCGTCGGTCTGCGCCAGTTTGTTGATGGCATTGCCGGCTGCGGCAGCAAACCGCTGCAGGGCGCTTATTTCTCCCGGCATCTGTTCACCCAGATCATGAATCCTGGCGGCATAGGGTTGTGGCATATGCCGCATGCTCTCCTGAAATACAATCTGCATATCGGAAAAACCCTTATAGCCCAGGCTTTTGGCAAAGCGAATCATGGTGGATGGCGTTACCCCGGCCTGCTCACTGATGACCGCTATGGTATTGAGCGCCATCATATCGGGATGGTGCAGGGCATAAACCGCGACGCTCTGCAGACGTTTGGGCAGGGAAAGATAATGTTCCTGTAACCAGAGTTTAAGCAGGCTGAACACGCGTGGCGGTTGCTGTTTGGACGCTTTCTCCTTCATCTTGATCCTCGCATGGTTAATTCAACTCAGTATACGGAAAGAAGTTCATTTTTGAAATATTTGTTCCATAAAAAACTATTTGAAATTATTTTTCTATAGTGTTACAACGCAATGAGCTTATCACGACACCTCAGGCTGGATGTAGGTTGGATAAGTTTTGCTCGTCCCCAGGAGGTGGCGGCTTAAACGATTAATAAAGTAGTAAACAAAGTAGTAAACCAATGAAAAGGAGAAACCCAATGAAACGTTTTGCAAGCATAATTATCGGTCTGCTGATGACCGGGTCTGCCATTGCTGAAACCAGTATTATCGTGGTCAGCCATGGTCAGGCCAACGACCCATTCTGGTCTGTAGCCAAGAATGGTGTTGCCCAGGCAGCTGCAGATACCGGAGCCAGTGTGGACTACCGGGCCCCGGAAACCTTTGATATGGTCGCCATGTCACAATTGATTGATGCCGCGGTCAACCAGGAGCCTGATGGCCTAGTGGTCACCATCCCTGATGCCGCAGCCCTTGGCGCATCAATCAAGCGCGCAGTAGCTGCCGGAATTCCAGTGATCTCCATGAACTCAGGTTCTGATGTTTATGAATCTCTGGGTGTTACTCTGCACGTTGGCCAGGATGAGTATCCTGCCGGTGTTGCAGCGGGCAAAAAACTGGCATCCCTGGGTGGTAGCAAGGGCATCTGTGTCAACCACGAGGTGGGTAACGTAGCCCTGGACCTGCGCTGTAGCGGTTTTGCTGAAGGCTTCGGCGGCAATGTTACTGTCTTGCCAACCAGCAACGACCCGTCAGAAATCAAGGCTAAGGTGAAAGCAGCACTGGAATCAGACAGCAGTATCGACACAGTACTGACTCTGGGAGCCGGTACTGCCGGTGAAGCAGCCGTTGCCGCCCTCAAAGAGATCGGTTCCAGCGCCAAACTGGGCAGCTTTGACCTTTCCCCGGGCTTCCTGCAGGCAGTTGTCGATGGCGCCGCCGCCTTTGGTATTGACCAGCAGCAATATCTGCAGGGCTACCTGCCGGTACTGTTCCTGGTTCAGAATGCCCGTTATGGCCTGATGCCTGGTGGCAGCGTACCTTCCGGCCCCAATCTGATTACGTCTGAAAAGGCAGCCATGACCATTGCCGGAGCCAAGGCTGGTGTAAGGTAAACTGTTATAAGAAATACTAAAGACCAAACCACAGGGTGGCCGGTTAACCGGTCACCCTGTTGTGTTACAGGCGTTATGAAACTTGTCCAGGGGCACACCGCCAGCAAGAGATAATTGGAACTAAGATGACATCGACTCCCCAGTCTGACGAACGATTGCTGAAAGCATCCCTGCTCACCCGCACCCTGCGCCGGCCCGAACTGGGCGCCCTGGCCGGGCTGGTGGTGATCACCATATTCTTTTCTATTTTTGCCAGCAACAAGATGTTTGAACTGTCTGGCATCATGAATTTTCTAACCCCGGCTGCCCACCTCGGTATTCTGGCCATCGGTGCAGCCCTACTGATGATCGGTGGGGAGTTTGACCTGTCGGTGGGTTCCATGGTGGCTTTTGCCGGTATGGTATTTGCCGCCAGTATTACCCTGCTGAGCCTGCCCCTGTGGCTGGCCGTATTGGTCACCCTGGTGTTTGCCGGCTCTATTGGCTGGATCAACGGCCTTATTGTCTACCGTACCGGCCTGCCATCATTTATCGTCACCCTGGCGTTCCTGTTTATTCTGCGGGGCCTCGCTCTGGTAGGCCTGAAAGCGGCCACCCGGGTGCAGGTTGCTCAGGACAAGGCGGCACTTCTGAACGAAACCCTCAGTTTTGACCAGGTGGTGCATGCCGTCTTTGTCGAAGGTGGTGGTGCCACCCAGCAACGAGGCTTGACGGAAAAAATTGAACCCGGATTCTGGAGTGAAATATTTTCCGGCGATGCCCTGGAAGGCCTCTTCCACTGGCTGGCCGAAGCCGGCTATACCGCCACTTTCAAGTCAGGCCTGCCCAAGATCACGGGCATTCCGGTGGAAATTATATGGTTTGCCTTGCTCTCCATACTGGCCACCCTGGTATTGGTAAAAACCCCCTTGGGCAACTGGATTTTTGCCAGTGGCGGTGATCCGGAAGCAGCCCGTAAAAGCGGGGTGCCAGTGAATCGGGTCAAAGTCGGGTTGTTTATTTTTACCGCCTGCTGTGCTGCCCTGGTGGCTATCCTGACGGTGGTGGATGCCGGTTCAACGGATGCGGCCCGGGGCAAACAGAAAGAATTTGAGGCCATTATTGCTGCAGTTATTGGTGGTTGTCTGCTGACCGGCGGCTATGGTTCAGCCATTGGTGCATTTTTTGGCGCCATTATATTCGGCATGGTGGCCATTGGCCTGACCTATACCAAGATTGACCAGGACTGGTACTTGGTATTCCTCGGGGTGATGTTGCTGATCGCCGTAACCTTCAACAAGTATGTGCGTCGTTATGCCACAGGAGAAAAGTAACATGGCGAACGAACAACCCCTTATCCATCTCGATAATATTGTTAAACACTTTGGTTCAGTGGTTGCCCTCAACGGAGTCTCTCTGGACATTTACCCGGGCCAGGTCATGGGCCTGCTGGGTGACAATGGAGCCGGCAAGTCAACCCTCATCAAAATACTTTCAGGGGTATACCAGCCTACCAGTGGCACCATGATGATGCACGGCAATCCGGTCGAATTTGCCACCCCGCGGGAGGCCATGAATGTGGGTATTGCCACTGTACATCAGGATCTGGGCATGATTCCTCTGATGTCCGTCACCCGCAATTTTTTTATGGGCCGTGAACCGGTCAAAAAATTTGGCCCCATCAAGTTATTTGATCATCAATATGCCAACCAGGTGACTCGTGAGGAGATGCACCGGATCGGGATCGATGTACGGGACCCGGACCAGGCCGTCGGCACTCTTTCCGGTGGCGAGCGGCAAACGGTGGCCATTGCCCGGGCAGTGCACTTCGGTGCCAAGGTGCTGATTCTGGACGAACCCACTTCGGCACTGGGGGTGGCCCAGACCTCCATGGTTTTGAAATTTATCAACAAGGTACGCCAGAAAGGTCTAGCGGTCATTCTCATCACCCATAATGTACGCCATGCCTATGCTGTGGGTGACCGGTTTACGGTGCTGAACCGTGGTGCCACTCTGGGCACCCATAACCATGATGAAATCAGTATCGATGAACTGCAAAACCTGATGGCCGGTGGCAAGGAGTTGCAGGACTTCGATGGACAGCTATTGGGCGCGGTCTAATGTTACGGGCAATCTAACCCGGGTATGGCATCAATACGGTGCTAATTTTCATGCTACTCATGAGCAATCCGGGCTGAATCACAATCTAGAGCGTTTTATATGAAAACAATAGGCGTAGGGGTTATTGGCACAGCCTTTATGGGCAAGGCCCATTCCATCGCATATGCCGCTGCAGGCACCGCATTTGGTGGCAATTTGCGCCCGCAGCTGGAAATAGTGTTTGACCGCAACCCGGAAGTTGCTGAAGCCAAGCGTGCAGAAATGGGCTTTGCCCGTGGTACCAGCAACTATATGGATGTGGTTAATGACCCCAAAGTGGATCTTGTTTCCATCTGTGTGCCTAATTCCGTGCACAAAGAAATTGCTGTCGCAGCCCTGGCCGCTGGTAAACATGTATGGTGTGAAAAACCCATGTCTACTAATTTGGCTGATTCACAAGCCATGGTAGACGCAGCAGCCGACAGTGAGCAAAAAACCATTGTTGGCTATAACTACACCCAGAATCCACTTGTACATTCAGCTCGGGACCTGATCAGAGAAGGCGTTATTGGCGAAATTACCGGCTTCTTTGGGGTTTATGACGTCGACAACGAAGCTGACCCTGAGCGTCCCTATAGCTGGCGCATGAACCGCAAGTTATCAGGCACCGGTGCCAATGCCGATGTTATGTGTCATCTGGTAAGCGTGGCCCACTTTATCACCAACAGTGAAATCAGTAGCGTGATCGGTGAATACGATATTGTTTATGCGGACCGGGAAGACCCCAACACGGGCACCCGAAAAACCGTTGATAACGATGATGTATGTATGGCCATAGCCCGTTTTGGCAGCGGCATCAAAGGCACCTTGCGGGTGAGCCGGGTAGCCTGGGGGCGTAAATGCGGCCTCAGTTGGGAAGTGCATGGTTCCAAAGGCATGATCCGCTTTGATCAGGAACGCCTCAATGAACTACAGCTGTTTACACCGGAAAAAGACCCCCGCCAACAGGGTTTCCGCACCATATTGTCTGGCCCCTACCATAAGCCCTATGATGCTTTTCTGCCCAACGCCGGCCACACCCTGGGGTATGTCGATGTAAAAGCCTGTGAACTGAATCAGCTCCTGACGGCCATTGCCAGCGGTCAGCCGGCATGGCCCAGTTTTGCCGACGGCATCAAGATTGAGCGGGTCATGGATGCCATTGACCGGTCGGCCCTGTCTGGACAGTGGTGCGATGTCTAATGCCGCGGCCCTGCGACTGGCGTATCCGGATGCACGATTCTGGCATGGACTGGTGGTGGGCCGGGCCGGGCTGGACCTCTATCCTCAGCCCGTCGGCTGCAAAACCCGGGACGCCACCTCTTTTGCCAGTGATGTCGGCGGATCTGGGGGAAATATCGCCGTAGCCATGGGCCGGGCGGGTGGTCATGTGGGCCTGGTATCCGCCCTGTCCGATGATCCCGTGGGCCAGTTTGTGCGCCAGCGGTTGAAACTGGAAGGCATTGACCTGCAACTGACCGCCACTACCGAGGGGGATGAACGCACCAGTCTGGCCCTGGCCGAGATCCGCCAGCAAGACTGTGAAGTGGTTATCTACCGCAATAATCCGGCTGATTTACAGATTACCTGTGACAAGGCCATACAACAGGCCATCAGCCAGAGCTGTAACCTGCTGGTGACCGGCACCAGCCTGATTAGCGCCGACTCCCGCCACCATACCCTTGCCATGATGCAACACGCCTGTTCTGTCGGCTGTCAGGTCTGGCTCGACCTTGATTACCGGGCCTGGAACTGGCCTGATCTGCAAACTACACAGGCCGTATATTGCGAAGCGGCCGACCTCGCCCATGTAGTGGTGGGCAACGAGGAAGAATTCAGTGTTCTCAACAGTGACCTGGAAGCCCAGATAGAGCACTGCAGAACCAGGCAGCAGATTATGGTACTCAAGCGCGGTAGTGGGGGATGCAGCTTGTTTGCCGGCCCGGCCCGGCTGGATACCGGCATCTACCCCGTTGAGGCCTGTAAGCCCTATGGTGCCGGCGATGCCTTCCTGGGTAATCTGGTGATCAACCATATGGCTTCCCGGGACTGGCAGCAGGCCATTGAGGCCGGCAGTGCAGCGGCGGCCCTGGTCGTCTCCCGGCAGGGCTGCGCCAGTGCTATGCCCAGTACTGGGGAACTGCAGCAATTACAACAGCAAAGCACCATAACACCGGCAGCAAAGTGGAGTTGAACATGCATATCCCCCACTATGACAACCACAACCAGGCCATTATTGACTGCCACCATGATCGGGTGCCCCTGTGCTATTTCAATATCATCAAATTGCGTGCGGGGCAATCGTTCAGCTACCGGCTGGATGACTACGAAAGCTGTCTGGTACCCGCCAGTGGCAGTATTGATGTGCAGGTTCAGGGGCAGGTATTTAAACAGCTCGGACAGCGCCACCATATCTGGCAGGGCAATCCCGAAGGGGCCTATATCCCGGTGGGCTGCCAGACCACCCTGACCTGTGTCAGTGATGAGGTGGAAGTTTTTCTGGCTGGAGCGCGTTATGACCAGCCCCATGAGGCCTTTGTGGTGCGGGAAAACCATATTGACCCGGTGCAATACGGCTCTGACGACACCAAGACCCATCGCAAGATCAAGCATATCCTGGGCCAGAATCCGCCAGGCAAGGTTGGCAGACTGCTGGTCAGTGAATTGTTTACCGTGGGCGCCGGGGGCTGGTCCGGCTTTCCCCCCCACAAGCACGACACCGACCGGTTGCCGCAGGAAAGCCACCACGATGAGGTCTACAACTTCCGCTTCAACCCAGTCCATGGTTTTGGCGCCCAGTTCCTGACCCCCGCCGGGGAAGACTATGGCCCGGTACACCATATCCGCAACGGCTCAACCATTATTGTCGACCAGGGCTATCATCCCTGTGTAGCTGCCCCCGGTTATGAAATGTACTACTTCACTATTCTGGCCGGTCAGAGCCAGCGGCCACTGCACCAGTACTTTCATCCAGATCATGCCTATCAGCTGGAAACCATTCCCGGCATCAAAGATATGATCAGTAAATTCAAGTAAGCCGCCATGCTGCAGAATCTGGCCGAATTGCTCAAACCCGCACGCGAGCAGGGCTATGCTGTCGCCTGCTTCAATATCTTCGGATATGAAGATGCCCTGGCAGTGGTCAGGGCCGCAGAACAGCGTCAGGCCAGCGTCATCCTGTCGATCAACCTCGACATGTCCGAATTCATGCCCCTGGAGCACATCATCGCCATGTTCAAGCCGCTGGCCGAATCCACGGCTGCACCGGTTTGCCTGCATCTGGACCATACCTACGACATCAACAGTGTTAAACGTGCGATCGACTTGGGGTTTACCTCGGTCATGTACGACTGTTCACAAAAATCGATCGGGGAAAACATCGACGGCATTGCCGACGTGGTGGCCTATGCAGCGGACAAGCGGGTTTCTGTCGAAGCGGAAGTCGGTTCGGTGCCCTACGCCAGCGGCCGTGATCACATCAAGTCTGCACTGACCGATATCGATGAAGCCAGGGCCATGGAAATCGAGGGGAATCCCGACGCCCTCGCCATTTCGATTGGTAATGTCCATCGCCTGGAAAACGGCTGTGCGGATATCAATTTTGACCATTTTCGTTCGATCAGGGAGGCGATCGGCATCCCACTTGTGATTCATGGTGCCAGCGGCATTGAATCGGCCGATATTCAAAAACTCGCTCAGAGCGGAGTGTGCAAATTCAATATCGGCACCAACCTGCGGAAACGTTTCGGCACGGCCATGAGAGAGACGCTCGAGAGTGATCCAACGCTGTTTGATCGCCTCACCATCATGCGCCGGATCATTCCTGAACTGGAGGATGAAGCCGGCCGGATGATCGAATTATTGGGGCAGTAGTTTACGGGGTACGGCAGGCCATCCCGGCTGCCGGCGGAATCGATATCGAAAAGCGCGCTCGCGATGTTGGCGCCAAAGATCGCCCTGCATCTGCCAAAAGCAAATTCCTATCCCTGGCAAGGGGATTAAATCTTGGGCTTGGCTTCTACCATTTACACTCCTCATTCATCAGATTACCCAATTCAGAGGAACTGAATCCGCTGCCAAGGTCAATCTCGATTGAGATTTTATACCCTCCGGTTTCCCGAAGTTCCTTCAGCATCAGTGCGGTCTGGTTGCGCATCAGTTCGACATGTCGACTTGACGCCTTGCATTGCATGATCATGTTGTTCGGCATATAAATATCAATAAGACAGTTTCCGCCCTCATAGCCCTTGACCACGTTTTTCCCGGTAAAGCCGGGGATTATCGGGTGCGGGTAACTGTAGGTGGACGGGGTGCAGGTCTTAAGATTCTCTAAATAGGCGAAGGTGTCGTTGATATATTTTTCCATGTCTAACGGCGGCTGCTCGTCCACTGTCATCTCGCAGGACTTGGCCATTGCTTTGCCTAGTTTGTCTGCGAGCTTCTTATCGACCGTCAGGCGAAGTGGGAAGGGACCATCGCGGTGGGCCTGGAGCTGTTCTGCCCAGTATCGCTCCATTGCCAGTTGCGCCTCGACTGCTTCTGCAGACATCCTGCACAGCAGTCCGATTGCCCCAATGATCATCACCTTGAACCGGCACAGAGCACCGACATAACCCTGAACGGTGAACTGGACCTTTTGGGGGGGGATGGTCGGTATTGAAAAGGCGAACTCAGAGGGTTTACAGGCCTTCAGATTCTTGCTCAGGAGCTGTGACTGCAACAGGAACTTGGCAACAGATGCCGAGTTTTCAAAAACCCATTGTTCATCGCCTGCAACTTCACCCGAACCGCTTTGCGTGGTGTCTATTTCTTTGAATGAGGCGATAAACCACCGTCCATCCCTTTTGACGACCTGATATTGTGCGCGCTCAAGCGGGTCATCAATCGAGGACGCATCCGGCGCATCAGATTCTTTTTTCAAAAAACCGATGTTGATAGATACCCCTGAGTCACTATCGGCGCCTAAGGATGTAATTAAGGGGGGTTCTCCACCCCAGCCCTTGCCTTGATTCCTGCGCAGAAAATCAGCATCTTGACCTGACTCACCCGTAAGCCAGAAATGAGACAGGCCGGCCTCGTTGGCGAGAGCGATAAAGCCCAGGTCGATATCGTTGCCATAGGCAGACCTCGCATAGTTCACGTAATCCCCTAACCAGAGTGCGATCTGTGTGATTTCCAATTCCATGCGAACCGGTTCAAAGTCATCGATAAGCCAGGTCCTGTTTGGCCGGCTCAGTACATAGCGGCCGGCGGTGGAAGCTTGGGGAGCAGATTCAGTATCTGTGTTGAGACCCCTCTGGAAGTGCACGATGACCTCTGCCATCTTTCCTTTCTGGGTTACTTTTGAAAATCGATAAGGCAAGCCGGCATTGTCCTCAAGGAACAGCAGGTCAAGATCCGCATTCTTGGCTTGGCGCCAGAAACGGGTTTGTTGTCGTTGCAGGCGCTTTCGCTCACTAGTGGTCAATTCCAGGTCTGGGGTTGCAGCAGGAATCGCTACGTCGAGATAAAGGCGCAGGGCCGGTTCAACCAGAAACGAGGAGCGGTGCAGCATTTTGCGGGCATAGGAACTGCCCTCAAGCACCGCCTGGTAGCAAATTGTTCGGTTCCCAGCTTTTTCGAGCCATTTGTCTGCGCGAAGAACTTTTTTGCAGGTATTCTCTGCTGCTTTTTGTTCCTGGCCAGCGGCCACATTTGGGGTGGCACTGAAACAGGTCAAAACAACGAACACCAACAGCACTGGGAAGCGATTCATAACATAGTCTCTCAATTATTCAGTGTCACACCTAAAGCCATGAAGAGGGTCGAAAAACCACTATGTTACTGCCCCAGCCTGAAGTCAAGTCTGCCATTCTCACTCGACCGAATATAGTTTTTCAGAGATGAACGTCGATGGTTAGTCTAATAATGATGATTAATCAGGAAACATCATGCTCAGCAGAGCGGAGCGGCTAAACAGGGTCTGGTTGGTTTTGCTGCGAGTAGACGTAATGACAGTCATGCCTCGATACCTTATAGTTTTTGATCGCAAAAATTTTGAATCAACAGCAAGGATAAAAAAATGATTCGGACGGGTATTGTTGGATTTGGTTTTTCAGCTCAAACGTTTCACCTCCCTTTTCTTTCCGTGTTGCCGGATTTTGAGCTTGTCGCGGTGGTTTCAACCCAGCGTGATGCGGTTCGCGAAGCATTGCCCAGCGCAGGGCTCTACCGCAGTACTGAAGAGATGGTGCGTGATGCAGGGCTTGATCTGGTCGTGATTACCACACCCAATGACACCCACTATGAGTTTGCTCGACAAGTACTCCAGGCCGATTGTCATGTTTTGTTGGAAAAGCCCATTGTGGTCAACAGTGGCCAGGGCTTGGATCTGCTGCGGATGGCAAAACAACAAGACCGCATTCTGTGTCCATACCATAATCGTCGCTGGGACGGAGATTTCCTGACGGTGCAGTCGCTGATCAAATCCGGTGAACTCGGTAAGGTTAAGGTCTTCGAATCCAATTTCGACCGCTACACGCCGCAAGTAAGAGCGCGATGGCGCGAACAGCCCGGTGATGGATCAGGCATTCTGTATGATCTAGGGCCCCACCTGGTCGACCAGGCATTGCTTCTCTTTGGGATGCCGCAGTCCATTACGGCACGATGCCAAGCGATTCGGAGTCGGTCTAAAACCACTGACTATTTCAACATGATGCTTCACTATGCCGACAAAGAGGTGATTTTGAGCTCAAGCCCTTTTCGCTCTGGCATAGGCCCACGATTCGTTGTTCAGGGTGATAAGGCCACCTTCTCCTGCAAAGGGCTGGATAATCAAGAACAACAATTGCGTGACGGTGTCACAGCAGATTGTTCGGAGTTTGGGCGCCAGCAACATCAAGGCAGGCTGGAAATCGGTGGCGCCTTCACCGCAAAAGAGATTGAGTTGGAGTTCGGCAGCTATAACGAGTTGTTTGCAAGCCTCGCTGACGCAATCCTGAACGGTGGGACCTCACCGGTTGACCCTTATGACGCAGTAAAGGTGATCTACGCCCTTGAGCTTGCCCAGCAATCGTCAGATGCTGGCAAGACAGAGCGCTGGGCGTTCTAAGTGCGTACGCACTACGGATTCCGAATGCGTCGGCCGGACGGACTGCACTGCGCTTGCAAATCACCACGGAATGAGAGAATCTTTTTGGTTGTCGCGGTTTATGATCAGGAGAGACGATATGCCCAATACGGATAACGAGACTCACATCGACCACCCAATGGCGGGTCCGATGGCTGTGCTGAGAGCAACATTCTATTCCTTGATGGTTTCTGGCGCTAATGGCTAATCGATGGGGGTGGTGGAAGTCTCTGAGCAGGAACACTAAGATTTCTGCGGTCGCAGTTGTCGGGCTGATTCTGTTCTCAATTGGTTATGTTGGAATTGGTTACGTCATTGCATCGCAGGCCTTGGCAACCAAACCCGGTTGTGGAATGTGGGCGGATAACACCCCTTCCGATTGGGATGCCGATCACAATTGGGCGGGTTTCGGGTCCGGGCCCGTTGCAGAAGAGCGCGTACGTATTCGCCGTGATTTTGATGCCTCGTCCTATCAGATGGAATCCTATGAGGACGTAACTTTCTCGCCGAGGGGGGATTCGGATATTACCCTCAGGGGATGGTATGTCGAAGTTGATCCTGAGGCCCCTGTGGTCATTCAGACTCACGGTATGCCAGTGAACGGCAAGTGCAAGCCCGAGATGTTGCTGATGCAGGGTTATCTCACTGAGGGCGGGGTCAATACGCTCTCCTTTGATTTGCGAAATTATGGCCAAAGCGAAGTCGTGAGCGATTATTTCGCCATGGGGCAGATTGAGTATAGGGATCTGTTGGGTGCCTATGATTGGCTGGTGGAAGAGAAGGGCTACCAGCCCGGAGAGGTCGGCATGACTGCGATCTCCTTAGGCGGCGGAGCCGCCATTGCCTTTGCTGAGGAAGAGGGCATAGGCGCCATGTGGCTCGACAGTGCGGTACTCGACTTCCCGCTGGTGGTTCGCAACGAACTGGGGAGGATGGGCTTCCCAACCTCTTTCGTAGGACCAGCAAAGACAGTAGGTAGTTGGCTTGCTGGCGCCAGTATAGACGGGCGCTCCCCAATGGAAGCGGCTGACGTTGCCGGAGATCGCCCTGTCTTCATCACTCATGCCAAGGATGACCCCAGGGTATCGATAGTCCATGCAGAGAGATTTGAGGCGAGAATGCTGGAGAATGGCGGTGATGTCACCACATGGTATGTTGATGACAGAGGCCATGTGGATGCAATGTGGGGCGAATCGGAAACATACAAGACGAAGTTGATCTCATTTTTCACTAATGGCCTGTCGGCCAAATAAGACAGCGGTAACCCCCCCTGTTTGCTGATTGCCCGCCCGGTGCTTCATCCCTAACGGTACTGCGAATCAGTTTGGGACCAAGAGGAACTTTCTAACCAATATTTTTCACACTGTCTCTTTCAATTAATTCAACGGAGAAGTCATAATCAATATTCAGCTCAAGGTTATAGCAGAGATTTAATAGACGTCTTGCAGCGTTTACTGCCATTTTGTTGAAAGGAATACGGACTGTGGTCAGCGGTGGACTGGTATAGGATGCAATATTCATG
>Ga0208639_1000033_pt1 | contig 95229 bp, 97 predicted proteins | sample ETNtaG_33_FD_185772 | JGI IMG/M metagenome (GOLD analysis project Ga0208639, IMG submission 185772) | Marine microbial and viral communities from oxygen minimum zone, Eastern Pacific Ocean - ETNP201310SV76 (SPAdes) (version 2) | ecosystem: Environmental > Aquatic > Marine > Oceanic ...
TCCTTTGGAACTTGCAGTTAGAAAGCAACATCCAATCCCATTATTTAGAATTTGCTTGTGTTATTCCTAAACTCGGTAAACTTGAGATATGGCAGATCAAGTCCTATTCGCTGAGCAAGCAATGCCTTATATGGACCAGTTGTATTCACATGCGTTAAGACTTACTAAAAACTCAGCGGATGCAGAGGACCTAGTTCAAGAAACATATCTTAAGGGGTACAAAGCTTTTGCTAATTTTTCTGAAGGGACAAACCTAAGAGCTTGGCTGTTCCGGATCCTCACAAACACTTTCATCAATGCCTACCGTAAAAAACAACGCGGTTTCGATGAACGTGACCTTGAAGGCATTGAAGACGCGTATATGTATAAAAATCTTGGGAGTCTGGCAAAACAACAGTTTGGTTTAAGCGCTGAGGATGTTTTATTGGAACACTTAACTGATGATGAAATAAAAGAAGCAGTTGACTCCCTCTCTACCCCGTATAGGCAAGTCGTTCTTCTTTCTGACGTGCAAGGGTTTTCTTACAAGGAGATTGCCGAAATCCTTGACATACCTCATGGAACTGTAATGTCTCGCCTGCACAGGGCACGAGCGAAACTGCGAACAGACCTACTGGATTACATGAAAAGCAGGCGCTTATTACTTGATGACGTAGAAAAGGTACCGCAGGAATTAGAACCTCTTGGAGTTGGGGGAGGTGAATAAGGGTATGAAATTTCCTAAAGGGAATGAATCTAAAGATTCAAAATCCAGAAATCATCGTTCAAATCAAGGAAGAACCCCTTCCACGCATCGATGTGAAGATTCACCTCAACTTATCCTTCGGGCATTGGATGGAATTCCAAATCCGCAGGTAATTCAATCTGTTCGCGACACCTTCGGAACATGTACCCAATGCAGCAATGCTCTTGATATAGAAATACGTTTTAAATTAGCGATGGCTCAACAAATCACAATTAAAGCTCCTCCTTCTTTACAGGTAAAGATAAGTGAATCACTAAAGCGAATTGACCTTGGAGACATAACCGTCACTGATCTGTAATTAACTGGTTTTAATAAATCTCCATCTGATCTCCGTTTAAGGTGTCAGAGAGGGCGTATTTCGGTCTACGATCTACATATGCAGATATTGGCAGCTGAATGGCACTGGTGGATAGCGGTAGTCCTTACCCCTGCAACGTTCTTAACGATCTTTGCTGTTATTGGTGGTTATTTTGTCAAAGTAGTTCGTCCGAAATATCCTCCGCGGTATAAGAAGCCGAGCTCGGAACTTTAACAGTGGCCGATACTTCGGTCGATTGGAATCTCGCCCGGCAAGTAGCAACGAAGGTAAGTGAGAGAAACGACTCTGTTTCCTCTTACCACTACGCAACTTTGGCACCAGATTTTGAGCGCTTCACAGCCCAAGCTGAGGAACTAGTAGCAGAAACAACTGGTTTGAAATCTGATATGGGAAATGCAAGAGGTAGAGTAGCTGATCGTCCTATGTGGATTGAAGCTAATATCGATTCATTCCAGCGACTCCTAAAACCGTTAGCAACAAAGCTAGCTTCCAAAGAAACCTCATTTCTGTCTGAGATAGGGGCTAAAGCAAGCGGAGCAGAAATGGGTCTCTTGTTGGGGTGGATGTCAGGACGTGTACTTGGACAATATGACTTATTAATCATTGAAGATGAGAATCCAGAAGACCAAGATATTGTCTATTATCTAGGTCCCAATGTTTTAAATATTGAGAAAAAATATGGTTTTCCCCCAGAAGAATTTCGACTTTGGTTAGCACTGCATGAATGCACTCACCGGGCTCAATTTACTGGAGTCCCATGGTTGCGTGAACATTTTTTAGGACTCGTTAACCAAACCTTAGAGACAGTAGACCCAGACCCTGAAATGTTTCGCGAAGCAGCGAAACGAATAATTGAAGCTAAGAAATCAGGAGAAGACGTTTTTGCTGATGGTGGTCTACCAGGTCTTCTCACAACACCTGAACAACGCCAAACATTGAACCAGATTTCTGGGATGATGAGTCTCTTAGAAGGTCATGGAGATGTGACAATGGACCGAGCAGGAGAAGGACTTATCCCAAGCGCAGAGTATTTCGCTAAAACTCTTCGTGCCCGAAGAAACTCGGCTAAAGGATTCTCTCGAATATTTCAAAAGATTGTTGGGCTTGAAGCAAAACTTAATCAATACCAAGCTGGAGAATTCTTTATCGAAAAAATTGAGGAAAGTGGCGGGACAACGTTACTAAACCATGCTTGGGAAAAGCCTGAGAACCTTCCTTCTATGGATGAAATACAATCACCACAGTTATGGATAGACCGAATCACAACAGATAAAGCTGACAATATCTAAACCCAGTACTGATCTGGAGAAAAATGATGAATTTAACTGAGGAACTTTTAAAAAAATGCACATTTCCAGAAGGCCCCCTAGCGTGTGCTGTTTCCGGCGGGGCAGATTCTATGGCGCTCCTTGCATTAGCTTCATTCACTGGGCAAAAAGTGAAAGCCATCCATGTGCACCACGGCATTCGACCCGAGTCAGAAAAAGAAGCGGATCTAGTCCATGACGCAGCGAAAAGGTTTGATGCTGACTTCGAATCAAAAAAAGTGGAAGTTGCACAAGGACCGAACCTAGAGTCAAGAGCTCGATTGGCTAGGTATGGGGTCCTCCCTGATGGGGTATTAACGGGTCACACCGCTGACGACCAGGCAGAGACAATACTTTTAGCATTAATTCGAGGGAGTGCCTGGCACGGTTTAAGTGGCATGCGCCCTTCTGCAAGTAAACCCATTTTGAGCCTTCGCCGTTCAGAAACTGTGGAACTATGCCAAGAACTTAAAATAGATTTTTTTACTGATCCTTCGAATAAAGACCTTGCATTTCGACGAAACCGTATCCGCCACGAAGCCTTACCACTCTTAAATGAGATAGCGGACCGAGATCTAGTACCTTTGCTTTCTCGTCAAGCAGATCTCCTACGGTCTGGAGCGGATTTCATTACTCAACAAACAAAAAACATCGACCCGACCGATTGTGAAACATTACTAGAAATCCATCCTGCGCTCGCCCGAGAGGCAATTAGAAATTGGATTTGGGAGACACGAAACAACGATCACCCTCCTGATCTTGCAACAATTGAACGAGTATTAGAGGTTGCCCGATTGGAAGCACTAGCTACTGAAATTGGTGGAGGTTGGAGAGTAGCTCGAACAAATCGTATCCTTCGAATCGAACCTCCAGAAGAAAATTAGATCATGCATGTTTCATAACAATATCTGCGTTAGGGTTCCGAAGTCATGACAGAACCATTAAAACCCCCAGGTAAAGTCCTTCTTACAGAGCAACAGATTCAAGAAAGAATTACGCAATTAGGACAGAAAATCACTGAAGATTACGCTGACTCCGCCCCTCTTCTGGTTGGCGTTCTTAAAGGAGCTTTCATATATATGGCGGACTTGGCAAGAGCCATTTCTCTACCAGTTGAATTTGATTTTATGGCTGTTTCTTCATATGGGAATGCGACGAAAACCAGTGGGGTTGTAAGAATCGTTAAAGATTTAGATATTGACTTAACCGGCCGTCATGTCATTGTCGTAGAAGACATCATTGATAGTGGATTAACCCTTAACTATCTAAGAAAGAATCTTGAGTCTCGAGGTCCGGCTTCACTTGAAATTTGCGCCCTTCTTCTACGATCTGGAAGACAGGCCAATGAACTTGGACTGAAATACATCGGGTTTGAAATCCCACCAGATTTCGTTGTTGGGTATGGGCTTGATGTAGCAGAGCGCTACCGAAATCTCCCTGACTTATGGAGCTACGAAGAAGAATAAGGAAGAAATACCCCAAATATCTTTACAAATTATTTTTACTCAAACACTAAAAAGATGGCCATTTCCAATGCGAAACCTGCACTTCTCGTACTAAAATTTGCTATTGGACAAAGAAAAGATATGGAGATACAGGTTTGCGACAGTTAAACATGAGGGGGAAATGGGCTGAAGGTATACAACCTCGAAGCCTCATATGGATTGTTAAAGACCGGCTTGCAGTTTGTGAACGCCCAGGTGGCTATGGCCCACAGCACAGGAAGGTCCGCAGAGTTGAAGAGCTTATTTGGATTAGGAGAAATGATTTCAAACGGGTAATTTCGATAATACCTGCTACCCACAATCTTCATAATTATGAAGAGTTTGATATCGACTATGTGCACAGACCAGTAGGTATCGGCGGCCATCTAAATACAGTGCTGAGTGTCCTTTATTCCGATTTGAACAAATTAATAAAAAATGGGGAACGCCTATTACTCCACCATGAAGAAGTAGGAGATACGGTCGGTGGGACGATGGCTGGATACCTTGTCTGGAATGGATTCATTGAAACGGTACCTGAAGCTGTGACAAAAATGGAAAAAACTTTACAACGAGTTATAGGACCAAATGGCAGAGAAATTGCAGCTGCTTCCGAAAGCCTCCCCACACCTGAAGAAATGATTGCACAAGAAGAGGAGAGGCTGGCAGAATTAGAAGCTTTACAGGCCGAAGAGCAAATTCTGGAATAGAGCGAAACAATGAGTCAAGCATTTTTAGGACTAGGTTCAAACCTTGGTGATAAAGAAGCGTATCTAAGAGAAGCGGTTGGAACTTTCACAGATCTTCAAGGAGTATCTGGACTGTATGAGACTGATCCCATCGGAGGTGTGGAACAGGACTGTTACTTAAACATAGTGATAGAACTTTCAACAGAACGGAAAGCAAGAGAACTTCTTGAGCATGCTCAAGATCTTGAAAAGAAAGCTAATCGGTTGCGAGATATCCGCTGGGGTCCGAGAACCTTAGATGTAGACATTCTATGGGTAGAAAATGAAGAGGTAACTGAACCTGACCTAATCGTTCCTCATCCAAGAATGAAAGAAAGAGCTTTTGTCATGGTTCCACTGGGTGAACTCGCTCCAGAGTTTCTCATAGAGTGGGAGGATCCTGGCGATGGCGAAGTTAGACGGGTCAAAGACTGGTGACTTCCCCTATTGTGCAAATTGTTGGCCCGGGGAGAGCAGGTCAAAGTTTCTTTGAGGCTTTGACAAGCAAAGGTTGGAACATGAAAGATCCCCTTGGAAGAGACGATGACCTTTCTGACGTTTCCAAAGGCGTTGATCTTATCCTAATAACTACTCCAGATAGAGAGATATCTACTGTTGCTAGTCAAATACCTAAATGTGAAGCCGTGATCGCCCATATTGCTGGATCAATGAGTCTCCAAAGTCTTAAACCACACGAGAGAATCGGGTCGATTCACCCTCTCGTCTCATTACCGAACCCAGAAATAGGAAAAGAAAGGTTACTCAATAATGCATGGTTTGCAGTTGCCGGTGACCCATTTATGGGAAAGATAGTCAAAACGCTTGGCGGAACCGGATTCAATCTTCCCGACTCAAATAGAACGTTGTACCACGCAACAGCGTGTATAGCATCAAATCATCTTGTGGTACTGCTAGAGCAAGTAAGACGCTTAGCTGCTCACATAAATGTTCCATTTGAGGCATTCTTAAACCTTTCAAAAGGAAGCATGGAATCAGTTTCTACGCTCAGTCCAAAGGAAGCTTTAACTGGACCAGCAACAAGAAAAGATGAAGAAACGCTTCAGTCGCACCTAGAATCTTTACCTAAAGAAGAATTAAATTTATACAAAAGTTTAGTTGAGGAAATTAAGCGCCTTACTACACAAAACGGACTAGAAGAATAGGAATTATGGAGTTAATAACAGATCCTGCAGAACTTCAGAATTCTCTAGATCAGATGAGAGCTGATGGGAAGTCAATTGGTCTTGTCCCTACGATGGGGTTCCTTCACAGAGGACATCTCTCGTTGATTAAACGAGCAGTAGCAGAAAATGATGTTGTGATAACAACAATATTTGTCAACCCTCTTCAATTCGCCGCAAATGAAGACCTATCTACTTACCCAAGAGATATAGAAAAAGATTCTTCACTTTGCCTAGAAGCTGGAACAACTAAGCTCTTCACGCCTGCGAATGAAGAAATGTTTTGCGATACCGTACTTACCTCAATTTCGGTCACTGTCCTTTCTTCGGTTTTAGAAGGGATTACTCGCCCAACTCACTTTTCTGGCGTGGCAACAGTGGTATCAAAATTATTTAACATAGTGGGACCTTGTCGTTCATATTTCGGTGAAAAGGACTGGCAACAACTTCAAATCATTAAGAAAATGGTCACAGATCTTTCATATCGAGTTGAAGTAATTGGATGTCCTATTATCCGCGATGATGATGGGTTAGCTCTTTCAAGTAGGAATGTGTACCTCTCTGATGATGAAAGAGAAGTCGCCGCGATCATACCCCAGGCACTTCACTACGCCCATGGAAAAGTTAAATCGGGAGAAAGGCAATCACAATTACTAAAAGACTCCATTATTGAGCAACTTCAGAAATCCTCCCTTGTATCTATTGATTATGTTGAAGTAGTTAATGGCGACTCTCTTGAACCAGTTACGACAGTAGATGCACAAACACGGATTCTAGTTGCCGTGAGAGTCGGATCCGCTCGTTTGATTGACAACATAAATGCTCTAGTAGGAATAAACACCGCTTAAGAGATCTTTGTTAAATCACAGCAATCCTGTCTTGTCCCTGCGACACTTGTGAGACATGGAAACACCATACAATTTTGACAAAACAGCCACAGTAGAAGAACTGATTAATAGCCATAATTCTCTAGAGGACGGTACAGGTTCAGGAATTACAGTTTCTGTTGCTGGACGAATGATGTTGCGCCGTGACCAAGGGAAAATTGCATTTGGGGTACTGCAGGATGGAACCGGTCGAATCCAGCTTTTTGCCCCATCAAAAGTAACTCCAGATTTCGAAAAATTCGTCGCGCTTAATCTCGGAGACTGGATTGGGGTCACGGGCGAAGTCATGAAAACAAAACGCGGTGAGCTTTCTGTAAAAGTTTCGGATTGGGTAGTGCTTGCAACAACGCAAACCCCTTTCCCAGATAAATGGCATGGAATAAGCGACCCGGATACGAGATACCGCCAACGATATGTAGATCTTTGGGTAACAGATGAAGCCAGAAAAACTTTTATTCTTCGGAGTAGCCTCATATCTCTTACTAGAAAATGGTTGGAAGAAAGGTCTTTTATGGAAGTAGAGACACCAGTATTTCATCCGATCCCTGGCGGAGCTTTAGCAAAACCTTTCACAACACACCACAACGCTCTTGATATTGAACTGTATTTACGTATCGCTCCTGAGCTATACCTCAAACGGCTAATTGTTGGTGGTTTTGAAAAAGTCTTTGAAATAGCAAGAGTCTTTAGAAACGAAGGGCTTTCAAGCAAACATAACCCTGAATTTACAATGCTTGAACTGTATGAAGCGTATGCCGACTGGGAAGACATCATGAAATTAGCAGAAGGACTCATTGAATTCCTCGCCGTAGAACTTACAGGTTCAACCCTTGTTTCATTTGGGGGTAAAGAACTAAACCTTTCGACGCCATGGAGAAGAGCCTCTATGGTTGAATTGATCAAAGAGTATGTGCAAGAAGATATCTCACTTGAAACCCCAATCAAAGAACTCAGAGCACTTTGCGACAAGTTAGGCATTGAATACGAAACCGAATACGGACCAGGGAAACTAATTCTTGAAATATATGAGAAATCAGTAGAGCCTAACCTATGGGACCCTTGCTTCGTGACTGAATACCCTAAAGAAGTATCTCCACTATCCAGAGATCATAGAGAGAAACCTGGGTACACCGAACGTTTCGAAGGGATAGTAGCAGGAAGAGAAATTCTAAATGGATTTTCAGAACTCATTGACCCAGAAGAACAAATGGATCGCTTTAAGGACCAATTACAAAAAAGCAAAGCCGGAGATGAAGAAGCAATGGGTTTAGATACAGACTATGTGCGGGCGTTAGAGTTTGGACTTCCACCTACTGGAGGGATAGGCATAGGAATAGACCGCCTAGTTATGCTTCTCGCAGATGTACAGACAATTAGAGACGTTGTACTTTTCCCAACCTTACGCCCTGAGTAATAATAGAAATTCCACTTCGGGTTTCTGAAACGCCCACATAGCGTCTTAAAGCTAATTAATTACTGGAGTAGCTGCTCTTTGAATTAGGTGACTTGTTGCAGCACGAAGTGCTTCAGTTGCTTCAGAATCAGGTAAATCATTAAGTGCTGAACTTGCTTTCCCAGTCCAGAAATTAGCCCGTGAAAGAGCTTCAGCTACGCCTCCACTTGAACGGATCATCTCTCTTGCCTGATTTCTTTCTTCAACACTAATCTTTTTGCCGAGTAGTTCCTTAAGAGCATCACCGTACTCTGTAGAGAAGGTAATAATAACTGGGAGAGTATAGACACCTTCCATCAGGTCATTACCAGAAGGTTTCCCAAGTTGTTCATCGGTCGCAACTAGATCAAGAATGTCATCAACGATTTGGAATGCCATTCCATAGGAATGCCCAAACGAAGTGAGAACATCGACGGTATCTCTAGAAAGGGAAGCTGTCAGCCCACCGATACGACAAGCTGTAGCCAGAAGAGACGCAGTTTTCCCAGATATGGAACGCTCGTAGCTATCTTCAGTACGATCTACTTTGAAAGTGGATTGCAATTCAAGGATCTGGCCCTCACACAGTTCCCCTATAGTTTTTGCTAACAATCCAGCCACTTCGGTTCCTAGAGAAGCAGCAATCTCAGATGCGCGTGCTAGTAAAAAATCACCTGCAAGAATTGCCGTTAAGTTACCCCAAATAGCGTTAACGGATGGAACTGTACGCCGCATTTCAGCTTCGTCCATTACGTCATCGTGATATAGGGACCCCAAATGCACTAGTTCTACAGCAACTCCACCCAGAAGAACATCTTTAGAAGCTGGTATGGCTTCAGGGGACTGCACTCCACTTGATGCGATCGTAAAGCCAGGGCGTACCCTTTTCCCACCAGCAGTGATTAAATGACTAGCTATTTCAGTTAAATAGCTATCTTCAGCGATAACAGAATAGCGTAGTTTCTCTTCAAGATCATGTAAGTCATCTTCCAATGTTGGAAGAATCGAAAGAGAAGATACAAGGGCCATGACATCAAAGTGTATGGCTCATTACTATCTGACGACACGCGTAAATAGCAAATACAGAGCAAGATTGGCTTTAAGTTCTAAATTATTTGCGTTCACGATATTTTTTTCCCCTATTTTGGAAGAAAATGCCCCTTTCTGGTGTTGTAAAGAGGGCGGAGAGGAAATTAGTCTCTCCTTACACGTTCTGACATTAAATCAGGCGCGGGGTACACTTAAATTAGAATCATTACGAAAGGGTAATTTTTTGTTCGAGAGATTTACGGATAGAGCTCGGAGAGTAGTTGTTTTAGCTCAAGAAGAAGCACGTTTGCTCAACCACAACTACATCGGTACTGAACATATTCTTCTTGGTTTGATCCATGAAGGAGAAGGTGTTGCTGCGAAAGCACTTGAATCTCTTGGTATCTCCTTGGAAGCTGTTCGGGACCAAGTGGAAGAGATCATCGGTCAAGGAGGGTCTTCGCCTAGTGGGCACATTCCCTTCACCCCACGAGCAAAAAAGGTACTTGAACTAAGCCTTAGAGAAGCTCTTCAACTTGGTCATAATTACATTGGAACAGAACACATCCTCCTTGGATTAATTCGTGAAGGAGAAGGGGTAGCGGCACAAGTACTCACAAAGCTGGGTGCTGATCTTTCTCGGGTCCGTCAACAAGTGATTCAGTTGCTTTCCGGATATTCAGGGACAGGTGACCAAGAAAGCGAAGGCGGCAGACGAGGAGAACGAGCGGGTGCAAGTACTGGTGGAAGGGGTGGTGACTCCACAACGTCAATGGTCCTAGATCAATTCGGAAGGAATCTAACCCAGTTAGCTAAAGAAAAAAAATTAGATCCTGTCATAGGAAGATCAAGAGAAGCCGAGCGAGTGATGCAGGTTCTCAGCCGAAGGACAAAGAACAACCCCGTACTCGTAGGAGAGCCGGGTGTAGGAAAAACAGCGATCGTGGAAGGCCTTGCTCGTTCGATCGCAATTGATGATGTGCCTGAACCTCTGAGAGGGAAGCAACTATACACCCTTGATTTAGGAGCTCTGGTAGCTGGGTCACGTTACAGAGGTGACTTTGAGGAAAGGCTAAAGAAAGTCTTAAAGGAAATTCGAACCCGTGGAGACATAATTCTTTTTATTGATGAACTCCATACGCTCGTAGGGGCCGGAGCGGCTGAGGGAGCGATTGATGCTGCATCAATACTGAAACCGATGCTTGCTCGAGGAGAATTGCAAACAATTGGGGCTACAACCCTTGATGAATACAGAAAGCACTTAGAGAAAGACGCAGCTCTTGAACGTCGATTCCAAAAAATAATAGTTGATGAACCCTCGGTCTCTCACACAATTGAAATTCTGAAAGGACTTAGAGATCGGTACGAAGAGCATCATAAAGTCACGATAACTGATCAGGCTTTGGTCGCTGCAGCGAATCTGGCTGATAGATATATCTCCGACCGCCATCTACCTGATAAAGCCATAGATCTCATAGATGAAGCTGGGTCACGGTTACGTCTAAAACGAATGGAGACTCCTCCAGATTTTAAAGAAATAGAAAATGAATTAACTATTGTCACAAAAGATAAAAAAGCTGCAGTTGAAGCACAAGATTTTGAAAAAGCTGGCCAACTCCGAGATAGAGAAAAAGAACTCCTCAATAAAAAAGAAGGCATGGAGTCAGAAATGAAAGAATCAGGCGTTGACTTCTTTGATGAAGTAGACGAGGAAGCCATAGCGGAAGTGCTTTCCGTTTGGACTGGAATCCCTGTTTATAAACTCACCGAAGAAGAAACCGCAAAGTTGCTTCGAATGGAAGAAGAACTCCACAAAAGGGTCATCGGGCAACAAGATAGTATTAAAGCAGTTAGCCAAGCGATTCGCAGAACAAGAGCAGGTCTTAAAGATCCCAAAAGACCATCGGGCTCATTTATTTTCCTAGGACCATCGGGGGTCGGGAAAACAGAGCTAGCGAAAACTCTAGCGGAGTTCCTATTTGGGGATGAACAAGCATTGATTAGTCTAGACATGTCAGAGTACATGGAAAAACACACCGTAAGTCGACTGATGGGCTCACCTCCAGGTTATGTAGGGTATGAAGAAGGAGGGCAATTAACTGAAGCCGTCCGAAGAAAACCATTCTCAGTTGTATTATTTGATGAAATAGAAAAAGCACATCCTGATGTCTTTAATACACTCCTTCAGATCCTTGAAGAAGGAAGGCTCACAGATAGTCAGGGGCGATCAGTTGATTTCCGAAACACAGTTCTCATTATGACTTCAAATCTCGGTACTCGAGATCTACGTAAAGCGAATCTTGGGTTCACTAAAAATGATGAATCAGTTACTTACCAAAGAATGAAAGATAAAGTGACCGAGTCGCTCAAAGATCACTTCCGACCAGAATTCCTGAATCGAGTTGACGAAGTGATCGTGTTCCATGAGTTGTCAAAGAGTGAAGTCACACAAATTGTTGACCTCATGGTTGCAAGAGTAACTGATCAACTTGAAAATCAAGGTATGGGACTAGAAGTCACTGTTGAAGCTAAACGTTACCTAGCTGAGAAGGGATACGACCCAGAACTGGGAGCAAGACCGTTACGAAGAGCAATACAACGACTAGTTGAGGATCCGCTATCAGAAAGACTTTTATTGAAAGAATTTACGGCAGGTCAGATCATTGTCGTAGATGTAGATTCTCAAGAAGATGATGAAACTGGTAGCAAAATCGTTTTCAATGCCGTCGAAGGATTTGAACCTCCTTCTGTAGAAGATTTCATCGCAGCGGAATAGTTTCCCATTTAACTAGACGATATTCGGACTATTTGCCTCATGGCGTTAATATGCAATAGTGCGTTGTAAATCTCTCACACTATTCTCAGGATTAGTTGCATTGCTATTTTTTGTAGCTGGTTGCAATCTTCAACTCCGGGTAGTCATTGACGTAGAGAAAAACGGTTCAGGTACGGTCACAGCAGGGGTAGGGCTTGACGTAGCTGCTCGAGAGCAAGTTGTATTTCAGGATCTTGAAACTGTACTACAAACATCTGACCTTGCAAACAGTGGGTGGGGTTTCCAAAATGCAGGACGAGGAGCCGACGGACGTGATTGGTTTGAAGCTACAAAATCTTTTTCTAATTCTGAAGATCTACAAACAGTCCTTAATGAGTTAACGAGTTCAAATAAAACATTCAAAGACTGGGAGATACAGACTGAAACTTCAGAAAAAAAACGGTCATACTCTGTTATAGGAAATGTTGACTTAACAGAAGGATTTGAGATATTCACCGATACCGCATTGAACGATCTCTTGGAGGAGCCGCCACTTGGGATCTCAAGAGAAACCCTTGAAGAAACTTTAGGGGTTCCGTTAGAAGACACTGTCTCTTTCCGAGTTGTTGTGAATCTTCCTGATGACAGTGATGGAAAAACTTTTGACATCCCACTAGGGGAACAAAGAATTATTGATGCATCAGGGGAGAGCGAACATAGAATTGCTCAAGTCTTAGATTGGGTTGTTTGGGCAATTATCGCCTTGCTTATCCTTTCAATAATTTTAGCCCTACTTAACTGGTACCTAGATCTCCGGTTTGAAAAAAAACGCTTACAAAGACGCCCAACTTCAGTTACCCAACAGATACCTGGCGTTGAGGGCGAAAACCGCATAAATACACCAAATTCGGATCCGCAGTTGCAACTTCTGGTAATGGATCTCCACGGAGTGATTTTCAAACAAGGGATGGACCCCCAAGAACACTTACGAATTTTCATTGAGAGCAATGGGGGAGAGATCAATCAAGAAGACCTTGCAGAACTGCACAGGGAAGGAACACTTGGAAGGATAGAAACCTCAGAGTTCTGGAAACAAGTTGGAGTACCAGGAAACACTGAAGACATCGATAAAAAATACTTAGAAAGCTTTAGTTTCCGAACTGGCGCTAAAGATTTTTTAAGAAATCTTCACAAAAGGGGTATTGCAGTCTCCGTAGTGACAAATGATTTTGCCACATGGTCATATGGACTTAGAGACATGTATGGCTTACAAGGAGTTAATCCGTGGATAGTTAGTGCCGAGACAGGAGTGAGGAAACCTGACCCTGCAGCCTTTGAAATCCTGTACCGAGCATCGGGTCACGCTTATCAATCTTGTCTCGTCCTAGATAACGCTACCAATTTATTGGATACAGCTGCAGTCCTTGGGATGAAAACCGCATTATTCAACCCGGATAATGAACCTACTGATAACTCCAAAAACCATCCTACGGTTAAGAAACTTAACGAATTCTTCCGCCGGCAATAAGCAGTTTTTACGTAGACCGGATCTCTAATTGTTTGCGGTCAAGGATGACGTATTTCTCTCCATTCTGCGAAAGCCAACCTAATCTTATGAAAGAAGAAATTGACTTGTTGACTCTCTCGCGTGAAGCGCCAATCATTCCAGCTAGCTCTTCCTGAGTTATGGGAAGCTGGAACTCATCTAAGTCGCCTGCCATTTCTAATAACCTCTTTGCAGTTCGACCGGTAACGTCCAAAAACATTGTGTCTGCAAGCGCTATGTCAGTACTTTTCAAGCGATCAACCAACATGTCAAGAACCCGCCATAACAAAACAGGATTCTCCTCGTATAAGTTCCGGACAGGAGAGTAAGGAATCACTATCACAGATGAGTCTTCCAATGCCCTAGCTTCCGCAGAACGTCCATCAGAACGGAATAAGGGCATCTCCCCAAATAAATCCCCAGGTTCCATAAGTGCTACAAGTGACTCTCTCCCGTCAAAGGACTTATTCCCGATGGCGATACGCCCATGGGTCACGATGTATAGGTCATTGGGTTCGTCGCCTTCCTGAAATAAAATGTCTCCTCGTTGCAGGTCTAGCTCATCGGCATCGTTCACAATGGGTTCCAACAACTCATCGCTCAAGTCAGAGAACATATCAATAGATCGTAAGAAGTCAGAAGATGTCATGTAATAACAGACTAATACGCAAATATCTGTTCCTCACATCAATTGGATATGTTGATGTAAGTCATTGAAATAAATCGGTAACCTTTGTAGATACCGTTGAACATTACTTGTATAAGAATTTTTGATAGTTGCTAAAGACGAAGGGCGAAATATAAAGATGAGAATTGGTCATGGCTTTGATTCCCACGCATGGGATGACAAAAAAACAAAACCTTTGACTTTGGGCGGAGTAATTTTTGAATCACAATACTCTCTAAAAGGTCATTCTGATTCTGATGTCGTCGCGCATGCATGTATCGATGCTCTTCTTGGACCGATAGGTCTCGGGGATATAGGAATGCATTATCCAGATGATGATCCCAGTAACCTCAACGCTGACAGTATAGAAATGCTCAAAGAAGTCGTTGGAAAGATCGGTGATCACGGTTGGGAAATCATAAATATAGATTGTTCGGTAGTAGCAGAAAAACCAAATATATTAAAAAATAAAAAAGAAATAGAAACCAAAATAAGCCAGGTGACCGGTGCCCCATTTTCCATCAAAGGGAAACATCCCGAAGGGTTTGAACAAATGGACGGCATAGCCTGTTTCGCAGTGAGTCTTCTTAGAGAAAAAAATGAATAAAAAAAATTACCGACCAAACAACAAAAATCAAAAATCTCGTCACGGCTCTCAATATAAAGGGAAGAATAAATCTGCTCGCGAATCCATATACCAATCTCCTAATATGCAGATCGTTGAAGGAAGACACGCAGTAAGGGAAGCACTTCTAGCGGGTACTAGAAGGGTTAGAGAAATAATCGTTTCTGACGGCTTAGATACGGCCCCAATTATTGAAGATATACAAAGATTGGCAGATGAACTTCGGATACCTCTTCACATGTATGCCAAAACTAAATTCAATTCCTTAACAGTCACCGAATCAGCTCAAGGAGTAATGGCGAAATGCGAACCACTACCAGAACTTGAGTTAGAAGACCTTATCGATGGAGTTTCAAACCCTTTTATTCTCGTTTTAGATGGGTTAATGGACCCACGTAACCTTGGCTCAATCATTCGAAGCGGTGAATGCGCTGGGGCTACTGGAGTTCTTCTCCCTAAACACCGTTCGGTACGGATAACTCCGACAGTTGCCAAAACTGCTCAAGGAGCTATAGAACACATACCGATCGCTACGACTTCAGGAATTCCTAAAGCTCTCTCAAAATTAAAAGACCTTGGAGTGTGGACTGTCGGTATGGATGTTTCTGCACAAATAGATATCTACGATATTAAAGTAGCCACTGGACCCATAGCTTTAGTTCTTGGGAGCGAAGGGAAAGGGCTGGGACGATTAACCAGAGAACGCTGCGATGTTATCGCTGGGATACCTCTTTTGGGAGCCACTGAATCATTGAACGTAAGTGCAGCGTCAGCTATAGGCTGTTTTGAAATAGTCAGGCAAAGACGTTCTAACGGGGACAGTGAATAACTAGGTGCGGTTGCTCATAGAATGTAAAAACGCCGGGTTAGCTCAGTTGGCAGAGCACTTCTCTTGTAAAGAAGATGTCGTCGGTTCAATTCCGACACCCGGCTCAACGAAGCAAATTTCAATTCATGGTCCCCGACCTGAACCGTACTTAAAGTTACTCTCTAATACGTGAAACTTTCTGAACGCCAGATTGCCATTATCGGGTTTGAACGAACTGCATGGCAAAGTGAATTATCAAAGAAAGATGCTATCCGACAACTATTCGCTATTTCTCCATCTCGGTACTACCAGATCAGAGACGATTTAATAGATAGTCCTGAAGCCATGGAATATGACCCGATGGTGATTCGCCGTTTGCAAAAACAAAGAAAATCTAGGCGATCTAAACGATTAGGTATTTCAGTGGCAAAAGGCCCAATTCGCTAGAAAAAGTACAAAGATCTAGGATAGATTTAGCAGAAGCCTAATTTGGGAGAAATTTGAACATGAATATTGCTGGGAAAGGAGCTCTCTTAATTCTAGTCGTCGTTGCTATGGGGGTATTCGCCCTAAGTGAAGGATTCGGAGATAGCGCGGGTGAGAACACCTCCCAACCAGTTCAAACTACAAAAGTTGATGAACAAACTCAAGATCAAGAAACAGAAGAAGCCGTTGATCAATCTACTTCTGAAACGACAAGCGAGTCTCAATCAGAGGAATCAGAAGAAACTAGTCAAGAGTCAAGTTCTTCAACAAATGTTCTTCACCCACCCGCTGAAGTTAGAGTCTTGGTTGCTAACGGTACCGAAGTCACCGGCGCTGCAGGGGCCACCCTTGATACCCTCGTAGCCACCCAAGGCTACAACGGAGTGCAGGCTGTGAATGACACAGGAGAAGAAGTCATTGTAAAGACATATGTTTACTACTCGCAAGGGTATGAACTTGATGCCCAAAATATCCGCTTGATTATAAATGGTGATAAAGACTTCGTTCTTCCAATGCCAGTAGAACTTCCCATTGAAGATCTCCTTGACGCAAATGTTCTGGTTCATGTGGGCGCTGACCTATTCCCAGGCGGATAATAGAATTAAATAAATGAAAGTTCTGATTGTTCCGGACAAGTTCAAGGGGACTGCTACCGCTAGAGAAGTGACCGAAGCGATAGCTGAAGTATTCTCTCGTTCATTTGAAGTTGAAACACAACCAATGGCTGATGGAGGGGATGGGACTTTAGAAGTTTTTGGTGGTGGGAACCGAAAATCTATAGTCTCCGGCCCTCTTAATAAGCCAGTAGAGGCATCGTGGAGGTTTGAAGGGACCTCAGCCGTTATCGAAATGGCGCAAGCTTCGGGATTGCATCTGATTGGAGGAAAGGAAAACAATGACCCAGTAAATGCATCTACCAACGGGACAGGTGAACTTATAGCGAAAGCCATCGAAAGAGGAGCCGAAGAGATACTCATAGGTTTAGGAGGTTCGGCAACAACAGATGGAGGCTTTGGAGCTCTAGAGGCTTTGAAGCCTCTTAGTCGTCTTCATGGGGTAGAACTCAATGTCGCATGTGATGTAACCACAGGGTTTCTTGAGGCAGCTGAGACTTTCGGGCCACAGAAAGGCGCAACTTCTACACAAGTTAAATTCCTGCAAAAAAGATTAGAACGCCTAGCTCAGATTTATTATGAAGAACGGAAAGTAGATGTGACAAAATTGGCGATGGCTGGGGCAGCAGGAGGTCTAGCTGGAGGGTTAGCTTCCGTTGGAGCAAATCTAATAAATGGTTTTGAAGCAGTTGCAGAAAATGTCGGTCTTTTGGAACTCGTTGAAGAAGCGGATCTAGTAGTTACTGGTGAAGGCGAAGTTAATGAATCAAGTTTCAATGGGAAAGTTGTCGGAGGAGTTCTTCAGCTAGCGCGAGAAACAAATACGGAAGCTATCGTGATTGCCGGTCAAGTATCTGGAAACGTAGATAGATCTATTCCAATTTTTACACTTATAGAATGCGCTGGCAAAGAACTAGCGTATGCAGATACTCGGCAAGCAATAAAGAAAACAGCAGAAAAAGCTGTTTGTGACTGGGCGTGAACATATATCGGAAATAAACCAGAATCATTAGAAGTGATATCGGTTTTACAAGTCCAACTCTAATTCTTTCTTAATAGCTAGGACTTTCTGAGGGATATGTGTCCTTCCGTAATCAAAGCCAACATTAAGAAGGATTTCTAAAAGGTTTTTCCGTCCCTCTTCCATTTTCCATGGAAGAGCGATATAAATCGGTAATTCAAATACTCTTAGTTTCTCAAGGTTGCTGTAAATCTGTTCTTGGTAAAAATATCGTTGCTCCCACGGCCAATCATCTGGTCCAAACCCTGTTCCCGGGTCAAGGATAAGTTGATCTCTTTTAACGCCCGATCTGTCAAGGCGGTTTATGGACGTTTCGAACCAATCAAGTATGTGATTTACAGGATCTCCAGAGATGAATTGAAGACTTTTAGGATCATCACCACTTAGAAACGGTAAAATTACAGGGACACCTGTTTCTGAGGCGATTTCTACCATCGCCGGATTCTGCAAGCCGTCAGCGGCATTCATGAAGTTAGCCCCAGCTTGAAGTGCTCTAAACATTATTTCTGGATTCCATGTATCAACGGATAATTCAATTTCTAAATCAGCTATCGCTTGAATTTTCCCATCTAAACGTCCCCATTCTTCTTCAGTACCTATACGTTCAGCGTATTGAGTCGACCCTGCACCACCGAGATCTATTCCTACGCATCCGTGATTAATTAATTCTTTAGCACGGGTTACAGCAGAATCAATATCCAACGTGATAGAAAAGTCGGCTAGAGAATCTTTGGACGCATTTACAACTCCATGCAGTTTCACATCATTCAAACTAGTGGTGAAAGAAGAACAAAACGAGTCGTAAATTACCTTAATTAAGTTCCATTCAGATACTTCCTCTGATATGAAAGAACAATTCAGACCGATACATTAAGAGTGTGAGTGTAAGCATCCGTATTCCGACAACTTTCCGAGAGCTAACTAAAGGAGAATCAGTTATTGCAGTTTCTGAAGGATCTATATCAGAAATTTTCAATGAGTTAGCTAAGAACCATTCCGATTTCGTAGACCGTGTCCTAGATGAAAACAAGAACCTGCAACGATTCGTAAATATCTTTTTAGACGATGAAGATATTCGCTTCCTAGATGGACTAAATACGATAGTTTCTAACGGGCAGACGCTTTCAATAGTTCCTGCGGTTGCTGGAGGAACTTAATTAAGTGGGAAAATCACTGCAGGTGAGTAAAATCTCAATTACCAAACGGTATGCGGTTCCGAATTGGTATCACAAAAACAATTTCGCGGAATAAAACTACAAGAAGATTTGTTGTAGAAGTAGAACAAAGTCAAGGAGAGAACATAAATGGCAAAAATCATTTCATTTGATGAAGAAGCTCGGCGAGGTCTAGAAGCAGGTATGAATATCCTCGCTGATGCTGTACGAGTCACACTCGGACCAAAAGGAAGAAATGTTGTCCTTGATAAAAAGTGGGGCGCTCCCACAATAACTAATGATGGAGTTTCCATTGCGAAAGAGATAGATCTTGAAGACCCGTACGAAAGAATAGGGGCTGAACTTGTCAAAGAAGTCGCTAAAAAAACCGATGATGTTGCAGGTGACGGAACAACAACAGCGACAGTTCTAGCATGGTCAATGGTGCGCGAAGGGCTCCGAAATGTCGCTGCTGGGGCAAACCCAATGTCGCTCAAGAAAGGGATAGAGGCAGGCGTTGCTGCTGCAGTTGAATCAATTCAAGACCAGTCGCAGGATGTTTCTTCAGATAAGGATCAAATCGCTAATGTTGCCGCAATCTCTGCAGCTGATTATGACATTGGTGCCAAAATAAGTGAAGCAATAGACAAGGTAGGCAAAGACGGGGTCATAACAGTCGAAGAATCTCAGACCTTTGGCATGGATATGGATTTCGTAGAAGGAATGCGTTTCGATAAAGGGTACATTTCCCCCTATTTCGTAACTGACCCAGAGCGAATGGAAACAGTCCTTGAAAACCCGTACATTCTGCTCGTTTCCTCAAAAATTTCAGCTGTTCGCGACATAGTCCCTCTACTTGAAAAAGTAATGCAATCAGGTAAACCACTATTGATAATTGCTGAAGATATTGAAGGAGAAGCGTTGGCTACGCTCGTAGTTAACAAGATTCGTGGAACTTTCACTTCAGCCAGCGTTAAAGCACCTGGCTTTGGCGATAGGCGAAAAGCAATGCTTCAAGACATGGCGATACTAACTGGTGGTCAGGTTATTAGTGAAGAAGTGGGCTTGAAACTAGAAAGCGCAACTCTTGACCTTCTAGGTGAAGCAAGAAAAGTAGTTGTTTCCAAAGATGAAACTACGATCATAGAAGGGTCAGGTAATAGAGAAGACGTGGATGGTCGCATCTCACAAATTAAAGCTGAAATTGAAAATACTGACTCAGATTATGACCGAGAGAAACTCCAAGAAAGATTAGCCAAACTTTCAGGAGGCGTAGCAATTCTTAAAGTTGGAGCAGCAACAGAAGTTGAGCTCAAGGAGAAGAAACACAGAATTGAAGATGCTGTTTCAACTACCAAGGCAGCTATAGAGGAAGGTGTCGTAGCTGGGGGAGGAGTTACCCTTCTCAGAGCACAAACAGCTGTACAAGACATAGCAGAAACATTGGGAAGCCACGATGAAAGCACTGGCGCTCGTCTTGTAGCAAAAGCATTGGAAGGTCCGTTAAACCAAATAGCTGTTAACGCTGGTTTAGAAGGCGGCGTCATTGTAGAGAAGGTACGTAATCTAGAAGGACCGAATGGTTTGAATGCAGCAACTGGAGAATACGAAGACCTTGTCAAAGCAGGAATTATTGATGCTGCGAAAGTTACTAGATCAGCGCTTCAAAACGCTGCTTCAATAGCTGCGCTTTTCTTGACGACAGAAGCAGTAATTGCAGATGCCCCTGAGGAATCATCAGCAATGCCTGGCATGCCAGATATGGACTTTTAAGAAGTTCCAAACCCAATGTGCGGATCAGGCACGATGTTCCATATAAGTAACTAGACTTTAGTCATGGAACCACTCAAACCTTCAGAGGGATTAGGTGTTTTGCACTTATTCTGTAAATCTTCTGAGCAAATAAAAACGGATCTTCTTATAGAAGTCGTTGATGGAATCAGCTCACAAGGTGGTCAGGTGATTCCGGTATCCATTCTTGGCCATAAAGCAGATTTGGCTTTCATGGTTTTAAGCGAAGACTGGGTTTCTCTTAGAGAATTTCAGACAGGTATCACTAACTGTGGTTTACAAATAGTTGACTCGTATGTTTCATTAACTGAGATTTCAGAATATGCGACAGGTGTACCAGATGAAATGCGCAACGCTCGCTTATATCCGGAACTTCCTCCCGAAGGTAAGACAGCGTGGTGTTTCTACCCAATGTCGAAGAGAAGAAACGTTGATCAGAACTGGTTCACGCTTGATTTTGAGAAAAGAAAAAACCTCATGTACGAACATGGCGCTTCAGGAAGAAAATTTGCTGGTCGCGTTCTGCAAGTAATTACAGGTTCAACAGGGATAGACGATTTTGAGTGGGGTGTTACTTTATTCTGCGAAAAGCCAGATGATCTTAAAGATGTGGTTTACACAATGCGTTTCGACGAAGCTTCTGCCGAATATGCAGAATTTGGACCGTTCTATGCCGGCATAGTAGGAGAAATGCATCAAGTTCTTGAAGTTATATCTTAAGTATCTTTTTCTTGGTCAGCTATCCACTGTTTTTTGATGCTTCTCCATGCTTCATCGGTATGGTCTCTTCTCCAGTAAGGAGAAATCGATGCAGATTTACTATCAATACCACGGTCAAGAATCAGATGTTTACGGATCTCGCGAATTTCACCAGCTTCACCATGGACAAAGACATCGTATTCCCCATCTAGGAATTTATGCTCTTTAATTGCTTCTAGAAGCGTAGTTTCAGGATTGATAGCCTCTGACCTGTAGACCCAATTAACTTCATGCATTGAGGAAGAAGAGACATGTATCTTATTTTCAGGTCCATCCACAACAAGAAATATGACGCATCGTGAAATAGGTGACATAGCTTCTACAGAAGAACTGATTGCTGGTATAGCGCTTTCATCGCCGGCTAGTAGGTGCCAATCAACTTCGGTATCAGGGGCGTAGCTACCGTTAGGGCCTTTAAATTGGAGTCGGTCGCCTATTCTGGCTCTTTGAGCCCAGGTTCCTGAATACCCGTGATCCCCATGCACAACAAAGTCGATAGTCAGTAGTTCAGAATCAGGGTTCCATTTCCTTACCGTAACCCTTCGAGGCTTTGGACGGTAGGCATCACCGGACGATCGGATCTTTTCAAGAACAAAAGGCACGTAATAAGGTGCCCCTTGTGGAATGAAGTAGGCGTTTATGTACTGATCCGTGTAGGGGGTCGACTCAAAATTTTCCAAGTCTCCATCTCCTAGAACAATCCGGATCATGTTCGGCGATATTTCCGTAACTTCTTTTACTTCTGCATACATTGCTGCACTCCTAGGGGGTATCGCTCAGAGAACTCCGCTAATTTCCTTATGTAAGATTACATAAGCACTGGTCTATTGACGGCACCTTCGACATCAACGCGACTCTGCCATCGTCCCTAAATACAATTTGATAACGTTTGGATCATGGAGCAGTCCTTCGCCGGTTCCATCGTAGGCATTTTTCCCTTGGTCAAGAACGTAGCCACGATCGCTGATTTTCAAGCAACGAGTCGCATTTTGCTCAACCATGACGATTGAAACCCCTGTTTTATTTATGGCAGTCACATTTTCAAAAACATCCACCTGCAATGCGGGAGAAAGACCAGCGGATGGCTCATCGAGAAGCAATACAGAGGGTTCCATCATTAAAGCTCTTCCCATAGCAAGCATCTGCCTCTCTCCTCCTGAAAGCAGTCCCGCTCGTTGTTTAATGCGTTCACCGAGCCTAGGGAAAAGGTCGGTAATGTTTCTGATTCTCTCAGCGATTTCCCCTGCTTTCAACTGATAGGCGCCCATTTGGAGATTCTCAGCAACAGTCAATGATGGGAAAACATTCTCAGTTTGTGGGACATACCCGACACCTTTTCTTACCAATTCATGGGCAGCTAGGTTTGTTATTTCTTCTCCAAGTAATTGGACTGTGCCGCTACGAACTTCCACAAGCCCAAACATGCTTTTAACCAATGTAGATTTCCCAGCTCCATTTGGTCCAATAATTCCTACTAATTCACCTTTAAAAAGTTTGAAATTGCAACCCGTTAAAATGTCAACGCCGGGCAAGTAACCAGCAACCAAATCGCTAGATTCAAGAACTACTTTTCTTTCCTCAGACATCTTTAAGCTCCTCAGCGATTGTGCTCCCAAGATAAGCGTCAATTACTGCCGGGTTTTTAGATACATCAGCTGGGGTTCCTTCAGCAATGACTTGCCCTTCTGCTAGGACAACTATCCAATCCGAGATACCCATGATTGCATCCATGTCATGTTCGATAAAGAGTACGCTAACACCCTCATCTCTAAGGTCTTGAATATGTTGTAGTAGAGATTGGACAAGGACTGGGTTGACACCTGCCATCGGTTCATCAAGAAGAATTAGTTTTGGTTCTGACATTAGAGCTCGAGCCATTTCAAGTAATTTTCTTTGCCCTCCAGAAAGTGTCGCAGCGTATTCGTCTCTCATATGTGAAATTTTGAACCGCTCTAGTAGATTTTCTGCATTTTCTAGAATTGTTTTTTCCTGCTGCCGCCAAGTTGATGGGATAAGAGCATTTCGTAGAGACTCACCGCGCTGGTTTGCAGCTCCGAGAAGCATATTGTCAATAACGGTCATCTTCGCTAGTGATTTGGTCAATTGAAATGTCCTAACCATACCTTTTTTAGCGATTTGGTGAGGGGCCATATCAGAAAGTTCTAAACCATCGAAGCTCCAACTCCCAGAATCGGGTTTATCAAAAGCTGTAATTAAGTTAAAGAGAGTAGTCTTTCCTGCGCCATTGGGTCCTATGAACGCGGTGATAATTCCTCGTTGTACTTGAAGTTGATCCACATCTACAGCGCGTAAACCTCCAAAAGAGCGAACTAGGTTTGAAATAGTCAAAATGGGGTCTGATTTATCTGTGTTTCTCACTTCGCTAGAAGGAAAGTTATTTTGTGAGTTAGCACTAAGCGTTGCTTCATCTGACATCGATTTGAGCCTCCTCTTTCTTCCCTACAAGACCTTGTGGTCGCCATATCATGAGAACTCCCAACATGATTCCCATTAGGATCATTCGGACGCTTGCTATGTCATTCGACTGTAGAATAGCTTCCGGTATCCAGCCTGAGTCAACCATTTGTCGTAGAAGTTCCTCTGAGAAAATAATGATAAACCAAAATGTCATAGATCCAATTATTGGTCCCCAAATCGAAGCTGCTCCTCCAAGTATCAGAACTGTCCAGATAAAAAATGTTGTTTGAGGTCTAAATTGTTGTGTTTCTACAAACCCCATATCAAAGGCTCGGACGATACCTGCGAGTGAAGCGATTACACCACCAATAATGAGGCTTTGAAGTTTGTATGAGAAAACATTTTTGCCTAATGCTCTTGCGGCGTCTTCATCTTCTCGGATCGCTTTGATGACTCTTCCCCAGGGGGAACGCATCAAACCCCAAATTAATAGGGTCGCTAACGAAACGAGAGACCATCCAAGAATCATCACCCATAAAGTTTTTTCATCAAACTCTAGGAACCAACCCCCGTATGAACCTTTCCCTATGGGATTCCAGTCAACAGTTATTACATCAGCGAAAGAAACATTGGCATTTCGATCTTCAATACTTGGTAAACCAAATGGGCCACCTGTGATATCTAATAACCGTTGTGACCGGAAGGAAATCCTTAGAACCTCAGCGATAGCGATGGTAGTCAGCGCCAAATAATCGGCTCGTAGACGTAACGAAGGCAATCCAATGCTGAGCGCTATTACGACGGCAAAAGCAAGTCCGCCCGCTATGGCAATGAGAATAGAACCGCCTAGCAATCCTTGGGTAAAGAAAATAGCCATACCGTAAGCGCCGGCGGCCATAAAGGCAACTACCCCGAAATTAAGAAGACCGGTGTAGCCATAATGAAGGTTAAGACCAACAGCAGCAAGGGCGAATGTCGATGCTTGCACGCTTATAGATGTTCTAAGAGCTAAACCGAAGAGTTTACTAACGTCGATTTCGGCGAAAAGATTCATCAGCATAGCGTCAGCCCATTCTTTCTCGGACTCCGAGGATGCCCTGAGGTCGAACTAAAAGGATCACAATCATAACTGCTAGTGCGATAAGAAATTTGAGATCATTATCCAACCAGAATGTGGATGTCTCAGAAGCAAACCCAATTGCTAGTCCGCCCACCATCGCACCAAATGCGGTACCTAATCCCCCTAGTGTCACTGCTGCGAAGATTAATAACAGAATCTTTTCTCCCATTTGCCATTCAACGACTTGGGTAAGCCCAATCATTGTGCCTCCAAGGCTTGCTAATGCACTGCCCAAAATCCATACCCACATAATTGTCCGGTTCACGTCAATTCCAGATGATTCCGCAAGGGCAGGATTGTCGGAAACAGCTCTCATAGAAGTTCCTAATTTTGTTCTTTGCAGCAGGATTCCAACAAGTAACAAAGTAAAAAATGCGATTGCGATAATAAAGTAGTCTTTTGCGGGAAGTTCAATAGGACCTAATGAAACACCGCCTTGAATTCGAAATGATTCAAATGTTTCAGGTTCGGCACCATGGTAGATAAGTATCAGATACCGCATAAGGAACGCTAACCCGATTGAAACAACCATAAGAGAGATGTTCGTCATTTTTCGTCGACGAAGTGGACCAAATATGCCTTTTTCTAAGCCATATCCTAAACCTCCTCCTGCGATAACGGCGAGGAGTATAACTATGGGAAAAAGCGCTCCTGTAAGTCCGGTTGTTGATTCAAGAAGTAGAGCTATGACTGCCCCGAATGCAACCATTTCAGAATGGGCAAAATTTACGAGACCTGTTACTCCAAAAATTAGTGAAAGCCCTATTGATGCCAGAGCAACTAGAAGACCAACTCTGAGACCGCTTACCATTCTATTAAGGAGCCGTTCCCATGTAGGTCGTATTTCAAGGATTGGTTTTTTATCTTCACCGGTTAACTGGAAACCCACCGCCTTGGAACGGTATTCATCCACGGTCACAATGAATTGATCCGACGCTCCTTCTTTGATCGAAACACCTTCGGGGAGAGGGCCGAGAAGAGTAACCGTATAGTCTCCAAGCCCAGGAATCGGGATTTCCCATTTTCCATCTTCTTCAGTTGTAGCTGTTCCTATTTCTGTGTTTTGGGCGTCAGTGACTAGAACTTGAACATCTGAGATTACATCACGGCCCACACGCACGGTTCCTCTAATTGTCAGTTCGTCGTCAGATTGGGCGTTTGCAACTATGGGAAGGCAGAGTAACAATCCCAAAACCAGAAATATAAAACTTGAAGTAACTTGTAGCCTTTTTCCCACAAAGTGACTTTAACCTGCTCAGACGCGACTAACTAATAGATTAACTAATAAAAGACGGGTTAGAACCAATTTTTTGCACCCTTTTCGTTCAACGATTCCAACCAGCGTCAGAAATATTCCGCTTTTCAAAGAATAAACAGAATTCAGGGCAGGAAAATGGCATCTCTTCATTACTTCCAATGCGGCATTTTTGTATCTGGTCTCCCGCCGGAAGAGATCTGCTTCTGTAATGCCGACAATTTTCATGAATCCCCATAGATAATTGGATTTTAGCGGATGCGGCCTTCAAGTAGGTCTAAAAGAGTTAACACTCTGGAAACAAATCAGAAACATTGGTGAACTAAATTTCAATTGCCGTTAATTTCTACGATTTAGGAGTATTTATGAACTCAGGTGATATCGCTTGGATGCTAATTTCAACAGCTTTAGTTGTCTTTATGGTTCCAGGTCTCGCACTTTTCTATGGAGGCATGGATAAATCCAAAAGTGTTTTGAACATGTTGAACATGAACATGTACTGCATCGGGGTCGTTCCTTTGCTCTGGGTTACATTGTCGTGGACGCTTGGCAACAGCTCGGATGGTTCTGGTTTCTGGGGTGGTGATCTCATTGGTAATTGGGAAAATATCGGCCTTAAAGGTTTAAATATGCAGACAGAGGATCTTATCTTCGTTGCTTTCTTAATGACGTTTGCCTCGATCACCCCCGCTTTGATTTCTGGCGCGGTCGCTGATCGGATGAAATTCTCAGCTTGGGCCTTGTTCGTTCCTATCTGGGTCTTACTTGTTTACACGCCAGTCACTTACTGGGTTTACAGTGGCTGGCACTCGGAGATGGGGGCAATTGACTTTGCCGGAGGTACTGCTATCCATATCAATGCTGGTGTCGCAGCTCTTGCTTTAATTCTTGTTCTCGGGAAACGTAAAGGTTGGCCCAGTGAGTCATCACCTCCCCACAACCTTCCCCTTGTAATGCTCGGAACCGGTATTCTCTGGTTCGGGTGGTTTGGGTTCAACGCAGGATCAGCCGGAGCAGCTAACGGGCAAGCAGTGCAAGCGTTACTCAACACCTTCGTTGCAGCAGCAGCAGGGATGATTGGTTGGATGCTTATTGAGTGGTACCGAGATGGGAAAGCGACAACTCTTGGTGCTTGTTCCGGCGTCGTAGCTGCTCTAGTAGCAATAACACCAGCCGCAGGCTATGTCGGCGGCCTATCAAGCATTGTCTTTGGTCTAGTCGCTGGCGTTGGCTGCTACTTCCTTATCGGATTAAAAAACAAATTTGGATATGACGATTCGCTTGACGTCGTTGGCGTGCATGGAGGTGGAGGAATTATCGGCGGTCTACTTCTAGGTTTATTTGCAGACAACTCAGCGGTCAATAGCGAACCAGGTGGGTTTCAAGATGGCGTATTCTTTGGAGGCGGAGAACTCTTCATTGATCAAGTTATTGCTATGGGATCGGTGATCGTTTTCTCATTCATCGTCACGTTCTTAATTGCAAAGGTATTAGATGCAACGATCGGACTTCGCGTATCTGAGGAAGACGAAATAGCCGGATTAGATCAATCACAACACGCAGAAACCGCATATAACCTATAAAAAAGTTTTACAGATAACTGAAGGGGGTCACCCCCTTCAGTTATGACTGTTCCCAAAATGGTTGAAGTGGAATACGGTGGAAGCATGTCTATTGTTACTGAACGGAAAAAACTGATAGCAGATCAGACCCTTCGTGGTTCAGAATTTACCCTCCAACTCAGTGACACAACCGATACATGGCTGCGCAACTTGTTTAAAGACGTTGTCGGAGACAGACCTGATATTGCCCTAATGGCAGTTGGAGGTTACGGGCGCAGGGACCTTTCCCCATTATCAGACCTAGACGTGCTTTTGTTGCACAAGAATTCTCAAGATATTGAAGGCATAGCTGAAGGGTTATGGTACCCAATCTGGGATCAGGGAGAGAAACTTGGACACTCTGTCCGGACAATCGCAGAGACTCTAGACCTGGCATCCTCAGATCTAGATACGGCTACCTCGCTACTATCATGCAGACACATCGCTGGATCCTCTCAGTTAGTAGATGAATTAAGTTCATTAGCGTTAGCTCAATGGAGAAATAAAGCTAAGTCCTGGTTACCTAAACTTGCTACGTCTATACAAAAACGCCATAGAGCTAAAGGCGAAGTTGCTTTCATGCTTGAGCCTGAACTCAAGGAAGGTAGAGGCGGACTTAGAGATGTTCATGCTATGGGTTGGGCAAGTCAAAGTGGTCAGGGCCCGCTCGAAGTAGAGCATCATCAACTTCTTGAATGTTACGAAGTTATTCTACGATCTCGTGTTGAGCTACACAGACAATCAAACCGTTCAAGTGACAAGTTACTCCTCGAACAACAAGACGCGGTTTCAGAAGCACTTGAGTACACAGATGCAGATTTATTAATGTCGGACGTGGCTTCAGCAGCCCGTCGAATTGCGTGGAACGTTGATGAACTTTGTTACGCCATACAAAACGCCGGCCTATTTGGACTGTGGAACTTCAGTAAAAAAGTAGGAGACACCATAGTTAGAAAAAGAAAACCAGTTTCAACAAGTTTTGATACTGATTCAGATTTCTCAGCGGAAACTGTTTTAAGCATTGCTTTAAGAACTGCTAAGAACAAGGAGCGTTTCAATCCTGAAATAATAAGCAGGCTCAGACAAGTACAGTTAGAAGTTCCAGAACCATGGACACCAGAGATCCGTAATCTATTTGTGGATCTTCTCCTTACCGGTCATAACGCGATTCCAGTCTTTGAAACATTAGATCAACTTGACTTGTTCGTACCGTTTCTTCCTGAATGGGAACCAACTAGAAGCCGGCCGCAACGTAACGCCTATCATCGTTTTACTGTTGACCGTCACTTATTAGAAACAGCGGCAGAAGCAGCGAAACTCGTTGACCGAGTCAAGAGACCAGACCTGCTAGTAATAGGTGCTCTTTTGCATGACATAGGGAAACCACTGCCAGGAGACCATACCGAAATCGGAATAGAGTTGATCCATACGATTGGTTTGCGCATGGGATTCCCTCCCGCTGATGTCCAAAAGTTAATTCAGATGTGTGAGCACCATTTACTCCTACCAGACATAGCTACACGTAGGGACCTTGATGACTTTGACACTATCCAGTCAGTTGGAGACTCACTTAAATCTATTGAAACAGTTCAGCTCTTGCACGCTCTTACCGAAGCGGATTCAATAGCTACGGGTCCAGCTGCTTGGAGTAGCTGGAAGGCCGGACTAGTTGAAGACTTATCAAATCGAACATCAGCCTACTTAAAAGGAGGCGATGGAAGCATTATGGAGAGAGCATTTCCTACCACTGATCAAATGCAAATGATGCGTCGCGGAGTTATAAAAGTTGAAGGCAAAGGAGACCGTCTCACCATTATGGAAATAGACCGTCCCGGAGTTTTCGGACGGGTTGCGGGAGCTCTTTCGTTATCTGGTCTTGATGTTCTTGAAGCAGTAGCGCACACAGAATATGGAATGGTCTTGGCTGTATTTAGAGTCGCTCCAAGTACAACCAGAGAAATTGATTGGGATTCTGTATGTGTTTTCGTACAAGACTCTGTAAGAGGTCGTGTAGCAATAGCGGCAAGACTTTCTGAACGTATGAGAACTTACTCTTTGCAACTGTCCCAGCAATATCCGGATAGGGTTGTCGGAACCGACGTAAAGCTAGACAATGAAACGTCTTCAATGGCAACCGTTATAGAAGTCTCCGCTCCGAATGGAATGGGATTGCTTTATCAGATCACCCGTGCCTTAAGCTCTCTCGATTTGAGCATTTTAAGCGCAAAAGTACAGACATTAGGAGCTGATGTCGTCGATTCATTCTATGTTTTAGACAATGAAGGTAAGAAAATTAATAGCACTGCTCACGCTGATGAAATCAAACAAGCACTTAAACATGCGATTGAAACATCAACGGTGATGGCAAAGGAAAACAAATGACTGATGAAAACGATCTGATCAGGTGGAGTGAAGCTTTATCCGGGATTGCGAGAACAGGGATGGCTTTCACAGAAAACTTGTACGAACGTGAAAGGTACGAAGAAATTTTGCACGTTGCAGCTGAAATACATTCGCGTATCTCCGAATCAGGTGAAAGTAGTGAGAAAGTCATTGAATGGATGCAATCTGTAGGGAAAGGGATCCCTGGCTATGTCACTCCCAAAGTTGCTATTGGTGCAGTAGTTGGAAACGACAAAGGCGAGATGCTTCTCATTCAACGATCTGATTCAGGAGTATGGCTATTCCCTACAGGTTTTGCCGACGTAGGATATTCAGCTGCTGAAATAGCGGAGAAAGAAGTTCTTGAGGAAACAGGGATGCAAGTGGAAGCGACAAGAATCATTTCAATTCTTGATGGGGTAAGAGCTAGATTCACACGAATGCCTTTGTATTCAATAGTTTTTCAATGCAAAGTAGTTGGAGGGTTATTGAAACCACATCCTTTGGAATGCGATGATGTAGGTTTCTTTTCTCAAGATTCTCTGCCACAACCTCTTGCCGGTTCGGGTAACTGGGTTGAAAATGCTTTCTCGGCGATTAGGGACGAACCGATAGAAGTGCAATTTGACGAACCTCGCCGCCCTGCCTGGAAATCTGAGCAAAGAAAGAATCAGAAATAATTCAACTACTCTTGTTCTCGTAAGAATTGTTCAACTTCTGCCACAAAATCTGTAGGATTAGCTTGTTCGTAGTCTCCAGCGTCGAAGCTGCTCTCAAGAGCATCAACGTAACTTGATGTTTCCTCATCCCCTTCAACAATTTGATTAATTTGACGTTCATAAGCAGCTGCAGCTATTTCAAGGTCTGTTGTCTGCATCGAGAAAGGGATTATTTCCTTAAGTCTTTCAATTAGAGCAAGTGCCGCTTTGGGAGATTCAGCACCTGCGACATAATTTGGAACAGTTGCCCACAAAGAAATATTAGGTATTTGAATATCAGAAGCCGCTTGGTTCAGAACCCCAACAATCCCAGTGGGTCCCTCATATCCAGATTTTTGAAGATTGAACTTTTCGTTAATGTCATCATCTTCGCTAACTCCGTGGATTAACACAGGGCGCGAATGGGGGACTTCTGCCAAAAGTGAGCCCAAAGTTATGACCATAGAAACATTTAATTCTTGTGCTAATTCCATAATTTCTTTACTAAATGTTTTCCATTTCAATTGCGGTTCAGTTCCATTTACAAATATCAGCGAATGGGATTCATCGGCGTGAAAATTATTCTCTGGCCAGACTAAATACCTTGAATCATTATTTAATCTGACAGCAGGACGTTCGGATGAGAAATCGTAAAAAGGTTCAGCGTCAAGAGAAGCAAATTTCTTTGCTTCAGTTTTTTCGGTTAAATGGCGGACAGCCCAAGTTGCAGCACCACCAGCATCATTCCAGCCAGAGAAAGCTGCAATAAGTATAGGGTTCACTAGTTTGGGGTTCTGATCCGAGATAATTTCAATAGCTGTCATTGAAACGACAATAATAACAGATCTTAGAATTTTCACCTCATGCAGCTAGTTAACCTGACAAGAAGAATTTTTCTTAAGGCGAAGATACGATGTCACTATGGTTGGTATACGAATAGCAGATGAATCGACAGACAAATTAGTTGACGCTTATAAAGAATTAATACCGCAACTATCAACTTCTAGTCACCCACCAACAAAGAAAGATTTAGAACAAATCATTAAATCAGATTCAGCAATGATTCTCGTAGCTGAAAACAATGATGGTGAAATAGTAGGAACAATGACGTTAGTACTTTTCAAAATACCGACAGGAGTGCGAGCGTGGATAGAGGATGTTGTAGTTGATGCAGGGTCTCGCGGGGAAGGGATTGGAAAAAAACTTAATCGGAAAGCTTTAGATTTAGCACATGAGGCTGGAGCAAAAACCGTTGACCTGACTTCGCGTCCGTCGAGAGAATCAGCCAATCGACTGTATCAAGACTTGGGATTTAAAAAACGAGAAACAAATGTCTACCGTTTCTCCTTTGATTGATCCCAGCGTGCTGACAACATTCCAATCTAAGAAGAAAGTACGGTACATTTCCGTATCAATCGTTACAGCGCCGATAGGGCAGATACTCCTATACCTTTTCTTTGTCACTCTCAGCCTAAACGCATTGGCAAGCAATGTTTTAGCAGTTGCAATTGCTACCATCCCGAATTACTTACTCAATAGGTTCTGGGTTTGGAACAAAAATCAACCACATAGTTTCCGACAAGAAATAGTTCCGTACTGGTCGATGGCTTTCGTTGGGCTTGCCCTTTCAACGTGTTTCGTACTCTTCGCCAGTTCTATGTGGAACTCATGGGTAGCAATTAATTCAGCGAATGCGAGCGGTTATGCGCTTCTTTGGGGAGCTAAATACTTCATTCTTGACAGGTATGTCTTCTCAAATACAGAATCAACAGGGACTTAACTACATGTGCGATCGCTACTAGCATTAATCTCTGCTTATGGACTCAAACCAAATTAAAGTAGCTAGATCAGCGAGAGGATTTCTCCCAGATAACGAAGGAGAGGCACTCTACGAAGCTGCAATTAGCGCTAATACATTAGGACCGTTTCTAGAAGTAGGAAGTTACTGTGGGAAATCAGCAATTTACCTTGGTTTTGCAGCGCAGAAACTTGGGAAGGTTCTGTTCGCGTTAGATCATCATAGAGGTTCAGAGGAGAATCAGAGTGGCTGGGAACACCATGAACCTGACCTTGTAGATGGAACTAGTGGCAAGATGGATACTCTACCGATCTTCCGTCAAACCATAGATACCGCAGGTTTGGAGAGAACAGTGGTGGCTCTAGTTGGACATTCAGAAATCATCTCACAAAACTGGGAAACCCCTTTATCTTTTCTCTTCATAGACGGCGGGCATGGTGAGAAGCCAGCAAAATCTGATTACGCTGGTTGGGTCCCTAAAGTTCAACTCGGTGGGATCCTCGCAATCCATGACGTCTTCCCAGATGAAAAAGATGGTGGAAGGCCCCCATACGAGTGCATCTATCTCCCAGCGATCCAGAGTGGAGCATGGGAAGAAGTGAACGCAGAAGGTTCTCTACGGGTCCTTCAAAGAATTTCTGAAGATTAGGACTATGAGCTAAGGTAAAAAACAATACAACAAAAGGCGGATTATGAAGGCAGGCGAATTAGTACCAGAATTTGAAGCAAAGAATCAAAACGGCGAAACGGTTTCTCTCTCTTCACTTCTAGAAACAGGTCCGATAGTTCTTTTCTTCTATCCAAAAGCAATGACCCCTGGCTGAAAAAAACAAAGTTGCCACTTCCGTGACCTTGGTACTGAATTTTCTGAAATAAGTGCCCAACGGATTGGGATTAGCGCTGATCAGGTTGATCGGCAGAAAGAATTTGACCAAAGAAATCAACTAGGGTTTCCTTTATTATCCGACCCAGAAAAGAAGATAGCTTCTTTGCTAGGAGCGAAACGGTTTGGTCCTTTAGGTAACCGCCGGATAACTTTTGTGATTGATACAGATAGAACGCTTCTTCAGGTAATTAAGAGCGAGACGAACATGTTTGTCCATGCTGAAAAAGCGCTCGAAATTTTGAGAGAGCAGAAAAACTAACCCTTGTCTATCCGGAGGTAAATTTCGCCGTCAATATTGGCAAGGGTATGTGTAACACTAGTTAACCCTGTTGAAATAGCCGTGTGGTCGCTCCCGAGGGAAACTGTTTGCTCTTTCCCTGACCGGTTGTAAACGCTGTAGCCATTGGTGAACTCTCGAATATACACCCCTTCAATACCATCTAGGAGTTGGCGTTTGTCACTGAGTGGTTCTCCAAGATCATCATCCCAGAAGCTATACCAATTATGGTAATGATCACTTGTGGGTTCAGCATTGTCATCTCCAAACACAACGTATCCATCAGAGTGGGTTAAGGCGATTGTGGTGAAGACACGCATCCATCGCAGGTTCTCTTCCGAGTCACGTTCAGCAATTTGTGCTTGCTCGTTTCCGTAATCATAGACAACTCGCCAGCCTTCTAAACAGTTGATCCGTGGCTGTTGGAGATTCTCTGACGCCCAGTAAAGTGTGTCTTCCACCTCTATTAGGTGATCGACCGTGTAGCCCTGGGAGTAGTCGGGTTTGTAAAGTTCCATAAATATGCCGTTCACGTAGGGAGCGGATAGAGGAGCTTTCCATTCATTTGTGTTCACGAGGATTAGAAATTCATCTCCGACGAGTTCTCGGATACGGCGAAGGATTGCTAATCGTGATTCAAGTTCTTCTTCTTGGGTCATGTAGAAGGTGGACCAGTCCATGTACGAAGCGGCAGTCATGTAACGTTCGTTCCACCAGTCAAGAAAGATCCCATCGACGATACCGGATTCTTTTAAGGCGAGCGCTTTTTGGCCAATTAGTTCAATGAGTTGCGGTTGGCTAAAGTCAGTGAGTCCTGAAAGCGCTTCTTCAGCTTCGATAACACCGTCCTTGTCGGCGTCTTCACCCCATCCAGGTACAGGATTCCCGTTTTCATCCCAAAACCATAAGGGAGAATCAGGTGGATAATGACCGTATTCCCACCAGTCAAGATTATCCTCGTTGATTTCGATGGGACCTTCCCTATATTCCACAGATATCAGTGTCTTGATGTTTGGGTTAAGGCGTAAAAGTTCTTCCTTTAGTTCCCTTGCTTTCGTTAATGTGGGGTCATGGTCAGAATCGACGAGATTCGTGGAGAGTCCTTGGTACGGCTGGTCCGCAGATATTTCCCAAGAGAGACCGAGCGACCATGGCCCGTCCCAATAGAGGTCATGGCGGGCAATGTTCTCCAACACGGTAGAACCTGAACGATTCTGAACGCCTTTCCATGGTTGACAGATTTTTGGATTAGCGGAGGAATAAAGCGCTGCTGGTTCTCCTAGTTGGGGGCTGACGGGTTGAGGCATTTCTCCGAAGATCTTGAAACCTTCTATGTTGTAGAACTTGATGACGCCGGCTTGGATCATCAGCGTGTAGCGTCCCTCAACGTAATCGGTGGTCATAGCGCACCCTTCAGGGTTCTCGTCAAAGTCACAGACACGGTATTCGAAGTTGTTTTCTTCTAAGAATGCAACGGCGTCTACCTTGTCTAATCCCAACAGGTCCATGGTCGGGTCGGTCCCATCCGGTGTGACTTCAGCGAGAGAGTTTCCCCGCACAATGTTGTCGAAGTAGACGACCTGTGTAGGCATCACACAATTACATTGGGAAATGAATGAGTTGTAGATACCGAAATGGAACGAATTTTCTCCACCGTCAGAATTGATACCCGTATAGGTTCCTTCTTTGGTTCCGTTGATGTACACGTCGATAACGCCATCATCGGTGGGGCTCCATTCGTGGTAGATGGCGACGTCAACCCAGACGCCGATCTGCTCGATGACTTCTTCCTGAACTGGTATACCTCCCTTGCCGTCTTGGATTCGATATCCAAACCCGTTGGGGAAGGCTTCACCCGAGTAGTAGTTCAGATCTGATTTGAATTGTCCAAGGAACGTGATGGTGTCGTTGTTGGTTCCGACTTTGACATCGGTGGCCATGTATACCGAGTAGCCGTACCACATAGAAACACCTGAGCGTGTTCCACCACGTTCAGCGAGTTCGAAACGGGAACGATCATTTTCACAATCGTTAAAGCCGTCGGGTACAGATGCTTCACTCCACCATGTACAGTCACCATCTCGTATCTCAAAACGGAGCGCGTGGTTGCCGGTCCGTACCGGATAGCCGGCAGTTGCGGTAACGATCGAACATCCGTAGTCTTCCCAGCCTTCATCATGTTTTCTCATAAATTCCCATGCGCCCCAACCAATATCTGCAGGGTTGGCGTAGTCGGTGAAGACGTCGTCAACCGTGTCCGAGTTGATAAGGTTTCCGCCTTCCTGGTCCCAAAGTGAATAAAGGGAAAGGTCGGTACAGGAAACGTCAGTTGCGCCAAATTCATCAAGGACAATGATGTGATCGTCAGGGGTCAATTCGATGCTTTTATTAGAGTCTGTGTCCGTGCAGGCGCTAATGACAAGAACAATGATCATTGCGAGAGAGCAATAGAGACGTTTCATCGTGGTTCTAGCTTAGTTCTCTGGCGCGACAACTCACGAAGAGTTCGTTCACTTTAGGAACTCTCAAAACATTTGAGGGGAAAACTAATCTTCAGCACTCTCAACTAGCGATGGTAAGAAGTCATGATCAGCAAAGATCCCGTTCGCTTCCGTGTACCCTAGCAAAGCATCAGCTGTAAGGATTACTGCGGCAGCTGAGTATGTAGAGAACTCATTTTCTGGGAAAGGAATCTTTTCGGGGTAGACGACCCCAGTTAGATATTGTCCATCATCATTTCTAAAATCTTGAATCTTAGTAAAAAGTTCAATGGCATGGTTTTTTTCTCCAACCGCAAAGTACGCCATAGCGCATTCACATGTTTCAGCCGTTGTGACCCAAGGCCGGTCTGACACGCAACGAACACCTTTACCATCTATCTCAAATTTCCCCTTTTTTTCTTTGAGATGTTTGGTTCCTGATTCTCCCTTAAGGACACCAGTAAGTACCGGATAGTACCAGTCCATGGCCCACCGTTCTTTCGGGGCGAAAGCACTTGGCGTGTTCTGAATGACGTCCGTTAATTTCCGACAAGCATTCTCCCACTGGGGTTTTTCCAAACCTAATTCATTAGTGATTGCTATAGCTGATCGTAAAGAATGGGAGATACTTGAAGAACCAGTGAGTAAAGCATATGACCACGGGGTCCCATCAGAATGGCGGGCCCAGATTATTTCTCCTCTCGGGGTTTGGAGTTTAAGCACGAATTCAATTGCCGGTTCCACAACATCCCACATTGTTTCCAGAAAGCCTTTGTCCTTTGATATGAGGTAATGATGTAAGACACCAGTCGCTATATAAGCGACACAGTTCGAGTCGATTTTGTCCTGTTCTATTTCGTTATCAAGATAATAGTTGTGCCAAGATCCATCTTCGCGCTGTATATCCGACAACCACTGGTAGGCGCGTACAGCTTCGTCATGGAGTCCTGAAACATCTAATGCCATTGCTCCTTCAATGTGATTCCACGGGTCAGCATGACCATTCGGGAACCATGGAATCATTCCTGATGGGTGTTGCCATTCCGCTATAGATTCACCGGTTTGTAGTATTTTTACGGAATCGATAATTTGGGACAGGTCTGTGGGAGGCAATATTATTCCTTGGGTTAAGCAGTAGCAGCCTTTTGAGCATAGATGATTGCACTCTTTCCCAACACGGGTTGAAGCAATTTTTCTAAAATTCTCGTTAACCATGGCTGCTTCACGATGTCCCAGGTGAGGAACCGCAAATATAATTTTACTAAAGGATGATTGTTATTTTTCGTCCCAACGGCACACTTTAGCCACCAGTAAGGAGAATGTAGAGCGTGGGCTCGATGGTAATCAATTGGTTTCAAACCCTTTGATTCCATTTTTTCTCGTAATTCGTTCTTCCTATAAATACGGATGTGTCCGCCTACTTCTTTCGGTGCATGATATTCATCGGACAAAGTCCAACAAATCCTTTCAGGTAAAAATGCGGGTACCGTTATCGCAATTTTACCTCCCGGCTTAAGCACTCGGAACAATTCCTGAAGTGCTCCATCATCATCAGGGATATGTTCAAGCACTTCACTAGCAATGATTCTGTCAAACGTTCCATCATTGAAGGGGAGGCGAGTAGCATCTCCAGCACAAGCAAACGCTATTGCCGCATCAGATATTTCGCCGGCTTGAAGCATTGCAGCGTATGTAGCGCGAACTTCTTGCAATTCGGGAAGAGCCATATCACAAGCTACGACTTTGGCTCCTCTTCGGAGAGATTCATATGCGTGACGCCCGAAACCACACCCAAGGTCAAGGACTTCATGCCCTTCTTCTACCAATAAACGGTCATAATCAACTGTCAACATAATAATTATCCAAGATTCCGACTAGATAATAGGTCTCTGCAATGGTTTGCTGTAGTAATAGCTGATTCTCGCCAACTCCACTTCTCAATAACACGTTGTCTCCCAGCTAAACCAACTCGCTCACATATATTTGGATTTTCAAAAGCAAATTCTATTTGGTCTGCTAAAGCTGAACTATCTCCTGGGGGAACAGCAAGACAGGTTTCAAGATGCGGTCCGGCTACCTCGGGAAGAGCTCCTCCGGTAGTCGCAATAAGAGGAGCGCCACAAGAAAGAGCTTCGATTGCGGGGATAGAGAATCCCTCGTATAACGATGGGACGATCGCAACTGAAGCTGAAGCAAGTAAGTTAACTAGTTCTTCATAACTGATTCCTTGGTTAAAGTTCACGATGTCACTAAGCCCAAGGTCTTCAAGGGTTTCTGCCGTGGTGCTTCCTTCGCGTTGTTTCCCTACTAATTCCAAATGCACATGAGGGTATTTTTCTCGAACCTTGGCTAAAGCTTCCAAAAGGTACTTTTGGCCTTTGAGTGGAACGTCGGCGCTAGCTGTTGAAACGATACGGCCAGGAACTCTTTCAATGCTTGGTTGCGGGGCGAAGAAATCCGTATCGATTCCAATTGGCACAACATGGATCTTTTCAAGATCTACTTTATGGTCCTCGCTTATATCTGAACGTGATGATTCTGAGACAGTAACGATTCTCTGGATTTTTTGACAGACGCGCGTTTGCATTCTCGTAAATGCATACCATCGGCGCTTCCCGAAACGCTCAAGGGGTGTTCTCGCATTATCTAATTCGAGTCTGCGATCAACCGTAATAGGGTGATGGATAATGCCAAGTATTGGAAGGTCTAGTTTTCTTTGGATCAATATATTTCCGTATGCGAGTGAACCATTATCAATCACTAGATCAAAATCGTTAGGACGTTCGCGGAGCGCTCGATATGCCCGCAAAGAAAACGAAAGAGGTTCAGAGAAGTTTCCTGTCATGTAAGAGCAGATTTCCACGAAATCAGGGAAATCTTTTATCTCCCAAAATCCAGGAATCCTTCCTGGGAAGTGATCATTGAAGATTTCGAGACTTGGGAATTTATGTAAAGGAACCTTGGGGTCAAGATCAGGGTAGGGAGGCCCTCCGAGAACTTCGACAGTGTGTCCAAGCTCAGATAAAGCTTTACTCATCTCACGTACATAGACTCCCTGCCCACCCACATGTGGCTTCCCCCGATAGGCGAGCATCGCTATTCGAAGGTGTTTAGTTTCTGTTTCTCCTGATTTATTCACCAAGACGCGTCCTTCCGTACCAGAATTCAAGGGTAAAGACATCAAGAGGCAAAACAAGCCAAAATATGCGAAATGTTCTTTTTCTCAACTGGATTTCTTTGGTTCTTAATGGTGGAATCTATGGAATATAACTTTAAATTTAACGATGAATGGGGGTCCTTTGAGAGCACTTGTCCAACGGGTATCGGAAGCTTCAGTAGAGGTTTCAGGAAAAACAATAGGCGTTATTTCACGTGGGCTTTGTATTTTTGTTGGAGTTACCCATAGTGATTCAGAAGCGATAGCTGAAAAGCTTGCGAAAAAAGTTGTGGAATTAAGAATCTTTGAAGATGATAAAGGCCAAATGAACCTATCGAGCTTGCAGGTGGGCGCTCAATTTCTGGTCATCTCCCAGTTCACACTTTATGGTGATGTGAGCCGAGGCCGCCGACCTAGCTGGATCGCTGCCGCCCCACCAGAACAGGCAAAGTCCTTAATAGAACATTTCATAAAATGTTTAGAAACAGACTATGGGGTGAGAGTCGAAACAGGTGAATTCCAAGCATTTATGAATGTCAATTTGGTCAATGAAGGACCTTCAACCTTAATGATTGAAATAGATTAGTTTCTTCTACGCGCCATCAGATTTGCGAAACCTAATGCAAGAATTGCCCCAATAATCACAGGGGTAGGACCAGCTCGAGTAGCAATGGTCTTGCCGTCTCTAAGCTCTACTTTCCCTTGGAGCACGTTCGTTTCTGAAATGCTTGTTCTTTGGGTGACTTTCCCATCAGGGTTCACAATTGCGCTAAACCCTGTCGGAGCTGCCTGCAGAACCCACCGACCATTTTCTATAGCCCGTAACTGAGAAGAAGCTACCTGTTGAGTTTGAAGTATTCTCAGCCAATAACTAGACCCGTTTGTTGGATTTAAAAGAATTTGACCACCGTTTCTGACTGCCTGTCGTGCTCTATCTTCAAAGAAAATTTCCCATGAGATTGAGATACCAGCATTAACCTCTGTTTCCTTCATAGGTATCAATAAGTTAGGTTCGCCAGAACCGGGTTGGGTATCACGGACCGGGAGGTAGTCAGGAGCGAAAGGTTCAATAAGGCCGCGAAGTGGCACATATTCCCCAAATGGCACTAACCGAACCTTGTCGTATCTGCCATACATTTCTCCATCAGGTCCAAATACGATAGAAGCATTAGCGTTTGACGTATCGCTTATTCGTTCAAATATTCCCGCCACAACCCAACTGTTCAAATTTCGTGCAAGTTCTTGCAACTCGGGGAATTCAGGTGAATCAACAAACCGTTGTCTAACATTGACGACATCTTCAGGCCAAAGCACAAGATCCGGATCTCCATTAATTTCAGAACTTGCTAAGAGATGCCGCTCAAAAACTTCGCGCTCATCGGTATTAATCGCTTGAGTTCCTTGCTCACCGCCTCCTTGGACAATTGCTATGTCAATTGTTTCTAAAGGGTTACCGGTGGGAGCGACCAAACTAAAGATCCAAATTGCGGTAATTGACAGGAGAAGCACTAGTGAATGGAACCATCTTCTTTGCCATGCTAATGAAAGAGCAATTCCACCTGTGATAACAAGAAAAGTTAGGAACAAAGGTCCAAGAATACGTGCTGTCTGACCGAGTGGTGAATTACTCTGCGACATCGCAATAGTCGCTAATGGAACTCCTCCAAACGGCCAACGGTAACGCAAGGCTTCAACCAAAGTAAATATTGCTGGTAAAGCTACAAAACGGTGAGAAGTTCTAGGTACAGCAATGGTCGAAAGACCATAAAATCCGCTGAAAAGTAGGCCTTGAACAAAATATCCGGGGACCGTAAGAGCAATCATCCAAAAAGTGCCTGGGAATAGCCATCCCAAACCGAAACTGAACCCAATATAAAAACGTGTTTTTGTTGATTGGGCACCTTTGAGTAATTGATCGAAACCAGCAATTGCGATAAATGCAAGTGGCCAAAACCCCCATGGCGGCATTGATAGGACAAAGAGAATTCCCATAGCTAATGCTAGAAGCAAGTTTCTTAGCTTCTGACTAGCCAGGCTGCTTAGATGTCTGGTTCCTAACATAATGATTGGTTTGCGATCATTATTCTTCTAAAAATTTTAATGCTTCTTGCGCTTGTGTTGTTCCATCACGAATGCAAGCCGAAAGTCCTAAACCATTAAACGCAGCTCCAGCAAGAAAAACCCCAGGAGCTTCATTGAGAACTTCAGATCTAATTTTTTGAACCCTGTCCTTATGGCCAATTTCGTATTGGGGGAAAGACTTAGGCCAACGCGTAACTCTAGTAGCTGAGGGTTCAACATTGATTCCTGTTAGGGCCTCTAATTCTTTTCGTAGTTGTTTCACTAAATCATCGTCTTTGAGTTGTAAAGCTTGACCGTTGTTGAACCTCCCTACAGAAACGCGTATAAAAATAGTGTTTCCGTTACTGAAATGACCCCATTTTGATGAAGTCCAAGAACACGCTGTCATTAACGTACCCTCATCTTTCCCAACGAGGAAACCACTTCCATCAAAGGCTGGCACAAATTCAGCGGGGAAAGCGAACGTAACAAATGCCATAGAGGCGTATCGGATTTCTGATAGAAGCTGCGAAGTTTCAGGACAAGTTTTGGAAATTAAATCTGAGGTGACAAAAGCCGGAGTGCATAAAATAATTACGTCAGTTTCATGCTCTTCATTGCTTTCTACAATCCATGAATTACCTGATTGCCTTATGCCGGTAACTTTCTCGTTGTACTTTACGTCGGCACTAATTTTGGTTGCAAGAGTATCAACTACCCGTTGCATCCCATCTGGATGTGTGAGAAAAACGGGTTCGGAAGGATCTCTGTTTTGTTTTTCAAGAAAGGATCTTATTGAACGAATCAGACTTGGATCGCCCCTACTTGCTTGAAATAAATAAGGAAATCCAGATTCAAGGCTAAGCGCATCAGCATCACCAGCGTTGATTCCCCCTAAGAGAGGGCCAACAAGATTATTCATAACTTCATTACCTAGGCGACGGCGAATTAACGAACCAGCCGTTTCTTCTTCATCCGGCTCATTTCCTAACCGGTGAAGATCAGAACGAGCTTCAGCTATTCCTTCACTGGAAATTATTGAAAGGTTCTCTAATTCATCTAGGTCAAGAGGGACTCCTAAAAAGTTTCTTTTAGGTAAAGCATGCATGGAACCATTGACCCAGATCTTTGCTGATTGAGCAGCTGGCGCCACTAGTTCTTCACTTAACCCGAGAGAGTCGCAAAGTTCACGCATTTCAGGATCGCGTGTGAGAAACGCATCTGGTCCAGCGTCAATGTATGACCCCGCTACTTCAGTAGTTAAGATCTTCCCTCCAAGACGGTTTGAACTTTCCAAAAGAAGAATTTCATGATCTGTGTTATCAAGTGCATAAGCGGCGCTAAGTCCGCTAATTCCCCCTCCAACAATAACGACTCTCATGTCTCTATCCGGAAATCATGTACAAGTTGAACGACTCGCAAAAGAACATCTGGATCTATCTCTGGGGTAACTCCATGACCAAGATTAAAGACATGTCCGGGTTCTCCTCCTATTCTTTGGAGAATGTCAAGCACCTCAGCTTCAATTGAATTCCATGAGCCTCCGAGGATAGCTGGGTCAAGGTTTCCTTGGACAGCTTTCCCCTCTCCGATTCTTTTACGAGCTGTGTCAATGGGTACACGCCAGTCAACCCCAACTACATCAGCTCCTACTTCGCTCATCAACGGTAGCAACTCACCAGTTCCAACCCCAAAATGTATTCTAGGGACGCCCGTTTCCTCTACAGCGGCAAAGACAGCTTGTGAATACGGAAAAACGAAACGCTCATATTGGCTAGCAGATAAAGAACCGGCCCATGAATCAAATAATTGTACGGCACTAGCTCCAGCTTCTACTTGGGAAAGTAATGACTGGATGGTTATATCTGTCAAACGTTCCATCAGAGAATTCCATAACCCGCTGTCTCCAAACATTAAAGCTTTAGTTTTTTGATACGAGCGTGAAGGTCCGCCTTCAATAAGATAACTAGCGACGGTGAAGGGACCTCCAGCGAAACCAATTAGTGGAACTTCAAGTTCTTGGACACAGCCCCTTACTGTTTCAAGAACATACGGGGTGTCAATTTCAGGGTTCAGACTCCGCAACCTATTTAAGTCATCGGCGGATCTGAAAGGACTAGCAGTTACAGGACCAATCCCAGGTTCAATTTCAACACCGAACCCAACTGCATGTACTGGCACCACAATATCGGAATACAGGATTGCTGCATCAACGCCATAACGCCTGATTGGCTGCAAGGTGATTTCAATAGATACATCAGGCTTCTTTATTGCATCTAAAATACTTCCTTCTTTACGCAACGCACGATACTCAGGAAGCGACCTTCCTGCTTGTCGCATGAACCACACAGGCGTCTGTTCAACAGGTTCGCACCGGCAGGCTCTCAAGAAAGAATGGTTTTTCAAATCCGTAGAAGCCATATGATAAATCTAGTAGAGACAATCAAAAATTAACGATTCGGGGAAGTGACATTTCTTTGATGAGAAAGTCTTAAAAATCGCTAGAATAGTTAACCACCCAAAATGCTGTTAACAACATGCGCCGGAAGAGGTGATCATAATCCACCCCGATTTCCAAACAGAACAGGACTATATCAATAAAGCTTATTCTGTTTTGGCTCGCGCCCATGATGAAGCCAAGAAACTACATAAGAATGTGGAATCAGGTAAAGGTGGTACTCATCAGGCCCGATTTGAGAAAGATGTCATTGCCGATCAGGTCAATAAGAGATTATCCCAACTTGATATAGGAGATGCTTCGCTTGTATTTGGTCGGATAGACCAACGAAATGAAGACGATGAAAACGAGACATTCTATATTGGCCGAATAGCGGTTTGGGATGAGAGTCAAGATCCAATTACTGTTGATTGGCGCGCCCCCATTTCAGAATCTTTCTATCGTGCTACTGGGCGGCAACCTATGGGGTTAACTAGACGTCGCCACTTTGCTTCGAGAGGGGAAAAGCTTCTTGGAATCGAAGACGAATTTTTCGGCGATGACATCATTGATGACTCGTCAACTCCATACTTCAAAGGAAGAATGACTTTAGCGACCACCATGGAACAAGCTCGATCGGGACGTTTAGGAGACATCATTGCGACCATTCAAGGTGAACAAGATGAAATTATCCGCGCCCCATTACCAGGAGTTCTAATAGTCCAAGGAGGACCAGGAACTGGCAAAACAGTTGTTGCACTCCACAGAGCCGCCTACCTCCTTTACACGCACAGGTTTCCTCTTCAGGGACAAGGAGTTTTAGTCGTAGGTCCGAATAAAGTTTTCCTTACTTACATCGAACAAGTACTTCCTTCATTAGGTGAAGCCGGTGTTCATCTCGCCGTTCTAGCGGATCTAGTGCCCAGAGTTACTGTTCGGGGATTTGATTCTGAAAAGATAGCAAGGATAAAAGGGGACTCTTTAATGAAAGACGTTCTTCAACGAGCTGTGAAAGATAGAGAACGCCCCATACTGGAAGAGTTAACAGTAGGGTATGGGCTCCAAAAACTACGTCTCAGCGTTGAAGAATCATCAATTATTGTTTCAGAAGCTCAACGCCGTTACACGCACCACAACTCCGCTCGAAACTATGTCAGAGATTCTTTCTTTGAAGCTCTTGCCGCAAGTACGCGAAACGCTGAGATAGACCCAATAAAACTTAAAGCCGATTTAGAAACCAGCTTAGAAATCCGAGAAACCTTAGATTGGATGTGGCCTTCTTTAACTGCGGAGCATCTTGTCCACGATCTGTTCGGAAGTCAAGCTTTACTTATAAACGCTGGATGTCCATCATTTTCAAAAGAAGAGATTCTTATGCTTTTCCGTGAACGTTCACCGCACGCCTCAGAAGTGATTTGGACCGTACACGACGCCCCTATCCTAGATGAGGCTCAAGAAATCCTTGGACCCCGAACCGCATTTCAAGAAGAAGAAACAATCAGGACGTTCGGCCATATTGTGGTTGATGAAGCACAGGACCTTTCTCCAATGCAATTACGCATGTTGCGACGTCGTTCACTTAATGGCTCAATGACAATTGTTGGAGATATCGCTCAAGCAACCGGTGCATGGGCCCACGACAATTGGAATGAAATCCTTGAAGCTCTTCCAAGTAGAAAACAGCCGCGCTTTGCTGAATTGACCGTTGGGTATAGATTGCCTCAACCCACCATGGATGTAGCTTCAAGGGTTTTGCGTGACACACCATACGGGAAGAACGCCCCAGTCGCTGTACGCGAACAAGGAGAAACTCCTCGTTTCCTGAAAGTAGAAACTCCTGCTCGCCTTCTAGGTGCCGTCACTGCGTTAACAAGATCTGAACTAGAAGAATTGGGCTCTGGAACAATGGCAGTGATATCCCCAGATCGTTATGTTGACCTGCTAACTCAATCATTTAAAGCTTCAGGAATAGAACATGGACTTGTTTACGAAGGGGCTCTATCAAACCAAGTGACCCTTGTCCCTGTTGGATTAGTTAAAGGGTTAGAGCTAGACGTAGCTATCGTGATAGAACCCAATGAGATAATTAATGGAGAGCGAAATGGAATACGTTCCCTTTACGTAGCCTTGACACGAGCAACCCGACGTCTGATTGTTGCCCACTCAGGCCCTCTTCCCGATTCCCTAAAATAATAAATTAAGTAAAATTCCTATTCGTGATTAATAGCATCTAAGACTTGTAGTTTCGCTGCCCTCCGAGCAGGGAAGTAAGCCGCTAAAGAGCCGGCAAACCCAGCGATTACTAAATTCCTGAAGATCAGAAGCCACGGAATAGCTAATTCAGAAACGAAATCATCTGGGATGATCTGCACACAAGCAATGCCGAAAACGAGTCCTAAACCAACACCAAGCAAACCACCAAAGAGAGCTACTAATATTCCCTCAACACGGACCATCCTCCGGATTTGTTTTCTTGTTGCCCCTACAGCCCGGGTTAGCCCTATCTCACGTGTTCGTTCAAATACGGATAAAGCTAGGGTAATTGCCACACCGAGGACGGCAAGGACAACAGAGATGAAAAGAAGAACGCTAACTATAGTTAAGGTCCGGTTTATTTGACTTTCGGCTTGTTCCTTGAGTTCATCTTTCGTTCGAGCTTCTACTTGCTCGTAATCAATTAGGACGTTCTCTAGAGCTTCTCTAGCTCTTTGTTCACTAACGCCATCTGTTAGCAGGACACCCACGAAGTCATCGGTTTGTGGCACGAGATTGGGGTTTGATGTGTACACGCTCGAATCAAGTAACCACCCTGAATCAATGATGGATTTTGAAGTGAAAATACCGGCAACTACGAGTTCTATCTGGCTTTGATCAATGAATTCAACGGGGAGGGTGGACCCAATAGAAACACCATATTTTTTGGCTTCATCTTCGTGGAGATATACGGCCTGATTGCCGATAAGCGACTCGTTGTTCTCTTTGATTCCTACGTTAAAATATTTTGGGACAGATGCGAGGTCCGCTGAGTAGGTTCTTTTCACTTCATCATCAAAGGTTGTGCGTAAACCTTCGTTAGAGTATTGCATTGCAAGAACTTCTTCTACCTCTGGAAGTGCGGCAATCTCATTTGTTATTGATGGACTGAAGCCCAAAGGTTCTGGACCCAGAGTTTCTCCCTGAACAAACCAGTCAGAAATTACGTCTTCTTCTAAAATGTCACCAACGGTTGCTTTCAGAGATTCAGAGACAACAGATACCGTTGCGACAAGTGCTAAACCAATCATAAGCGCTGAAGCTGCCGAAGCTGTCCTTTCAGGGCTTCTTCCAGCGTTCCGCCGAGCCATTTTGCTTGGAACACCAAGTCGTGCCGTAGGCAACCCCAAGAAACGAGTAACGGGTTCAGTGAAGACTGGGCTTAGAAGGTTCATGCCTAAAAATGAATTCAAAGCAGCTGCACCAAGAAGCGCCAGAAGCATAGAAGTGGAGAGATCTGCAGTGAGGGCGGTTACGAGCAGTATTAAACCAACCGCTAAAAGAGAAATCTTGCCTGCGAAAACATGTATTCTACTCAAACCCAGATAAAGAAGGACTCCAGCTAACACACCAATTGGCAGCATCAGTAGCCATTGATTCATAGCGAAGCCAAAAACAATTGCGGCGATGCCAAGAATTGTCAGAAATGACCCAATTCCAAGATTCCGAGGCACAACATATGTTTTAGAAACGTCGCTTCGCAAAGCTGCCATTGGAGAGATTGATCGTGCTTTTAATGCGGGCCAGACTGCGGCTACGAGTGTTAGTCCTATACCTAGAATCGCTCCGGCAATGATCGTGGCTGGTTTGAGGGGAAGTGAATTCTCATCAGGGCCAAAGTCCAAGGCAGCTAGTAGTTCTTGGAATCCAAAAGCAATTGGGAATCCGAGAGCGATGCCAGCCGTTGTAGCGAAAACCCCAACGCACAATGCCTCAATAACGATTGAGTTCGTGATTTGTTTACCGGTAGCCCCTAAGGCTCGGAGAAGTCCAATTTCTTGAATTCTCTGGCCGATGATAATTGAGAACACGTTGTAAATAATAAATGCAGCGACAATTAGGATAATGAAGGCAAATACCAACAGAATCGTTTGAAAAATATTTATGAATTGGTTGAAAGTATCGGCTTGTTCGTCAACGAGATCACTTCTTGTTAAAACTTCCAGGCCTTCGGGAAGAAACGCTTGTATTTCTTTTATGACGTCACCTTCAGAGAAACCCTGACCAACACTTACTGTAATGTCGTCAAAACCAACTCCACTATTGAACAATTCAACAGCAGAGTCCGTATCCATGGCGACGAGTTTGGCGCCGATAGATGCACTTTCTTCTGGGTCAGCGAAGGTAAATGTACCTGTAAGGGTAAGTTTCTTGAGACCATTCGGAGTTTGTAAATCGTATTGTTGACCTACCTGGAAACCATCGTCTTTAGCGGTGTCAACGTCAATAGCGAATTCTGTAATTGCAACCGGTTCGCGCCCATCTGCCACGAATAAACGAGGAGTTGGCGAAGAATCCTCCCAATTGATTCCAATATTTGGACCCCGCGTAGCCAAAGCTGCAGATCCATCAGCTTTGTTCGGCACTATTCCAAATTCAATGACTCGGGGTTGTACAGCGACTACTCCTTGCACTTTGGAAAGTTCTGCTGGTAGGTCTAAATCAATCGGAGCGGCATTTAAACGATTCCCAAATGGGATCTCTGATCGAACAGCTAAATCGTAACCAGATTCAATATCGTCGCTGAGGTCCCCAAAAGTTGATCTCAGACTATCAGTAAAGATAAAGACAGCTGTGGTGAGAGCTACCCCGATTAGGACAGCAAGCGATGTTAGCAGGAAACGACCTGGTTTAGAGTAGGCATTCTTTATTGCAAGTCGGAGAAGAGTCATGGAGTGGAATTCAGCTATCAATACTGCGCATTTGGTCAAGTATCCCATCTGCTGTGGGATCTATAATTTCACCCACGACCCGACCATCCTCAAGAAAAATGACCCTATCGGAGAAGCTAGCTGCTACAGGATCATGGGTCACCATCACAATAGTTTGGTGAAGTTCTGTTGTGGCTACACGCATGAATTCAAGTATTTCGTTACCGGTTTTTGAATCGAGATTGCCGGTTGGTTCGTCAGCGAAAATTATGTTTGGTTTGCTAGCAAGGGCGCGTGAAACAGCTACGCGTTGTTGTTGCCCTCCTGAAAGTTCATTGGGCCGATGTTTCAGTCGGTCTTTGAGACTTACTGCTTCGGTCACGTTGTTCAACCAGTCTTGATCAACTTTTGCGCCAGAAAGGTCAATGGGCAGGGTGATGTTTTCAAGGGCATTCAGGGTTGGGACAAGGTTAAATGACTGGAAAACGAAACCGATATTGGTACGACGAAGCAGTGTCAGTTCTTTTTCGGTTAATTCAGTTAGGTCAGTCTCTCCTATGAAGACCTTGCCGCTTGTGAGGCTATCTAGGCCGGCCATACAATGCATTAATGTTGATTTGCCTGACCCAGAGGGTCCCATGATTGCAGTGAATCTTCCGGATTCAAAGGCAACGTCCACATCGTCAAGAGCGCGTACAAGCGTGTCTCCCTTCCCGTAGATCTTTGTCGCTGATTCAGATCTTGCTGCAACTTGGGTTATTTGAGCTGGGTCGTTCATACTCACCTTTTCTCTTACGTTCTAGTTGGGGGCTGGTTTAATTTCAGGGTAATGGTTTACGAAGATGAATGAGACGTTCAAAGTCATGTACGTACTGACGAATTCTCGACAACCAAGTTGAACGATATTCAAGGTAAAGCAATCGTTGATCAGAAAATACTTTTTCGTCATTGCGCGAGAATGCAGTGCATCCTGTGTTGAGTATCCCCACCAGGGTTGCGAGTTCAGCGCCTATCTCTGGGGCGGGATGCGAAACACATGCATGTTCAACATTTGGTAGCTTCTCCAAAGCTGCTACTTTCTCGTTTGCTGCGCTATGACTTTGGCTCATAACCTTGTCAGCCTGTTCAAAGAAATCAAGGAGGAGAACTTCATGTTTGTTATGCCATCCAACCAACGTCTCCCCTTGAGGCGCATTTGTTTCTTCTTGAATGTCAGTTTCGGTTTTTATACTACGGGTCCACCCCTTTTTCTTTTTAGGTACTTGAAGTTTAAAAATTTTCGGTTGGTGCCTTTGTCTTGTTCTCGAATGAGCGGCAAGAGCTACAAAGAGACTCGCAGCTACAATTAGCAAAGGAAAAAGGATGTTCGTAGACATAGTTGTTCTTCTAACAGGCTAGATCGGAATTCCCCATGAGGTAGTCCTTCATGAAAGACTTTTTTGGGAATTGTTTGGTTTGACCCCCATTAGTGTGTACTGTGACATATGACACATCTTCGACTCCAGTGTGGCTGATTTGACCGGGGGGCTATCAGCCACTGTGGAGTTAAACGGGTGGCTCAAAAACAGTCGATGATCACCGGGGGTTAGATCATCGGCTGGCCACCTGTGTCTATTAAGAGACGATTTTAATTTGAGCGGGTACAGCTTCAATCGTTTCGTTAGTTCCACAAATCCAACATGAGTCTCCTGGTTTCCCCCTCCAAGTCACATCACATACGTTGCAGGAAATAGTCATCCGCTTTTGCCTGATCTTACGAATCTTCCCTCTTCTAGGTTTCTGTACCACATTGCGGATCGTAGGTTCATAAGGGCTTCTCATAGGGGATGGTGGAGTGAAATACGAAATACGGATAGGGTAAGCGTTCAAGAATTAATTAGAAAAAGAGGAAATTCATGTCTGATTGTCCGAACCCTGACGGGTCAAGCCCACGCCAAACCAGCTTTTCAGAAGCTCCACCGATGTGTATAGAAGAGGGTAAAACCTATACAGCAAAGATGGAAACCTCATTAGGTGAAATGATCATTCATCTTGATAGCGTCGGCGCTCCTTTAACAGTCAATAACTTTGTTTTCTTGTCTCGCTATCACTATTACGACGATCTCATCTTCCACAGAATCATCAATGGGTTTATGTGCCAAGGAGGGTGCCCAGAAGGTTCAGGAATGGGCGGGCCGGGTTATCGGTTCGCTGATGAGCTCCCAGCCCCAGGTAGATATGAAATAGGCTCTATAGCAATGGCAAATGCTGGACCAAATACGAACGGTAGCCAATTTTTTATAGTGACTGGGCAAAGCGGGGTAGGTCTTCCTCCGCAGTATTCATTATTCGGAAAAGTTGTAAAGGGTTTAGAAGTAGCTGAAGCAATGCAGCTCGTTGCAACTCATTCCGGTGACAGACCCGTTGAAGATGTAGTCATACACTCTGTGACAATCTCCGAAACAGATTAAAAGGGGTGAGGAAAATTTATTCCTCTTCCTCTTCATCTTCTTCCAATATGGGGATAACGATTTCTTGCCCGACTTGAATAAGGTTGTAATCTTCAATCCCATTCTCGGCGGCAAGTACTTCAATAGGAACTCCGTAGCTTTGGGCTATTTGGCCTAAGGAATTACCTGGTTGCACTGTATGGATAAGTGGAGCAGGGGTTGGAATGACGACTTCCGCTGTAGGAGTTGGCTCTACAACAACCGGAGTTTCAGTTGCCGGTGTCTCTTCTTCAACAGTGGAGTCATTTTCTGAACTAGCTGGAGGAGCTTCATCAGAGCTACCTCCCCCACAAGCTCCTAAAGTTAAGAGAGCAAAAATTACAATTCCAAAAAATTTCTTCATTTCTATTCCTCAGTAAATCCTTGTGAGGCACGATACCTTACGAAAGGCGTAAGGTCCAGAGAGAATTTCATAAGATTGAAGCATTTTTAAAGATGCTTAGCTGAGTAGGTAATTCTCTCCCGTTAGTTAATCTAAAGCTCTAATGCAGAGATTTCGTATATGTCTGGTCTGAGATTCGCTGATAGTTGACCATTTGAAAAAATCTCTACGTTACCAAGGGCAACACTTGCATTAGTCAGTGTGAGAGAAATAGCTGACTGGTTTCTAGTCCCAGTTGAAACCGTAACCCAACCAGCTTGAAAACCACCTTCAGACCCTTCAAGTCTCTCAGGATCGAAAGGGCCACTATATGAACTGGTAGACGAAAGGCGCAATCCCAAACAAACGCTTCGAAATGAGTAAGCTTTTTCTGGGTTCGGGTAATATTCAAGTTGCGCTTTGATTAAATTCGCGTCGCTTGACTCTCCCTTAATTTCAACTATGTTTCCCTTCTCAATTTCTAAGCGGACGGGATTTTTAATAATGTGTTTTGCGTCAAGGACCAGATCGCCGGGCATAACGATAATGTCGGCATTGAGATCGTTCTGGTCAGGGAAGAGTTCAATAGATCCGGTTGGCCATTTAGCAACCGCCCCTATTTTAGAGGGGATGCCTGTTTTTATTATTCTTGAACAATGCGTAAGATCAAAACTTATTTGAGTTCCAGATGGTGATGAAACATGTAAATTCCCGCCGTCATCAATAAGTCCGACGATCTTGTTGACCCGTTTGGTGACTCCATCACTTGTCATCAAATGATGTGGTTCGTTCACAATTGGTGAATCTATAGAAAGCACACGAGTTTTGCTCAAAGGATGTTGATCCATATCAGAATCTTTAATTCTTCGTGTCAAGTCAATAACCAAGTCAGCCCTAGAAAGAGCTAAGGAGCCGCTCTGATGCTTCAATTGTTCCTGAAATGATAGTTGGTTACTGAAAGGAAGAGTTAAAGAAATCATGTGACACCCGATTCTCTCCAAAGCCATCAACGTATTGGATTTCGTCTCTTCGGGGGACAATTCATCACTTAGAACAGCCACCAGCGAATCAGCATGAACTCCGCACAACTCAAACTGTTGTGAGAGTATCTCAAGCGTTCGCCAAGAATAAATGATGTCTCCTCATGTAGATAGGTTAATCATAAATGAAAACATTTGGTCAGGCTGCATATCGGCTATAGATAATGAAATCAGAGTCCGTATTCAACATTAATGAAATGGCTTCCAAGAAACTTTTTTGAGGATAGGCACACAGGTTGCCTCAACATGATGTAGCTTCTTGGCGTGGATAGGACTGATTTCTGTAACCGTGTTGGCTGCGGTAAAGCAGCGGAAGCAGTGCTTCTTATGGTCCCTCAATCTCGACGAGCATGGATAGTTGAACCGAGTCATGATAAAGCTCCAGATGGGTCACCATTATGCGAAATCCACGTTAGTAGAACCACTGTTCCAGTTGGGTGGGTTCTAACAGACGACCGTTCATCTCCTCGGAAACGCAAGAAAAAGTCAAAAAAAGTTTCAAAGAAGCAGTCTGTTCCAGCTCAAATAATCGAAGATGCATACCCTGAACCTGACCTGAACATGGAAATCCCAATAGAAGACGTTCCTATTGTTAAAGATGAGATAATTATAGAATCTAAGGACGAAGATCAACGAACAGGAATGCTTGAGGAATTAACTTCGGAACCTTTCGAAGAGTCTTTCCTACAAGTAGTTCCAAATGATGGGGTAACTGAAGAAATTACACAAGGGTCATTGTGGGATGATGGTTTAGAAGGTGAACAAATACAGCCGGGGCAAGAAACTCCGCTTCTTAAACGTGCCTTCAGACTAGTAAACGACGAATGATCTAGACAGGCTACCTGTTGCAAAACATCTGAATAAACGAACTAAGGTCAATGTATATGGTTGATAATGAAGGCTCAGTGACAACGGAGATCAAAGATCGCATTCTACTCATCGGATTGAATCGCCCTGAAAAGTACAATGGGTACACGCCGGTCATGGCTGCCCAACTAGTTGACGCTCTGACACTTCTTGATGAAAGCGAGGATTTATGGGCGGGGGTTCTGTTTGGGTACGGAGACCATTTTACGGCAGGGCTTGACTTACCTAAATGGACGCAAAGAATGTCTGACAATAACCGTTCCCATACGAACGCAAGCGAGCGAGTTGACCCGATGGCGTTGGGTAGAGGATGCAGAAAACCAATAGTTACCGCTGTTCAAGGAATAACTTATACCTTCGGGATAGAACTAGCACTTGCTGGAGATATCATCATCGCCGCTGAGAATTGCCGCTTTTCACAATTGGAGCCAGCTCGAGGCATCCATGCAACGGGAGGAGCAACTATCAGATTTGTTGAACGCGGAGGCTGGGGCAATGCGATGTATCACCTTCTCACATGCGACGAATTTGACTCTGAAGAAGCATACAGAATCGGCTTGGTTCAAGAAATTGTCCCAACTGGGACAGAACTTAATCGCGCAATAGAAATCGCTGAAAGAATCTGCGAAATGGCACCATTAGCTGTTCAAGAAACGAAAGCATCATCTAAACGCTGGCTGGATGAAGGTTTCCAAGCATGTGTAGACGCCTTTGGAAAGACCCAATCGCAGTTAATGTCAACCGAGGACGCCAAAGAAGGAGTCGCGTCCTTTGAGGATCGTCGATCAGCGGAATTCAAAGGACGATAAGAGCATAAGTTGGATCCGTATTCCCCCCGTTATGCCAAGCCTTCAAAGGAAGGCTTAAACCGTTCTCTTCGGTGGGCAATTCCTATTGCCCTATTCGCTCTTGGCGCTGCCCTCGGTGCGTGGATTTGGATTCTTACCCAAACGGATGAGCCGTTAGAGGAAGTATTTGTAACTCCGACTTCAATCCCAATCCCAACTCCGACACCAGCACCAACTCCTCAGCCAACGCCAGTACCTACCCTTACTCCCATACCCGAACCTGACCCATACCCCGGTTGGGTAGATCCTGAATCAGTAGGAGAACCATGGGGGACAACAGTCTCGGGCCTTCTTACATTTAGAGGTAATCCAACGCGAACTTTCTACGGGACTGGGCCAATACCGAATAATCCAGAAATTAAATGGGAATACCCAGAAAACGAACTGCTTTGTGGAGTGACGATGCTCGATTACCAAAACGAAGAGTGGTGTGGACTCGGATGGACGGGCCAGCCAGCCATTTTTGAGCGTGGCGATATAACATGGGCCGTCTTTGGGGCATTGGATGGAGCTATCCATTTCATAGACGCTGACACAGGGAAACAATTACTGAAACCCTTCCAAACGGATGACATTATTAAAGGCTCAGTAACTGTAGATCCAGATGGTTATCCCGTTGTGTATACGGGTGGAAGAGATGACCTGCTTCGCGTAATCGCTTTGGACCGTAGTGAACCCGTTGTTTTGTGGAGTCTTGATTCTGACACTGTGGAAGGAAGTCTTTGGAATAATGATTGGGATGGAGCCCCATTAGTCCTTGATGACTACCTCTTTGTTGGTGGAGAGAATTCAATGTTCCACATCATTAAATTAAATCGCTCATTTGATGTAGATGGCCTCGTCGAAGCGCAACCCGAATTAGTGTTTGCTGCACCCGGTTACGACGACGATTTAATTTTCACTGTTGGGAGCAATGTTTCTATTGAAGGTTCCGTCGCTATCAGCGGAGATACAGCCTATTTCGCTAACTCAGGCGGGCTTGTTCAAGGCTGGGACCTATCACTTCTATCAGTTGGCGAAGACCCTGTACGTAATTTCAGGTACTGGGTAGGTGACGACGTTGATGCAACGATTGTCATAGATGAACAAGGGTCCCTTTACGTTGGTGTCGAATACGAAAGAGGCTACTCACGTTCATTTCAAGTAGGTCAGATCGTAAAACTAGATCCATCAAAGCCAGATGACCCTTTAATTTGGTCAATTTTTGATAATGCAGAACTGCCTGATGGGGTGTGGGCCACACCCGCCCTCCATAGGGATATTCTTATTGTCGCAACAGATTCAGCACGATTAATGGGGATAGATACCGATAGTGGTGAAATACGCTGGGAATTTCTTTTGCAAGGTCCCTTATGGAGTTCCCCAGTGGTTATCGATGATGTTTTGCTTCAAGCTGATTGCAACGGCTACTTAAATGCTTTTGATGTGAGTGACACGACTATACGACCTCCTACACTCTGGTCTTTCCAAGTAAGTAACGGGTGTCTTGAAGCCACACCCGCAGTTTGGGATGGGAAAATCATTATCGGAAATCGAGATGGAAAAATTTTAATGCTAGGTGAAAGTTCCTAATAGAACTAGTTGCCAAACTCAGCGGTCATGAAGAAACGGAAACCGTTGACGTGTTTCAACCACAACTTGCTTATCCACATCTCCCATAAGGACTGTAGGGGTATTAGGAGAAGCAGTAGCAATACTTTCTCCCAGAGGGTTGATAAGGCAACTGTCACCTGAATATTTTATTCCATCTCCATCTCCAACTCTATTAACTCCAAGCACATATGACTGATTTTCAATAGCCCGAGCTCGAAGAAGAGATTTCCAATGATCACTGCGAGTTTCAGGCCAGTTTGCAACCACTATAAAGAGATCAGTCTCCTTAGCTAAGTCCCAAAAATCAGGAGCGAAACGAAGATCAAAACAAACAAAGAAACTCATTGTTAAGTCTTTAATTTCCAATGTTAAATTCGTGGAACCCGCTTCGTAATGTTTGTCTTCTTCTGCAAAAGTGAAGAGATGCTTTTTTGCATACCGGTCCACTGAACCATCAGGATGGGCGACGACAAGACAGTTCTGTGGGTTTTGGGAAGAAGGTTTAAGAGAAGGCACCGAACCACAAATTGTGACTCCTGTCTGACGGGCTTGTTCAACCAGAAAAGAAGTACTGGGACCATCTTGCAGTTCAGCTGTATGGAAAGTATTCATAGAAAATCCAGTACTGAATAACTCTGTTAAAACAATAAGTTCAGCACCTTTCTCAATTGCCTCTTGAATCATAGGTTGCAGATTAAAAAAGTTAGCTTCCGGGTTTTCCCAGATAATTTCGTGTTGAATTGCAGCAACTCTCATTTCGCATCTCCCAAAGTGGTTAACCGAGAAACCGCAGATTCAAGAACTTCTAATCGCTTACAAAAAGCGAACCGAACCAGATGTTCTCCTTCCTCTTTATTGTCGTAGAAGACAACGTTAGGGACAGCAACAACACCGCATGCGTCCGGTAAATCTAGACAGAATTGTCTACCATCGGAAATCCCGAAAGGTCGAATATCCGCGGTTACGAAGAATGTGCCGGCAGGTGAGAATACGTTGAACCCTGCTTCCTTTAAACCAGTTGTTAAACAATTTCTTTTCTTTGTCATGTCAACAAGAAAATCACTGAAATATGTATCAGGAAGTTCTAGAGCTGAAGCGATTGCATGCTGGAAGGGAGCTCCATTCACGTATGTTAGAAATTGTTTCGCTGTGCGGACGGTGTTTATTAGAGCAGGCTGGGCACAGACCCATCCTATTTTCCATCCGGTGAAGCTAAAGGTCTTACCAGCAGAAGAAATCTGAATGGTGCGGTCCCGCATTCCAGGAAAAGATATTAGGGGAGTGTGAGAACCTTCGAAGACAAGATGTTCATACACTTCATCACAAATTGCAATAAGGTCGTGCTCTTGACAGATTTCAGAAATAAGTGATAACTCTTCCATGTCAAAGACTTTGCCAGTTGGATTATGGGGAGAATTAACAAGTATCGCTTTCGTATTAACGTTCACAGCGTTTCTGAGTTCATCAGGGTCAAAGCTATAGTTAGGAGTCCGAAGCGTCACGACACGTCTTGTGGCCCCGCTAAGGGCAATAGAAGCAGCGTAAGAATCATAATAAGGTTCAAAGGTGATTATCTCATCGCCTGATTCACAGATGGCTAGCAGAGAAGCAGCTATCCCTTCAGTCGCTCCTGCGGTTACAAGCACTTCGGTTTCAAAATCAAAATCAAGATCGTAGAAACGCTTCTGATGGGCGGAGATTGCTTGACGAAGTTCTTGTATGCCCAACCCCGGCGGGTATTGGTTATGTCCATTGCGAATAGCGGAGATCGCTAATTCTGAAATTTCAGATGGCCCATCTGTGTCCGGAAACCCCTGACCGAGATTAATGGCGCCGGTTGCAGCCGCTAGTGCCGACATCTCAGCGAAAATTGTTTCTCCAAATTCACGCAACTGCGGTTTAATAAAAGGATCACCGGAATGACTCACATCCCTAGGCTAGTCGGAACCTGTCAATAGATAGAACTAAGTTTGATGTCAGAAATGTTTTGTAGTGCTATGAGAAAAATTCTCTTCGGTCAAGTTCAACAATCTTTCGAATTTCGCATTCGTGAATATGGTCATTTACTACCCCCATAGCTTGCATAAACGAGTAAATAGTAGTTGGTCCTATCCATGTCCACCCTCTCCTTTTCAAATCCTTACTCAACTCCACCGAATGTTCAGTTTCAGATGGGATGATTGTTTTGGTTCTGTTCATCTCTATCAACTCTGGTTGCGAGTAGAAATAGTGGGCGAGAGACCCCTGTTCTTCTATTAGCTGAAGAGCTTTCTGAGAGTTATTTATTACAGACCTGATCTTTCCCTCATGTCTTACTATTCCTTCATTATGAAGTAGGTTCACAATTTCCTTTTCTCCAAATTTTGAAACTATCTCCAAATTGAAATTAGAAAATGCCTGCCGAAAGTTATCGCGTTTTCGAAGAATGGTGAGCCAGGAAAGTCCTGATTGGAAACCTTCAAGACAGATCTTTTCAAAAAGTTTCGAATCTTCCCTTTCGGGGAAACCCCATTCGTGGTCATGGTAACTGATGTACAGTTCATCATTTCCAGGCCATGAACACCGAGTGATACCGTCAGAACCAGTTGAGTAGTAATTGGCCATACGAAACGGTAGTTACTCTCACAGTGCAATGCATTTCCATGGCCAGTATTTCTAGGCTACGAGTTTGATTTCGAGACTTGTACTTACTAGAGATAGACAATGGCTTTAAATATTCCGAACTCCCTTGACGAATTTACCGCTGATTGGGTAACTCGAGCTTTCGCAGCCAAAGAAGAAAATTATGCCCCAGTGATTGAAGTCAATTCCGAACGTATTGCTGTTGGAGAGGGGTTCCTTGGAGAACTTGCTCGCCTCCACCTTAGCTACGGCGAAGGGCCCTCTGGACCGCCAACAGCTATAGCAAAGATACCGACAACTGATGGCCTGTTGAAACCATTAGGGGTGATGCTGGGAGTGTATGAACGGGAATCTCTTTTCTACGAGCAAGTAGCACCAAGATTAGAAATTAAAAAACCTGACATTTATTACAACGGTAGGGATGGCGAACACGAGAATTACGCTTTGTTGATGGAAGACGTGGGACGTTATCGTTCAGGTGATCATCTCAAAGGGGCTACATTGGAAGAAGCTCAAGCAGCGATGGAAACAGCAGCGCAAATACATGCACGCTGGTGGGACAGTGAAGATCTTGCAGCTTTGGGTTGGGTGCCACCGTTAGACAGTCCCATAAATATGGGGCTTCAAAATCTGTACGAACAATCATGGGCTACCGTTATGGACCGCTATGGAGACCTGTACCCTGATTGGCTTCCGGCGAAACTTGAAGAATTCATACCTGAAATCAGTCGTTGGCTCATAAGTTGGGCTGAGCGGAGCAGAACACTGACACATAATGATTTCAGGCTTGACAATCTTTTGTTTGATGACACCAAAGACCCTTTGCCAGAAGTGATTGTGATTGATTTCCAACTCGTTGGACGAGGTGACGGTTCCGGAGATATCTCCCCGTTCCTTGGATGCAACCTCGATACTGAACTCCGCCGGTCACAAGAAACAGCCCTCCTTCAAGGTTATTTTGATGCCATGCAAGCAGAAGAATCCGGGTACCCCGTATTTGAAGAACTTGTTGACCAGATAGACACAGCCCACCTTTTTTGGCTTGTCAATTGGGGAAACACCGCTGTAACTGCAGACCACCCAAATCAACGTGCCGAGGATTTGTTTACTGCTATTCTTCAGCGGAGCATAGCGACCGTTGTGGACCGTGACAGCGTCAAATACATCGGGTCATTAGGGAACTAGGCGCTACCCTAAGAGAAAGCGAGTGGAGGTTCAAATGGGTAGCTTGCAAAAACAGGCAATAGAGATCATTAAAGCCAAAGGACTTAAAAGGCTTGAAGAACCTATTCAGTTGGCATCAGGGGCCATGAGCCAAGATTTCGTTGATGGGAAACTAGCCACCGCCCACTTCGATGATCTTGAAACTGTGAGTAGGGCAATAGTAGATGGGCTTTTGCTACGTGATGTGGAATTTGATGTAGTTGGCGGACCTACTCTCGGGGCAGATGCCTTAACCATTGGCATAGCTGGAATTCAACGGTGTAGATGGTTTTTTGTACGGAAACAACCGAAAGGTAGAGGAACCAACAAACTCATTGAAGGTTCACAAATAGGTGAAGGTGACAGATGTTTAATTGTTGAAGATGCCATAACAACTGGCGGTTCACTACTAAAAGCTGTTGAAGCAGTTGAAGATACAGGTGCAATAGTAGTGGCGGTGTCGACGCTGATAGATCGAGGTGAAATAGCCCGACCGCTAATAGAGGATCGCGGGATTCTCTACTACCCCTTAGCAACCTACCTTGATTTAGGAATAGAGCCCGTAGAAGCTTCCGCTTGAATTGTGGAAATAGTCTGCTAAGATGATTATTAATGCAAGCCATTAAATAAGGGATTTGTGATGACTGCAACGACCAATGAATCAGAAGATGTAGAGATCCTTGCATCAAAGGATCCAGGAGAGGGACTCCCCGGAAGAGTTTCCCTTCCCGGATACTCGAGAACAATGGGACCTCAAACCCATCTATTCGCAGAACGAGAACGACTACAAAAACTAACTTGGGAACACTTCAATGTTCATCAAATGTCCCCAACCATAGGTGCTGAAATAGAAGGTCCAGATCTATCTACGGACCTTCCGCAAGAAGTCATTGACGACATCCAACAAGCATTATGGGATTACAAGGTCATTTTCTTCCGCAACCAGAACATAACATCCGAACAACAAATACAATTTGCACGCCGTTTCGGAGATCTCGAAATCCACCCATTTCTACCCCCAAATTCAGAAACTCCTGAATTAGTCAGATTTGAAAAGAATGCAAAAGCCGCCGGTTATGAGAACCAATGGCACCACGATGTGACATGGAGAGAAGAACCATCTCGATCAGCCATCCTACGAGCAATAAAAATACCCCCTGTAGGCGGCGACACACTTTTCGTAGATGCAAACGCAGCCTATGAAGGGTTACCAGATGAAATCAAAGAAAAAATAGACACCCTTAACGCAACACATGATTTCTTAAGAGCTTTCGGTCGGGTAGTACCCGAAGACAAGCGTGCCGAAATGCGCGACCTCTACCCTTTGGTTGAGCATCCAGTTGTCATCAACCACTACCAGACAGGGAAACCACTTCTATACGTGAACCGTATTTTCGTCACTGCCATCAGCGGACTGAATGAAAAAGAAGGCTACGAATTAATAGATTTACTGTGTAGGGAATTCGAAATCCTCGAATATTCTTGCCGTTTCAACTGGGAACCAAACTCAATCGCATTCTGGGATAACCAAGCAGTTCAACATTACGCTGCAAGTGACTATTCCCCACACGTAAGGGTTATGGAACGTGCCAGCATCAAAGGCACACGCCCAAACCGGACACAAAAATAAACACTTCACAAAGAGCTTAAAGTATTTGATAGTAAAGAAACCTGTTGATGTTTGGAAATTGAGCCACAGGTCGTATGGTTAAGGTCTGAGTTCATGGGTCACATAGGTGGCTCGGAACTTAATTTATATTAAAACATTTTTAGTTCGAGGAGTACTAGAAGATGAATTTGCACCCACGGGAAGATCGGATTGTAGTCCGACCGGGAGAATCTGAAGAAACTACGGCTAGCGGACTTGTAATCCCAGATACAGCCAAGGAAAAACCACAACAAGGAGAAGTCCTAGCTGTTGGCCCCGGTAAACGTTCAGAACAAACGGGAGAACTTATTCCTGTTGACGTAGAAGCAGGAGATACAGTTATCTACGCAAAATACGGTGGAACAGAAATAACTAGTGGTGGAGAAGAACTATTAATTCTCTCGGCGCGTGATGTACTCGCCGTAGTCAAGTAGGTAGGTAACAATGTCAAAGATTTTAAAATTCGATGAAGATGCACGTCGCAAACTCGAAGCGGGAGTCAATCATCTCGCTGACGCAGTAAAAGTGACACTTGGCCCCAAAGGCCGTAACGTCGTTCTTGATAAGAAGTTCGGAGCTCCGACAATCACCAATGATGGAGTTTCCATCGCCCGTGAAGTAGAGCTCGAAGACCCATTTGAGAACATGGGCGCTCAACTTGTCAAAGAAGTAGCAACTAAAACCAATGACGTTGCTGGAGATGGAACTACAACTGCGACGGTATTAGCCCAAGCAATGGTTCGTGAAGGACTTCGAAACGTAGCTGCTGGAGCTAACCCTATGGTGCTCAAAAAAGGTATACAAGCAGCTGTAGAAGCCGCAGTTGAATCAATCGGTTCGCAAGCAGAACAAGTTGCTGACTCTAAAGACCAGATTGCCAATGTTGCGTCAATATCCGCAGCTGATGAAACCGTTGGAGAAGTCATAGCAGAAGCAATAGATAGAGTAGGTAAAGACGGAGTAGTAACAGTTGAAGAATCAAATACTTTCGGAATGGATCTTGATTTCACCGAAGGTATGCAATTTGACAAAGGCTATCTCTCTCCATACTTCGTGACAGATCCAGAACGACAAGAAGCAGTACTAGAAGAACCATACATTCTGCTTACACAAGGAAAGATCTCATCTGTCCAAGAAATGTTACCGGTTCTAGAGAAAGTAATGCAGTCCGGCAAACCTCTTCTAATTGTTGCTGAAGATGTTGAAGGCGAAGCTCTTGCAACACTCGTTGTTAACAAAATCCGAGGAACATTCAATTCAGTTGCTGTAAAAGCGCCTGGGTTTGGAGAGCGACGCAAAGCAATGCTGCAAGATATGGCGATCCTCTCTGGAGGTCAGGTAATAGCAGAAGAAGTAGGACTAAAACTTGATGGAGTAACCCTTGATCTACTGGGTACAGCAAGAAAAATAGTCATAACCAAAGACAATACGACCCTTATTGAAGGAGCGGGATCACGTGAAGACGTAGAAGGTCGCGTATCCCAGATCAAAGCAGAGATAGACAATACAGACTCTGACTGGGATCGGGAAAAACTTCAAGAACGGTTAGCAAAACTCAGCGGCGGAGTAGCTGTGGTTCAAGTAGGCGCAGCAACAGAAGTTGAGCTAAAAGAAAAGAAGCACCGCATCGAAGATGCACTGTCAGCAACCCGAGCAGCTATAGAAGAAGGTGTCGTCGCAGGTGGCGGAACCGCTCTTCTAAGAGCTAGGGGAGCAGTGGATGAAACAGCTAACAACCTAGAAGGAGATGAAGCGACCGGAGCCCGACTGGTTTCAACAGCTTTAGCAGCTCCAGCAAAACTTATTGCTGAAAATGCTGGGTTTGAAGGCTCAATCATCGTTCGAGAGATCGAAGATGCTAAAGGCAATGTTGGATTCAATGCAGCAATAGGAGAGCATGAAGACCTCGTGAAAGCCGGAGTTATAGACCCCGCTAAAGTAACACGAGCCGCTCTACAAAATGCGGCATCCATCGCAAGCTTGCTTCTTACAACTGAAGCTCTTGTTGCAGATAAGCCAGAACCAGAACCGCCAATGCCAGCGGGAGACCCGATGGGTGGCATGGGTGGTATGGGTGGAATGATGTAATCATTCCATTTGGAAAGAAAAGCGGGCCGGATCTAATCCGGCCCTATTTTCTTTTTGTAACAAAAATAATTACGTCAAACAGCAAAAATTTCAGTACCCTCACGAAGTATGGATGAACGACCAAAACCAGACCCAGCTAAACTTCTTGCTCAATGGAATGAATGGGAAACAGGTGACACAACCCCAGGGCGTGTGATCAGTAACTTAAAAACCGGAGGGCTACCAGAACTTCTCGAGTCACTTATAGAAGAACAAGGTTAAGAAAATGAGTGATGAGAGGGGAGGGAAACAAAAAATCCCCCGACCTGAGAACTGGACCATGGGAGGATCATCGCCATGGTCTCAAATGGAAACTCCTCAAATCAGCTTAGACTCCATACAAAAAAATTTTTCAAACACGAACCCCAACCTTGAACAAGCACACACACACGAACGCCTATCTTCAGTAATGATTCCGCTTTATGAAATGAAGGATCAAGTATGGATGATCCTTACTCGTAGGTCAGAGACTATGCGCTTCCACACAAGCGAAGTTAGCTTTCCGGGAGGGAACCAAGAACCACAAGACACAGACGCATGGGAGACAGCTCTCAGAGAAGCACATGAAGAGATTGGGTTAGATCCTTCACTGCCTTCAAAGATCGGTCATTTAGATTCTTTTATCACCGTGGGAAGTAAATCTTTCGTAACCCCGTTTGTAGCAGTACTTGACAGCCCACCAAAGCTAGAAGCCAATCCGATAGAAGTCGAAAAAATACTACACGTCCCCTTATCCGAGTTGCTCTCACCGGACGTATACCGTGAGGAAATTTGGGTGCTTCGCGATGGCAAGGAAAGAAACATAAATTTTTTCGAACTTGTCGGAGATACTGTCTGGGGGGCAACAGGAACAATGATCCGCCAGTTCTTGACTACAACTTTAGAGATTGATGACCCCACCGGAACTCCATAAGAGGTAACTGCTTTGAATCCATAGACCATCATTACCCAACTCCGAAACATAACTAGACTTAGGGTCTACCACCCATAGAAAAGGGTAACTACATGGCGGAAGTAGAAGTAGGGTTAGGTAAGTCTGGTCGTAGAGCTTACGGGTTTGACGACATAGCGATTGTTCCGAGTAGGCGAACCAGAGATCCTGAAGATGTAGATATCAGATGGGAGATAGATGCATTCTCTCTTGAACTTCCATTAATGGCTTCAGCCATGGATGGAGTCGTTAGCCCTCAAACAGCAATAGAGATAGGACGCCTAGGTGGTATAGGAGTTCTGAACCTAGAAGGTCTTTGGACAAGGTACGAAGACCCAACGCCCATGCTTGAAGAAATATCTGAGCTAGACGCGGAGAGTGCGACACGGAGAATGCAGGAAATCTATTTAGAACCTGTCAAACTCGAATTAATTTCCCAAAGAATTAAAGAAATAAACGCTGCGGGAGTTATCTCATGTGCTTCTGTTACCCCGCAACGCACAGAACTCTTCTCCTCACACCTTCTACAAAGCGAATTAGACCTACTGGTTATACAGGGAACCGTTGTTACCGCAGAACACGTTTCCAAAACGAAAGAACCACTTAACCTTAAAACCTTTGTACGCGAATTCCCGATTCCGACGATCGTTGGAGGTTGTGCATCCTATGAGGCGGCGCTTCATCTTATGAGAACCGGAGCTGCCGGTGTTCTCGTCGGAGTTGGCCCTGGGCATGCTTGCACGACCCGCGGAGTTCTCGGAATTGGAGTTCCCCAAGTCACCGCTATTGCCGACGCACGAGCAGCTCGGACACGTCATTTAGATGAGACTGGTGTCTACGTACATGTGATAGCTGATGGAGGCATGGCAACAGGAGGCGATATAGCTAAAGCTATTGTTTGTGGAGCTGATGCAGTAATGATCGGTTCACCATTAGCGGCTGCTAACGAAGCTCCCGGCCAAGGGTCGCACTGGGGCATGGCCACATTCCACCCAACCTTGCCAAGAGGGGCGAAAGTGCAAACACCGCAAAGAGGCTCTCTAAAAGAGATACTCCTTGGTCCAGCTAATGAAAACGATGGCCGCATGAACCTCTTCGGTGGTTTACGAAACTCTATGTCCACATGTGGTTATAGCTCTCTTAAAGAGTTCCAAAAAGCTGAGATAATGGTCGCACCAGCCTTGCAAACTGAAGGAAAATATCTTCAAAAACAGCAGGGCGTCGGCATGGGTTGATTGTTCTTCGTAGAATTCAATACAATTGAGAATCTAACTAACGAAGAGTTAAATCCGTGAGCGAAAAAATACCAAAAATTCTTGTTTTTGATTTTGGCGCCCAGTACGCGCAACTAATCGCACGACGCGTCCGAGAAGCCAATGTTTACAGTGAGATTGTCTCCCACGAACTATCAGTGGACCAAGTACAGGAAATAGATCCATCTGGAATCATCTTAAGTGGCGGCCCAAAATCAGTTCGTATAGATGGCGCTCCAATCATTGATCCTAGAATTTATGAACTTAATATACCGATTCTCGGAATCTGTTACGGGGCGCAACTTATCGCACAACAACTCGGGGGTACCGTAAGTCAATTTGATGCTGGAGAATACGGTCGCACAACCTTGAATGTCATAGGAGGCGAGCTCCTAGCAGGCCAACCTAAAGAACAGGATGTGTGGATGAGTCACTTTGACTGTGTCACAGAAGTCCCAGAAGGTTTCACCGTTACAGCATCTACGCAACACGCGCCTGCCGCAGCTTTTGAAAGTAACCGTGTGCATGCAGTCCAATATCACCCCGAAGTGTCACACACAGAATATGGTCAAAAAACCATTGAACGGTGGCTAGATATCTCTGGTATCAGTAGAACATGGACAATGACAAGCGTTATTGACGAACAAATCTCAGCGATCCGACAACAAGTAGGAACGGGACGAGCAATCTGTGGGCTTTCCGGAGGTGTAGATTCAGCAGTAGCCGCAGCACTTGTTCACAAAGCCATCGGGTCGCAACTCACCTGTGTTTTCGTTGACACAGGTCTCATGCGAAAGAACGAAGGAGAACAAGTAGTTGAAACATTCCAAAAAACCCAAGGAATTGAACTGATACATGTCAGAGCTGAAGAAGAATTTTTCTCCAAACTTAAAGGCATCACAGAACCAGAAACAAAAAGAAAAGCTATAGGGGAATTATTTATTCGGATCTTTGAACGAGCTTCAGGGGGTATAGAAGACGCACATTTCCTAGTTCAAGGAACTCTCTACCCTGACATCATTGAATCCGGAAGCAAGCACGCGGCTACGATCAAAAGCCATCATAACGTTGGTGGATTACCTGAAGACATGGAATTTGAACTCGTTGAACCGCTACGGTCCTTATTCAAAGATGAAGTACGGGCGGTAGGTAAAGAACTTGGTTTACCAGATGAGATTGTATACCGACAACCATTCCCAGGCCCTGGTTTAGGTGTGCGGATTATAGGAGAGGTGACGCCTGATAAAGTTGCCATACTCCAAGAAGCTGACTTCATCGTCCGAGATGAACTTGAAAAAGCAGGGCTTGATCGAGAGATATGGCAATCATTCGCAGTTTTGCCTGATATTCGTTCGGTCGGGGTCATGGGAGATGAAAGAACTTACGGTTATCCGTGTATCATCCGGGCAGTGACTAGCGAGGATGCCATGACAGCAGATTGGGCACGAATACCTTATGACGTCCTTGAATCAATGAGCAGCAGAATAATTAACGAGGTTGCAGGCATAAATAGGGTTGTGTACGACATAACCTCTAAACCACCAGGGACTATAGAGTGGGAATGACATCTGAAACGATTGTTGACCTGTACGTCCGATCGGTAGCTTCATTTGGTGAAGTTCTCGCACAAGTTCCCATTGACTCATGGGACACACCTACTCCATGCCCCGATTGGACTATTCAAACATTGGTAGTGCACGTTGTCTCCGGTGAAGTGCAGTTAATGAATCTAATTGAAAGCGAAACCTATGCCTCTCCGGAATTAAGCCCTAACGTTCTTGGCCCGGATCCAATGTCTACGTGGAGAGGTACAGCCATCAACGCAATCGCGGTAGTGCAAAAAACACCGTTAGAGAAAGAACTCCCTCACCCAACCATGAAACTCACGTTGGAACGACTCTTAGGAGCCCGGATCACAGATAACGCGGTCCACGCATGGGATTTATCCCAAGCACTTTCCCAAGAACACATCATTGATCCTGAAATAGCTGAATGGGCTCTTAACTACTGGTTGGACCTGTATGGTTTCCTTACAGAATCTGAACATTTTGCAGCGCCGTTAGAGCCCACTGATCAATCACCGAGCACTCGATTGCTCTCACTACTTGGTCGGCGCGTCACCGCTGATCAATAAACTCGAACTGGGTCTACCCCATCCCATTTCTGAGTAGAGGCAATGTTTTTTTCACGGCTTTCCCGAACAGAATCAGGAATATCGCCGATTTCTAGAACCGGACCTGATCCATCAGTTAAGTAAGCGAATCGCATTCCACCGATGGCTCCATCCTGAATACTTTCCATCCCTTTACTTATTAAAGATTTCAATTCCGTATCGTAATCTTTCGGATAGAAACACACGTGCTGCAACCCTTCACCAGAGATTTCTAAGAAATCCCTATACATCGAGGGTGCCTCATTATGTTGCTGAATGAGTTCAATTTGCATAGAACCAGAAAAAGCCATCGCTATTCCCATATCTACTTCACTTGGCTTTCCCTGATAGTTAAAATAGTCAAGCGTTACGTGGGAGATAACAGTCCAAGGGCCTATACCCGTTCTCTTAAACCAATCCCAGGCTGATGTTTCAAGGTCATTTACAACGTACCCCAATTGTCCTACGGGACCGAGATTATTATTCATGGATAAACCCTAGAACATATTCGGAGACTGTTCACTTTCAGGTCAACTCGTCAAACATCAAGGTTTGTGCCTACCATGCGGGTATGGCAAAAGTATCATTAATAGCAAAATTACAAACAGATCCAGAAAAGTCAGAAGAAGTTGAAGCAGCGCTAGCAGCGACTTGCTCAGCTGCTGAAGAGGAAACCGGATTAGAAATTTATTCCGCACATAAGGATTCAGCAGAGGAAGGAATCTACTGGTTCTTTGAACTGTACACCGATGGTGACGCTCTTGGAGTACATGGGCAGGGAGAAGGTATGAAAGCAGCTATGGCAGCTTTGGGTTCACTTCTTAGTGCGCCACCAACAATTAATATTGCTTCACCGGTAGCGGCTAAAGGAATTTCGCTTTAACCAACTGGAAGGCTATTCAGGTAGTTCAGCTATGGTCACAGTACCTGTGACACCGTTAATGCTGATAATCGCACCATTAGGGATCTTAGAAACAGCTTCGAAAACGCCTGTGACACATGGGATTCCAAATTCACGGCTAACAATCACGGAATGGCTTAAAGGTGCTCCGACCTCAACGACCACACCGGCTGCTGGGATAAACAGTGGCGTCCAAGAAGGGTCAGTAATAGGTGCCACTAGAATTTCCCCAGGTTCCAATCCCTGAGGATCACTCGGGTCTGTAACCACTCGTGCCTTCCCCGTAACTATGCCTGGGCTCCCAGGCACTCCTGCAAGTTCTTCCCCTGCATCAGCTGGTTGGCTCGGAATTCCACGCTCACCCCAATCGCTTAAAGGAGGGACAACACCATTGACGATAAAAGGATCTTGGAGTGTTGACAAAGCGGCAAAGTCCTTCGCACGCTGCTTCACAAGGTCAGTCAGTTGTTCCGGATCATCAATAAAGCTATCCAACTCCATTTCTCGCAACAAGAACACCTCCCCAGGTGTGCTAAGAACCCCTCGTTCAGTCATTCTTCTCCCCAGTTCGTACATGGGTAGCCGAATTTCATGGTTGGTGAGCATTGATGTGAGCTTTGTTCTTTCCCTCCCAGCGATGAATACTCGAGCAGTTCGCATTCCTAAATCAAGCGTTGCGAGTGCTTCATCATTTCCAGCGAGAATCTCTCGGACTTCTTGTTCCGCTGCTTCACGATCGGCGACAGCAGCGGCATGCCGGTTCGTCGGTGAAAGAGATTCATCAGCGTGACGCATCGCATCAATAGCGGCAAGGGCACTCGCTGGTTTCACTTCCCAGGTTTCAGATGCCGCATCCCATTCATAGGGTCCTCTAGCGCCATGTTCAGCGAGGAAACCCGAAAAATCATTCAGGAAAGCATTCCCAGATTCAGAGTTCGCTAGTCGGTTCATCAGACCAGCGACACCTGCATCAAACGCTGATGTCAGTTCTTCTGACTCATTAACTTTTCGGGAAAGTTCCCACATATCAATTGAAGGAGGGGCTGAATCAATTCCGCCAAGTCCTGAGATAAGACGTCCAGGAAGAGCAGGATCAATTTCTCCACAAAGCGCCCCGAGAATGGTGGGGCCTGTGGCAGACATGGTTCCATAGACTTGGTACGGTTCAAAGAATTCTCGAACTAATGGCTTTAAAGAACGAGCTCGCTCAACAAGTTCATCATCAGAAGCAGTAGATAAATCTGGCCGTTGGGCACGTATTGAAAGAATTTTTTCTCGATCTTCTGCTAGTTCTTCTGGGAGTTCTTCAAGAGACATCACCCAAGCCTGTACTTCTTCTATTTTTTCAATTAATTCAGGTCGTTGATCGCCTTCTTGGGCGATATAGGGGGGAACGTCAGGGTGGTTTCCAAGGAAGGCAGCGTCCATTGCTTCAGCAGATAATCCAGGGGTTCTCTCACCGTTGATGCGGATCATAGATGCATTCAAATATAAGTATCCACCAAAGCAGGCTATGTAATCGGGCTGATCAGGGTTTGATTCTTCCGGAGTGAAAACTCCTTGGCGGTGAGCTCCATCCGCCCATCCTTTGGAAACACCTTCTTCCCAGATAAGGTCCCAACCCAATGGGCTTACAGGGTTAGGGAGTATCTCTCCAGCATTTGCCCTTGTATACACGGGGAACCGTTCACTTGGCTCCCAATCAGTTATCCAGCGGTCATCCATGGTTTACTCCACTTGTAAAGAAGCCGATTAGAAGCGGCTTGTGATTCGTTCTCTTAAATATCCCACAAGACGTAATTAACCGCCAATACCCAAGTATTTAATCTACCTATTATCGTTGACCCATTCGGCGTCACGTTTTTCAAGAAATGCAGCCATGCCTTCCGCTGCTTCTTCCGAATCAAATAAGGCTGATGAGAATTCTGCTGCCCAATCAAATGCTTCATCTATTGGTTTTTCTGGAATTTCGTTTATGAGCCGTTTTGCGGCTGCTAAAGCCATAGGACCACCTCGTAGCACATCGTCAAGAACAGCTTTCGTCTCAGCTTCTAAATCATCAGCGTTTACAGCACGGGAAATGATTCCAAGATTCGCGGCTTCTTTTCCAGAAAACTTGTTTCCTCGTAGAAAGGCTTCCATTGCTTCACCACGCCGCATTTTTTGAAGACAGACCACAGAGATGATCGCCGGAGCAACCCCCAAACGAACTTCAGTAAAACCAAATTTTGCATCTTCAGTAGCAATCGAAATATCAGCAGCGCATGCTAAACCGACACCACCCCCCATGGCTGCCCCACTAATCTTCGCTACGACTGGTTTTGGAGATGTCTGGATTAAAGAAAGTACTTGATCAAAGCCAACTGCGTCTGAGTCAATCTCATTGTTTTGCGCTGACCGTTCTTTCAGGTTCGCTCCAGCGCAGAAAACCTTGCCCTCATGGGTTAAAACGATGACGCGAACGCTTGTGTCATCCATGGCGGCATTCAGTGACTGATAGATACCGGCAGTGAGAGCATTCCCGAGAGCATTCCGGTTCTCCTTATCATCTAAGGTGATTGTGGCTATATTACCTTCAACACTGTAAACAACTGGACTCACGACTTCTCCAATACTCAACGTCCACAGTACAGGGAATATCTTCAAAGTAGAAAATGAAAGACCGAACAAGCAAAATTGCAATGATGCGGACCTAGTCGTTCCGGTAAGATAGCGTTCTACATACGTGCTCAACCATAGATAGGGATAAGTAATGGATTTTGATTCTCCGCCAGATGACGATCCGCAACGGCAGCAGGTACGGGCTTGGGTAGAAGCACATCCGAAACCCAGTGCGAAACAACTCGTTGAAGCCGGATATGTAGTCCCTCATTGGCCCGAACCCTACGGTTTAGAGGCTGGACCTATCGAACAACTTATTATCGCTGAGGAATTTAAAAGAGCGGGAATTCATAGACCACAAAACCCGATAGGGATCGGTTGGGCTGGACCCACCATCCTTGAAGCCGGAACTGAAGAACAAAAAAATACGTATCTTCCCGGGTTGTTGACAGGAAAGGATTTCTGGTGTCAGCTTTTCAGCGAACCAGACTCCGGTTCAGACCTCGCGAATCTCTCCACACGAGCTGAACGAGATGGAGATGAGTATGTGATCAATGGTTCAAAGATCTGGTCAAGCGGTGCCCACATTTCCAAATATGGGATCCTTATCGCCCGGACCAACCCTGACGCACCCAAACATAAAGGCATTTCCTATTTTATTTGTCCCATGGATACCCCGGGGATTTCCATGTCACCAATTATTGATATGACAACCGCCCATAGCTTCAATCAGGTTTTCTTTGACGATGTCCGATTACCCGTCGATCTTCGAATAGGGGAAGAGGGTGATGGTTGGCGATTAGCAAAAGTAACGTTATCTAATGAACGAGTGCAACTATCCTCAGCGGGATCTCTCTGGGGGGCAGGACCAACTGCTGACCTGTTAATTGACCTTGTCCGCAAACAAGGCGGTTGCGACGACCCAGTGATGCGTCAACGGCTCGCAGCGCTTCACTGTGAAGCGGAAGTTTTACGGTTGAACCGGCTACGGACGCTTTCTGCTCGGCTCGCCGGCAAACACCCTGGTCCTGAAGCCTCAATACAAAAACTCATGGCTGACGAACACGGGCAGAATACGCTTGAACTTGCAAGGGAGATCGCTGGAACCGCCGGAATGCTTGAAGGATCTGGACCTACGGGCGACGTTCCAGGCCGTATGGGAATGGGGGTGACAGAAATCAATTTGCACTCAAGTCAGTTCCCTGATGTTGACCCTATCTGGCATTACGGGTTCCTTTTCGCACCAGCGCTCACAATAGGGGGAGGAACATGGGCGGTGCAACGCAACATAGTCGCCGAACATGTACTGGGTTTACAACGCGATATAAACGTGGAGAAGGGGAGAACCTGGGCTGAGGCGAGAAGCCAGAATCAGGACTGATATTTCAAACTGGAAAGAATCGCTTGATGGAGCTCATTAGGGTTATCGGATCCGATGAACATCCTCTTCCCGTCACGCTTTTCTACCACTACGACTGTCCTTCCCCAAGAACGCCACATCACACCGCCGCGTACTTTTTTAATTCCTGATCCCCACCAATTACTAGCTTCCTGCAACTCAACCGATTGAATATCTCTTAATAAGATTTCCCTTTTTGGAAATCCATAATTAAAAACTATTTGAATTTTCCCATCGGCGACCGTGGTTGACATCTTTGCAAAGCTAGAGACTAAAAGGAATGTTAATAGGGGTGCCACAGCGGGTGAAATGAAAGATGTCGTGGGGGTATTTCCTCGCTCAAAAAAAATGAGTAGAGGAACGAATGCAATTACGGCAATCAGAAGAGGGAGTCCGATCACGAAACGAATATCGGCGGTATTTGTGTCTTTAAATTCAAGCATAATTGAGCCTTTAGCGGGTTCGAGGTAGGCCTAGAAGCCCTTCAGCGATTAAGTTACGAGTGATTTCACTTGTCCCACCGTAAATAGTTGTCACTGGAGCATGACGGAAATGTTCATCAAGCAATCCCCCAACAGGGGCTTCATCTTCCCCGAGATAGAGAAGGCCTTCAGCTCCAGCCATATCGATGAACCATTTTGAATGCTTTTTGTACGATTCGCTTGCGAACAGTTTCGTCATTGAACCCTCGACGCCGAACATGACACCCTCTGATGCGAGGAAAGCAGTGTTGTAGGCGAAACCCCGGCAAACCTCAACATCAATGAGGGCTCGAACGAGACGTTCACGAACAACAGGGTCATCAATAATAGTTAACCCGTCAGGGCGTTTTGAAGTTTGCGCATGGTCTACAAATGCATCTATGAGGGGAGGGGAGGGGAACTGTCCACCAGCTATGCCCCGTTCATATTTCAACGCTGCTTTCATGATTTCCCATCCACCATCAACGTCACCGATACGCCATTCATCACCTATCCGCACATCGTCATAAAAGGTAGCGTTTGATCGTTCTGTTCCCATAGTGTGTACCGGTTGAATTTCAATACCAGAGGTGTTCAACGGGACGATAAAGAACGTCAATCCCTTGTGTTTCGGTACTTCTGTATTTGTTCTCGTGAGTAGTAGGACATAATCAGCGATGTGAGCCATTGTCGTCCACATCTTCTGCCCATTGATCACCCATTCATCGCCGTCTTTCACTGCCCTAGTTTGTGCGGCAGCGACATCGGACCCTGAATCAGGTTCTGTGTAGCCGAAAGAAACAAGGGTTTCGCCGGAAAGCAGTTTGGGGACGATGGATTCTTTCAAGTGGTTGTTTCCTAATTCAAGAACAACTGATGCAACGACAATAGCGACACCCATCCCATCAATAGGGGCGCCAGCAAGCTGCAGTTCTTCTATCATGACGGCCATTTCCAAGGCGCTTTTTCCACCACCTCCAAGTTCTGATGGGACAGCGCCGCCAAGCCAGCCACGTTCGGCGATCTTTTTATGGAAATCCCAGTTGTGGATCGTTCCCTCATGAGTTGAACTGATGACCTCGTCTGTCAAGTGTTCGTTGATGAAGGCTTTGACTTCAGTTCTGAACTCTTCAGCTTCAGGAGGGAATGACCAATCCATCAGGCAACCTTTCCTGATGGGAGGCAAAGGTTCGCGATTCGTTGATATTCCACACCGGGGTCACCGAGTTGAAGCGGCCAACCTTTCGCACGCCGGTAAAAAAGTTGAATATCGTACTCTTCGGCGAATCCATAGCCGCCGTGGTATTGCAAAGAAGTTGCTGAGGCATTGAGGGCGGCTTCTGAAGCGAAAAGGAAAGCCATCCCAGCGAGTTTATCTCCAAGGTCAGAGTCGTTTTCAAGAGCTGAAACTGCCCGATTTGAAAGAAAATGCGATCCCTCCACTCCAGTTATGGTGGAAGCGAAACCGTGTTGAAGCCCTTGGAATGAACCGATGAGAACCCCGAATTGGTAGCGTTCCTTTGCGTATGAAACACCAATGTCTACGGCTTTTCTTCCCAGTCCAGTTAAGGCAACAGCCATGAGTGCTTGCCATTCGCTTCGAGCTCGGGAAAAGCTTTCCATCGCTTCATTCCCTGAAGCTATAGTTTCCGCACCATTCAGTGTCCGGTGTGCTAACGGTAGGTCGGCAGTGTTGCGCAAAAGAGAAGCGGTATCTTTCCCAGAGGCAAGCACTAGGTCATTTCCTTTGCAAGCGATGACTGCATCGGCGATGGTGCCAGCTGGGACGAGTTTCGCGTGATCATCTTTGGTCGGTTGCAACGTCAGTGAAATAATGTTCTCTCCGCTTATCAACGCAGGGATCAGGTCATGGTCAGGAGCTAATGATGCGAGCAGTCGGGAAGCGACCAGATGTTCAATGAAGGGAAGTGGCGCGATAAATTCACCAACAAGGTCAGCAACAATCGCCCCGGTTGTGAGCGGGGCTCCACCGCCACCGATTTGTTCCGGCAGGCACATGCCCGGCGCTCCGGTTTCAATAAGGCGCTCCCACGCCCTAGTATCAAAACCCGCATGCTGGGATAAGCGAACACGTTCAATTGAGCACTCGCTTTCAAAAAACGAGTGAAAAATATCTTTGATAGCTGATTCATCAGAATTTAAACGTAAATACATCTCAATCTGAGATTACCGGACCAGCCATCAGAAGACAGCTTCAAGTATCGAAACATTCACGAAAAGTTGTTGATTCACTTGCCAGAAACCGAGGAATTGTATATCGTTATGATATCACATTGATATTAGGAGAAGGTATGGATCTATTTACAATAGAAAACATTGGCGGCACCCCACTGGGAATGGTTACGGGAAGCACCATTAAAACAAAAAACATTGGTAAAGATATTGGTGCCGGTTTAAAAAGCATGGTCGGAGGGAAACTCGGCAGTTACGAGAAACTCATGGAAGAAGCCCGAGAAGAAGCAACCAGTAAAATGATTCGAGCAGCAGAAGCTCTTGGAGCGAATGCCATCGTCGGAGTTCGTTATGAAAGTACTGAAGTCATGGCTGGCGCAGCTGAAATACTGGTATTCGGAACAGCAGTCTCACGCTAAACCCACATACAAGGAGATTAAGTAATGAGCGAAACAGGTGTAACAACTTTGACCCCTGACAAGGTTGGAAAAGTCCGCAACGGCATAACTATGATTGTCATCTGGTTGGTTAATCTTCCAGTGATGATCGTCCTTTGGGCCTTATCGGGAGTTAGTAATGGGGGCACTGTTCTGCCCGCGATCATTTTGTCAATTTTCGCATTGATCGCCCCGATGTGTCTGTACATGTTGCAACCAAACCAGGCAGCAGTTTTAACCCTTTTCGGAGCGTACCGAGGTAGCGACGAGACACAAGGATTGAGATTCACGAACCTTTTCTATAACAAGAAAAAAATATCACTCCGAGTCAGAAACTTTACCACTCACACCGCGAAGGTCAACGACGCGAACGGAAACCCTATTGAGATAGGAGCCGTCGTTGTCTGGCGAGTCGTTGACGTCGCAAAAGCAGTTTTCGGAGTAGAGAGTTTCACCAACTACGTCCACACACAATCAGAATCAGCTGTGCGGAACCTTGCCAGATCATACCCATACGACTCATTTGAAGATGGAGAGAATGAAATCACTTTGATTGGTGACGCCGATGAAGTCAACGATCATCTCCGAACTGAACTTCAGGAAAGAGCTAACGAAGCTGGAGTAGAAATTCTTGAGGCCCGTCTGAACGACCTCGCATACGCCCCTGAGATCGCTGAAGCCATGCTCCGTAGACAACAAGCATCAGCAATTGTTGCTGCTCGTGCCAAAATCGTCGAAGGAGCAGTTCTCATGGTTCGCGAAGCAATAGACGCTCTGGAGGAAGGTACTGATGGAAGCGATCCTATTCAACTAGATGCTGATCGTAAGGCAACTTTTGCCTCAAATCTCATGACTGTCATCGCAAGCGATGCCCCAACTTCACCTGTTGTTAACGTTGGCACCCTAAATCGGTAAACAATGACAGGGAAAAGAAAACAATTTCCGTTACGCATGTCGGAAGAACTGTACCAAACCTATGAACGGTGGGCGTCAGATGAGTTCCGGTCAGTCAATGCGCAAATAGAAGCGGTCCTATCTGCTGCTGCTAGTAAGATAGGACGTTTGAAGAACCAGAATGGGTCTTGATCCATAACGCTAAATAAAGGTACATAAATGAAATTTCTACAGATCATGGAATTCCAAGGGAACCCAGAGGATGCCGAGAAAGCACTCCAGCATTACATAGAGAAAGCGGACGGACATTCCTATGCAAGAAAAGCAACAATCTGCGTTGACCGCGATAATTCGGGAACGGTCATTCAACTCATTGAATTTGACTCATGGGACGAAGCACAAAAAAACAATGAACTTGAAATCACTGAAGAAGATAATCAAGAAACAGAGGAAACATTCGGTGATATCACGTTCCGAAACCTTGATGTCTTTGGAGAATACGAAGTATAGAACTTCGTATTTACGGGACCCGGTAACTAGCGATGGAACTCATCACTGTCACAAACCTGACGATGCAATTCGGAGAGCAACGCGCGTTAGACAATCTGGGATTCTCCGTCCAGTCCGGAGTGACAGGACTTGTCGGAGCGAACGGTGCAGGGAAAACAACGTTTATGTCTATAGCGCTTGGTTTAAGGAAACCGACAAATGGTTCAATTCGGGTGCTTGGACTTGAACCAATCAATGATGGAGCCAAGCTACGTTCGTTAGTGTCGTATGGACCCGAACGAAATATTCTCCCTGATGAAATGCCTGCCGTTGATTTTGTCAAGCACCTCGCTGAAGTTCGGGGGATGCCGCGCAAAGAAGCACGGAATCGAGCCAGTGATGTGCTTTGGCTCGTTGGTCTCGGCGAAGAGCGCTTCCGAGCGATTGGAACCATGTCAACGGGTCAACGTCAACGTGTGAAATTAGCGCAAGCGTTAGCGGCTGACCCGAAACTCGTTTTCCTAGACGAACCAACAGATGGGTTAGATCCACTAGCGCGCGAAGAAGTTTTATCTCTCATCCGGCAAATAAGCGAAGAATATGGGATTCACGTCATGCTCTCATCCCACCTCTTAGAAGAAGTTGAAAGCATATGTGACAACATCGTAATACTCAACGCGGGACAACTGATCGCAGCAGGCCAACTTGATAGCCTCACTGGGCAAAGCTCAGGATTAGAAATAGAATTTGTTAAAATAGATGACCGACCTGATGCTATAGATGCAGTTGAAATAGCATTACAAAAAGCAGGGCTGACCGTAATTAGAGAACCGGAAAGTCCCATACTTAGAATCCCCGACGGAATAGATCAAACTCTTTCCGATCTCGTCCGAGATGTTGTGGCAGATGCCGGAGCCAGATTGCAACGAATGGAACACCGTCGGCATAGCCTCGAAGACCTTATTTTGGACTCGCCATCATGAGTACCTCTGAAAACGCAAAAATTCTTGACCGGGGATACCGTAAGTTTGATGGTGAAAGACTCGGTGTGTGGAGCGCCATCCGGTCGACAGCATGGCAAACAACGCGAAGCATTTTCGGATTAGGTCGCAAAGCACGCCACAAGTTCTTTCCGATGTCCATTATCGGCATTGTGTATCTCATTGTCGTTATACAACTCGCAGTGGTTTTTCTCTTCGGTGAAGAAACCGCTGAATTTTTAACAACTAATTCTTGGGAACAGGTCGCACCAGCAATAGTTATGATCCTTTTCGCAGCACTCGTTGCTCCAGATGCGATTGCCCGTGACCAAAAAAATGGAATGTTTTCACTTTACATGTCGACGCCGTTAACCAAACCGACATATATTGCGGCGAAAACACTGTCCGTAGCAGGGTCGATTCTGCTCATCACATTCGGCCCCGCACTTCTCTACCTGTTAGGAAAGACTGTGAAAGGCATGGGACCAGATGGAGTTGGGCAATGGTTCGAAACTTTCGGCCGCCTACTTTTAGCCTGCGTCCTCATTTCTCTTTTTCTCTGCCTATTTGGCCTAGCCTTCTCCTGTTTCACGAACCGGCGGGCCATTGCAAGCATCGTGGTACTCCTCGCCTACATGGTCACGGCCGTCGTAAGTATGACTCTCTTTGAAGAGACAGATATCGGGGCGAACATTCTTCTCATAAACCCGATTGAAACCGCATATGAATTTGGGGCACGCCTCTGTAACTCTCCACCCGTCGTTAGCGAATACGGAGAAATTAGCACATCGCTTGTCACACTCGGGTTCTTCGGGTGGTTTCTCGCATCTTGTCTTATCCTTTTTTCCGCCTATCAAAAACGTGAGGCAATCTAATGTCTCCTCAACCACCATCAGTGCACATGATAGAAGTTTCTAATGCTTCGAAAACATTTGGAAATGTCGTCGCCGTCTCTGACGTCACTTTCCAATTAAACGCCGGGGTCACAGCACTTCTCGGTCCAAACGGAGCAGGGAAATCAACACTGTTTCGAATGTTATGCGGCCTGACTACACCAACAACTGGAACGGTGAAAGTCCTCGGCCGAGACGCTCGTAACGACACACCTGTACGAGGGGAAATAGGGCTCTCACCCCAACAGGATGCCCTGTTTGACCGACTCACGGCGTATGAATTTGTGGAGATTGCAGCTAAAACCCATGGCGTGGATAATCCGAAAGAAGCCACTAACCACGCTCTGGAACTCGTTGACCTTGACACGGTTACCGAAAAAAGCGTCGGGGCATTTTCAAAAGGTATGAGGCAGCGAGTCAAACTCGCAGCCGCACTCGTTAATGACCCTCTAATACTTATCCTTGATGAACCCCTATCCGGTTTAGATCCAGTGCAAAGAAACCGAATGATTGAGCTCTTTCATAATCTCGGAGGGCAGGGCAAATGCGTCCTCATTTCAAGCCACATCCTTGACGAAGTCGCACGCATCGGGTCACACGTTCTCGTCATCGCCCAAGGAAGACTGGCAGCTTCCGGTGACTACCGAGACCTACGAACCCTCATGGAAGACCAACCCCATGTCATTCAAGTCAACACAAACGGGCCAAGAGAACTCGGAGCTGCCCTGCTCAAAGAAGAAATCATTGATGGTGTCACCATTGAAGATGGGAAACTCACCATGACCACGTCAAAAGTAGAAGCGTTCGGCCGGTCAATTGCCCCCATTGCCAAAGAACTCGACGTCAGCCTCACCGAAGTCATCCCAATGGACGATGATCTCGAATCTGTTTTCCGCTACCTCATAGAAGGTTCATGATGGCAAAAATCTCAACACTAAGAGCAACGACCCTGACCCACAAAGTATTACTCAAACAACTCATTTCTAAAGGGCGTCTCATAGGGATTTCCATCCTCGGTCTACTCCCAATCCTGCTCGGCTGGATTATCGGACGACAAAGCGAAGACCCACTAGAAGCTGGAGTCGGCTTTGTCTCCTACATGGGATTATCAATCCTCATACCCGTCATCGCATTGATATTCGCATCAGCTTCCCTCGGCGACACCAGAGAAGACGGAACACTCATGTACCTATGGTTAAGGCCGATTTCAAGATGGTCCGTTACTGGCGGAGCATGGACCGCCAGCGTCACCATCACGTTACCCCTCACCGTCATACCGATGGTGATAGCAGCCATTCTATTAGATGCCGGAAACGCACTAATCTCGGCCACGATTCTGACATCAATCCTTGCCGTATGCGCCTACTGTGGGATCTTTCTCCTACTGGGCCTCATGGTCAAGAACCCTGTCCTATGGGGGCTCGCCTATATCTTCGTTTGGGAAGCAACCATAGCTAGCTTCGCGAAACCTGCGGCCTCACTCGCTGTCTCTGGATACAGTCGGGCCATCATAACTGGAAGAACTGGTGTGGAATTCGATTACTTATTCAGCCCCTCGCAGGGAACAAGCATCTTCATGCTGGTTATCATCGTGGTCGCAGCGATAGGGCTTTCAACGGTTCGCCTCAATCGGGTAGAAGTCCCCTAAACGGTTCAACTTCGAGCGAGAAACGTATCAGCAATTCCAGTTAACCGGTCAAGTTCTGTCAAAACAGCATCCGGTTCCTGCGGCCAAATAGTAAACACCACCCGATCAACACCGAGCTCACCTAACTCTTCGAGTTCGTCAATTGATTGGGGAGCGTTCATCACCGTAATAGAAATTGATGTAGGATCTCGGTCAGCTTCCTCCGCTAACCGTTGAACTTTCACTACCTCCTTAGTGAAAGAACCTTTCGGGCTTCTAATCGGCATCCACCCATCACCCCATTCAAACAAATGAGAAAGCAATCTCGGACCACTGCCACCTCCCAAAAGAAAAGGAATCCCGCTTTTCGGTTTTGGCCAAGCCCAAGATGGCTCCAAACTTTCTCGCTCGCCATCAAAAGATGCTTCGTCCTGAGTCCACAGCGCTCGCATAATCCCAATATTGTCTCTCGTGCGGGTATATCGGTCAGAGAAATCATGGCCATGGGCTTCATATTCCTCCCGGTTCCAACCAAAACCCACACCAACCTCCAACCGGCCTTCACTATGGAAATCCAATGTCGCTAACTGTTTCGCCAACCAGATGGGATCATGCTGAGCAACTAGAGTCACAGCAGTTCCAAGAACCAGCTCTTCGGTAACCGCAGCTGCCATTGCCAACGCCACCAACTGATCATTCAAATGCCAATATACGTCAGGGAGTTCCTCACGTCCCGGGGCTGCTCCGGGAAACGGAGTCGCCCGACTCGAAGGAATATGTGAATGTTCGGGAAGCCACAGAGAATCAAATCCCCTGCCTTCAACTTCTTGTGCCAATCGTGTCGGAGGAAGCGTATTGCAGGTTGCAAGCATCGTGATCCCCAATTTTGGTTCTGTTGTCGTGAACTTTTGCATTCCAACTCCTTCCTAACTTCTCCATGTCTATCACCCAGAGAGAACGAACAATAAAATGGGAACAAAATAGTGGCAACTAGCGATCAACTATTCCGTCGCTTAACATTCACAAGAAATCAAATGTGGAGGAAACATGGGAAGGTTAGACGGCCAAATAGCAGTAGTAACCGGAGCAAGTAGGGGAATAGGGCGCGGAGTAGCTATCGGCCTAGGAGAACAAGGCGCAACCGTGTATGTGACAGGAAGAAGCACCGGAGACAAACCACGCACAATTGACACCACGGCTCGGGAAGTCACAGAAGCAGGCGGGAAAGGGATAGCGATCCAAACAGATCACTTTGACGACGCGCAGATAGAAGCAGTTTTCACACAAGTAAAAGAAGAACACGGGCACCTAGATATCCTCGTTAATAACGTGTTTAAAATCCCTGACCCACCAGCATGGGAAGGTGGCTTTTGGGAACACCCAGTCAGCATCTGGGATGACCAAGTAGGTATTGGATTACGAGGACACTACGTCGCCTCATGGCATGCCGCCCCGCTCCTCTTCGAATCACCGAACCGGCCAATCATTATTAACATCACCTCCCCAGCTGGACTCGTCTACCTGTTCAACTCGTCATACAGTGTTGGCAAAGCCGGACTTGACCGTCTAACCCATGACATGGCAGTTGAACTCGCCCCTAAGAACGTCACCGCCCTCGCGCTTCGGCCCGGTCCAACTAAAACCGAATTCATCGAAGATCAAGCAGCAAAAGGTATCCAAGTTGCTATGGACGGAGCAGAAACCCCAATCTTCATCGGAAGAGTCGCCGCAGCAGTAATTTCAGATCCCATCCACCATGAAATGACCGGCAGGGTCCACTGGAGTAGCGAACTGGGAATTGGATACCAAATCACAGACGAAAACGGTGAAACACCCACATCAGCTCGGGAACGCTTCAAAGAAGCACCAAGAGCTAACCCGTATTCTGATGAACCTTTGCAGTTCGCACCCCGGCTCGCCCATGGTGGTAAAGAAAGAAACGATTAAAGAACGTAGCCGCTCCAACGTTGAGAGAGTTCCTGTCGGAGCTCATCATCGCTCAGATCACTGAATTCACGTCCAAGTTCTTGATTAAAACGCCCGATAGCTTCATTGATTCCTATATTGCCAATCCCATTAGTTGAATCCTTATACGTTTGTTTGTCTGAGTACACCTTTGCTTTCCATGAAAGCGAAAGCCGGACATCTAAGTCACCGTATGAAGCTAACTCTTCTCCTTGTTCAAGGACCTTCCAAGAAACTCCATCGTGGTTCAATTCAGTGTTTATCGACATGCCCTCCGGCGGTCCATCATTTTCTAACCCGACTCGTTCAACTAGATGGTGCATGAAGTCATTGTCGCCAACAACAGCGGTGTTCCACATGTTCTCATGACGGATACTGTCATTTTCCCGACCCTCTGGCCAGTACCTGAAAAACCCGCGTTCCCCTTGATGAAACCAGGCCACAGCTGTAACGATAGAAATTCGCACATCTTCAAATAACCTAGATGAACCCATAGCTTGAAGAAACCAGCCTGGAGCGTTGTGTCGGTTCACCCCAATGAACTCTGGGATATCAACATGAGAAAAAGGATGCCCATCCATTGGAGTTGATAGATTCACAAATACTTGTTCCGGCACGACAACCTCACAACCAAACATGGATTTAGCTCCCTCTGTGAAACCCTGATGATGGAGGAGCGGAGCTGCTTCATCAACGAGTACCTCCCCATCGAAAGCCCAATCACCCCGCCACGTAGGACCGATCAAATATGAGGGAGCGTTCTTAACGACTTTTGGGGTGCGTTTACGCGCGTCAGCAGCTGTTTCTCCGCCAATTAAATAGCGTGCCGGCATAAAATACGGTCCATTATTTCTCGCGATTTCCCGAATCAGTTCCGGCTCGTCAACAACATGGTCAATTGGTATCGGAGGCAAACACCCTTTGGGACGCTCAACTGTGGTGGTCATCATTCCAGCGTAAAGCAGAAATAATTCATGTGCACGAATCTGTCCTGCTTTTAAGGAAACGATCTGCGAAGTAGCCTGACAGGGTGAGCAAACTCGATGGAATACCGATCATTGATACCATGATTGGTTTTAAAGACGCCAATAGTACTCATTACGTTCCGCCATCGGTACGTGAACAAGACAAGGGCGAAGAACACGTCGCTGACTACATGTTCAAAGACGTGCCACAAGCAGATCAAGATGAAGATGCTATAGAACGAACCATCAATGCAATGAATAAGAACGGTGTAGCTATAGGTTTGGTAACCCTCATGGGAACCAGAGCACCAACAGCAGCGAAAATCCACCCTGACAAATTCCTTCTCTGCAGTCCCGTCGACCCGAACGATGTCATGGGAGCTGTAACCAAGATCAAAGAAGATCACGCAACCCATGGAATCAGAGCCGTTTCGTTCTTTCCCGCTGGATGCGACCCCCACGTTCCCATAGATGACGCGAAAACCTATCCGATTTACGCAACCTGCGTAGAACTAGATCTACCCATTTTCATCAACGCCGGCGTTCCCGGCCCAAGAGTTATCGGAGATTCCCAAAACGTTTCACGATTCGATCCGGTTTGTTACGACTTCCCCAATCTGAAAATTGTTATGCGGCATGGAGCTGAACCAGATGAAGCACTCGCAGTGAAACTCATGCTGAAATGGCCCAACCTTCACTACTCAACCTCAGCGTTCGCACCCATGCATTATCCCAAAACAATCATTGACTACGCCAATACCAGAGGAACCGACAAAATCATTTACGGAGGTTACTTCCCATTCGGTTTGGAACTTGATCGCATCATCGAAGAACTTGAGAGCCTTCCTTTACGAGATCACGTATGGAAACCATTCCTACAGGACAACGCCGCACGACTCCTTAAGGTGGGAATTGACACGGTGTGAATGGTGTCACATTAGTAGATATATCAAGAGAAATAGGCAACAATAGCTATTGCACCTCCGTAAGTGCGAAGCGATTCCTCTTTCTCACCCCCCTGAGAAAGAGGATTTGCTACTTTTAGAGATATTTAATTCTGAGGTGTAAGTAAAAGAGTTCTTCCTCATCTACCTCTTAACAACACAGAGAAATAATTTCTCGTTATAAGAAAGAGGAAAGATGAAAAGAATAACAAAACTGTCATTCACTTTAGCAATAGGAATAGGCATGCTTGTCGGTACATCCGGCATAGCTTCAGCGAGTCCCCACTACACAAATTGGGGGGGCAAAGTGGTTATGGAGCAGCCAGATAAGCCTGTAGAGACAAAAGCATTAGCAAAATGCATTCCAGTACAGACGAAGAGTCAGGTCAGCAATCTAAAGCCCGGCCTAGGGTTACATGACTCCGTCCACTGTTTACACAACAACGGTGCATTTCTTCCTTGGCACAGAGGGTAGAAGCCTATTCATGGTTTGGGGGGTTTAAGGCACCCTCTAAACCATAGGGTTCATACGGTCCCAACAAGTTCTGTTCCAGCACACCAATACCCTCTTTGCCGTCGATAGTGACTTTCATGAGATGCTGGGCGTGCTGGTTCTCAAAGGCTGTGTCATTGACGCTGGCAACATCCCATTGTTCACTGCCGACAGCTACCTCATCCTTCCACATTCCATGACCCCATTCCGGATGACTGTACCCAATGCCTTTCATGCGGAACGTAAAAAGTTTCTCAAAATCAATTTCAATTCTTTTACTATCTGTGATTGTTGTCATGGCTAATTGAACTGATTCAATCATGCGACTATCAGAGGCGAATTCAAGTTGATGTTCCAGATTCCGGCAATGCGTCACTGTAGGGTCCTCTACACCGGGAAGGGCATCAATGTTTTCGTATACGGGAAGCAAGGCTCCGACACTGAAAAGAGTGCGACCTTTTGTATCTTCAAAAAGTTGATAATGGGCACAAAAATCATCGAAATGGAGCGGAGCCCACAAGAAGAAAAGACCATTAGTCCTTGGTAGTGCCGGAGCGCCGCGACGGTCACCTCCAGCGAGTGGTCGAATGCCCCATGAACGGTCCTTCGTTCCTAAAGTCACCTCGCGATCAAATTCGTAACGGTTTCCATGAAACTCTAACCAACCACTCCATCGACCTAATTGGGTGAATCGGGTTGTGTCCATGACCTTCCGAATTCCACGCCCGAACGTATGTCGAGGTTCCTCAATGTTCGCGGTCCTGCCTTCAAAGAGCAATTCGCCTTTCCACCCGGTTTCATTGTCGTCGACCGTAATAGAACATGATCGCATCGGTTCAGCAATAGACAATGTGAATGGGCCGATCGACATGTTTGTGGGTTCATCTCCAGCCCGTGAAGAAGCATGGAAAGCGTGTTGGACACCATCCACGATGATACTTATCCCACAGTCGCGGATTCCCAAATGCGGATATAGAGCAGTTCCGATCCCAATGTACATGTCACCGGTTTTGGCGTATCCGTTGAACCAATACCGTTCGTATACGTCCCGATCAGACGAAGCCGGTGTATTGATAGGGTCTGGGGTTTGATGGATTGGATAGTCATCAAATAGGGTTAGCATTACAAACCACTCTTCCTGCTAGGCGGTACGATACCTAGTCTTGCAGTTCATGTCGCCGAATAAAATTCGTATCATCTTCCAATTACCCGAGTTCGTTGTCTAAGTCTACACTTTTGGTAAAACCACTGGAGAAACAAAATGTTTGACCTCGCAGGGAAAACAGCGTTAGTAACGGGAGCAGGACAATCAGTCGGTGCCGGAATCGCACAAGCTCTCGCAGTTCAGGGAGCAAGCGTGCTCGTGAATGACGTCATTGAAGAACGCGCTCAATCAATAGTTGATGAGATCAACGCCGATTCAGGGACAGCTATGCCATTGGCATTTGATGTAACAGACCGTGCCGCGGTCATTGATGCGTTCCAGATATCGGGCCACATAGACATTGTGGTCAATAATGCAGGAAACGCAGGAACCGAAAATATGAATCCAACCCCGTTCTCAGACATGGACCCAAACGATTGGGAAGCGCCTATCCGAGTGAATCTCTACGGAGTGCTACATACCACACATGCGGCTCTTCCGAACATGATTGAATCCGGATGGGGTCGTATCATAACTATTTCATCCGGTGCAGCGAACTCAGGTGTCAACATTGGCGTAGCCCCGTACGCGTCAGCCAAAGCAGCAGGGCAGGCATTCACGCGAACCATTGCAGCGGAAAACGCCCGCACCGGAGTGACCTGTAATGCAATTGCGTTAGGGCTCATGGAAAACACGGCCGGTGGAGACCACACAGCTTCCATGGCAAGAACAATTCCTGTCGGACGACTCGGAACCCCTCACGATGTTGGAACAATGTGCGTGTACCTCGCTTCAGAAGAGGCTTCTTGGGTCACTGGGCAAACATTCCACGTCAACGGTGGGACACTTATGACCTGAGACGGGTTAAACCGGTTTCGAGTACGCTTTGGTTTCTAAATGCTCTTCAAAACCAGCGATTCCCATTTCACGGCCAATTCCTGACTGTTTGAAACCACCAAAGGGAACATCGGCCCCGTACCATACGCCACCATTAACGGACATGGTTCCAGTACGGATTTGCTTAGCGACTTTTAAAGCACGCTGTTCATCTCCTGAGAAAACTGCTCCAGAGAGCCCATAGATAGAATCATTTGCGATCATGGCAGCTTCATCATCATCATCGAATGGGATAGCGACGAGAACAGGACCGAAAATTTCCTCTTGGCCGACTTTCATAGAGTTCTCCACGTCAGCGATCAACGTCGGTTCGTAGAAAAACCCATGTTCTAGGTCATCTGGTCGCGTTCCACCACACACAATACGGGCACCTTCGTCAATAGCGGATTGAACATATCTTTCGACACGGTCACGTTGGCTGGCATTAATCAATGGTCCCATCATCGTCGCCGAGTCGGTCGGGTCACCGGGAGGGACCGCTGCCATCATTGCCGCAATTGCATCAACAGCTTCGTCATATCTTGAACGGGGGAGCAGGATCCGTGTTGATAAAGCACACCCCTGCCCGCACACCGTTGCCATTCCAAACGCTGCTGTAGCAGCCACCATTGCGAAATCATCCACGTCATCAAGAGCGATTAAAGCTGATTTCCCACCCAGTTCCAAAAACACTTTGGTAATGTTCGCACTCGCTGCCTCCATGACCTTCCGCCCAGTTGCGGTAGAACCGGTGAAACTGATCATGTCGACACGGTGATCGTTCGTAAGGTATGAACCCGCAGCGGGGTCAGCTGCGGAAATCACATTGACAACCCCTGGAGGGAAATCAGTATTCTCAGCGATCAATTTCCCCAGAGCAAGACCTGTCCAAGGGGTATCTGGGGCGGGTTTTAACACAACACAGCACCCTGCCGCTAAAGCTGGGATTATCTTCGCCAAATTCACCTGGGTAGGGACATTCCACGGAGTGATAGCGGCAAGTACCCCAACGGGTTCTTTCTCAAACCAGCGTTGACATTGCCCACCAAGCGTTTCCGTAACACCAAGATCAGTACTCCACTCGTAACCTTTCGCTACATCCATGTAGAAAGGGATAATCTTCAAAGGTTCAACAACTTGAATTGAAGAACACGCCATCTGCGTGGCACCGACCTCAGCAACCGTTATCGCCGTTAATTCATCAACGTGATTTTCTAACGCTTCATGTAATTGCCCCAAACACCGTAAACGCAACTCCAAATTCGTAGACCACTCGCTTTCATCAAACGCGTCACGTGCAGCTGCCAATGCTTCACCAAAATCAGCTTCTGAAGCATCTGCGCTTACACCGATTACTTCTTCAGTTGCTGGATTAATATTCTCGAAAGTCGCACCGTTACTTGCCTCTCGTAGTTCCCCATTAATAAAAAGACGTTCTTCATGCCACATAAGCACTCCCTTCGCTAGGTTGACCTTTTTAGATTCGTGTGATCTGCCCGCCATCAACAGCAAGTATGTGCCCAGTAATCCATTTTGCTTCATCGGACAGTAGGAAAAGGACCGGACCTACATGATCGTCTGGATTCCCTAACCGTTTAATGGCCAGGCCCTGAACCAACGGTTCCATAAATTCTTCAGGGACCTGATTATTTAACGCTTCAGTGTCGGTAGGTCCTGGAGCGATTGCATTGACACGAATATTTCGGTGCGCTAATTCGTGGGCTAGTGAAACTGTCAAAAAATTCAGTGATGCTTTCGCTAATCCGTAGAAACCACTGATACCCATCCACGACGCGGTAGATGACTGATTCACAATAGCTCCACCGCCATCACTCATGGGCTCGATGACCGAACGCGTGCAATGCAAGGCACCCATCAGGTTAACTTTCATAAATCGGTCAAGGTAGTCATAATCCACGTTCGTAAGGCCAGCGAGTTCCATATTCCCAAAAATCGCAGCGTTATTCACCAAATAATCGATCCCTCCGAAAGCATTAACAGTTGCGCCCGCCATCTGATCAGTACTTTCGGGATCTCCTACATCAGTAGCGACAAACAACGCTCGGTCACCCAAATCATCAGCTACTGCTTGCCCACGTTCTTGATCAAGTTCTGCAATAACTACATTTGCGCCTTCAGCATGCAGGGCACGAGCATACGCTTCGCCAATGCCTCCACCAGCTCCCGTCACAATTGCTGTTTTTTTCTCAAACCTCATTGTTGCACTCCTTAGAATCAGGTGAACACGAATTGCCCGCACGCGCAAACTAGCCGATAACTCCTATTTTGTCATGTCTTAATCGGACCACTACCGTTAAGCCCATGACAGTTACGGACCTCGAATATAACCCATACGCATTTGCTCTGCATGATGACCCCTATGAAACTTATCAACGCCTCCGTGACGAAGCTCCCGCATACTGGAATAATGAACTCTCCTTCTGGGTGTTAAGTCGCTTTGAGGATGTTCAAAACGCTTTCCGCGATCATGAAATATTCTCATCAACTGGTGGTGTGGCTCTTGAGAGTCGAAGAAGAAGAGATGCTGACCGACCAGATTTTCAACAAATGATTGAAATGGACCCACCCGACCACACCAGCTTCAGGAAACTTGTAAACAGGATCTTCACTGGGAGACGAGTCGCGCAAATGGAAGAAGAAATCCGGAGCATCTTCATCCGATACTTAGACCAGATCATTGAAAATGGTGAAGCGGACCTGGTTGATGATCTTACGAGCCCTTTCCCCATGGACGTCATAAGCGCATTTCTAGACATACCTGAACAAGATCGTGAGGAACTCCGTTCCCATTCAGACAAAATACTTATCCGAGAAGATGGGAAAATGGAAATCCCGCAAGAAGCAGCAGAAGGAATGTTTGCAATGCTGCAATACTTCATCGATGACCTCCCCAAACGAAGACAAAACCCTAGAAAAGGAATAATTGATGACCTTCTTGTACTTGAAGTTGATGGGCGCTCTTTGACAGAAGAAGAACTGCTTGGATTCTGTATCCTGTTCGTCATAGCAGGTCATGAAACTACAACAAAAATGGTTGCAAACGCTATAGAGCTTCTTTCACGACATCCTGAACAGAAAAACGAAATTGTTCACAACCTTGAACTCGCACCATTAGCAGTTGAAGAAGTCCTTCGATACCATAACTCCACCCAATACATGCATAGAACGATGTCTTCGGACATGAACCTACACGGGAACGCACTCAAAAAGGGAGATTCGGTTCTGCTTCTTATTGGGGCAGCTAACCATGATGAACGAGAATTTGGACCCACAGCAGGACAATTCAATATCCACCGAAACCCCGACCGTCATCTTTCCTTCGGATACGGTGCCCATTTTTGTCTTGGGGCGGCGTTAGCCCGAATGGAAGGAAAAATCGCGTTAGAAGAAATCCATCGCCGGATACCGGATTATGAAGTGAACCACGACGCAAAAATCCGGTTCCATTCTGGCAACGTCACCGGATGGACGAAACTGCCAATAACATTCACACCGGGGACGAAAAGCACGTGACACGATACGGGTACATCGGACTTGGAGATATGGGTTCGGCCATGGCTGAGAACCTGATCGCAAACAGTGACGCAGTCACCGTCTTTGACATTAACCCGCAAGCAGTAGAAGCCGCTGTTTCTCTCGGAGCGCACGCGGCATCAAACCCAGCCGAAGTCGCAGCCGCAAGTGACGTCCTCAGCATCTGTGTTCCCGCAGCAGAACATATTAGCGCTGTTCTTGAAGGACCTGATGGGATCTGTGATGGGGCGCATGACGGCCTCACGATACTTATTCACTCAACGGTTTTACCTGACACCATCATTGATTCTCGTAACCTCGCCGCTGACTGGGGTGTGCAGGTTTTTGATGTATGCGTCGCAGGTGGAGCTGTCCAAGCCCGTATCGGAGCACAAACCGTTCTTGTTGGTGGATTGGAAGAAATCCCAGCGGAAGCCGTCGGTCTCATCAATATTTACGCTGATGAAATCATTGCCGCGGGGCCTGTTGGTTCAGGGGCGGCGTTAAAGATCGCTGTGAATGTCATGACCTACGCCCAATTCGCGGCAGCAACCACATCCCATGACCTGATGACCTCAACTGGAGGAGACCCGAAAGCGTTATTTAAAGCGTGGAAACATATGGGTCAACTCGGAACCCTCACAGAACAATTTAGCCTCCTGCTTGATATACCTAATGAGCATTTCACTGGAGAGTTCAAAGAGAAAATGTTGACACAGGTCGGAATCAGCCAAAAAGATTTATCGCTAGCGATGGATATTGGTTGGCCCAGAGACGGGATGCTTGAATTTCTTAAAGGCATTCACGATGCCATGCCAAACGTCTATAACGCCTACACCGTTGAAACACAATAGGAGAAAATAATGAGCGAAGAAGAAACATTGTACGAGAAAGGCGTTAAGAATCTAACTGAGGTGTACGCCGGAGACGTCGTTGTCATGCCTGAGGGCACTATGCCTTTCGTTGATGTGATGCTTCGAACATTATTCGGTGAAGTTTGGGAAAGAGATGTGCTTTCCATCCGTGACCGCCGCCTTCTCCTCATGGGAGTTATCGCATCGCAAGGACAAGGCGACATTTGGAAAATTCAGGCGAAATCAGCTTTAAAACGTGGGGAACTCACCGCCGATGAATTACGTGAAACCCTCATCATCCTCGCCCCATATGCCGGGTATCCAAACGTGGCGAGCCTGCTTGGCTATTGCGAAGAAGCTATAAACGAATGGAAAAGCGAACAAGAAGAAACTGGTTAGGCTTCGCGGGCATCAAGCTTCAGTTCGCTGCTATCAATATCAGGATGGTCAAGAGCCACACCAAATGACTGGGCTAACAAAAGGCCTACATCGTCCGCTTCAGTCATAGCAGATGGAATAGCTTGTTGCTGCCACGCCTCCAACGCGTCACCGAGCAGGTCAAGGCCCATCTGATTCGCGAATTCCGTTGGTTGCGAATTCCCCATGGTCACGCGAATGAACCGCCGGTCGGGATGTTCAACCCGCCATGTTCGAATACATTGATCAAGTGCTGCTTTCGAAGCCGAATACGAACCAAACATCGCGTTCGCGTCGCCCACGGTTCGTGAAGACATGAAAGCACAGATGCCATCACGATCCATATGGTCCAAAGCAGCCGATGCTGCCAGGTTAGCTCCGAGCACATTCACTCGGTACACGTCCGCCCACACATCAGGGTCGGTATCGGCGATACGTTGCAGAACCCCGTATCCGGCGACATAGAACATGAGATCAATGCCGTCCATTGCATCAGCAGCGACCTGAGCGACACGAACAGCATCTTCTGGAACTGTGGCATCCCCTGCAACAGCAGTACCAGTGCCCATTTGCTCAACGAGTTGATCTAACCGGTCGCCACGCCGCGCTGACACAGTGACATCAGCGCCTTCCGCTGACGCGGCTCGGGAAAACGCAGCGCCCAAACCCGATGAAGCCCCAATGACAAGAACTCTCCTATCGGAAAGTGCACCTTTCGTTGGCATCCTAACCTCCCTGCTGTCCTTTGTTCGCTACGTTAGCTTAGACCCCATAAGATAGAAAACATAAATAGGATGAGCCAAGGGAGAATTTAATGAATAACCGAGTGACGATCATTTCATCAGACACCCATGCGGGTGGAAAAATCCTTGATTATAAGCCTTACCTTGAATCACGTTGGCATGACGAGTTTGAAGAATGGCGAGCAACGTACCGCAACCCTTTTCGGGACCTTCAGGAAAGCGCACCGGAAGGAAGCTCACGGGACAGGAACTGGGATAAAGATCGTCGAACAACTGAACAATATAACGATGGCATAGTCGCAGAAATCGTTTTCCCTAACACCGTTCCACCGTTTTTCCCAACCGCACAATTCAACGCCCCGCAACCAACACCAAAAAATTTCGAAAGAAGACTGGCGGGCCTCCGAGCTCATGCAAGGTGGTTGAAAGACTTCTGTGCTGAACTACCAGATCAGCGGTGCGGACTCCCTCAAATCGTTCTCAACGACGTTGATGAAGCCATAGCCGATGTTCGATGGGCTGCCGAAAACGGTTTTACGAGTGTCATGGTCCCGCATGTTCCACCAGACTCTGGCCTGGATCATTATTTCACCGGCACCTACGATCCGCTGTGGGAAGTCTGCGAGGATTTGGGGGTGGTTATCACTCAGCATGGCGGAACCGGGGTACCCAACTACGAAGGAAATCCAGCTACTCCATTCCTCCTTCTCATGGAAGTTCCGTTCTACGCACAAAAGTCAATGTGGCACCTCATCCTGACAGGCGTCTTCGAACGGTTCCCAAAATTGAAATACGTCATGACTGAACAAGGCGTCAGTTGGGTAAAACCAGCACTTGACCGCATGGATGCCATTTGGAATCAGATGGCAAGTACGGGGAGAGTGGGTGAGCTAGGCATGACTACTGATCAGATGCTTCCTCAGAAACCATCCGACTATTTTCAACAGAACTGTTGGATTGGGTCTAGTTTCCCAGCTCCCATTGACGCAGTCGCCATTAAAGAACTTGGTGTAGATCGGGTGATGTGGGGCAGTGACTACCCGCATGACGAGGGTACATACCCGCACTCCAGAGAAGCTCTCAGGAATACGTTCGCTGGTTGGGATGAACAGGATCTCCGGTCGGTACTCGGTCACAATGCTGCTCACGTCTACCAAATGGACTTGGAGAAATTAGCACCATTAGCCGACCAGTACGGCCCGACATTGGAAGAACTTCAGCAACCAATAACTGATATTCCGGATAATTCCAGTCCGGCATTCACCAGAAGATAAGCTATGAAACTCCCTCCCGCAGGAGCTGCACACGATGAAAGAGAAATCGAAGCTGTTCTTGAGGTCATGAAGAACAACCCAACTCTAGAAATCGGCGAAAACGTTGAAACATTAGAAAAACGGGTTGCGGAATTACTCTCCAAAGACCATGGAGTAATGGTCAATTCCGGATCATCGTCGCTCCGTCTCGCCATTGACCTTCTTCGGTTAGAACCAGGCGATGAAATCATCACCTCCCCGCTCACGTTCTCAACAGATATCGCACCCATGGTTCAATCCGGCATCATCCCCGTTTTCGCCGACATAGAACCAGACACGTATCAAATAGACGCAACGCAGATACCGGAACTGATCGGGCCACGCACCAAAGCGATACTCACACCCAACCTGTGCGGAAACTGCCCCGACTGGGATTCCATCCGCTCCATTGCAGACCAGCACGGATTGAAAGTTATTGAAGACTCATGCGACGTTCTTGACAGTTGGCAAAGAGGAGAACGAACAGGAACCCGATCAGATATCAGTGTCACCAGTTTCGCTCGTAGTCACGCCATGACCGCCGCAGGCACCGGTGGCATGGTGGGCATCAATTCCGAAGAAGACCTTGACCTATGCCTATCATTGCGGCGATGGGGTAGAAGATCGGAAAGTTATCTGTACGGGTCACGTAAAGATGAAACCGCTCATTTCGGTGAACTCGCTGATGGAACCCCTTACGACATGGTCTTCGTTTTTGACAGTATCGGATACAACTTCGAACCCAATGAAATCAGCGCCGCCTATGGAGTCGTCCAACTCGAAAAACTCGACGAATTCAATGGGCAACGTCACGCGAACTGGCAGAAACTCAATGACTTCATGCAAACACGAGAAGGAGTAACCGTTGGTCAAACACAACCAGATACTGACACCACATGGATGCGGTTCTGCTTCACGATCAATGAAGACGCCCCATTCACACGCGAACAAGTCCAGCAATTCCTTTTAGAAAGGGGTGTGTCAACTCGAATGGTATGGACCGGGAACATTCTCCGCCAACCCGGATTCTCAGACATCACTCACAGAAAACCAGAGAACGGGGTACCCAACTGTGATCACGCGATGGATAAAGCATTAACTCTCCCTATCCACCATCGTCTCAACGCTGACCACATCGGCTACATTTGCGAACAACTCGACCACATGTGGTCACACTACGC